>Ga0302274_10000535_pt1 | contig 38850 bp, 35 predicted proteins | sample III_Bog_N2_1_FD_198755 | JGI IMG/M metagenome (GOLD analysis project Ga0302274, IMG submission 198755) | Peat permafrost microbial communities from Stordalen Mire near Abisko, Sweden - III_Bog_N2_1 | ecosystem: Environmental > Terrestrial > Soil > Wetlands > Peat | place: Sweden: Abisko...
GGCGACTGAGCCAGCGCATACCCGATAGCCGCACCCATGAACGGCGCCGTGCACGGCGTGGCGACAACTACAGCAAGCACGCCGGTGAAGAAGCTGCCGGTGTAGCCCTGCTTCTGAGCCAGCGAACCGCCTGCACTGGTCAACGTGAGTCCAATTTCAAATTGGCCGGCGAGCGACAGGCCGAGGAAGAACAACAAGCCCGCCATCAGAGAGAGAAACACCGGCGACTGGAACTGGAATCCCCAGCCCAACGTTGATCCCGCGGCCCGAAGCGCAAGCAGCGCGCCCACAAGCACCCAGAATGAAACCAAAATCCCAGCGGCGTAGACAAAGCCATGCATGCGCAACTTGTGCTTTTCCTCGTTGCCGGAGTTGACCAGCGCCAGGCCTTTAAGGAACAGCACCGGAAACACGCAAGGCATCAGGTTGAGCAGCAAGCCACCAAGAAACGCGAGACCGGTTGCACGCGCCAGCAATCCCCAAGCCAGCGAGGGCGCTGCAGCAGCCACCGCTCCTTGAACCGCTGCGATCTCATACGCGCGGCCGCCTGAAAGCTCCAGGACGCCCGTCAACTGCGCGGGGTTCGCAGCTAGGTTCGCGTCCTTCTTGAGCTCAAGGACAAAGCCAGTCGCCGTCGGCGTAACTTTTTGCGGAGCTGGATTGTCGAGGATGTCCTGGTCGGCAGGAAAGAATTCTGCGGAAGATTCACGCTGGCCAGTTTCGACGGCAAGTTGGAAGCCGGTTGGCGTGGGTTGGAAAATGGCTTTTTGGTTTGCGGGAAGCGGCTCCGGAAACGAGCTTGTCTTCGCCAGACGGAGAAAAAGTCCATGGTCTTCGTTTTCTGCTGAGACGTCATCTTTGGCAGCCACGCGACGAATTACTTCCAGCTCTGCCTTGCCGGGTATGCACACTTCACGGCAGACAAGCCAATCTACCTTCGCCTTTAAGGTGACGGGCCCGGGCTTTACATCCTTCGTGACGCTTAGCGAGATCGGAAAGTAAACCTCACCCTCATAGCCGAAATCCATCAGCGGCCCTAAAGGCAGCCGCTTCGGTGAGGGAAATTGCAAAGGTCCAGCAGTTATCCCCTCTGGCAGGGTCCAGTGAATGCGGGGCGGCTCGCCGGAGTCACCTGCATTCTTCCAGTAAATGTGCCAGCCCGGTTCCATCTTGAAGTACAGGCCTGCCAAACTGTTGTCGCTTGACCCTGGAAAGAGATTGTCATCGACAACCGCCAACTGAACATGCAGATGCGCAACATCCGCGGAACTCGACGCAGCACGCGCGGGCAGACCTGCGGCAAGCAAGCAGAACAATACGACAATCAAACGGGGCATGCGCATCACGATTCGATTCTGGCTCCTGCTGATTGGACTCACCGCAATGTCTCTTAGTTACAGCAAGTTCTACTCGTGTTTCAGCGAGTGCAAATCCGCACGCTTCGAATGCTCGCGGAAGATGCAGTCGTTCTGAATGCACTTGACGCCTGCGGCGCGGGCTCGGGCCACGGCCTCATCGTCGATCACATCGTCCTGAAGCCACAAATATGGAACGCCCAGCCGGATGACATCATCAACGATCGCGGAGACAAATTCCGATGCCCGGAACACGTCGACCAGATCGATGCCAACGCCGGTCTGCTCACGCGCTGCGAATTGTGCAGATTCGAGGTCGGGATAGCTTTTCATACCCAGCACTTCGCTGAGCGCTGGATTGACGGGGAGCACGCGATAGCCGACTCCGGCGAGATAGCGGCCGATGTTGTAGCTGGCGCGCCAGGTTTTGTCACTCATGCCAACAACAGCGATAGATTTCGCCGACCTTAGCATCTCGTCAATCACTGCGGGATCATGATTCATAACTACCCTTCATCGACAGCAACGGGCTCTTGTCTATTCCCTATCCCCTGATCCCTTTTCCCTGCTTTTATACATCCAGATCGTCATCGCCTTCTGCGACAACCGCCGTACCACGCCGTTTAGCAAGCAGATAGCCGCGCAGGAACGGCTCCAAATACCCGTCAAGAACCTTGTCCACGTCGCCAACTTCGACCTTGGTGCGATGGTCCTTGGCGATGCGATAGGGCTGCAGCACGTAGGAGCGAATCTGCGAACCGAAGTTGATCTCGAGCTTGGAGTCTTCGAGCTTCCTGCTGATGGCCTTCTTCTTATCCAACTCGTACTCGTAGAGCCGCGAGCGCAACATCTTCATCGCCTTCTCGCGGTTCTTGTGCTGGCTGCGCTCATTCTGGCACTGGACGACGATTCCGGTGGGCAGGTGGGTCATGCGCACGGCTGAGTCGGTGGTGTTGACGTGCTGGCCGCCTTTGCCGCCGGAGCGGTAGGTATCGATGCGCAGATCTTCGACCTTCAAATCCACGTGGATGGTTTCATCGATTTCCGGCGAAACATAAACCGACGCGAACGAGGTGTGACGGCGCTTGGCGGAGTCGAAAGGAGAAATACGGACGAGACGATGCACGCCGCTTTCGCCTGCCAGTTGGCCGAATGCGTATTCGCCGAAGATGGTGAAGGTTGCCGACTTGATGCCCGCCTCGTCGCCGTCCTGGTAGTCGTTCATTTCGGTTTTGAAGCCCTGCTGCTCAGCCCAGCGCAGGTACATGCGCATCAGCATCTCCGCCCAGTCCTGGCTCTCGGTGCCGCCCGCGCCGGGATGCACGGTGACGATGGCGTTGAGCGGGTCGGCCTCGCCGTTGAGCATGGTCTTTGCTTCAAGCGCTTCATTGAAGGCGGAGAGAGACTTGATGGCGACATCGAGATCGGCGACCACGTCTTCGCCTTCGCGGGCGAGTTCGAAGTAGGCCTCGATGTCGCCGGTGCGGCGGAGCATTTCAAGATCGTCTGCAACCATGTTTTCAAGGCGTTTGCGGTCGCGATTCAGCGGCTTCGATGCGTTGGGATTGTTCCACATGGCCGGGTCGGCCAGCTTGGTTTCTATGTCTGCGAGTTCCCTGCGGATGCGGGCCGGGTCAAAGATACTCCCGCAGGTCGCGCGTTTGGTCGCGCACGGGAGCATATGCGAATTCGAGATCGTTCAACGACGCCATATTTTGCTCTGACCTGACTTTGATTTGAACTGTGAAGATACGTTAACTCGACTGTCCTCTAGGATATCACTGTGATGTTCTCTGTGGGGCGGGGGCCTTTTATTCGTGGTGCGGGCAAGCTCAACCCAACCCCTTGGGGAGCTCGGCAACCCTAAAGACCTTAGCGGTCAGTGAGATTCCTTAGTGCCGTCTATCCTGAATCTGCAGACCTTGTTCTCGGCCACGAGAAGAGAGATTTTTCTTCCTTCTATCCGAGCGGGATAGCTCGCCCCTACTGTAGCTTCCTTGCATATCTCATTCGCGATATAGATAAGGTTCCCTATCTGCAATTCTGTGACCCGGGAATTGCTTGGAGCCGTCGTGTGAGTGAATATTGCTGAATTGACATGTGCCGTTAGCTGATAGTCAGCGGGATTTGTATCCTTATCGGCCCAGGCCGGAACGGCAATAAGCAGGCCAAGCACCAATGATGGAATCACTCTCATTTGTTCCCCCTCGTTCTCCATTAGGATTATGCAACATGGAAAAGGATAAGACTTATTTGGAGAGCAGGAGACCACGACCATCAATTCTCTGTAACGCAAAGACGCTCAACTTTCGTTTGGGTCGACCGCCAATTGCCGCTCGCTCCAAACCCGTACATGATCTGCACAGGATACCTCGACCTTGGCGGCTAGATCTCCCATCTTGAAATGCCTCGCCTGAATCTCCAGGAGCGCTACCATTACAGCGTGACCAATCTGCAATGCCCTATCAGCGTCACTTCTCTGGGGGCTAGGTTTGAACCCTATAAAACCAGACTCCGATTTTTCAAGCCGCATCATTATAGCTTCTGCGGTGCTGTGGGCGTGGTTCAGCGGTTCATAGTATGCCTGCGCGAGAAGCTTCCCTAATTCGCCGGTCCTTTTTGCCATGGAAACGAAATCGCTCTTGCTCCAAAAATGGTTAATTCGCTTAGATTCGCACTTCTTGCAATCGTTTACTTCGAACCGTGCTTTGACTTCGTCGTATTTCGCCCGGGCCTCTTTTGCCTTCTTTATCCAACCCTCGTCACGCGTTCCCCCACCGACATACGCCTGTAATGCCTTATATTTTGAAATGAACCTGAAGTCGAGGAAATTCTGAGCTTCATCGGGATACATCGCAAGATACGAGGCTGTAACGGCTCGCTCGTAGAGCCCTCTTAGCAGCTTCATCGCTCCGACGCCGTAGCCATTTGCCGCTAGGCAGAGGAGCTCCATAAAGTCTTCTATGCACAGCCTGCCTAGAAACAGAATGGCCCTATCAGCCGCAGTTGATACGTTGGCATTTCTTACGAACGCAATGTCGAGAGCCTCCTTGAGCTTCGGAAGACACTCTAAGAATGATCGATTTCGTTGTTCGAAGTCCCGCCATTCATCGGGATACCCGAATATTAGGCCTTCCGTCATTAGCCCATGATACCGCTCAGTTTGGTGGGACGTCTTGGTCGCTTCAGATCTCCGCCCCTTGATTTCATCGAGTATTTCCGGTTGAAGGTCAAACGCTTTTAGCTGCATAACCGTAGCCGACGGCGATTGAAACCTTCCCACAATTGCATATATGTGATATATACAAATCATGACGACGAGCGATCCGCTTGGCGAGTGTATCGGATTCGATTGGGATGAATCGAACACTGTCAAGAACTGGGAGCGCCACAAGGTAACGCCAGAGGAGGCCGAGGACGTTTTCTTTCACGAGCCACTGGTTGTGCGCAGCGACGTCGGGCATTCTGCAAAGGAAAAACGCTACCGGGCGATCGGGCAGACCTCGCGTGGACAGTTGCTCTTTGTCGCATTCACGATCAGGCGCAGATTGATACGGGTAATCTCAGTGCGCGATATGAATCGAAGGGAAGTTGAGGAGTACAAACGGCATGAAGAAGGTTCCTGAGTTCAAGAACGAGGACGAGGAGTTTGAGTTCTGGTCTTCAACGGGTGAAGGGGCGGACTCGACCCAATACGTCGATTGGTCAAAGGCCACGCGTGTGAAGCTTGTGAAACTCAAGCCCACGCTGCGCACCATCTCCGTGCGGCTGCCGGTAGCCATGGTTGAAGATTTGAAGATACTGGCCAACCAACGCGACGTTCCCTACCAGTCGCTGCTCAAAGTGTTTCTGGCTGAACGGCTTCAGCGGGAAAAGGCGCGGCAAGCAGTCTAGACCGGCCTTGTCCATAGGAGCGTTTTTCCAGCCCATCCTGTGATCGCGATGCTCAACAAAACGCAAGCCCAGCCAAACACGTCGCCGTGTGCGGTGTAGAAGGTGACATCGCTGCGGAAGCCGTATTGCGCCGGAAGCGCGTCGACCTGGTGGCGCGGAATGCTCTGGCGCACACGGCCGTCAGGGTCGATGACGGACGTGACGCCGTTGTTGGTGTCGCGCAGAATCCAGCGCCGGTTTTCGACTGCTCTCATGCGCTCCATTTGCAAGTGCTGCCACGGCGCGCTCGTGTCTCCGTACCAGCCGTCGTCGCTGATATTTACCAGGACTTCCGCGCCGTTCTTCGCGAAGTGCCTTACCTCATCGGCAAAGACTGACTCATAGCAGATGAAGACGCCGTAGCGATGTCCGTTGACGAGGAAAACCTTGCGCTCATCGCCGGGCGTAAAACGCGAGACCTTGCCGGTGAGCTTGCGCGCGAAGAACAGCAGGTTCTGGAAAGGAACATACTCGCCGAAGGGGACAAGGTGGATCTTGTCGTAGCGGCCAAGACGGTTGCCGGTGGCATCCAAAACCAGAGCTGAGTTGTAGTCGAGCCAGCTTCGCTGATCGGGCGCAAGATCTGTGCCTACGTTGCCTACGACGAGCGGCGCGTCCACTTTCAATGCGATGCCATCGAGCGCCTGTCGAAATTTTATGTCCTGCTCAAAGAATGGAGCCGGGGACTCAGGCCACACCACGAGATCAGGATGCTTGGGATAAGGCGGGCAGACGATTTCGCCATTGGAAGCGCCGGTTTGCGGAATTCCCGCGATGTAGGTTTTGCATTGTTCGCCGGCGAGGTGGGAGAACAAGTCAATGTGCTGATCCCATTCCGCTCCGGCCCAGCGGTTGTCGCCGGCTACGTCAAGATTCGGCTGCACGAGAACGGCTGTGGCGCTTGGGGTGGGTTTAGATAGTGGCGAGACTTCATATCCGCCCCCACAGAAAGCGATCAACGCGAATCCTACGCCGTAAATCCAGGTCCATCGGTCCGGTGTCCAGGTCAGGGATGGTCCTGTGCGCTCTCTCACCCAGCCATATGCCAGAAATGCATTCGCCGCGACCAGCAAAAAGCTTATGCCGTAAACGCCGGTCCATGGTGCGATCTGGTTCACCCGCATGTTATCGACTTGCGAGTAGCCCAGTTGATCCCATGGCACGGAAGTAATGCGCGAAGCCGCTAACTCCAACCCCGCCCATAGAATAGGCGCAACGGCAAGTGCCCAGCGCTGACTCCCGGTGGCCCGCTGCACCAAAGCCACGCCCAGGCCAAAGAGACCAAAATAGAGCCCCAGCACCATGCTGAAACCAAGCAGCAACAGCGTGGGCGCCATGGGCGGCATATCGCCGTACTGCGACATCACATCGCGCACCCAGTAGCAATTTCCGGCGTACCAGAGAATGCCGCAGAGATAAGCCACGAGGAAGCTTAGGCGGAGTGGACGTCGGGTGTTAACGCACCCGGGCGAAAGGAGAGCCCACAGCAGCGGAACCAGGCCGAACCACGCGAAGATGCTGCGCCACGGTGGGAGCGGGCCTGCGAGCGGAAACGGCAGCTCGAGCAAGGCGGCGGAAAGAGATGCGGCGGCCCACAACTTCCAGACACCTATCTTGATGGGTTTGCGCGGCATACAGCACGAGTCTATAGCATCCTGCCGTGGGGCGATTCTGACTTGCAAGTCGATTCTCACTTACAAGACGTGGCCTTTCTATTCATGCTATGAAAATCTCGGCCAGACGGTTCCGCATTCCCTGCAACCTGTGATTTTTGCAGGAGATAAAGCCCTCTCTTTCTGGCGGTCTTTTCGGCATGACTGAAGTCGTGCCCTGTTGCAGACCAAGTTGTTCAGAGATTCGTTCAACCGGTTTTTAAAGGCATGATTGGAGCTACTCGAAAACGCGCTACAATTATGGATATGCAAATTGCCATCTTTGCAATGCGCCTGCTCGAAGTGATGTTCTTCGTCGGACTGGCCGGCTCAACTGTTGTCGTCCTCATCAGCTTCGTCGAGGACGGAAAAGAACTCTTCGGAAAAGACGAAGATTGACTTCGATTTCCACATCTTTCACGCGTTGTTTCATTTTGTATTGACTCTGATGTAATTCAGACATAGACTCACCGAAGGGCAGGCGACGATATAGCTCTTTTTCCTGCAAAGCCGGCTTTTGCGCCGACACTCTTACGATGGCATCTACTCGAACGACCGTAGCTCCTGTCTCCAACCGCGTCCGGCTCATCGTGGCATCCTCGGTGATGCTGACGTTCATCTCTTTTTGGCGCGCCGCCGCCATTGTACTTTGCGATCTTGGTTCGTCGGCCTTCTACGCCGGGGGCATTGCGGAAGAGGCCGTTGGCGCGGCCGCACCGTGGTTCATCCTGGGCATCATGCTGTTCAGCTTTGCCGTGCGCGCGGTCTACGTGGAAAGCTGTAGCATGTTTACCCGCGGCGGCGTTTACCGCGTGGTGAAGGAAGCCCTTGGCGGCACTTTCGCCAAGCTGAGTGTTTCCGCACTCATGTTCGATTACATTCTTACCGGACCGATCTCCGGTGTATCCGCCGGCCAATACATTACAGGTTTAATGAACGAACTGATGAACGTGGCGGCCAGCAGCCACTGGCTTCCGCCGGCCCTGATGGACGCACAAAACAATGCATTCCAGTTTGATATGAACCACACCTCGGCAGTTTTCGCGGCTGCTGTGACCATCTACTACTGGTGGATGAATATCAAGGGCATCGAAGAATCGAGCGGCAAGGCGCTGCGGGTCATGCAGATTACCACCGTGATGGTTGTGATCCTGCTGGTGTGGGGTGTCTTCTCCGTGTTGGTGGGACCGCAGGGAGTGCATCTTCCGCCTCCACCCACGCCGTCCAATCTGAAGTTCAGCACCGATGCACTGGGCTTCCTGAAGGGAACTCCCTTAGTGCCGATCCTCGGGCTCTTTGGCATCCTCATGGCCTTTGGGCACTCCGTGCTGGCCATGAGCGGCGAGGAAAGCCTTGCCCAGGTCAATCGGGAAATTGAACATCCCAAGCTGAAGAACCTGAAGCGCGCGGCGATTGTGATCGCGATCTACAGCCTGATTTTTACGGGCGGCGCAACGCTGTTGGCGTCGATGCTGATCCCCACATGGGAACGGACGCACGTCTATCAGGACAACCTGATCGCCGGACTGGCGATGTACATGGTCGGCCCCGTCTTCTGGCGCATTGCGTTTCGTATCTTTGTCGTCATCGTGGGTTTCCTGATTCTCTCGGGCGCCATCAATACTTCGATGATCGGTTCGACGGGCGTGCTGATGCGCGTGGCTGAAGACGGAGTGCTGACCGACTGGTTCCGCAAGCCGCACGTGAAATTCGGCACCAGCTATCGCATCGTGAACCTGGTATTCATTCTGCAGATGATCACCATCGTCGCGAGCCGGGGCGATGTGATCATGCTGGGCGAAGCGTATGCCTTCGGAGTGATCTGGTCATTCACATTCAACAGCCTGGCCATGCTGGTGCTGCGCTGGAAATACCATGGTGAGCGCGGCTGGAAGGTGCCGCCGAACATCCGCATCGGAAAAATCGAGTTCCCGATTGGACTGTTTTCAGTTTTCCTGGTCCTGCTCTCTGTGGCCGTTGTTAACCTTTTCACAAAGTCTATAGCTACCGTCAGCGGTATCGTCTTCGCCGCTGCGTTCTTCGTCATCTTCACCGTCTCTGAACGCTCGAACCTTCGCAAGCACGCGATTACCGCGCGACAGATGCGGGATCATTTCCAACTTGAGCACCAGGACACCATCAGCCGCGAGTCGGCGGCCATCCGTCCGGGCGGCGTGATGGTTACCATGCGTGACGCATCCAATCCGTTCGCGCTGAAGTGGACTCTTTCGCGCACCAGCACGGATGAGCAGGATGTGGTTGTTATCAGTGTCCGCATGATGGGCGCGGGCGGCCCGGAATATCTCAATCCTGAAGATCAAAGCTTCAGTGAACACGAGCAGATGGTATTTACCAAAGCGGTGGCCGTTGCGGAGAGCTTTGGCAAGAAGGTTTCGTTGCTTGTGGTTCCCGCGGGGGACGTGTTTGCCGCGCTTGTGCAGGGCGCGAATTCGCTCGAAATGGATTCCGTCGTCTCCGGCCTCTCCACCAAGATGACCGCGGAGGACCAGGCCTTTCACATGGGTCAGGCATGGGAAGCCTTGCCGGAACCCAAGCGCCAGTTCAATTTCTATGTCATCGATCCCAACGGCGAGGTCAAGGTGTTTTTCATTGGACCGCACGCGCCGACACTTAGCCCGGACGACGTCCAACTTGTGCACCGGCTATGGCTTAACATGCGCCGCGATCCTTCCGTGCCCGACCTTCATCACAGTGACATCATCACCTATGCACTTACACGGCTGGCCGGCCAGTACGCTCGGGAGAAACAGGAAATCCTTCGCGATCTGCGCAACTATCGCGCTGCGGATTCGCCAAACACAATGAGGCTTGGCGGGCATACCCTATCCGGAGCCACGCCGAACACGCCGTCCATTCCACCCCCGGCGCCCAAAATCCCTCAGCGCTAAGTTGCTTCCGGTGAAAACCGAATACTCAAGACATCGACTTTTCGAATGCTGTGTGCGGGTTATGTCTTCAGTGAACCAGGGTGGTCCTGATTGCAATAATCATCTCAAATGATGCAAAGGCCGATTTCATTTCATGGCGGCAATCCCGTATGAAGCCGGCTTTCCCGGCGCGCATCCATCTCTGGATTCATGATTCTAACTTCGACATTTTCCAATCCGATCTACCGATCAGCGCTAACATGACGCATTTTTTGTTTGTAAAAGAGTTTATAGTTGCGTATTGTGATTGCACAGGACAAGCGGTTGATTTTTTGTGTCTCGGTGTGGACTTAGTCACACCAGGGAGTTAACCGCTCATGACAGCCTGACGGGAGGAAAGATGGGAATTTCAGAGATTCTTGCTCAGATTGACAAGGAAATTGCTCAACTGAAACAGGCTCGCGCCTTGCTTGGCGGTAAAGTCGCACCACCAGTCAAGAAGGCCGCGGCAGCCGCTGCGCCGAGGAAGACTGCAAAGAAGAGAAACCTTACTCCCGAAGGGCGGAAGCGCATAGCCGAAGCCGTCAAGCGCCGGTGGGCAGAACAGAAGAAAACAGCCTCTTCAAAGTAGACGTTCTGAATGGATCGAGACCAGCAGGCCGGCAGCGCCGGCCTGCATTCCATTTATATAGAATGATCGAAGCCGGCAGCGCCGAATGGCACAACTTATTCAGCGCATGTCCAGGTGAACAAGCTTCATCTTAGACAGATTCCCCTGGCTTCCATGGCAAAACCTGTACACTGTCCGCGACCAGAGCGGCCAGTTGTTCCGGTGTTCCGGTGAGCGGCGGAAATGTGCCGAAGTGCAGCGGAAGAACCAACTGCGGCTCCAGAAATCGAGTAGCGAGCGCGGCTTCATTTGGTCCCATTGTGAAATGCCCGCCGATGGGAAGCATAGCTACCTGGGGCTTGTATAACTCGCGAATCAGTTTCATATCTCCGAAGACCGCTGTATCTCCGGCGTGATAGAGGACCGGCCCGTCAGCAATGGTCAACACATACCCTGCCGCCACGCCAACATAGTGAGTCCCTGATTCGTCCTCTGCACCCGCTGAATGTTTCGCCTCAACCATGGTGGCCGCCACGTCGTTGAGTTGCACGGTACCGCCTAGATTCATACCAATTGTGTGAGCGATACCCCTGGCGGCGACGTAAGCCGCCAGCTCATAAATTGCCACCACGGTCGCATGGTGTGCGGAAGCCACTGGGACCGCATCGGAAATATGATCTCCATGTCCGTGAGTTAGCAGAATGTAATCTATTTTCGCTGGTAACGTAAAGCCCTTTGGGTACTTTGGATTATTCGCTATAAACGGGTCGATGAGAATGTTTGTTCCTTTCGCTGTTTCGACCAGCACAGTAGCATGGCCGAGCCATGTAATGCGCGTTCCCTTCAAGAGGTCCATCTATCTCCTCCATGCAAATGTACGATTGCTCTCTATCGCGTCATGATGACTTCGGAAAGGCTATCCTTTGCGAGGAATTGCCTGTGCCCCGACCAGCCTGCGAACGTACGCTCGATACTGCGATTGGTAAACGCGCGCTGAATGGGGAACTGTTGCGCCAACTGCATCTCGACTTCGTCTCGAGAAGTTAGATGAAACCGCAACCGCATGGTTTCCTCGCCATGGGTCCTGGTATGAAAGAAAGCGAGCACTTGTCCACCAGGATTCATGGCAGAATATAGATGCGCCACGACCGGCGCCACCAACGACTCAGGCAGATAGTCCAGCGCGGTCCACAGCAAAACGACGTCAAACATTCGCCCGGAAAACTTCAAGGACTGATCGAGAAAGCCTTCGACATTCCAGATCGCTTTGCCATCTTCATCGGTGCCGGTTTGCCAGTTTCCGTTCCACGCATCGGTTTCAAGGTCGGCCAGAAAAACGCTGTGGCCCAGGCTCGTGAGGTAGTTGATATTCGATGGAGACGTGTAACCGGTATCGATGACCCTCAGGCCGGGCTCCGCCTCAAGACGTTTGCGAATCGTCGCCCAGCCGCCTGAGTGCCGTGGCACTCTTGGTCCGGATAAGCCCGAGGTGGGAGCGGGCGGACCGCTGTCCTGTTTCTTCTCAAACCAACGGCTCATGAACCGGAATCCCTCTTGCGGTCAATCGGGCAATTCCCTGCCAGACCTGAACGTGGACCGCTCCTCAAAAAATGCCGCCAGCGTGTGTTGCATTGGCCGCTTCAGGCGGCTTTACCGCGCCCTGGGTCAGGTCAACTTTGCCGCGGAAGCCCGCATTGTCCTCAACTGCCAGGCGCAGCGCACGAATATCGCCTTCAACATTGCAGCCGGCTCGCAATTCCACGCGTCCGCTGGCCACCACGTTGCCCTGAACCGTGCCCTGGATCAAAACGTCTCTCGCAAACAGATCGGCTTGCACACTTGCATTCGGTCCTATGGTCAGCCGGCTTTCGGTAAGGGTTACTGTCCCTTCGACGCGCCCATCAATGATCAAGTCTTCGCTACCCTTCACTTCGCCGCAGATCACGACGCTTTTGCCGATGCGCGCTGGTGCATTTTCAACTGCCATTTTCAATTCCCTTCCATAAGCCAAAATAGGGCCCTGCCCGAACTATACCCAACCCAGGCCCGATGATTCAATTCGACTGCGCATTCCTTGCACCTTCGCCGACACGGGCGCGTCAAACGACAAGGAGAACCTGCCCGCAATGCATGGATTCAAAATGCCCGTTAGACTGATCCATGTGCGCAGATTTTCGCTGCTTCTCCTTTTGCCGGTTACCAGCTTTCTTTTTGTTCCCTTCGCGGGTGGCACTGCCGGCCAGGCCGGCACCCCTGCATCGCTCCCGGACCAGCAGGCGCAGGCGCTGGTGGCGCGCGCGCTGGCAACCGAATTGCGCACGGCCCAGGATCCAAATCATCCCATGCGCTACCAGCTCCGCAAGTCGAGCCCCCGCCTGACTTCGACCAAGCAGATTCTGGAAACCAAAGACGGCGACGTGGCGCGACTGGTTGCTCTTTTTGACAAGCCGCTCTCGCCTGCGGACGAGCAGACGGAAGAGGCACGGTTGAATGCGCTTTTGAGCGACCCAAATTTGCAACGGCACCGCAAACAAGGCGAGGAGGGCGACATGGCCATCGTGTTAAGGCTGCTGCGCATGCTGCCCGATGCCTTTCTATACACCTATGCGGGATCCGCCGCGGGGCTTTCGGGCACGACCGAGCGATTCTCGTTCCGGCCCAATCCCAACTTCAACCCGCCTGACTTCGAAACCCAGGCGCTGACCGCCATGACCGGCGAGTTGCAGGTTGATGCGGCGCAGGAACGCGTGACGCGTCTGGAGGGCCATTTGCAGCAGGACACGGACTATGGCTGGGGGATTCTGGGCAAGCTTGATAAGGGCGGCTCAATCGTGATTGAACAGGCCGACGTCGGCGGGCACCAATGGCGCATTGCGCGCTTCCAGATGAAGATGGACCTGCGCATCCTTTTCAAGACCAAGAACATTGATACGACCGAAGAGATGACGCAGTACACTTCGGTTCCAGCGAACATTGACTATCGCCAAGCCATTCAAATGCTGCGCGCCGGGGCGGCGGGCGCTGGCAACGTCCAGTAACTGATGTCCTCACGGGAAGCTCGCACCGGCGTACTGCTTCCCGCCCTTTCGCCAGAAAGAAGGCGCACCCCGACCCTGAGGGTACCCAGGTACCCGACGGCGCACGGAGACTTTTTCGCTGGTCGGGCGCGGGTCAATTCCAGCGACAACGCAAAAAAAGCGGCTGTACCCTTATGGCACGGCCGCTTTTTTGTTTCCGTGTTCGCGTTACTTGATCTTGACGTAGATCATGGCGAAGGTGAACAGGGTGAGCGATTCGATGAAGGCCAATCCAAGGATCAGCAGGAACTGAATGCTGCCCGTGGCGCCGGGGTTGCGTGCGACCGATTCGGTGGCAGAAGCGATTGCTTTGCCCTGGCCGATGCCGCACAGACCTGCTGCCAAGGCGATGCCGATGCCGACGCCGATAGGCGCCAGATCGACGACAGCTGAACCGCTTTGGGCAAATGCCGGGACGGCAAAGCAGAGGACAGCCAGTACCATGAGAACGTTTTGCAGTTTACGCATGTTTCTCCAGCTTCCCTGAGATTGACCGCCAGTGGGTGGTTGAGGCTCACCGTGCTGGCCCCCTCACGCTTGCGGTCTTCCGTTTACCCGGAGCGGAAGCGCTCTCCGGCGGAATCTTTGAATGCAGCTTCTAGCTGCTCTTTAGTGTTCGTGCGCCACTGCCTGGCCCAGGTAAATCATGGCCAGCAGCATGAAAACGAAAGCCTGCACAATGGAAACGCCGAGGTGCATGGCGAGAAAAATTACCGGAATGCCAACCGGAATCAGCGAGAAGAACACCAGCGTTACCAGGTCGCCGGCGAACATGTTGGCCCAGAGACGGATGGTGAGCGACATCATGCGCGCGACATGAGAGATGACTTCGATGGGGAACAGAAGCCAGGCGATCCACCAGACCGGCCCGGCAAAATGTTTGAGATACCCGATAATCCCCTGCTCGCGAATGCCATGGAAGTTATAGTAAATAAATGTTGTTACGGCCAACCCGAAGGGCACAACCACAGACTGTGTGGGCGATTCGAGGCCCGGAATCAGACCGACCAGGTTGCAGATGAGCACGAACAGGAAGATGCAGGTGACAAACGCTTGAAAGCGCTCGTATCCATGCCCGATGACCTGGTCCGCCTGGCCGCCGATGAATTCATGAATCAGCTCAGCAACCTGCTGTGGAGCGCCTGGCTTCTCCACTGAGAGGCTGGCTCGCACGAACGCGAAAAACGCAATGAATCCCAGGACCACCAGCAATTCCGTTGCAAAGGTATTGTTGATGGGCGCTTCTGGATGGGCGGGATGAATTCCAGCGGCTGCCAGCAGCGCACTCACGGGAGCGGCGAAGAGGTAGTTCAGCAACTGTGTAAAGGCCAGTTGATGCATGAAGGGATAATCTTTCTGATTCCTAGGCAGTTATACACACGGAAAACGTGCACGAAGCTCAATTTCGCAACATCCGGAGAGCTTCCCACATCAGCGTTACAACCGCCAGACTGAGGCCGCACACCAGTGCGATAACCGAGCCCTGGAAACACTTTAGGCTACCATAAATGGCTGCCGCAAAGATCAACAGCCGTACCAGAAAGAACACGACTGCCAGAATGGCCCCGCGCGGAGCTTGCCGGCGCTTCATGCGCGCAGTCATCAGGCGGGCCAGTCGCTGCCATTCCAGTAGACTGGCTGCGGAAATCAGCGCGCCTGTCATTAACATGGCGGCGTTGCGCCAGCCGGAGGCTATCAGGACCACGATTGCGGGAATTAGTCCCAGAATGGCAGTGTTGCGCACCGATCGCTTGAGCAACGCATCGAGGTCAGCTTCAGAGAGGTTGACGAGGGATGGAATTTCTTCTGTCATAACTTGCTGCCGTCGCCGCCGGTCCCGGATTGATCGCCGGTGGTGGACGTGGTCCTGGATGTCCCGGCCATAACCAGGCGCACCACGTAAACCAGGCCGGAGAAGCCGCCGAAAAGGATTCCTGCCAGTCCCATCCACGTCTGGTGGAAATGGCTGTCCAGCCAGGCGCCGGCGAGCCAGCCGATGCATGCGGAGGAGGGCAGCAGAATTGCAATTTGCATTAATTTTTCAGCTTCGGCCAGGGATTTCACACCGCTGGAGCCTTTATTCGGCTGCTTCGAATCCGGGATGGGAGGGTTGAAGGGCACCATCGTGGTTATACACGAGAAGCGCCCCCGAACGCGAAGAACAGTCACCCTCTATTTGGGAGTCGAGGTCGCCAGCTTCCAGGCCTTCAGGCGGTACTGGCCCTTGTCATCGTCAAGCTGCGCCAGGGCAAAGTCATAGGTCGCGCTGTTGTCTCCAACGGGAATTACGCGCACGTCGGCAGCGAAGTAATAGACCTTGCCGGGCTCGGCGGTGAACGATGCCACGTCGATGCTTTTCTTCAGCATGGGCAGCGCGGATTGCCAGCTTACGCAGAGATGATGCACCCCTGGAGGCACTGTGACCGTGAAATAGGAGTTGTTGTTATTGGCGCCGGCCCAGTTCCCATCGAGGCCGAAGCGGACGGTGGCGTACATGAAAGGGCCGAGCATTCGGTTCTCGTCTTCGATGAGAACGACCTGTGCTTTGCCGGCTTCGGGAGGGGCGGGAGCGGGTTGATTCTTCTGGGTGCTGACGTCGAATTTGACCTTGTCGTCGCCGCAGGAATCAGGAAGGATTGTCGCGCCTGCCTGTGCGGCAGAGGCAAGGGAGAGACAGAGAAACGCTGTAACGAGCACTGGCTTCATAAGGGTTCTCCTGGGGATTAGACAGCCGATTGCTGTTGCGGTTAGGAAGGTTCAAAGGTTCGCACGGAGGGGTGCGCTACATAGGGTAAAAGGCTGCTCAGAGGGTTGCAAACAGGGGCAAATGGCCGCTCGGAGGGTTGCGATTCTTTGAGACATGGACCTACGGGGCAGCCTTTTCAGATGTTTCGGTTGCTGAGAGTTGAACTAATCGAAGGTTTGGGTTGCAGAGAATTAGCCGCTTTTTTGGAAAGTGCGCTGGTTCTGCACGGGATAGCGGCGTAACCCATTGATAGTGCATTAGTTATTGTGATTTTTTTTGCTGTGCATGCGCGCATGAAAATCGATGGGATAGTCCCAACTTCCAGATGATCGAGGTTCGGGCGGCCAGCGATCCCACTCATCGCGATACAGCCGCGATGAATGGGGCACAGCGGTTGAGTGGGATGCGCCTCCCTCGGTGTTGAACGTGGCAGCCGGTATACTGGCAGTTGCAACTTTCAGCAGCAATTCAAGAAGGAATCATCGTGTTCGATTCGGAATTTGAGCGCAATCTTTTCGAGCTGCGCAAGACAAAACTTGCACAGATCGAGGATCTGGGCCAGTCGGCCTACCCCAACCAGTTCCCTGCTTCCCACACGGTGCCCCAAGTGCGCGCCAAGTGGGGCGACACGCAGACGGAAGACCTGGAGAACCATCGGGTGACTGTGGCGGTTGCAGGGCGGCTGATGCAGATCCGTGCACAGGGCAAGGCGGGGTTCGCGACGCTGCAGCAGGGCGGCGAAAGGCTGCAGATCTATGTGCGGCTGGATGCTGTTGGCGAGCAGGCCTTCTCGGTTTACAAGCTGCTGGATCTTGGCGACCACATTGGGGTCTCGGGCTACCTGTTCCGGACGCGGACGGGCGAGCTGACGGTGCACGTGGAGCGGCTGACGTTTTTGGCCAAGGCGATGCTGGCCTTGCCGGAAAAATTCCATGGGCTGGCCGATGTCGAGCTGCGTTACCGGCAGCGGTATGTGGACCTGTTTGTGAACCTTGAGAGCCGCGAGGTTTTTGTGAAGCGCGCCAAGGTGCTGAAGGCCATGCGCCAGTTCTTTGACGAGCGCGGCTACATTGAAGTGGAAACGCCGATGATGCAGCAGATTGCGGGCGGGGCGGCGGCACGGCCTTTCAAGACGCACCATAATGCGCTGGATCAGGATCTGTTTCTGCGCATTGCGCCGGAGCTTTATTTGAAGCGGCTGGTCGTGGGCGGGTTTGACCGGGTGTACGAGATCAATCGCAACTTCAGGAACGAGGGCGTTAGCACGCAGCATAACCCTGAGTTCACGATGCTGGAGTTTTACCAGGCGTATGCGAATTATCTCGACATGATGCAGATTACCGAGGACCTGGTGGCGTTTGTTGCGCAAGAGGTGAACGGGACGACTGTGACCGAGTTCAATGGGCATACGATGGACGTTGGCAAGTGGACGCGGTTGACCATGCGCGACGCGATTGTGGAGTACTGGCCGCCTGAAGCGGGAGTGAAGCCGGCGGAGACGGCGTTTGAGTCTGTCGATGTGCTGAAGGCGCGGTTGAATGCCGCTATCTCGTCGATCCATGATGCGGTTGCCGGCGCGGAATCTGAAGAGGCTGTGGACGAGGTGGCACCTGAGGGTGAGCAGGCGGGAGAAGCGCAGGAAGTGCGAAAACTGAAGCGCAAGCTACGGACGCTCACCTCCGCGATGATCGAGATTCATCGGGATCTGGGGAAGGGAGCGCCGATCGGCAAGGCGGTCTACAACCTGTTTGAGGCGGTGGTTGAGCCTAACCTGATTCAGCCGACGATCATCTACGACTATCCGACGGTTGTTTCTCCGCTCTCGAAGCAAAAGCCGAATGACCCGGAGCATGTGGAGCGGTTTGAGTTTTTTGCGGGTGGATTTGAGCTGGGGAATGCTTTCAGCGAATTGAACGATCCGGAGGAGCAGCATAAGCGGTTTGCCGAGCAGCTTGGCGAACGGGATCGCGGGGACGATGAAGCGCACCAGATGGATGAGGATTATGTGCGGGCGCTGGCTTATGGGCTGCCGCCGACTGGGGGCGAGGGGTTGGGGGTGGATCGGCTAACTATGCTGCTGACCGGGTCGAAGTCGATTCGGGATGTGATTTTGTTTCCGTTGATGAGAAAACAGGGATCAGGGATCAGGGATCAGGGATCAGAAGAGCCTGTTGGTTGAGGGTTGTGGTTTCCCGCCCTTGCGCCAGAAAAAAGGCGCAAGAACGGGGCACGGAGCTTTTGTGGTTGGTCCGGCGCAAATTCTGAAGGCCGTCCCGCGGGGGCTAAAGCCCTCAAGCATTTTGTTCATTTTTTGGCACGACTGAAGTCGTGCCCCTTCACACATCTACGTGTGGCAAGAATCTTCAAGCAACTACGGCGCAACTGAAGTCGTGCCCTGTGATAGGACCTTTGATCTCTAGACCTGGAGTCTGTTCGTGAATATTTTGTTTGTTGGCGATGTGTTTGGCAGTGCGGGGCGCAGGATTGTGCGCGAGCACATTGGGCACGTGCGCAAGGCCAATGCTGTGGACCTGGTGGTGATTAATGCCGAGAACGCGGCGGGCGGGTTTGGGGTGACTCCGCAGATTGCCGAGGACCTGTTTGACCTGGGCGCGGATGTGCTGACTACCGGGAACCACGTTTGGGACAAGCGTGAGCTGATCGACTATATGAATTCAGTTCCTGCAGATAGCCAGGAGCGGCCTCGGCGGGTGCTGCGGCCGGCGAATTTCCTGCCTGGGAATCCCGGTTACGGGGTGTTTGAAGGGACGACCGACAGCGGCGTTCCTTTTGCGGTGATCGACCTGATGGGCCGGGTGTTTATGAACGGGACCAACGATCCGTTCCACGCGGTGAGCGACATTCTTGCAGGCATCAAGGCCAAAGTAATTTTGGTGGACTTTCATGCCGAGGCTACCAGCGAGAAGGTGGCGATGGGCTGGCATCTGGATGGCAAGGTGACGGCTGTGCTGGGGACGCACACGCACATTCCCACGGCCGACCAACGCATATTGCCCGGCGGGACTGCCTACCAGACCGATGTTGGGATGAGCGGGCCTTACGACAGCGTGATTGGCGTGGAGAAAGAGATGGTGCTGCATCGGTTCCTGACCGGGATGCCGGGGAAGTTTGAGGCGGCCAAGGGAAACCCGAAGATGTGCGCGGCGCTGATTACTTGCGATGCGGCGACGGGACGGGCGAGCGGGATTCAGCGGATTATGCTGGGGGAGTAGGGGGAAGAACAGAGTTCAGAGTTCTGAGTTCTGAGTTCGAAGTTCAGAGCTGTGAGTTGAGCCACGCTCCTTCAAGACATATGCGCGTAGAGACAGAAAGGGCGGCCTTTGCGGGCCGCCCTTTTTATTCCCAGGAGTTGTTTCCGTCAGCGTTTTAGTGCGCTGCGGAGGGTTTGTGTGCTGGTGTCGTATGGTGAACCGGAGCCGCGACCTTCTTCTTTTCCTGAACGAATCCGTCACGCAGGGCGATTTGCGCGGACTGCGTCGTAGCGGGAGTTGCAGGGGTTGTACCCGAAGCAGGTACGGCATCCTTGGCGGGAATCTGCGTATAGGAGTCGTAGGTACCATCCAACTCTGCGAGGCCCTTGGACGAAAGGCCATACTCGAATCCGACCGCCGGGATATCCTTGTCGGCCAGAGGAGTTTTGAGGGTAACGATAAAATCCGCAACCTTGGCGTCCTTCGCATCCTGAGTAACTGCGACTTTGATCACAGTTGCCGAGGCTTCAATCACGATTCCCGGGACTGGTGTCTGCTGATCTTTCATCACCGCCCAGACCTTCTCGGCGTCGTCCTTTGATCCAAATGCCAGGATGGTCTCTTTGTCGGAAAGGGCCAAGTCAGGCAGTTTGGTTGTCGGATCGGTGAGCATGGTATGGATCTGCTCGGCAGCAGTGGGCGCCGGAGGAATCACAAATGTTCCCGGAGGGAAAGTTGTGGCCTGCGCCTGGGCCTTGATGCCATCCAGGCCATCGAGTTTACCGTGGTACTTCTTGTAGTAATACTCAAGCTTTGGCTCAATCTGGGCCTTGTAGGCGGGCGGCGCGAAATCCCAGACGCGGGCATAGAACCAGACGGCCTGGACGAGGTCCTGACCGGCGCCGGGCAGACTGTAGGCCTGAGCGAGCAGCAGGGTATCGGGCAGTCCCTGGGTCTGGGACTGGGCGTCGGTGTAGAGCATCAACTCCGCTTTGTACTCGGCCTCCGCGGCTTTGAAGTCCTTCTTCGAGATGTAATCGTCGGCGGCGATGGCGGAGTGGAAGATTGGAAATGCTGCGCCGGTGAGCTTTTTCCAGTCGTCGTCGGAGGTTCCGGCGGGCTTCTGACTGGTGAGGCCTTTCTGCGCGAGAGCCGCAGCGTCGTCACAGGTTTGCGGGTCCGAGGTCTTGCCGCACTGAAGCTTCTTGACGTAGACGGAGACGAACAGGGCCTGGAAGTTAGCCGGATCCACCTGGAGCAGACGGTTGGCGGAGCTGAGCATGTTGTCTGTATCGTTCTGGGCCTGGTAAGCGCCGAGGAGCTGATTGAGGATGTCCTTCTTCACCGGAGTCTGAGGGTATTTGGTAAGAAAGGTCTCGAGGGCCGCGGCCTTGGCCTTGGGATCGGACTGCGTGGTTGCAGTCTGGTAGTCGTTGTACTGTTCGGGCGGGAGGCTGATCTGGCCCGGGTCCTGTGCAGCCTGTGCACGCAGCGCGGGCGCGTTAACGAGACTGATGTTAACCAACGCCATCAGTGACGCAAAGACTAACTTCTTCATTCAGTGCTCCTGGGAATTGCGGAAATGGATTTCAATATTCAAGCACTCGTTTGCCGATTGGGCAACCTTGATTCTGGACAATCGAGTACCGGGGTGACAAGTAAACGGTACCACGGCTTCCGTTGCTGTGTTGGAAGGATTATAGAAAGCCCTGTCGCCCCTGACAAGCGAAGTTGTAGTTGGGAACCGGAAACTGCCCCGACGAGCGTGGCAAAGACTGCGTGGCTCTGCCCCCTGGAGCCGAATCGTACGATGCGCAATGGCGGAAGAAAGCTGTACGGCTGCGGAACGCCCGACTCGCAAACCTGTGTGATCCGAAGCCACCCATATCGGCTTAGACACCGGAATGTGGAAAACGGTTCCCTGGGCGGTCCGCGGGATGCTTCGAGAGGTTTTAGCAGGCAGCAGAAAGATGGCTGGAGAGCAGGGGCTGAAGCCCGATGCCTTTTTGGAGCGTTTTGCGGCACGACTGAAGTCTTGCCCTGATACAAAGCGCCTGCCAGTTGCGCAAAAGCGCCTCTATGCAAGTCTCCTGGGCGCGCAAAAACTCATCCATCAGGGGCTAAAGCCCGCGATTTTGTTGGCCTTCATTGGCACGAGTGAACTCGTGCCCTTTCAAAACCCGCCTTGCGCAGTGCTTCCCTAATGCGCATTTTTCGCCAGGCTGTGAGTCGAGCACTGACGCTTCCTGTGATCAGATATATGCTTTTCGCGAACCAATCATGCCTTTCGCGAACCAATATGCTTTTCGCGAACGGCCAGAGCTTTATTGGAGAAGGCGCGCCAGTTCCGCCTGCTCGGCAAGAAAGGCGTCGTGGCCATGGGAGCTGATCATCTCGCGGTAGTCGGCGTGGACGCCGGCGGACTGGATTCTGGAGGCAAGGGCGCGGACCGACTGGGGTGGGAAGAGCCAATCGGAGCTGATGCCGATGAAGGTGAGGCGGGCGCGAATGGGCGCGAAGGCTTGAGCGGGCGATGGGTGGCCGCGAACGGGGTCCCAGGTATCCATCATGCGGAGAATGGCGAGATAGGCATTGGCGTCGAATCGGTTGATGAAGCGGTCGCCCTGATGGTCGAGGTAGCCGGCGATGTCGAAGCGTCCACCGATGAGGCCGCCGCCGTGGTCATCGAGGCCCCATGGGTCTTCTCCGTTGCGATTGGGGGCGCGGCCGAAGCGCTGGTTGAAGAGGTCGGCGGATTTGTAGCTGAGCATGGCGATTTGGCGGGCGAGGGCCAGGCCGCGGAGCGGAGGACGCTGGGGAAGATAGCGGCCTTCGGCCCAGTCCTGATCCTGCTGAATAGCGTGGCGCTGGAGGTGGTTGAGGGCGAGGCCCATGGCGGAAACAGGGGCAACGCCGATGATGACGGCGCGCTGCAGACGGTCAGGGAAATGGATAGCCCAATCGAGGGCCTGCATACCGCCGATGGAACCGCCGAGGATGAGGCGGAGGCGATGAATGCCGAGCGAATCGAGGAGCTGGGCCTGGGCGCGGACGTTGTCGGCGATGGAGATGAGGGGAAAGTCGGGCCCATAGATATTGCCGGTTTCGGGGTCGACCGAACCGGGGCCTGTTGAGCCGTAGCAGGAGCCGATGAGGTTTACGCAGAGGACGCAGTCGTGGTTGAGGGAGAGGAGTGCGCCGGGAGCGAAGAGCTCCGGCCACCAGGAGCCGACCTGGGCCGATCCGGAGAGGGCGTGGCAGACGAGGACGGCGTTGTCGCGCGCCGCGTTGAGGCGGCCGTAGACGGCGTAGTGGAGCGTGACGCCGGCGAGGGTGCGGCCGGAGTCGAGGAGCAGGTGCTCGGAGAGGACGAAGTCGCCTTCGTAGGTGGGAGCCGGCACGCGCGCGGCTGGGTTCCCAGTCGCGCCGGCGGATTCGACATGTGCTTCAGTCATGAGACTCATTGTGCCGCAAGAGTTGCGGTTGTTGGAGCGCTTTCGAAGGTATGGCCGTTGGCTGCTTCGATGGCCTGGTCGAGATCGGCGAGGATGTCGCGGATGTCTTCGATGCCGACGCTGAGGCGAACGAGTTCGGGAGTGACGCCGGTGGTGGCCTGCTCCGCGGCTGAGAGCTGCTGGTGGGTGGTGGAGGCGGGATGAATCACCAGCGATTTAGCATCGCCGATGTTGGCGACGAGGGAGAAGAGCTCGAGTGAGTCGATGAGCTTTTTGCCGGCTTCATAGCCGCCGCCTTCTTTTCCAGGCTTGATGCCGAAGGTGACGAGAGCGCCGCGGCCTTCCGGGAGATACTTTTTGGAGCGGGCGTAGTAGGGGCTGGACTCGAGGCCGGGGTAGTTGACCCATTCGACGCCGGGATGGCGCTCGAGGTGATGCGCTACGGCAAGGGCGTTGTGGGAGTGGCGTTCGAGACGGAGGTGGAGGGTTTCAATTCCCTGGAGGAGCAGGAAGGCATTGAAGGGCGAGAGGGCTGCGCCGGTGTCGCGGAGACCTTGCACGCGGGCTTTGAGGATGAAGGCGAGCGGGCCGAAGGCTGCGGTGTAGGAGAGGCCGTGGTAGGAGGGATCGGGCTCGGTGAAGTCCTTGAAGCGGCCTGAAGCGACCCAGTCGAACTTGCCGGCGTCGACGATGACGCCGCCGATGGTGGTGCCGTGGCCGCCGAGGAACTTGGTGGCGGAGTTGACCACAATGTCGGCGCCCCACTCGATGGGACGGACGAGGGCTGGCGAGGGTGTGGTGTTGTCGATGACCAGAGGCAGACCGTGCTCGTGAGCGATGGCGGCGATGCGCTCGATATCGACTACGTCAAGCTTGGGGTTGCCGAGCGATTCGGTATAGATGGCACGGGTCTTGTCGTTGATAGCGGCGCGGAGGCCGTCGAAGTCGTCGGCGTCGACAAAGCGGACGGTGATGCCGAGGCGGGGGAAGGTGTAGTGGAACAGGTTGTAGGTGCCGCCGTAGAGCGAGGTGGTGGAGATGATTTCGTCTCCGGCAGAGGCGAGCGTGGTGAGTGTCAGCGTTTCCGCAGCCTGGCCTGAGGCTGTGGCGAGTCCGGCTGCTCCACCTTCGAGGGCGGCTACGCGCTTCTCGAAGACGTCGGTGGTGGGGTTCATGATGCGGGTGTAGATGTTGCCGAATTCCTTGAGACCGAAAAGGCGACCGGCGTGGTCGGCGTCCTGAAACAGGTAGGACGTGGTCTGGTAGATGGGCACGGCGCGCGAACCGGTGGCGGGGTCGGGCGATTGGCCGGCGTGGACGGCGTTGGTGGCGAAACGATACTGCTTCGGTTCGGACATTGGGTTCTCCTTCAATTCCCTGTTCTTCAAATGATTGAAAGCGGCGTGAAAGACGTGCCGCAAAAGACAATACGGCCCGAATCCTTTTGGACCCGGGCCGCTTGATTCTTGAAGATCGGTTGCGTCTAGCGCATTCGCGTCTCAAAAGCCTCACGGACAGGTCCGCATGACCGACACATACACATGGCCGTTGCCGCAGTTCCGTGAATCTTTGAGTTTCGCATCAAGGGCAGTATCGGACGACGGAGGGAGGGAAGTCAAATGAATGTCTGGGAAAGATCGGTGTAACTTCCGGATTGGCGACAATCCTCCCGGAATCCGGTTTCGACGGACCCATCCCTTACTCCTATTTTTGCGTTGGGAGGTGCTGACGACTGCGCTTCAACGCTCAAGAAGACAATCAACTTTGAAGTTCATCCCCAATGAAAAACGAGGTGCATTACGCAGTAAAACGCAGCCAAATAGGCGAAGAATATTGCCATGCGCTTAAATCCAAATCCCAGGCGTTGCAATTCTTCATCTTTCTTAAACAAGGTCAACCAGACCCAAACTAAAGCAAGAAGGATGTTCGGCCCCAAGACCAGAATCTGGAGCCACTTCGGCCATTGCGCATACGGCGTGATCATGTCGCATATTGTAGCGAGTGTCGCTCATTTGCATAATCGCGGTAGAGTTACCGCCTACACTGACCCAACGTTAGCCACATCACCCTACTTCCGAATCGGCGACGATCCTACCAGAACGCTAAAACCAGCCCGTAAGGGATAGAATCTTCTCGTGATTCGACCAGTCATCGCAGCATTTGTTCTATCAGGAGCCGTTTGGCTTTTCGGCCAATCCGCCGGTCCGTCAAGGACCCGGACGGATTCAGAATCGCAAAAGAAGGCAGAGAATGAAGTCTCTGAGAGGATCAATCGCATACGGGAATCAGCTGGATTGCCGAGACTCAAACGCGTGCCCCACACGCTGGCGGAAGTGCAGCTTGTATGCACATCGGCACTCACAGGAAAGAACGTCCTCGACCCGTCCTACGGCACATTGAAGGTTTACATGACCCGCGATTTGTCCGTTGAAAACGAATCTCTGAAATTGATTGCGTTAGGAACCGCACTGGATGCGCAGACTAATTCCCGATATCGTGTCTACGCCGACAAGGATTGGGACCGCTTCTCAGTGACAGTCGATATCGAGCGTGGAGGCGAGCCTCAGGTTCCCGTCTACATTGTCGGAATCGCTCGTCGCCAGTCCAAGGCAATGGACATCTTGGGCCGACTGACCTTCGATGATCCAATAAAGGATTCAACCGACTGGAAGGCGCAGGTAGCTCCTGCGTGCCGCGACAGAAGGCCCTAGGTCTTCTGATACCTGGCTGCGCCCGGATCACCGCCAAACCGGAAATTACTTGCGTTTATCACCGCGCCCCTACGGGGCACTGATTTTTTTTGGGCGCAATCCCCCGGGTTTCACCCGGGGCTAACATCAATCGTCCCTCCGGGACTAAAAACGAACCTCGGAGGGCGTGTCACCGGCAATCCGGAAGTAACTCCTTTTGCCGCTGAGCGACGTCGGACGGGCAACCACAGATCTTTCGACTTCGCTGCGCTGCGCTCAAGATGACAAGTCTTTTGTTGGTCGCTGCGCTCCGGTCATTGGAGGGAAGCAGATATTTGTAAAAGGGCTGTTGTGATGCAGGTCCTTCGGCTCCGGTCAAGATGGGCTTTGCAGGGGCTGAAGCCCGACTCATCCTATTGGCCTTTATCGGCCCGGCTAAAGACATGCCCTTGTTACAAAGCCTTGGAGCTGAGCCCATTGGGGTTTCTCCGCAGCCTGTGAAGCCGTGCCCTTGTTACAAAGCGCCTACGGCTTTTCGGGGGCAAGGGCTGAGGCGGGGATGGTCACGGAACCCATGCGGCCGGAGTTTTTGTCGACCACAAGGATGCGCAGCGATGCTACATCCGGCTTTAAGTGAACTACGCGTTCGCAGGGAATGCCCGTTGATTGCAACTGCTGGTAGGTGGTGGGCTTGAGCCGCAGGCCGAGAGTTTGCCCTTCGACCTGCGCATGCTGGCCCGCATCGTCGCGCTGGATGAAGAAGACGTCGAGATTGTCGGTCCATCGATCGGACTGTTGTTCGACATCGAGCCCGGCTGCGGCGATGTTGAGTTTGATGTTGACGCCGTGGTCGATGCGAAGCACTTTGGTGGTTACTGTCAATTCATTTGCATCCGCGGGCTGCCATACCGCCTGCTGGAAGCGATCTTTGAGCGTGGCCGGCTCCCTGGTGTAGAGGTAGCCGGTGCGGTAGTGAAGCGTGAGGCCGTGCTGTTTGCTGCTGAGTTTGACAGTGATGGCGTGGTACTGGCCATCTGCCGGTTGATCGGGAGAAAAGCTCAACAGGTAGGTGGCATGACCGTCTTCCACGATCTGCGAAAGCGCAGCCTCCAGATCACCGGCTCGCCTTATCGTGCGTCCGCCGGTAGCCTCTGCCACTTGGCGGACAGGCCATTGAATGGGATGGATATCCTCAAGCATCTCAGCCTTGGTGCGGCCGCCTGAATGGTCGATGGGAATGGTGCCGGCCTGCGGGTTGGTGGGGTTCAGTTCCACGCCGCGGTGCTGAATGTCCGAGGTGATGGCCGATGTCTCCAGTTGTGACACATCGAAGGGATAGACGGCCACGTGGGCCTCGTTCATGGCCTCCTGCGCGTGCAGCGCAAAGCTGTCAAGTGTATTCGGGTTCTTGTCGATGCCGACTTCCTGATCGCGAAACTCGGCGAAGACGTTGTCGCTGGAAACCCAGACCAGGGTCTTGTGCCCCGCAACAGCGCCGAGGCGGCGCGCCACGCCAACCAGGATAATGAGCGACGCTCGCGCCGGGTTGCTGCCCATGGTGAGTAATTGAGGATCGACGGGCGAGAGACTATCCGGCAAATCCGATTGGTTGCCATTGACTGAACTCAGGTCGGACACTTTGCGCACCGTTTCGAACTTCTGGCGGTTGCGCGTCTCTTCATCCTGGGCCTGGGAGACGGATTGCGCCGTGGGCATCCACTTTTTGAGCCGCGCGCTTACAGCGGCGTGATCGGTGGTGACATCGACGAGGACGCGAAAGCCAAGACCGGTCATGGTGTAGAGACCGATGCGCTCGTCAGGGCGCGCAGCGGCAAGGAATTGGAGCATCTGCGTGCGTGCGTTATTCATGTCGCCCCACGCAATGTGGCTCTCGTCGATGAGCAGAATCGTGGCTCCGGCCTCGGGCTGCGGAGTTGCCTGTGAAGGCGCCGACGCATCGACAGTGCGGTTTGAAAATGTCAGCTCCTGCGAAGCGGTCGGGGTATTGGGCGGGGCCGATAAAACTGCGTCGACCGGGCTGAAAAACTTGATGTCCTGCCTGCGTCCGTTGTCGTAGACCTCGATATCGTCCGCCTTCAGGCCGCTTACCGGATGGCCCTTCTTATCGTCGGCAACCAGGCTCACGTCCACCAGTCGGGTAGTGACCTTGAGCGTGTAGCCGGAGGACTGGCCCAACGCAGCGGCGGCGGCGTGTTCCGGTAGTTCGTTGCCCGGCGGACCGCTCACCGCTGCAATGCTGATTTCGCGTTCTGCTTCAGGCGCGGGCCCCTCGGCGTTTACGGGCATCGCAGGCGGTGGCGCGGGCGCTGTTGCTGGCCCTGATGTTGCAGCGATCTTGTCCGGCGCAGCGGAGGGGGCGCCGATCTCTTTTGCTTCGGTGGTGGGGGGCGCCGTGGGTTGCGGGCTTGCCGGGACTGCGGTTTCAGCCTCGGCCGGAAGCGGATTGCCGCCCGCATCAGCGCTGTCCATACCCAGAATGCGTGCCTCGGAGCCGAAGCGGCGATACTGCTGAAAAACGGCATCATTCAGGAATGTCTTTGCCGGCCCGGTGGTAATACCCGCTGGAGGCGCCCCCGATGGGAGTGGTTTGGTATGCGCCAACAAGAGTGAGACGCCCCGCAGGGGAAGGATGTAGCTCTTGCCGCCTATATCGACAGCGCCGTATTCGACCATCATGCCGTTCCTTGAGACCACTTCATTGGGTGGCATATCGGCTTCAAGCAGGATGCGAAAGATTGCGCCGTTTGCGGGGTCGAATGCAATTTCACCATGATAGGCGGAGATTTCAGCGAACTTGTGCCAGTCCTCTCGCTCGGGCGATTCGCCACGAATGCCGCTTGAAACACAGCAAAAACCTACTGAGTAATGGGATTTTTCCCTGGGCACCGCAAAGTGGAAGACTGCCTGCCTTCCACTTGCCGCCTGTTCCCATCGGCTCCATGTGATTTTGCCTTTCAAGGCATCGCCTACGACGGTGCTGAGGATGGGGCCGAACACGCCTTCGGTGAACAGGCCTTGCTCCTGCGACTCGCCTCGCTTGCTTTTCGCTGCCGCCTGCTCCACAACCTCGTGGCCGTCACGGAAAGCCACCTGGACATTGGACCGGCCTACGACGTGCAACGGCAGATAGATCAGGGTGGTGATTCCAACCTGCCCTTGAACGTCGTCCCGCGGACGGTCTTCAAAGCGGGTGGTATCGCGCGCGGCCATGAAGTTAGGCAACTGGCGGATGGTCGTATTGACGTAATTCACCATCGCAACGAGCATCTGCCGGAGTGCGGCGGGATCGGGATTGGGGCTTGCGGGAATTTCGGCTGGTGGAGGAGCGAGGAACACCGATGAGTCGGCCAGCGCAGTGAGCGCCTGGCGCGATTCTTCGCCCGGTAAACCTGCCTTGAGGCGCTTAAGCCTGGCTGTGCTGAGCCGTTCGGTCAGTTCCATTCCGGCCAACCGCTGCGCGATCTCGGCATCCGGCCGATGCGCGGATTGCAATGCTGCGAGTGCCTGCTCGAACCGATCCACCGTAACGCCGGAACCATGCTGTGCGGCATGGGCAGGAAGAACCAGGACAGCAACCAGCGCCAGCAGGATGATTCGCCGCATTGCACGGCCTCCGTGTTTACCCGAAGCGAGTATATCGCTGTGGCGAGGGTGGGGCGCCCGGTGCGGATGAGTCTAGCCCCAGAGGGTGGGCAGAGGGCCTGAGACGCCGGCGACTGGATCGGTGTGTGGGAATGGCAGTGTTTTCATACGGATTTGCGCCTCGTCGTCCGGGGCGGCGCGGCATATGTCCCAGTGCTGATCTGGAGGGAAGGCTCCGACCACAAGAAAATCGGGAGTCGCTGCGATGCGACAATGCCCGGTTCCGCACGGCAGTACGGCTACGTCTCCCGCAAAGACCTTTACGGTGGTTCCACCATCGCCGCCGAGAACCAGCGTCGCGGCCCCGGCGGCGAATCCCAGGACCTCGTGCGCGGTGGAGTGGTAATGGTGAAAACTGTAGACTCCGTTGCGCCATTGGGGCGGCCAGCCGTTATGGAGGAAAAGCTTTTCGAAATGCGCGGCGGGGTCATTGCCGTTCGGAGAGACGACGGCCCGATAAAGCAGGACGGGCAGGTGGTGGTTGTTCGGCATCCATCCGTTCTGCGAGAGCCACAGTGTTTCCGGATCGCTTGACGCACTGGTTACGCCGCGCGCGGCAAACGCATGGAACGCGGGAGAGAGTCCGAGCGCTGTCAATATCTGGCCGAAATGTCTAAGGCCCAGGTCCATCAGATCCTCTCTCTCTGAGCATTGGATGAATGAATCGTCGCAGAGTTGCATGGAGGATCCGGGGGGTACACCGCTTAAGTGCATGGGATAGGTTCCGAAGTGGAACAGGAGGTCGCTTTCGGAACCGCTCTCAATGAACAAGAAATCCGGTCAAACAAATTCAGCAAGTTAGCCGGGGCTCCGCCGCGATAGCAAGTCAGCGAGTCAGCGCAGGACCCGATCTCGGCAGGCTGCTCCTGATGAATGGGGCAGTAGAGTGTTGTCGATTCCCGCCTTTGCGCCAGAAAGAAGGCGCACCCCGACCCTGAGGGTACCCCGGTACCCGACGGGGCACGGGGCTTTTCTCCCTGGTCCAGCGCGGGTTCATTCCATGCCGCTCAGGGTGCGAGGGGTTTCGGCGGGTCGATTGGCTCGACGCGGATCTTGGCGATTCTGCGGCGGTCCATCTCCGCGACTGTAAGCCGGCGGCCGTCGAAAACAATGCTCTCCCCAGAGTGCGGAATGTGGCCCAGGCGCATTAACAGGAAGCCGGCCAGGGTTTCCACGCCTCCGTCTCTCGGGAGCACCCACTTCATCTGTGTTTCCAGGTCGCGCAGGTTCACGCCGCCATCCAACGCAAAAGCGCCGGAAGCCGTGGTGAGCACTGGCAGAGCGGGGTGGTCGAACTCATCTTCCAATTCTCCGGTCAATTGCTCGATTGCGTCTTCGGCGGTTACCAGGCCGACCGTGGAACCGTATTCGTCGACCACGATGGCGAGGTGGCGGCGACGCTGCTGAAAGTCGCGGATGAGGTCGAGCACCGTCTTGGTTTCAGGGACCACCAGCACATCGCGCATGACCTGGCTGAGTTTCAAATCGACAAAGGAGGAAGCCGCGGAACGGACCGGGCGAAAATGCATGAGGCGGCTCAGGTCCTTGGAGTAAACCACGCCGACAATGTGCTCAGGCCCACGGGTTTCGTCGTAAACCGGGACGCGGGAATGCTTGCGATCGATGACCTTGGCGCTGGCTTCCTCCACCAGCATGTTGGAGGGGAGGGAGAAGATTCGCTGCCTGGGAGTCATGATTTCGCGAATCGACACTTCATCCAGTTCCAGCGCGCGGTGAATCAGCGTCTCCTGGAAGGCGGGGAGGAGTCCCATGCGGCGGGCGGCGGTGGCAATGAGCTTCAGTTCTTCAGGCGAGTGGACCTGGGCGCGCTCGGACATGGGAATGTCGAATCCGCGGAGGATGACGGCGGCCGAGCCTTTGAGGAGACGCACGGCGGGACGTACCACAGCCATAAAGATGAGCATGGGCGGAGCAACCGCGACGGCAAGGGCCTCCGCACGGCGCAGAGCGAGGGATTTGGGAACCAGCTCACCCACCACCACATGGAAGTAGGTGATGAGGGCGAAGCCGAGAGTGACGGCGATGATGTGCGCGTAGATGATGGCGAGCGGATGAGTGAGCGGCAGGAGGCCGAACCAGCCGAGGACGACGTTGGCGGCGAGGGGTTCACCGATCCAGCCCAGAGCGAGAGAACACAGCGTGACGCCAAGCTGCACGGCGGGGAGGAAGTCGTCGAGATCCTGCTGCAGGGTGCGGACGGCGCGCGCTCCCGGAACACCGGCAGCCAGCAGTTGCTCAATGCGGGTATCGCGGATGGAAACGAGAGCGAACTCCGCGGCCACAAAGAATGCGTTGGCCAGAATGAGTAGCGCAACAGCGACAAATTGGAGCAGCGGCAGACCGTGCATCTCGTTCTGGAGAATAGCATTCCAGAGAGTTCACAGTTCTAAGTTCTGAGTTGTCAGTTGTCTGGGGTTACTGTCAGGCAGGAGGCGATTCCGGCTGGGGAGCTTCAGGATCTAAGAGCCAGGCGGAAAAGGCCTGAGCTGAGCAGCTCGGCGGCGTCCTGTGAATCTATGGAGCGTTCCGGCTGATCGGAGGAGAAATAATAGACTTCGCCGGACTGGCTGCCGGTTAGAAGGCAGGATCCGATGCCGGTGAACACCATCTGAGTCCGCGAACCGGACGGAGAGATTCGCGCTAACAATGTGCTCGCTCGCGCGGTTTCATTGCCCGTGCTTAAACAACAATTCATCGGATTGCTAACCTCTGGCCGGTTCGCAGGGCGCACTGACTCGTCGCTCATACCGTTAAGATCGTTGGAGCAGGGTGTTTCCCTTTTGTTTTGCTTCTTTCGGTTCGGCGCTCGACCTGCGGGAACCGGCGCAGGTTGTGTTGCGTATCAAAAAGCGAGCGGGGTGAGGGTGGGGATTGGTTGACGGCAAGGCGCTGGGGCCGTCTCACTCCTCAGCTGCACCTGGTCAATTTGTTGAAATAAATGGCATTCTTCAGTGCTTTGGGAGGTTTCTGGTGGCTGCAGCGCGCAAGAGCAAGAAGTTCTGGATCTGGGTTGGGGCAGGGGTGTTGGTGGTGGTGGCAGGAGCCGGCTTTGGCCTGATGCGCCTGGCAAAGGGCTCGACCATCGATCCCAACCGGCTGGCCAAGGTGACGCGGGGTGACGTGGCGCGGTCGGTTGTGGCCACCGGCCAGATTCAGCCCATTACGAAGGTCGAGGTGAAGAGCAAAGCCTCCGGCATTGTGGAAAAGCTCTATGTCGATATCAATAACGTGGTGAAGAAGGGCCAGCCGCTGGCGCAACTGGATCAGCAGGAGATTGAGGCGCAGGTGGCGGCGCAGAAGGCGCAACTGGGTTCGGCCGAAGCGAATGTGGGCACGTACGAGGCCAATATTGAGCAGGACAAGGTGAATGCGGCGGCGCCGGATCTGCCCATGTACAAGACCACGCTGGACCGCAACCAGGAAATGTTAAAGGACGGCATTGTGAGCCACCAGGCCTACGACGATGCCAACAAGGATTATCTTGCTGCCCTGACTCGCCGCGACAGTTCGAAAGCGCAGATCGGCGTGGACACGGCCAAGCTGAGGCAGGCGCGCGCGCTGGTGCAGCAGAGCCAGGCAAGCCTGCTACAGCTTGAGGAGCAGTTGAGTTACACCACCATTGTTGCGCCCATGGACGGAGTGATTCTGTCGCGGGACGTGGAGATTGGCGATGCGGTGAGCTCGATCCTGGTGCTGGGTTCCACGGCCACCCTGGTGATGACCGAGGGCGATGTGAACGAGGTCTACGTGGACGGCAAGGTGGACGAGGCGGATATTGCACACGTCTACATGGGCCAGCCGGCGCGGATTAAAGTTGAGAGCTTTCGTGATCGCGTATTCAACGGCAAGGTAACAAAGATTGCACCCATGGGCGTGCAGAAAGACAATGTGACCACGTTCGAGGTCCGAGTTTCAATCAACAACCCTGGCGGCGAATTGAAGGCGCTGATGACGGCCAACGCTGAAATCCTGCTGGACGAACACAAGGGCGTTTTGACAGTGCCCGAGAATGCTGTGGTGTATGACAACCAGAAGAATGCCTCGGTGATGATTCCCGACAAGAGCCAGAAGGACGGGCAGCGGAAGGTTGCGGTAACGGCTGGTCTGTCGAATGGATCGGTGACGGAGATTTTGAGCGGATTGAAAGAAGGCGACCAGGTGGTGCTGCAGCAGTAACTCAGTTGTCAGTAGTCAGTTGTCAGTTCTCAGTTATCAGTTGTCAGTTGTCAGTAGTCAGTTGTCAGTTCTCAGTTGTCAGTTCTCAGTTGTCAGTTCTCAGTTGTCAGTTCTCAGTTGTCAGTTGTCAGTTATCAGTTGTCAGTTGTCAGTTGTCAGTGCAGTGTCCGGGGGCGCACATATCTGTTCGAAAACGGACAACCTTAGGCGGCCGAAGTTGTGGGTCGCGACGGGATCTGATGGATTCATTGGGACTTGCGCAAATGCGCCTTTGGAATTCGAGATGCATGTAAGGACGTGAGTCGAAGCGGCTTTCAGAGGAAAGCCGGCTCAAACCTGTCTACTGCTAACTGAAGTGAGGCAAACCATGAAGCATCTTTTTCTAGCAACCGCAATGCTTGCGCTGGCCATCCCAGCCCTGGCCTCTGAGGCGACATTTGAACGGACGCTGAAGGTGAGCGGCAAGGTGGAGCTTTCCGTTGCCACGGGGTCGGGCAATGTCCACATTACGCGTGGGTCGGACAACAGCGTGCATGTGGTAGGGAAGGTTCGCTCGACCTGGGGCGATAGCGACGAGCGGGTTCGGCAGATCGCCGATCATCCGCCGATTGAGCAGGCCGGAAACATCATCCACATTGGGAAGCACAACGACGGGCAGATCGAGGGGATGCACCATGTGAGCATCGACTACGAGATTGAAGCGCCGGCCAATACCTACCTGGACGCGTCTTCCGGCTCGGGCAATGTGACGGATGAGGGCGTGGGGGAAAACTCACGGCTCAACACCGGATCGGGAAACGTTCACGCGACGGGCCTGCATGGCGGGTTTAGCGTGGGCACCGGCTCGGGCAACATTTATGCGGATCAGGAAGGCACCGGAGATGTGAAGGCGGAGACCGGATCCGGCAACATTGAACTGCGCAACCTGCACGGCGGGCTGAAGGCCACGACGGGGTCTGGGGACATTAAGGCTGCGGGCGCGCCCAGCGCAGGCTGGCGGTTGGAAACGGGTTCAGGACGGGTGGAAATCTGGGTGGGGGATGCGCCGCTGACGCTGGATGCCGAATCGGGATCGGGTGGTATCCATACCGACCGTGAAATGCTGACGCAGGGTTCATCGAGCACGCACCATGTGACCGGGAAGTTGAACGGCGGCGGGCCGACGGTTCGGATCGAGACGGGGTCGGGCGAGATTCGCGTTCACTAGGTTGCGAATTCGCTGTTTCGCTGACCGTGTGATTTGGTGATTATTCGCGAACAGGCGCGGACGGGGACGTCCGCGCTACAGCCGGTCAGGAGACCGGCGCTACCTTGACCTTCGGTAGGCCGGCTTATGTGTGGTATTCATAGGCGAGGCCGCAAGCTCCTGGAATGGCCTCGCCTGTCTTTTTTTGCAGCCACACGCCAGCGCGGTGCAATAAAGTAGAACGGGTGCGAACCTCTTTTTCAGCCTGGCTATCCCTCCTTGCGATCCTTTGCTCCTTCCCTTCCCTTTTCGCAGCGCCGCCCGCGGCCAAGCCCATAATCGTCGCGTATGTCTTTCCGCAACATGCGCTGATTCACGACGGCGACATTGCGGCGCAAAAAGTTACGCGCATCAACTACGCGTTTGCCAACATAAAGAGTGGCCTCATCGTCAATGGTTTCGAGAACGACGATCGGAACCTGGCTGCGCTGGTTGCGCTGAAGAAGCAGAACCCGTCGCTCACGGTGCTGGTGTCGGTTGGAGGATGGCTTTGGTCCGGCGCATTCTCTGACATGGCATTGACCCAGGCCAGTCGGGCTGCGTTCATAGCGAGCGTGGTGGAATTTGTCGGGCGGAATCAGTTGGACGGCCTGGACATTGACTGGGAGTATCCGGGGCTGGCGGGGTCCACTACGCATTTTCGGCCCGAGGACAAGCAGAATTACACACTGCTGCTGAAGGAGCTACGCTCGCGATTTGATGAGTTGGAGAAGCAGTTCCATCGGCCGCTGTATTTGACGATTGCCACCGGCGCGTCGCCGGAGTTCCTGGCGCATACGGACATGGACAAGGTGCAGCAGTATGTCGATACCGTGAACCTGATGGCTTACGACTACTACGAGCCGGATTCGGACGCGATCACAGGACATCATGCGCCGCTGTTCCCGAATCCTGCGGACCCGAAGAAGGTTTCCGCCGATGCGTCGGTACGGGAGTATGAGAAGGCGGGAGTGCCTCCAGGGAAGATTGTGCTTGGCGTTCCTTTTTACGGGCATGTGTGGGGACAGGTGCCGGAGGCCAACCATGGCTTGTTTCAGCCGGGAAAGAATGTAAAGAATGCGTGGGTGCAGTATGGCGGAGTGGACGGCTTACTGAAGAACGGGTTCGTCCGTTACTGGGACCCTGTGGCGAAGGCTCCGTATCTTTACAATGCGGAGAAGCAGACCTTTGTTTCTTACGATGATGCGGAGTCTCTGGTATTGAAATGCAAGTATGTGCTGGAAGGCAAACTCCGAGGAGTCATGTTCTGGGACTATGAGAGCGATCCTACCGGAACACTGCTGGATGCCGTCGACGCGGGACTGAACAAAAACTCCGCCGCCTACTGAAGGGTCTCTGCCCTGCGCGTTATCGCTGCATTTCCCGAAACCTAAGCAGCCATCATCAGGGTAATTTCCGCGCAGCCACCATCCGGAAGTTCTCCAAATACCACCGATGTGAAGCTGGGCCAACTCTACTTTGCAAGCGAAGTGATCTACTAACCGTTGCCGGGAAGTCTGCCTAACTTCTCCCTGGCGGATTCGTTGTTCGAATCCCTCTGTACCGCGGTCTTATACGCTTCCCGCGCGTGTTGTCGATCATTGATCGCCATGTAATAATCACCGAGCCCCTCATGCGCTTTCGTTGCATCCGGGCGGCAGTGGACAGCCCAATCAAGATACCGTTTGGCGCGGACCCATTCGCCACGCCCCATTTCCTCCTGAGCTGCGTCAAGAAAACCACTCAGTTTGAAGACCTTCAATCCGATCGCCATGTCATAGTCAGAGTTTGCCGCATCCAGTTCGCCGCGCAGCCTGTGAGCGTCTGCCCTGACAACGTAGAAGCCCATCTGGCCCAGCGCAATTCCGCCTTCGCTCAGCTGAAGCGCCTTTGTCGTATCGCCGCCACCAATCCACGGTGTGTTCATATACGTGTACGCGAGATAATAACGGGCTGAAATGTTTCGCGGATCGAGGTCGAAGGTCCGTTGGTATGCATCCCGTGTTCTGCGTTGCCATTTCCATTGCTCCATCATCCCTGAGGCTCGCCGCAAGTGCGCGAAGTTAACCATTGCCACCTGGAAAGCGTTCAGCGATTGCTTTGGCTGAAGAGCAATGGCTCTGCCTGCCGCAATGTCGGCCGCATCAAGCAAGCCATGCTGCCATGCCAACTGCGCCAACAGGTTCAATTCGCCGTCGGAGACATCCGTCGCCGCAGTCCGTCGTTGCAGATCGGCCTCCACTTCGGCTGATTTTGACGCTTCGAGTCTAGTGACATAGGGCGCCAACGAAGGCCATGTGGCAAGATAAACGGAAAGCTCGATGCCTGAGGGTTGGTCCATGTAAACGATGTCGGGTAATCGTAAGTTCTGGGCGGGAGTCGATGCTCCGAGGGACCGGAGCACGAAAAGGCAAATCAGCGAGAATCTGCTTCTTTTCATCAATATCCTCCAGTGTGCTCAGCCGATTGTTGCGTGCGCAGGCAAGACGCGCTGTCGGTTTCACAGATTGGCTGCGAAAGGTACGCAGCCGCTGAGCACGATGTTCCAGCGCCCAAAATCAGCGGCGCCGCTCCCGCATTCCCGATTGGTAAACTATCAACATGGTTCGCGTCATTCGCCCTATTCCCGTAGAACGATTAAAACTGCTTGTCTTCGACCTGGATGGCACGCTCATCGACTCGGCACAGGACCTTTGCAACAGCGTGAACGCGACGCTGGCGGAGTTTGAGTTGCAGCCGCTGCCGGACAAGGTGGTGGCTAGTTACATTGGCGACGGCGCCGTGATGCTGGTGCGGCGGGCGCTGTTTGGGCCGGATGCAACCGAGGTGGACGAGGATTTTCTGGCGCGGGCCTACGCGTTCTTCCTTGACTACTATCGCGAACACAAGCTGGATTTTACTTATGCTTATGGGGGCGTACTGGAGGCGCTGGCCGCACTGCACACCGCTCCGGATGGGAGCGCCCGCAGCATGTCTGTGCTGACCAACAAGCCGGTTCGTCCGGCACTGGCCATCTGCGAGGCGCTGGGGCTGGCGCCGTTTTTCCAACATGTTTATGGCGGCAACAGTTTTGCGATGAAGAAGCCTGATCCGATGGGGATGCGCGCGCTGATGGACGAGGCCGGCGCGCTGCCCGAGGAGACGGTGCTGATTGGCGACAGTGAAGTGGACGTGGCGACGGCGCGCAATGCGGGAACATGGGTGATTGGCTGCACGTTTGGCCTGTCGCCGCTGGGGCTGGCAGCGAACCCTCCCGACGTGCTTGTGGATTCGCCCGCCGACTGGACGGTTGCGCTGGATCCTTTGGCGAATGGCCTTCCGTTGCAGTGACTTGGCGGGTTGCCGGCGCCTTTTTTCTTCGCCTTAACGTCGTCTTAAGCTGAACATTCTAGGATTGTGCATGAGGCGAGATGGGGCACCGGCGTCTGATTGAAGACTGGCCCTTGATTGAAATTCTGCGAAAGGCATCACTCAGTGGCTGAAGCGTGAGCCCTTTTTGAGAACTTCTATTCCGCGATTAAAATTGTGCCCTTTCAAAACAGCACAGTGAAACAGTGCAGTGACGGGACACCTTGATCGAGTTTTCCGCAATCTGTCGAGCCTTCCGATTTTGTGTTTGAAGACATTTTCCGCGAAACGAAACCGGGATTACAATTGTTGCAACTTTGACTTTTATCGCGGATTCGCGCTGCCCTACTTGCCCTGTGTTGCCATGGAGATTCCGCTCATGCGTTCTTGCGCCCTGATACTCATCCTTTCCGTTCTTGCCCCTGCTACCGTCTTTGCGGGGAACCCATCCAGTCCCGGTTCTGGGACCGCACCGGCGCCCGCTCCTTCGCTGAGCGGCACAGTGGCCGACCCGAGCGGCGCGATTGTACCCGGCGCCGAGGTTGACCTGGTGAATACCGACGGCTCGGTGGCTGTGACCGATCACTCTGACCCGGCAGGCACCTTCAAGCTGATTCCTCCTCATGCCGGCAACTACACACTGGTGGTGTCCGAAGCGGGATTCGAGACCGTACGCACGCAGGTGGCGATTGCCGCGCCCACTATCTCCGGCATTGCCGCCGCCGCTGTGGCCACTGCTTCACTGGCGCAAACCGCGCCGGTACGGATCATTCTTCCGATTGCGCAATTTGCCACCAAT
>Ga0302274_10000547_pt1 | contig 38433 bp, 33 predicted proteins | sample III_Bog_N2_1_FD_198755 | JGI IMG/M metagenome (GOLD analysis project Ga0302274, IMG submission 198755) | Peat permafrost microbial communities from Stordalen Mire near Abisko, Sweden - III_Bog_N2_1 | ecosystem: Environmental > Terrestrial > Soil > Wetlands > Peat | place: Sweden: Abisko...
ACATGAGGCCGTTGGCGGTAAGGACATACTCGTCCTGCGAGGCCTCTCTGACTTCCATGACCACCTCGCCTTCGATGGAGACCAGATCGTACAAGTGTCCTTCGGATTTGTTTGCGCTCCAGAGAGCGAGTTGGTGCCAGGTTGCCGGCTGCGGCGTAATAGGCGCCTGCGTGTGTCTATCCTCAATCTCGCCGTGCGTCAGGACCAAAGACCCATTATTGACATCGGGAAAGCCCGATGCGTCGGCCAGATCGCCGATCCGCATGGGGTTGCGCGCCAGGGTGGTGATCCACAGGCTCTTGGAGCCGTCCTGGAGCACAACGGCCCTGCCGGGCACGTAATAGGTAATGGTTCCATGGACCCGGACTCTTTGCGATTGATCCTGCACATGGTAGCCAGACATGATCTCGCCCATGGGCGTAATCGGGAGGGTCCGCGGATTGGTGTTGGCGCGCTTCAGAACCTGCACGTCCGCGAGCGAAGGGACGTGAAGCAATACGCCGGTCTGCTGCATTTTGGCGTCGAAAATCCCGCCGGCAACTCCGGTGACCTCAACCTCGGCGTCCAGCAGGCCGCTGAGCAGGCTCGAATCGCCGCTTTCCACTATCGCGTCAACGTAACCCCCATCGGCGAGCATTTGCAAGTAGGTGAGGCGCGCATTCCCGTTCATCATCGAGTCGGCGGTGCGGACCGTGGCGCGCACGCTGACGAGCATGCAGTCGAACCTGCCATGGAGCAAATCATCGAATGTGACGGGCACGGGCTGGGGCAAGGCGCCATGGCGGACCAGGGTCACGCTCTTGCTGACTACGATGGGATGAAAGCTGGCCTGCGTCGTTCCCCTCACCAGGACGCGATCACCGGGAACCAGCCGGGTATTTGCGGAGTTGAACACAAAGATGGCGAGGCCGCCTTCCTGGACAAACAGAAGGCCTTCACGGCCGGGAGCGTAGGTCACCGTCGCCTCGAAGGCGACCGGCAGCGCGTGGCTGGCCTCGGCGTTGCTCAGGCCGCGGACCGCGCTCAAGGAGGTCAGCGTTGAAGGCGCCTCTGCCCCCCAGATGACCGGGGACCATCCGAGAACGATCGCGATTGCCAGAATCAGGTTCTTCACGTCGTAGAATCCTGCCGAACCAGAGGCCTGCTGTCAGTATCTCTCATTTATATCGGCATTTGGCGGAATCAATCATCCCGGGGCGGAGGAACAGGCCGAGCGCGCACACGAGAGTAACGCGCAGCAGTAATCAGAGCGAAACGACAGTAAACGTAACCTTGTTAAGCGCATTTATAGTGGTTATTTCTTGAATAAAAAAGCTACTTGGCAAGCGTGCTTCCGAGATACAACTACTGTGGTTTCGCTATAGATGCTTTCGGTCCGCACCAATCCCTGAAAGCCATCGCGCCCGGCTTATCGGAGGCAAATCGTTCTTTGGGAATCGCGAAATCGCGCCAAACTACGCTCCCGATGAAAGGACGAAAGTTGAGGACTGCAGCCGTCCTATTCTCATCGCGGCCTATTTCCGGGCGTTTTTGACGGCGTACATGGCGGAGTCGGCAGCGTTCAGAAGGCCGTCTCCGGTGGAGCCGTCTTCGGGGTAAAGGGCGATGCCGAAGCTGGCCGAGCACTGGAGGGTGCGCTGCTCGAGAATAAACGGCTCGCTGAAGCAGTGTTCCAGCCGCATGGCGATTTCCTCGACATGGGCGCGGCTGCTCACCAACGGCAGCAGCACGGCAAACTCATCGCCGCCAAGGCGCGCCAGCAGGTCGTGGGAGCGGAGTTGCTGTTTCAATCGCCGCGCCACCTCCTGCAGATAGAGGTCTCCGATGTGATGGCCGTAAACGTCGTTTACCTGTTTGAATTCATCAAGATCAACATAGATCAAGCCGAAGATGCCGGCATTCCTGCGCGCCTCTTCAATCTCGATGTTCAGATGCTTGCCCAGTGAGAAGCGATTGTGGATGTCAGTGAGCAGGTCGAACTCCGAACGGTGCAGCAGATCGGAGTAGAGCTTGCGGGTTTCGATGGCCAGCGTGGCCATTTTGGCCCCCAGGGAAAGCGCCTTATTTTCGCGGGCGAATGCCTCGGGAGTGTCCGGCGAGGCGGAGCAGTCAGGGCAGGCATAGAGGGTGCCCAGCGGTGGTCCGGAACGGCCTGGAATTGCCGTGCGGACGATGTGCAGGCTGTCTGCCTGAGGTTGGAAATTCCCCAGCCGCGCGCCATCGGCCACCTCGCACCAGCAGGGAGCGCCATCGAGCATGAAGGAGACCAGTTCGGTAATTTCCTCGAGAATCTCAGCCAGGGGCCGGGAACTGTTGATGTCCTCGAGGATGCGGCTGCGCTTCTGTTCGAGCTGCGCCGTATGCCGCTGAAGGGCGGCCTCAGCCTCAATGCGCGTGGCCAGGGCCGCAGTCTGACGGCGCACTTTCCTTTTCAGCGTTGCGCTCCAGAAGACCATGGCGATCAGCACCAGAGCGAGCAGGCTGACGACGCGAATGAGATTGCCTATATTCAGCAAGGAAGGCTTGGCAACGACCGTAACATCGTTGAAGGAACGCAGCAGAATATTGAACGGAACTTCTTCGCCAGGGTTGATCGAATTGGGATCCATGACAGTGCAGATGCCGGTGACGCGAACCATGGAACCGAGCGGAATCTTCGTCATCGGCGGAAGCTGGACGAGGCGGCCAGTGTCCGGGTGATGGTAAATGGCTGAGAAAATGCGGCCATCCGCGGTCAGAACATATTCATCCTGCGTGGCTTCGCGGACCTCCGTCACCACCTGTCCTTCGATGGAAACCAGGTCGTACAGGTGCCCATCGGCCTTGTTTGAGCTCCAGTAGCCCAGTTGCCGCCAGGTTGCCAATTGCGGGGCGATGGGCTGGAAGACGTGGCTGTCCTGAAAATCGCTGTCGGTCAAAGTCAAGAGACGATTGTGCGCGTCGGGAAAGCCGACGGCGTCTGCCAGATCGCCGACCTGCAAGGGTTCGCGGCTATGGGTTTCAATCCACAAGCTCCTGGCACCGTCCTGCAGCACAACGGCCGAGCCGGGCCGGTAATAGGTCACGGTTCCATGAACCCGGATTCTGGGGGTGAGGTTGCGCATGTGGTAATTCACGAGGACCTGATCCATGGGGGTGACCGGGAGGGACCAGGGACTGGAACCGGCGCGCTTGAGCACATGAACATCAGCCAGCGAGGAAACGTAGAGAACGATCCCGGTCTGCTGCATCTTGTTATCGAACTTGCCGGCGACGACTCCGGTGATTTCAACATCGGCGTCGAGCAGGGATTTCAGGGTGTTCGCGTCGTCGTTGTCGAGGTTTGCCTCAAAGTGGCCGCCCTCGGCAAGCAACTGGAGGCGGGCGCTGCGCACAGGGGCCGTCAGGCTCGTCACCAGGTCCGCGGCATGGACGGTGGCATGGATCGTGACCAGCATGCAATCGTGCTGGGCGCGAATCAACTCCTCGAAGGTGGAGGGTATGGGGCTGGGCGGGGGACCGTGGTGGAGCAGTGTCACACTATTGCCAACAACCAGCGGGCGGAAACTCGCCTGCGTCGTTCCGCGCACCAGGATGCGATCTCCGGGAGCCAGTTCGGCAGTTGTGGGAGGGCGCACAAAGATGGCAGCGTCGCCGTCCTGGACAAAGAGCAGGTCTTCATATCCGCGCGAATAACCTACCGTGGCTTCGAAGGCCACGGGAATCGCCTGTCTGGCCTCAACATTCGTCAAGGCGTGAACGGCTTGCAGCGCAGCAATGGGAGTGGGCGCCGCTGCCCACGCAGCCGAGGCCCAACCGAGAAGAACCGCGAAGGCGGGAGTGAATCGCTTCATCTAAAAATGCTCAGTATAGCCAATGCTGCATTACCTGGCTGCTATCCTCTCTATCGGCAATCCTTGCCGTGTCTATCAACTCCACCAGAAATCCATGCGAAAGTATTGGAATTGACAGGCTTTCATCTTACTCTTAGCTAAGTCTGCTTGAATAGACCAGATGGGTTTGGCTCTTCGCATTTGCCTTGCCCCGCTGAAGGCGCTGGCAGGCAGGGTCTCGCCAGAAAGAGATGCAGATATGACGAATTCCGCAGATACTTCCAATGCCGTTTCTCCGTTCCAGCAAACCGGCGCGCAGGAGCAGCCGATCCACCGCATCCGCATCATCGGGGTTCCGCTGGACATGGGCGCCAGCCGCCGCGGGGTGGACATGGGGCCCTCGGCGGTGCGCGTGGCCGGACTGGAAGCGCGGCTGGAAGCGCTGGGCCACGAGGTGACCGACGGGGGCAACATTCGCGTTGAGATTGCCGAGACGCAGGCCTCTGGCAACGAAAAGGCGCATTACCTGGAGCAGATTGCCGAGACCTGCAAGCGCACCGCCGAGGCCGTGGTGAAGACCATGGAAGAGGGAATGATGCCGCTGGTGCTGGGCGGCGACCACTCGCTGGCCGCCGGGTCGGCCTCTGGCGCGGCCGAGTTTTATCGGCGCAGGGGAGAGAAGATCGGCGTGATCTGGTTCGATGCTCACGCCGATTTCAACACGCCCGACAGCTCGCTTTCGGGCAATGTGCACGGGATGCCGCTGGCAGCGCTGCTGGGCCTGGGGCCGGATGGGCTGACGAAGATTTTCGGCTACGCGCCCAAGATTGCAGCCGCGAACACGGCGCTGATCGGAGTGCGCGACATTGATGCCGGGGAGCGGGAGAACATTCGCCGCGCCGGACTGACCGCCGTGTACACCATGCGCGACATTGACGAGCGCGGCATGAGGGCGGTGATGGAAGAGGCCTTGAGCGTGGCCGGACGCGGGACCGCCGGATACCATGTTTCGCTGGATATGGACTGGATTGACCCGGAGGACGCGCCGGGAGTGGGCACGCCGGTGCGTGGCGGCGCCACCTACCGCGAAGCGCACCTGGCGATGGAGATCCTTGCCGACCACGGGCAGATGCGCAGCTTCGAGATCGTCGAGGTCAACCCGGTGATCGACGAACACAACCGCACGGCTGACCTGGCGGTGGAGTTGGCCTGCTCGGCATTTGGGAAGAAGATTCTGTGAGGCCGGCAAAGCATCGAAAACTTTCGGTGTAGATGACTCCGAGCCGGAAAGAACGGCTGTTGCCTTCCCGCCAAATCCGGAAGGCTGCAACCTCCGGTTGGTCAGACGCCTGACGGATTAACTGGCTTTGGTGCTCAGATCAGTTGCAACTGGCGAGGCGGTATGGTGAGCGGCAGAATTGCGCCGCTCCAGCCGTCTCTCGAACCGGATGCATGGCCGTTCGATCAGCACCCAGCTTCCAAGAGCCGCAGTCGGGAGAAAGAACGCAAAGAATCCACCCGATCGCGGCATGAGAAAAAGTTGCTGCCAGACGTAGACGCTGTAGGAAATCGTGCCGAGAAACCGTAAATGCTTGTATTCGAGCGCCTTGGAAATCGCGAAAGAAGGAAGGATGCTGGTAATTGCGATCATGAGGGCGATCAAAAGCGATTCGGTGAGCGGAGGAAACATCTGGTAGCGATATAGATGCCATCCGAAAGCCGGAACGCAGAGGCAGAAGAGCCATACGCCGTTGCGCTCGATCCAGGATCGAATAGCCTGGTTTTTCAGAAGCATTGCCAGCGCGCAGCCCACAAGGAGAGCATCGGCTCGCACCTCGAAGTGAAAGTCCATGAGGGGCTGCGAGGAAAAGGTCAAATAGCTATACCGAAAGATGGCGCACGCGGCGGCTCCCGCGATGGCAATACGGAGAGCCCACTTTCTGCCCACCCATAAAAGCACTGGCGGCCACGCCAGGTAGAACTGCTCTTCAAGCGAGAGCGACCAAAAGTGAACAGTGAACAGGTTCGTGCTGATGTCTGCGGTGGGCGTGTAGTTGCGGAAGAAAAACAGGCTGGGCCAGATATCATTGCCGATGATCTGCACACGTATGATCTGGCCGAGTATCACCACCGATAAAAGGTAGACCCAGGCGCAGGGCATGAGCCGAAACAACCGGCGCATGTAAAAGCGCTTGAGATCGATTCTTTCTTCCTCAAGGAGCAGGGCGGTGATCAGGTAGCCGCTCAGCACAAAGAAAATGCCCACGCCATGTTGGCCAAGATCAAGCCAGCGATGACCGCCATAAACGTGCCCCCACAGGCCGGCCTGCAGATGGGTAATGAGCACCAGCAGAATCGCGATGCCGCGCCAGCCGTCCAGCGTGGGGATGTGTCCAATCGGGGAAGAACCTTGCATAAGCTGGATGCCCTTGCTAGAACGGCCTCTGGAACAGAATCCGGGGAGACCGCTATTCACTTACTCGGCATAAACCCGTCACATGGCGAAGAAACAGCATGGAATTTGAGTTTACTCCCAAGTAAATAAAGCTGATTGATTCGGTCGAAGGTGGCCCAACTGAGAAGCAACAGCCACCATGATGTTGGCAGCAGCAACTCGCGCGATTTATTGGTTAGGATCAGAGGTCGTTGCCGGTGTCGCGAAAACGCCTCTTCGCCTGACCGGAGCCACACGGGTTGCTGGTACGCAACTTCGTTGAGCTTAGATGTCAATTGGAGATATTTTTTATCACCCATCGCTGAAAGCTGTCAAGGTTGATTGCGGCGTGCGATGTGGGACTCGGAAGTAAATCGGTTCGATTTCTCAAACTACAATTAATGAGACATGGCAAAAAAACTGCGAGTGGGAATTCTATTTGGCGGGCGGAGCGGCGAGCATGAGGTTTCGCTGCTGTCGGCCGCTTCGGTTTTGAAAGCGATTGACCGGCGGAAGTTCGACGTAGCGTCGATCGGCATCAACAAGGCGGGGCACTGGCTGACCTCGGAGGCGGCGCAAACGCTGCTGAAGGGCGCGGGCGCGCCAGAAGCTCAGGGCGAAGCCGAAGCTGTTCAGAGCAATGTCGCGCTGGGTGGCCTGGACGTAGTGTTTCCGGTGCTGCACGGGACCTTTGGCGAGGATGGGACGATTCAGGGGCTGTTCGAGCTGGCCGGGATCGCTTATGTCGGCTCGGGCGTGCTGGGTTCGTCGGCGGGCATGGACAAGGACGTGATGAAGCGGCTCTTCGCCCAGGCCAAACTGCCTCAGGTTCCGTATGTGACGCTGCTGAGGGCCGAGTGGGAACGGTCGCCGCGCAAGGCTATTGCGCAGGTGGAGGCGGCGCTGAAGTACCCGGTATTTGTGAAGCCGGCGAACCTGGGCTCGTCGGTGGGCATCTCCAAGGCTCACGACCGCAAGGAACTGACGGCCGCGCTGCGCCTCGCCGCCAAGTACGACCGCAAGCTGGTAGTGGAGCTGGGCGTGGGCGGCAAGAAGGCCAAGGCGCGCGAGTTTGAAGTCGGCGTGCTGGGCAACGACGTGCCCAAGGCGAGCGTGGTGGGCGAGATTGTCCCTGGCAAGGAGTTCTACGACTACGAGGCCAAGTATCTTTCGGAAGGTTCGGTCCCGGTGATTCCGGCCAGGCTGAGCAAAGCGGAGAGCACGCAGATCCGGGAGATGGCCGTGGCCGCATTCAGAGCCTGCGACCTTTCGGGCCTGTCGCGGGTGGACTTTCTGATGGAGCCGGAGGGCAAGCGGCGCATCTACATCAACGAAGTGAATACGATGCCCGGATTCACCCAGATCAGCATGTACCCGAAGCTGTGGGAGGCTACAGGAGTCAGTTACAAGGATCTGATTACCCGGCTGATCGAACTGGCTCTGGAACGCCATGCGGAGAAGAGCCGGACGATCTACAGCAGGGATTAGGGAACGGTAGAGATCAGGGGTCAGGAACAGAGATCAGGGATCAGGGATCAGTTTCCGGCCCCAGGCAGGGAGCGAGAGATTCAGCTCAGGGAACTGTTCTTCTGGCGGTGGTGTCTAAAGAACAGTGGATGCGGGTTTATTCTGTAACTGCCAGGGCACTGATCTCTGATCTCTGTTCTAGAGGGACTCAAACGATGACCTTGCTCGACGCTCCAGAGTTTGACGAGGCACGCGATCGCCGCCGGCATGTGATTCTATACAGCACGGCGGGTGTGCTGCTGGCGCTGTTTGTGGGCTGGTGGCTGGTGGCCGGCCGGCCGGTGGATTGGCCCTGGAACTGGAACAACCATCTGCGGGGAAGAATGACGGTGGACCGGTTCCTGACGGCGGTCGAGAAGAACGATCTGCCCACCGCTTACGGCATCTGGCTGCACGATCCGAGCTGGCAGCAGCATCCGGCGCAAAACGGCTCCTACACCTTCGAGCGCTTCCAGCAGGACTGGAGTTCGCAGAGCCCTGAGAACGAATATGGCGCGATTCAGAGCCACAAGATTGTGGCGGCGCGGATGTACGGCAATGTGCTGCTGATGGCCGTGCTGATCAATGGCCGGAAGAGCAAGGCGCTCGACCTGGATTACGATCCCAAGACGCACACGCTGAACTTTTCGCCGCCGGATGTGGAACTGTATCTGGGGCCGTAGAGGCGAGTCAGCAGGAATCGGTTGTTTGATGGGCTTCATTCTATGCGGCAAGCGCGATGAGCATGGAGCCCATCGGCTTTATGCGTGCGCCGGCAGATTTTTCCGGTCACACTGCCTGCCAATTTGCATCGAACAGGCAAGGAGAACACCATGCCCCCAAGCACGCACACACGAATTGCGGAACTCCACAACCTGGCAGCTCACGCCCACGCCGCTGCCGCTGAAGCCCATGGCAAGGCAGATTACCGAACCGCTCACGAACTCAGCCAACAGGCTCTCGAACACTCGATGAACGCCCATAAACACTCCGAGCAACTCTTCGAGGAAGCAGAGAAGATCCGCAAAAAATAAGCCGGAAGAAGCCGGGAGCGGCTCTCCAATTGCGGTGGAGGAAAGGCATAGACCTTTTGTGGCTCTTTCTTGATGAAAAAGCCACTTGGAAGCTGTGGTTTCCCGCTATAGCAACAGGAGAACCGCTCTATGCGCCAGTGGCGCGTATGCCCGCGAGTTCCGCCAGCGTCTTTTCCAGGCTGGCGGCGTCTTCCACATTCATGGATTTCTGCGCCGGATCGATCTGCTTGAGCAGGCCGCAGAGCACCTTGCCGGGGGCGAGTTCGATATAGGCATCGGCGCCCTGGCCGATCAGCGTATTCATGCAATCCACCCAACGGACCGCGCCGGTGACCTGGCGGGTGAGGACGTCGCGGGCCTCGCTGGCCGTGGTGACCAGGCCGCCGGTGACGTTTGCGGCCACGGGAATGCGGGGATCGGACAACGTCAACTCGCCGAGCACGCGCGCCACTTCTTCCTGCGCCGGCTGCATCAGGGCGCAATGGAAGGGAGCGCTGACGGGCAGCAGGACGGCGCGGCGAGCACCCTTGGCCTTGGCCAGCGCGGAGGCCTTCTCAACCGCCGCCAGGGCGCCGGAGATGACCGTCTGGCCGTGGGAGTTGAGGTTGGCGGCGGAGACCGCCAGGCCCGTTTCCTGGGCGGCTTGCTGGCAGACTTCGATCACCTGATCGGCTGTCAGCGAAAGGATGGCGGCCATGCCTCCCTGGCCTACGGGAACGGCCAGTTGCATCGCTTTTCCACGAGCCTTGACGGCGCGCACGGCGTCGGCAAAAGAGAGAGTGCCGGCGGCCACGTGGGCCGACCACTCGCCCAGGGAGTGACCGGCGGCCAGCTCCGGCTTAATCCCATGCAAGGCCAGCACACGCGTGACGGCAGTGCTTACCGTGAGGATGGCTGGCTGGGTGTTCTCGGTCAGTTTGAGGTCTTCCGCTGGTCCCTCGGCGATCAGCTTTGTGAGTGCGAAGCCGGCGGCTTCGTCAGCCTCGGCAAAGGTTTCGCGGGCAACGGGAAAACGCTCGGCAAGTTCGTGGCACATTCCAACTGCCTGCGAACCCTGTCCTGGAAAAAGAAAGGCTAGTTTCATTGACATACCAGAATAGATTGTAATGGAAAGAGGCGGTCATCTCGAAACGGACGCTATTCTTATGGAAGGGGTAAATCATGACGGAATTCGTTGTGCCGAGCGCCTGCGCCGTTGCGGAGCTTGAACTGGCCGAACAGAGGGAGTTTGCGCTTCCTCCCGCGCAGTGGCAGGCGTTTCTGGCCGCGCTGGACGAGCCCACCGAACCAAGTCCCGCGCTCCATCGCCTGCTGACCGAGCCCAGCGTCATTGAACTGGCGAACAGGAAATAGACACAGCAGAGCCTCTTGCCAAATTCGATTGAGATTGCAAAGAGGCTTTGGAAATTAGGGAATGGAAGCGCGATTTTCATCCCAATCTGTCTCTGCCCCCAGGCATTTGCAGATCATTTCTACTCAGCAGCGCACCATGAACAAAGGGGGGAGTGCGCTCCAGCCAGCATAGACCGCCAGTCCCCCCTCCCCCCCCAACCCCAGGGGGGTATATCGTTTGCGTTCGATTTGCAGATTTTTGCGGATCAATCCGCTTCTGAGCCACTCGACAAATTCCATGGAGATTACAAGATGTGTCAGGGCACGGCTTCAGTCTGAAGGCAATTCTGCAAGTAGCTCAGCAGATTGACATGGTTCGCCGGATTCACGCTGGCTTGAGCCGGAATCAGTTCCAGCGCTTCTTGTCGTTGGGGTCGTCGTCGATGGGGCGGCCGTTGCCGTCGAAGTGGGTGGTGCGGCCCTGGGAGCGCATGTAGACCTCGAACTTGCGCGCGGCGCGGCGGCGTTTCCAGCGGTAGTAGCGATTGCGCAGGGCGTACCATTTCTCGCTGAACGTGAAGGAAAGGCCGCGGCGCGGGGCCACGCGAATATAGAGGAGGCCGGCCAGCGCTCCGCCCAACTGGGCAAAGGCGTACATGCGCTGCTGGCCGAAGAGCATGGCTACAGTGACCAGCGCGTAGATAGCTACGAGGTAGCGGGCCTTGATGCCAATGGGCAGGGGAAAGAGCATGAACTGCATATCGCCATAGAGCGCGCCGATGGCCACCAGCAGGCCGAAGATGCCGCCAAAGCAGCCGTAGAGAGGAATCTCGTAGGATGAAAAGCCCAGTGTATGGCTGCACGCATAAATGGCTGTGGCGGCGGCTGCGGTTCCCAGGACCGAAACCGCATAGAGGCTGGTGACCCAGGTCGAGTTGTGGTAGCTCTCAAGGAAGCCAGCCAGGAACCAGAGGGAGAGCAGCTCGAAGAGGGTGCCGACCAGACCAATGTGGACGAGGCTATAGGTTAAAGGCTGCCAGAGAGCGCCATGGAGGAAGACGCCGGGAATGAACGAAAACGAAAGTGAAAGCTGTGCGGCAGTGGCAGAATTGGCTGCCTGCGCCAGAAGCAGGGCGAAGTAGGCAATGAGGTTCCAGAGAATCAGGCGGCGCGTGGCGCCGCGGAACTCGGGGAAGGCAAACGGAGTGGCGCCAAACCTGGACATAAGAATCAATGATAGGGTAAACCGTGGAGTAGACGAGTGTCATGGAGCAGGGCGGAGAGCCGGACTTGCAAATTCCGGCGAGGTTCCGTTTCGGAACCATCTTTGGAGTGCAAAGCCGCATCGAAGAGGTGAGAAATTGAAGGGACGGGGGAGAAAGAAATTGATGGCAAAATCTCCCTGCTGGGAGTTTCGGCTGAGGTTTGGGCTTCTGCCTCTTGACCTGAGGCTGGGTTTTCTCCCAGAATAGCGGAGTCGCACCGTTAAGTACCGTCATCCTGCAATACGAAATGCCTTGGAGAGAGAGGGGGCTGTCATGCCGAGTTGTGTTGAATGCGAGAATGATCTAGACATTGATGAAGAAGAAGTGGCAGAAGGCGACATTATCACCTGCGATGAATGTGGAACGGAGTACGAGGTGGTCGGCGTTGAGCCGCTGGAGTTGACGCGCGTGGACGACGACCTGGGCGAAGTGGATGACGACGATCTGCCGGCCGAGGAAGAGGAGTAAGAGTGAGGCTAAACCGTACAAGTATGGCGGCTGGGGTGGTATTTGCCATTCTGGCGGCCGTTTTGGTTCCCCTGGGGTCGCGGGGCGGCCTTATGGGCCCATTTGCGGCTCAGGCGCAAAACCTGGGCCAGCGCGTAGTGATGGGCAGCGTGGTGGATGGCAGTTCCGCCCCGGTGGCCAGCGCCACTGTCTTTCTCAAAGATCTGAAATCCAAGACCATTCGCAGCTATACAACGAACGACAGGGGCCGATTCCGCTTCGCCCAGGTGAATATGGCCGAGGATCATGAACTCTGGGCGGAAAAAGACGGCAGGAAGAGCGCCGTCAAGACCGTCAGCTCCTGGGATGCGCGCAAGGAGTTCGAGGTTGAGCTGAAGATGAAGTAGGCGTGCGTGCAAGCCCGCAATAGGCGGACAGTCCTAGAATTGTTAAATGAAGACTCAACTAGACAGAGCACACCGGATGCTGCCGGCGATTCTTGGCGTCCTGACCCTTTTCTCCGTTGTTCTGCTGCTGGCCTGGGATGTATTTCCGGGGCTCTTTGCCAGTGGTGCGCACAGTCTCTTCGGCGCGCTGCCGCTGGCCTTGATTGCTCTTGCTTACCTGGTCTATCAAACTGTCCGGCGGCCAGAACGGGCGGAGGCGTTCAAGGCTGTTCTGCTGGCGATAGCCTTCCTCTTTTGGGCGGCAAATCAGTTCTGGCCGGAGTCGCCGCGCGCCACACTCTACAACGATCTGGCAATCGCGCTCTTCGTGCTGGATGTGTTCTTCGTCCTCGTTGGCTGGCCGAGCAGTTCGCCGGATGAATCGTTCGCGGAGAGCTTTACCGAAACAACCCAAAAGAAACATTGAACCAGGATCATTGCGCAGCCGGTATATCTTCGCGGAGGCGCATCCCGAAGTGAGCGCGCCTCCGTGGAGCCTACTCCTCCAGTTTTTTTGTGACCAGTTGGTTAAGCAGCGCCGGGTTGGCCTGGCCTTTCGAGGCCCTCATCACCTGGCCCACGAAGAATCCCGCCACGGTCTTCTTGCCGCCGCGATACTGCTCAAGCTGTTTGGGGTTGGCCTGGATGACCTGGTCGATCAGGGCTTCGAGGGCTGAGGCATCCGTAATCTGCTGGGGCTTTTCCCGCTCGTAGACGGCGGCGAAGTCCTCGCCTTTTTCAAAGCACACATCGAAGAGCTGTTTGAGCTGTTTGGAGCTGATCTTGTTTTCGTCGAGCAGGTCGGCGGCCAGAACCACGCCCGCCATGGAAACGGGGGAGTTCTCCCGGTCCAGGTTCAGCGCCTTCAGCCGTCCGCCCAGCTCGCTCAACAGCACGCTGGCGACGCGGTGCGGACTGCGGGCGGTTCTGGCGGCGGCTTCAAAGCGGTCTGCTTCTTCCTTCGTCGCGGTCAGCGCGGAGGCGTCCTGCGTGGTCAGCTTGTAGTCGGCGATCATGCGGGCGCGGCGGGCCTCGGGCAGTTCGGGAAGCTTCGCTCTTGTCTCTTCCAGAAATGCGGAGGAGACGATGAGGGGCGGCAGATCCGGCTCGGGGAAGTAGCGATAGTCGTGCGCCTGCTCTTTGGAGCGCATGGAGTAGGTGCGGCCCTCGGCGGCGCTCCACTGGCGGCTTTCCTGGATGACGCGGCTGCCGGACTCGATCACCTCAATCTGGCGTTCGATTTCGTACTGGAGGGCGGCGCGGACGAAGCGGAAGCTGTTCACGTTCTTGACTTCGGCCTTGGTGCCGAGTTTGGTCTCGCCCTTGAGGCGGACACTGACGTTGGCGTCACAGCGCAGCGAGCCTTCCTCCATGTTGCAGTCGGAGACGCCGCAGTAGAGCAGGATCTCCTTCAGGCGGGTGAGGTATTCCCAGGCCTCGTCGGGGGTGCGCATGTCGGGCTCGGAGACGATCTCAGCCAGCGGCGTGCCGCAGCGGTTCAGGTCGATGGAAGTGTTTGTGGCGGAGTCAACCAGGTCCTCGTGAATGCTTTTGCCGGCGTCCTCTTCCATGTGCAGGCGGGTGATGCCGACGCGCTTTGTGCCGCCGCCAGCAGTGGGCACCTCGATCCAGCCGTTCTCGGCCAGAGGCTTGTCGAACTGGGAAATCTGGTAGCCCTTGGGCAGGTCGGGATAGAAATAGTTTTTGCGGGCAAAGATGGAGCGCTCGCGGACTTCGCAGTTGATGGCCAGCGAGGCCAGCGTGGCGAACTCGACGGCCTTGCTGTTGAGCACAGGCAGGGAGCCGGGCAGCCCCAGGCAGACCGGGCAGACATTGGTGTTGGGGTCTGAGCCGAACCGGTTGGCGCAACCGCAAAAGGCCTTGGTGGCGGTGAGCAACTGTACGTGGACCTCGAGTCCGATGACGGGCTCGTACTTGGCCAGGACTTCGGGCGATAGCGTGGCGTCAGGCATATGTAAATATTAGCGCGAAGAGGGCGGACATTGTGACGAGGAGCGCCGTTTCAGCAGCGCTTATCCTCAATGTCCGCCCTCGTTTGATGAAAGCGTGTCCTGTTCCGCTGATTCAGCCTCTACTCCGCCGGATCGTCGGCGGTGAAGGCCGAGCAGCAGGGCTTTTCGCTGGCGTGGAAGTTCATCAGCTCCACGCGAACGCCATCGGGGTCGTAGAAGTTGAACTGGCCCTTGCCATCCTTGCCCATCTGCGTATGGCCGTCGTTGGCCACGCCTGCGAGGCGCTTGCCGTCGTTGAGGGTCTTGTAGGCCGCGTCCACCGAGACTTCGCCGATGGAAAAATGATCGAGCACGCCCAGTTCGCGCGCAGAAATGGTGGCCGGAATGCCCGAGCCCGATGGCCCGCTGGTGAGCATGTACTCCAGCCAGTCGTGGCTGTCAGGGGTCTGCTGGCTGACCCAGTCAATCTTCCCCTCCACCATGCCGCCAAACCAGTAGGGGCGGAAGCCGAGCAGATCGCGGTAGAAGGTGTCCTCGACGGCGCGGCTATGCACCAGAATTCCTGCATGGATGATGTGGCGGCCGATGACGTTGGGCGCATCGACATCCTTGGGCAGGCGGGGCGGCTCGACAAACTGCACCTTGTTGCCCTCGGGGTCGAGGACGGTGAACCAGCGGCTGCCGTCGACGCCTTTCTCGACTTTGGACGGAGTCTTGTAGGACCTGGATGCCAGGAATTTGCGCAGCCCCTCGGCGTTTTCGGTGTTATAGGCGACGTGGTCCAGGCGATTGATCCCGGCGCCCACGGGCAGCGGCAGCACTTCGATAAACTGCGTTGCGCTGAGCGCGTAGCGCACGCCTTTGGGGTTCTCCGGGTCGGGCAGTTTGGCCGCGCCCACAACTTCGCGGTAGAAGTGGTCGGCGGCAGCGGCGTCTGAGGTGTAGACGGCCAGATGCGAGAAGCCGGTGATCTTGGGACGCGTGATGGGCGGGTCAGGCATTTGAGCGGCGGCGGCGATGGGGACGGTTAGGAGAAAAGCGGCGGCAAGAACTCTGAAATTCATACTGCACCTCGAAAGTCTGGTCAAACTACGGTAAATCGATTTTACGTCGCGCATCAGGCGGAGCGCCCAGGGACGCCGTGGATAGGTTTCTGAGCGCATCATTTCGTGCCTTGCAGGTTCGTGGTCTCCCACCCATTTCACAAAAATACAAGAAGCAGGTCCTTCGACTCGCTGCGCTCGCTCAGGATGGATGGGGCGCGGAGAATGGTTCAACTTCAAGCGGTCAGAAACATGGCCTATATTTGCGGCATCGATTGACCAGCTTTGATTGCTGACGCGCTTTCGGTCTATCCCAATTCCGACAAAGCTATCGCGCGCCGGGGTTGATGCCCAGCCCGGCATCGACGGCATCGAGCAGAGCCCCAGTGGAGTCGCTTTCATAATCCCAGAACATCACGCCACGCAGCTTGTGGTCGAGCACGTACTTGCATTTGGCCGCGAGCGACTGCGAATCGTCATACGAAACGAAGACCTTCGTCTCCGGGTTGTACAGGTATGGAGCCGATGCGATGGGGTCCCAGAAGCGGATGAATCCATTCTTCAGCAGGGCTTCCGGCGCGGTGCCGGGCTGCCCGGCTGCGGGAGGCTTTGCCGGCTGAAAGAGGCCATTGTTGGCGGCGGGGACTTCGCTCCATGCATGGCTGTAAAAGGGTACGCCCAGGACGATTTTGTTGGCGGGAACGCCGGCCTGCTCAAACTCATGGACCGACCTGTCGGCCGAGACTTTCCACGGATCGGCGGGATTGGTGAAGAGGGGCGCGTGATGTCCGGTGTGGGGGTCGGAAGAATCGTAGTAGTCGTAGGCCATCAGGTTCACCGCATCCACAATCCGGGCCACCTTTTTCATTTCCGTGTGCGCGAGAAAACCTGAGGAAGCTCCGGCCGCAACGGTGAGATAAAGCCGGCGGTGAAGCTGCTTTTCCAGTTTGTTGAAGCTCAGGCGCAGTTCGCTGAGCAGCAGCGTGTAATTCTGCTGGTCCTCGGGGCGGAAGTTGTTGGTGGCTCCGGGAAGCCCCGGATACTCCCAGTCGATGTCCAAGCCATCGAGTTCATGGCGGCTCACATACTCGGTCACGCTGGCAATGAAGACGGCGCGGCCCTGGCTGGTGAGGGCGATGTCGGAAAAGCCGCCCGACCAGAGCCATCCGCCCGCGGAGATGAGGACGGTCAGGGAGGGGTTTTTCTGCTTGAGCGCAACCAGCGCGGCAAGGTTTCTGTCATCGTTGGCGAAGCCATTGGCGATGCGCCCGCCCTGGAGATTGGCGAAGGCATAGTTGATGCGCGTCAGCTTTTGCGCGGCGATGTCGCCGGGCTGAATCAGGGTGATTTCGCCAGTTCGAATCTCTTTCGGAAAAACATAGGCGACGACCACCGGCCGGGATGCGGCCGCGCCCGCGATTAGACCGGGACAAAAGCAAAGCCACGCGACAATCAGCAGACACAATCGAGACAAAACGCGTCTGTCCATATTGGTAATCAGAGTTCCGTGCTTTCTTTCTCGTGGCATCGACAAGGGACCGGCTCCTGCACGTTCCAGTCTAAAACAGGTGCGCGCGGGTGTCGGAATGGAGGAAGCCAATCAGCTTTCGGGGTTGCCCTCTGGTGCGCCAGGAGAATCGTCCTGTTGTTGAAAGCGGCCCAAACCATTGAAGGCGGCTGCCTTGTAGCATTCGACATAGGTGGGGTAGTTGAAAACGGTGTCGATGAAGTAGTTCACCGTGCCGCCCAGAATCATCACCGCCTGGCCAACGTGAATCAACTCACTGGCGCCCTCGCCGATGATGTGCACACCCAGCACCTTGCGCGTGTCGCGATGGAAGAGAAGTTTCAGCCGTCCGGTGGTGTCGCCGCGAATCTGGCCGCGGGCGGTCTCGCGATAATACGCCATGCCTACTTCGTAGGGCACGCCCTCGCCTGTCAACTGTTCTTCGGTTTTGCCGATGAAGCTGATTTCCGGAATAGTGTAGATGCCGTATGGATAAACGCTGGGGTTGGTGGTGGCGGCGCGGTCGTTGAAGGCGCGCGCGGCGGCCATGCGTCCCTGCTCCATGGAGACGGAGGCCAGGGAGGGAAAGCCCACCACATCGCCCACGGCGAAAATGTGCTTGACCTTGGTCTGGTACTGCTCGTTGACAAGGATGCGGCCGCGGCTGTCGGCTTCCAGTCCGGCTGCGGCCAGATTCAGTTCGTCCACCGAGCCCTGGCGGCCGATGGTGTAGAGCAGCGCGTCGCCGGAGATCTTCTTGTTGCTGGCCAGGTTGGCGGTCACAGAGCCGTCGGGCTGCTCATCCACGCTGACAAGTTCTTCGCCCAGGCGAAAGGTGACGCGGCTGTCGCGCAGGTGATAGCAGAGAGCCTCGACAATCTCCCGGTCAACGAATTCAAGCAGGCGGTCGCGCTTTTCGATGACGGTGACGCGCACGCCGAGAACGGCGAACATGCAGGCGTATTCGATGCCGATGACGCCGCCGCCCACTACGATCATTGTTCGGGGCAGCTTCGGCAGGTCGAGAATCTGGTCGCTGTTGATGATGGTGCGGCCATTGATGGGCACGGTGGGCGAACTGGATGGCCGGGTGCCAACGGCGATGATGACGCGGCTGGCTTCAAGAGTCGTGTTGGCCAGCGGACCCTCGACATGCACCTGATGGGGAGTGACAAAGCTGGCCATGCCGTAGATCACGTCGATGCCGTTGCGCATGAGCTGCGACTCGGTTACGTTTACCTCGCTCCGGATGACCGCCTGGACGCGATAGGCCAGGTCGGCCATGGTGATCTTTTCCTTGACCCGGTAGCTGGTGCCGTAAATGGCGCGGTAGTTGTAACCAGAGAAGTGCAGCACGGCTTCGCGCATCGTTTTGGAGGGAATGGTGCCGGTATTGACGCAGGCGCCGCCGACAACGGCACGTGCCTCGAGAACGGCCACACGCTTCTTCATTTTGGAGGCGGCAACGGCGGCCCGCTGGCCCGAAGGCCCGGAGCCGATGACAACCAGATCGTACTTGACAGCGCTCATGAGAGGGTTTTCCTCCGGAGCTGTCTTCCGTCCTGACCGCAACGTACCTGAACGGAAGACGCGATCTTCCTACGCAGAAGGCTACCACAGCGCGGGCTTATCTGGCGCTGTATCACTACGACGGGAAAGAAGTGGTGATTCTGGCCGTGTGGCATGGGTTGGAAGCGGGGTAGTGACGAGAAGCTCGCTTCGGAGATAATGTATTGACACTGTCGTGACAATCGGTCATCATCAAGTTGACGGAGAATTCTATGGCAACTCAACCCATCCTGACGGAACGGCGCACGGAAAAGCTGGATTTGCGAGTTTCGCCCGCGGCAAAGGCCAAGCTGCAAGCTGCCGCATCCGCCGCTCACCGCTCGATGAGCGATTTTGTGATGGAGAGCGCTTTGACCCGCGCCGAGGAGACTCTGGCCGAACGCCGGGTCTTCGGACTGGATGCGAAGAAGTGGGCCGCGTTTCAGGCCGCTCTTGATGCTCCGGCGCGTCCGCTGCCGCGTTTGCAAGCCCTTCTCGATGAATCGGGCTTCTTCGACACCGGCGCGGCAAAATGACCGGGGACAGCAAGGCAGAGACTCGTTCGATTGAGAAGCTCCGGCGCGACCATCCGGTTGACGCCTTCGACTGCGGACAAGAGGCACTCAATAACTGGCTGCGGAAGTGTGCGCTGCAGAATCAGGGCGCTGGCGCGGCGCAGACTTATGTCGGGTTGGTTGGCAACGTTGTCGTTGGCTATTACAGCCTGGCCGTCGGGCAGATCGAGTATGGCGACGCGCCGGAACGCTTGCGGAAAGGGTTGGCGCGGCATCCGGTGCCGATCATGCTGCTGGCGCGGCTGGCTGTCGATCAGGGCTGGCAGAGGAAAGGCGTGGGGCGAGCTCTCTTGCGGGATGCCGTGCTGCGCACCCTGCAAGCCGCCGAAATCGCCGGGATTCGAGCGATTGCCGTCCATGCCAAAGACGAGCGGGCGCGGCGCTACTACGAGCAATTCGATTTTGTTGCCTCGCCTGCGGACTCGATGCATCTGGTGGTGCTGCTAAAGGACGTTCGCGGGCGGGTGGGTGGCTGATGCGGGGAGGGCGGTGGGCCGAGGCATCCCCCCTTCGCATAAAGCGCGATGGATGGGGTGCGCGGCGCTCAGTTTATAATGATCCGGACAAGACAGTCCTCAATAAATGAGAAAATGAGAGGCCATCATGGAAGATATGAAAGCAGAGTTTACCTTTTCTCCTCGCATATTAGAGCATCTCGGGATATCTGCTTACAATAGTGTGCGCAAATGTCTTGCTGAGTTGGTTGCCAATTCGTATGACGCCGATGCTCATCATGTGAATGTTTCCATCCCTGACGTGATTGATGAGAATGCTTCCGTTGCTCTGTCAGATGATGGCAACGGCATGAGCGTTGATGATGTCAAGACAAAGTTCTTATACATCGGACGCAATCGCCGCCTAGGTGGTGATCGTACAGTAGGCAAGAGACTTATTATAGGTAGCAAAGGTATTGGCAAACTTGCCGGCTTTGGAATCGCCTCCCAAATTAAGCTTACGACTCGCCAGGGTGGTAAGCAGACGTCCCTCATTATCGATAGGGATGAGCTAGACAGCATTCATGAACTTGTCGGACATCAATTCGATATCACCATTACCGACACCACACTGAAGAATGGAACAACTATCGAGCTTTTTCGACTCCATGATGGGTTGCAATTGCCTACTGCGGATGTGATTCGCCGGCATCTGCATCGCGTCATGCCAAATCGGTCTGATTTTATAATTACTGTCAATAATGTTGAGTGCACGGCAGATGATGTCGTAGGCGAAAAATCTGATTTTTCCGAAGATATACCAGATATTGGAAACGTGACTGGTTTTTATGTCATTGCTAATGCTCGACAAGATTATCCAGGTCTGTCCGTGCGGGTGCGCGGACGGACAGTTCAAGAACCATCGCTTTTTGGCTTGGACACGAAGTCGCACGGATTTTTCACATCGGAAAAGATCGTTGGTGAAATCAATGCCGAGTTCCTCGATCCAGAGTGCCCCGGTGAAGACAGACATGATCTGATCAAAACATCGCGAGATGGCTTTCTCGAAGATTCTGATGTGGTGAAGAAATTCAACGATTGGGCCTATAACTTCATACTCAAGGTTATTCAAGGGGTAGATGCGGGAGAAACAAAGAAGCGGACCGATAAACTTTTGAATGCCCCTGCAATCAAAGCACGACTTGAAGCCTTACCTCCACATGTTCGCGGAACAGCAACAAGGGTTGTTAGCGGGATCATTGGAAAACTCAAGACAGCCTCCGACGATGATGCTGAAAACCTGATTGAGTGGATACTGCGCTATTACGAATCAAATGTTCTGAAAGAGCTGATGAATGCAATTGCCTCAGCGGACGTACGAGAAGCGGAGAAGCTAGCCGGCCTCGTGAACGAATGGGGATTGTCGCAGCTTAACAGTGTCGTAGGAATTGTGCAAACTCAGATTAATATCATTCACCGACTAGAGGAGCTTGTCTCCTCAAACAGTGCATACGAAATCGACCTGCATAAGCTAATCGAGAGCAACCTGTGGTTGGTGAAAGAGGGGCTAGAACTGTGGTCTTCTGATAAGCCTTTAAAGACAATCCTCGATGGTCGTATCGATGAATTATATAAGGATCGGGAGAGTATTCGTCCTGACCTGATTTGCCGATCTCGCGATGGCGGGGATGAGGCGATCATTATGGAGTTCAAAAGACCTAAAGAAATTATTCAGATGAAACACGTAACGCAGGCTTTGGAGTACGAGGGTCTTATAAAGAAACATCGCCCCGGTATCAGCTTTGTTACATACGTCGTAGGCCGGGAATATGACCCTACTGTGCTGGCAATTCGAGAAAAGCAGGCACAAGCGGGACTGCATTTGTGGTCGTTCGGTGAGATACTTCAACGGGCTCGTGCAAGATTTGAAAATGTCTTAAATATATTGGGTAGATGAATCCGTGGTGGGCATCTTCGCTGCTTCCATGGCTTTGCTCAAAAGTCGTTCATCCTGATTCCGAGTGATGCCGATTGCCCCGCCGCTGCTAAACTAGAAGCTCATGATTCTCCCGTTTGTCCGCGATATTTTCGCGGAGCTGGAGCACTCTTCGGGTTTTGAGCGCGTACGAAGGCATCTGAGCCTTGCGGCGGGGCGGAGGCGTGTCTCCGGGGTGACGGGGACGGCGCAGGCCGTCTACATTCCACTGTTTGCGCGGGCGGCGCGCCAGCCGGTGATTGTGCTGGTGGCCGACAACAAGGCCGCCGAAGCGCTGGAGCCGATGGTGCGGGCCAGCTGCGAGCTGACCGGCGCGGTGGACCCGGCCGAAGTGGTGCGGCTGCCGGCTCACGATGTGCTTCCCTTTGAAAATCTCTCTCCTCACCCGGATGTGCAGGCTCAAAGGGTGGCGGCGCTGTGGAAGCTGGCGACCGGGGCGGCCTCGATTCTGATTGCGCCGGTGGAGTCGGCGGCGCTGCGGCTCTTTGAGCCCAGCTACTACGCCGGCCTGGCGGTGAAGCTGAAGCGCGGCGAAGAGGTGGACCTGGAGGTGCTGACCGGGCACCTGGCCAGCGTGGGCTACACCCAGATGGACATCGTCGAGATGCCGGGGCAGTTCACGCGGCGCGGCGGGATTCTGGACGTGTATTCGCCGGAAGACGAACGGCCGGTGCGCATCGAGTTTTTCGGCGACGAGATTGAGAGCATCCGAAAATTCGATCCGGAGACGCAGCGGTCGCAGGGCGGGCTGGACACGGCCGAGTTGCTGCCGCTGACCGAGACGCCGGTAAACGAACGCCTGCTGGCCGCGGTGCATGGGCGGCTGAGCAAGCAGCGGCTGGATTTTGAAGCAGATTCCGAAGGCGCGGGCGAAGCAGAGGAGATGGCCGAAGAGGTTGCGGCGGCAGGCGGAGTGAGCGTCTTTCCGGGCTGGGAGTTTTTTGCCACGGTGGCCGGGGCGGAGAAGTCCTTGCTGACGCTGACGCCGAAGTCGGCGCTGTTTGTCGTGGAGCCGCTGATGGTGCGCAACCAGATCGACCGCTGGTGGAACAAGGTCGAGCAGCGGCATGAGCGGTCTGGAATCGGTTCGCTGATTACGCCCGAGGACATTTATCTGCGGCCCGAGCTGCTGAAGGCGGCGCTGGACGCGCACATGGGCCTCGACCTGGATCAACTGGGCGCGGTGGACGTGCTGGACGAGGACTCGACGCTGGGCGAGATCGAGATGAACACGCGGCCGGCGTTCAGGTTTCACGGGTCGCTTCCGGCGCTGACTGAACAACTGCGAAAGCTGATGACGGCGGGGACGCGAACGGTGCTGGCCGCGCCGCATCAGGGCGACGTGGAGCGGCTGGCGACGGTGCTGCGCGACTACCAGATTCCGTACCGGCTGGGCAGCCGCAATCCGCGCCCCGGCGAGACGGTGGTGGATGAGGCGAGCTACCAGGCCCACGACGAGCGCGTGCCGGTGATTGTGCGCACGCCGCTGGCCGCGGGCGTGAACTTCCAGGACGCGAATCTGATTCTGTTCGGGGCCAACGATCTTTCCGACGAAGCGGACGTGGCGGCGCGGCCCGTGCCGAAGCGGTCGAAGACGGCGGCGTTTGTCTCCGATTTCCGCGATTTGAACGTAGGCGATTACGTGGTTCATGTGGAGCACGGAATCGCGCAGTACCAGGGACTGAAGGAAATCGAGCAGGACGGGCTCACGGTCGAGTTCATGATCCTGGAGTTTGCCGAGCAGGCCAAGTTATATGTGCCGCTGACCCGGCTGGATCTGATTCAGAAGTACCGCTCGACGGACACGGGACCGGCGCCGCCGCTGAGCAGGCTGGGCTCGCAGCAGTGGACCAAGACCAAGGCGCGGGTGCGCAAGGCCATGCAGGACATGGCCGGCGAGTTATTGAAGTTATACGCCGAGCGGGCCACCGCGCAGGGAACGGCCTTCTCGAAAGACAACGCGTTTCAGCGGGAGTTTGAGGACGCGTTCGACTATACCGAGACGGAAGACCAGTTATCGGCGATCCGGGCTATCAAGTACGACATGGAATCGACAACGCCGATGGACCGGCTGCTGTGCGGCGATGTGGGCTATGGCAAGACGGAAGTGGCGATGCGCGCGGCCTTCAAGGCTGTGCAGGATGGCAAGCAGGTGGCCGTGCTGACGCCGACGACGATTCTGAGCTTCCAGCATTACGAGACCTTCAAGAAGAGATTTGCGCAGTTTCCTGTCAATGTCGAAATGATCTCGCGCTTCCGCACGCCGAAGGAGCAGAAAGCGATTGTGGAGAAGGTGGAGACGGGCAAGGTGGACATCCTGATCGGCACGCACCGGCTGCTGTCGAAAGACATCAAGTTTCAGGATCTCGGCCTGCTGATAGTGGACGAAGAGCAGCGCTTCGGCGTGCGCCACAAGGAGCGGCTGAAGCAGATGCGGCGCGCCATCGACGTGCTGGCCATGAGCGCCACGCCGATTCCGCGCACGCTCCATATGTCGCTGGTGGGCCTCAGGGACATGAGCGTGATCGAGACGCCGCCCAAGGACCGGATGGCGATTCAGACCGTGGTGGCCAAGTTCGACGAGAAGATTGTGCGCTCGGCCATCGAGGTGGAACTGGAGCGCGGCGGGCAGGTGTTTTTTGTGCATAACCGCGTGGAGTCGATCTACGAAATTGCCGCGCGGATTCAGGAACTGGTGCCGGGGGCGCGCGTGGCCGTGGGTCACGGACAGATGGGCGAGGCGGAACTGGAAAGGGTGATGCTGGCCTTCATGCGGCACGAGTACGACGTGCTGGTGGCGACCACGATCATCGAAAACGGGCTGGACATTCCGCTGGCCAACACGATTCTCATCAACCGCGCTGACCGGCACGGGCTGAGCGAGTTATACCAACTACGCGGCCGCGTGGGCCGGTCGAACCGGCACGCCTATGCATATTTGTTGATTCCCCCGGAGAAGGAGTTGACGGAGATCGCGCGGCGGCGGCTGGCTGCGCTGAAGGAGTTCAGCGATCTGGGCGCGGGCTTCAAGATTGCGGCTCTGGATCTGGAACTGCGTGGCGCGGGCAACATGCTGGGCGGCGAACAGAGCGGACATATCGAGGCGGTGGGATTCGAGTTATACACCTCGATGCTGGAAGCCGCGGTGAGCGAAATGAAGGGCGAGAGCACCGAAGAGCGGCCGACGACGCAGCTCAACCTGGGTATCTCGGTGCGCATCGACGAGAGTTATGTGCCGGAAGAGAATCAGCGGCTGAGGCTTTACAAGAAGATTGCCGGAACGACGAGCGAGGCGGCGGTGAACGAGGTGCGCGCGGAGATGAAAGACCGCTACGGCAAGCCGCCGGACGCGACGGTGTTTCTACTGGAGGCTTCGCTGATCAGGCTGGAATGCGAGCGGATCGGCATTGCGCAGGTAGATCGCAAGCGCGCCGAGCTGCACATTCGCTTCACGGAAAATGCCCTCGTCGATCCGCAGGTTCTGATGCGCCTGGTGGCGAAAAACGCCAAGCGCGGCGCGCAGTTCACGCCGCAGGGCGTGTTGAAGCTGCCTTTGGCCGCTACGCGGCCGGACGATGTTTTGCTGGAGATTCGTGAATTGATTGACAAACTGGCGCCCGCGGAGCGGAGTTAGCGTTGTTAGCGGAGTTAGAACCGGAGTGAGAGTGCAAATGAAGAAGTTATCTTGCGTGCTGGTGATTGGAGCTTGTATGACGATTGCGCTGAGCGCCCAGGCTGCGAATGAGAATTGGAAGCAGCAGTTTCAGAAGGCCTCCGATGAGTATCTCGATCAGGTGTATCTGCGCTATCAGCCGACGCAGGGAACGCTGGACGGATATCACCAGTACGACACGCAGCTTGAGAACTTCTCGCGCAAGAGCATCGATGCGGAGATTGCGGAGCTGAAGAGCTTTGAGATACGCATTGAGGCGATTCATCCCGACGCCGGCGCGGCCGATTTTGTTCCGCGAAGCGACCGTGAGATTGTGCTCGCGAACATTCGCTCGCGGCTGCTGACATTGGAAACGATTCGTCCGTGGGAAAAGAATGCGGATAACTATTCGGGCGCCTGCGCGAATGGGGCTTTTTCGCTGATGGAGCGCAAATTTGCTTCGCCGGATGAGAGGCTGCGCTCACTGATTGCCCGCGAAAAGCAGATGCCAGCGCTGCTCGCGAATGCGCGCGTGAATCTGAAGAATCCGCCGCGCATTTTTACCGAAATTGCCATCGAGCAGTTGCCGGGGATTGTGGGTTTCTTTGAGAGCGATGTTCCGCTGGCCTTTGTCGATGCCAAAGACCCCGCGCTGAAGGCCGAGTTTGCCGAGACGAATGCGGCGGTCATCGCGGCGCTGAATAACTATCTTGGATGGCTGAAGACAGACGTGCTTGCGCGGTCGAATGGCGACTTCCGTATCGGCGCGGAGACCTTCTCGAAGAAGCTTCAGTATGACGAGATGGTGGACATTCCACTCGACAAGCTGCTTGAAATCGGATGGGCCGACATGCGCCAGAATCAGGCGCACTTCAAGCAGGTTGCCAAAGAACTGGAGCCGGATAAGGAACCGAGCGCCGTGCTCCAGGAGTTGGGCGAGAATCATCCCGCTCCCGATCAGTTGCTGAAGAGTTTCCGCGCTACTTTTGACGGATTGGTGGGCTTCATCCGCTCGCATCATATTGTGACCATTCCCTCGGATGTGCGGCCCATTGTGGAAGAGACGCCGCCCTTCATGCGCGCCACGACCACGGCCAGCATGGATACGCCGGGGGCCTTCGAGACGCACGCGACGGAAGCCTATTTCAATGTGACGCTGCCTGACCCCGCGATGAAGCCTGAGGAAGTTGAGGGCTACATGCACGGCTTCAATATCGGCACGGTGATTTCGACGGCGGTACATGAGGCGTACCCGGGCCACTACGTTCAGTTCCTGTGGCTGCCGCAGGCGCCGAGCCGGGTGCGCAAGCTGCTGAGCGCGAACACGGACGTCGAGGGGTGGGCGCACTATACCGAGCAGATGATGCTCGACGAGGGCTATGGCCAGCCGGGCGCAGGGGCGAAGGACGAGAGGGAATCGAAGTTTCTGCGCCTGGGCCAACTGCAGGATGCGCTGCTCAGGAACGCTCGTGTTATCGTGGGAATCCAGATGCATACAGGCAAGATGAGCTTTGACCAGGGTGTAGAGTTTTTTCAGAAGGAAGGCTACCAGTCCAGAGAGTCGGCCGTGGTGGAGACCAAGCGCGGGGCCGGCGATCCGACTTATCTCTACTACACGCTGGGCAAACTGGAGATTATGAAGCTGCGCGCGGACCTGATGAAAAAGCAGGGCGCGGCTTTCTCTCTGGAGGAGTTTCATAATAACTTTTTGCGGCAAGGATTTCCGCCGATTAAAATCGTGCGGGAGGCAATGCTGGGAGACGATTCGCCGGCGCTCTAGGGTGGCATGATGTTTATCCTTTTACAGGGCTTTCGCGCGCGGATTACAGTGGAAATGCGAATGTCTTAGAATGCTCTGGGCGAAGAAATGAAACCGCGGAGATTACGCGATGGTTGCTGAAACGAGGAAGAAGGCATGAGTCAACGGGTGCGTAAGGCGATTTTTCCGGCAGGCGGACTGGGTACGCGTTTTTTGCCGGCCACCAAAGTGATTCCCAAAGAGATGCTGGCGCTGGTCGATAAGCCCATCATCCAGTACGGCGTGGAAGAAGCTATCGCCTCGGGAATTGAGCACATTATTATCATCACCGGCCGCGGCAAGGGCGCCATCGAGGACCACTTCGACAATAGTTTCGAACTGGACACAATGCTGGAAAGGTCCGGCAAGCACAAGCTGTTGGCGGTCTCGCGCGGCGTCTCGTCGCTGGCGCGCATCAGTTATGTGAGGCAAAAGGAGCCACTGGGGCTGGGTCATGCTGTGCTTTGCGCCAAGGAGTTTGTGGGCGATGAGCCCTTTGCCGTCATTCTGCCTGACGACGTGATCAATGCCGAGGTGCCTTGCCTGAAGCAGATCATTGGCGTCTTCGACGAGAAGGGCGGCTCGGTGCTGGCGACGCAGACCGTCGAGGGACCGGAAATCAGCGCCTATGGTGTGCTGGCCGGTTCGCCAGATCCTGGCAACCCTCGGATTTACAACTGCACCGGCATGGTGGAAAAACCGAAGATCGAGGACGCGCCCTCGAAGCAGGCCATTATTGGCCGCTATGTGCTCACGCCGCGAATCTTTGCGCTTCTGGAGCGAACCGCTCCCGGCGCGGGCGGAGAAATTCAGCTCACCGACGGACTGAAGGAACTGGCCAAGGAAGAAAAGGTCTTCGGTTACACCTTCGAGGGCAAGCGCTTTGACGCCGGCGACAAGCTGGGGATGCTGGAGGCTACTGTCGAGTTTGCGCTTCAGCGCAGCGATCTGGGGCCGCAGTTCCGTGAGTATCTGAAGGGAATACAGCTATAGAGCGGAGTTAGCCGGCGCTTCGCGTCGAGTTAGCGCAGTTTGCGGAGTTGGCTTTTGCGCTAACCCCGCTAACTCCGCTGTCTTCCTAAAACAGCGGCGTCTGCTTGCCCGGCATGGTCAGGCCGAAGTGCTCATAGGCCAGGCGCGTGGCGACGCGGCCGCGCGGCGTCCGGTCGAGGAATCCGATTTGGATGAGAAAGGGCTCGTAGACCTCTTCGAGAGCGTCTTCCTCCTCGGCCAGGGTGGCGGCCAGCGTGCCCAGGCCGACCGGGCCGCCGTCGTATTTCTGCATGATGGTCAGCATCAGCCGGCGGTCGATCTCGTCGAAGCCGTGAGCGTCCACTTCGAGCATGGTGAGGGCGGCGTTGGCCGTCGGCCGGTCGATCACGCCGTTGCCGCGCACCTGGGCGTAATCGCGCACGCGGCGCAGCAGGCGGTTGGCGATGCGCGGTGTGCCGCGTGAGCGCAGGGCAATCTCGGAAGCGCCGTCCTCGTCGATGGGAATATCCATGACTTCGGCGGAGCGGGTGACGATGAAGCGCAGCTCTTCCTCGGTATAAAACTCAAGACGCAGAAGGATGCCGAAGCGGGAGCGGAGGGGCGAGCTGAGCAGTCCGGGCCGAGTGGTGGCGCCGATGAATGTGAACGGGCGAATCTCCATGACGTGGGTGCGCGCCGCCGGGCCCTGGCCGATGATGATGTCGAGTTTGTAGTCCTCAAGAGCGGTATAGAGCTTCTCTTCGAGCACCGGCTGCATGCGGTGGATTTCGTCCAGGAAAAGGACCTGGCGCTCGCGCAGGTTGGTGAGGATGGCGGTAAGGTCGCCCTGAATCTGGAGGGCGGGGCCGGAGGTCTGCTGGAAGCCGACGTCGAGTTCGTTGGCGATGATGGTGGCCAGGGTGGTCTTGCCCAGGCCGGGAGGGCCGAAGAGAAGGACGTGGTCCAGCGCCTCGCCGCGGGATTTGGCGGCTTCGAGGGCGATGGAGAGCTGTTCTTTCGCTTTTGACTGGCCGATGAACTCGCCGAGCCAGCGGGGGCGCAGTTTGAGTTCAAAACCCTGCTCTTCGTCGGCTCGCGCGGCGCTCACCAGCCGTTCCGGAGTGTTGTCGCGTGCAATGGCCATGCTGAGGAGAAGTTTATCGGGCCGGGGTGGTGGCTGCAACTGTGGCGCGCGCCGCGCGTCAGGCCGGAAGGCAGACAACGCCCGCTATGAGCTTGTAGTGAAAGCCTTCGAAGGGTTCGCTCAGGCTCACGGTGAGCAGCGTTTTTGGAGGGGTGCCGTCGAAGAACTGAGAGTGTGGATAGATTCCAGCAGGACGGGGGCGTAGTTTCTCCAGCCAGATGGGATCAGTAACGGCTAGATCATAGCAAATGCGAATAACATGACTAGCGCGAAAAAGAGCACGATTTTTGCGCTTGCCGTTTTCTTCGCGTATCCACCACCACAGATTTTCTGGAGGAATAAGTTCGAGGGATTTTTCCAGGGGTGAGCTTTCAATCTTGCGGCCGTATACCCTGTCGCCGCATCCCTGCAAAATGGCCGGTCCCTTGTTCAGATAGAAGGCGAGAAACTGCGCATCGCGTGGCTCGACGAAGCGGCGCACGGGTTGCCATGGCTTTTCGGTTACATAGATGTCTTCCGGATGGCAATTGGAGCCGCATCGCTCGCCGATTTCGGCCTCAAAGACATCGAGTAATGCGACTTCTTTTCCATCCGGATAGCAGGCTTGTTTTCGGGTGACGCAGCCAGGAACCTGCCGGCCAACCAGCCGGACCCACTTCTTTGTTCCAAGGTTGATTCCGGCAACACATCGGTTTTCGTGCTTGTAAGAGTTAGCAAGGCAGAGAATACGGTCAAGACTCATGGAGTTGGACTTACCTCCGTTCTGTAAATTATAGATGGTGAATTTCTACATCTTTCCAGTGCTTCTGTAAATACTCGAGCGCAAGCCTGCGGTGGCAATGCTCCGAAGTGGCTTCGCTGCATAACAGCACGGTTCTTTTCTGGAAGCTGTCCTGGGACATGACCGATTCCACCTTTCTGGAGCGGATCAGCGAGAGATAGGCCTCGGAATAAACTTCCCAGCTTCCTTTGCGCTTCTTGAACTCATCGAGGATATCCTGCGTGGGCGCGAGACGAGGCTCGTGTTCGTAGACCGCCGAGCAGATTTCACGGAGGAAATAGGCCAGATCGTCCTTCTTGGCGAATGCGGCAAGCTGGGAGGTATTATTCAGCCGCACATCAAGCAGACGCTCGATGCGGTAAGCCTTCAGTGTGCCAAAAAACTCTCGGGCGTTTTTTTTGGTAAAACCGATGCTGTAGATCTCCATTGGTCCTCGTCGAGTTCAGCGAAGAGTGCGGGCTGTGCGTCGATCAACGGCTTATGAGCTTCGGTGGCAACCTCTTCATCCGGCTCCAGACGGCCGTCGCCGCGGATATGAAGCATGGTGTGGCCGCGCCCGGCGAGTACGCGGCCGATGAGCAAGCGGCGATGGCAATTTGCAGGGTCCTCTTCGCCGCAAACCAGCGCCACGCGAAAGCGTTCCATGCCGGTTTCAAGGCGAGCAATGCCTGCCTGAAAGCGATCGTCAGCGCGAAGCCGGCTATAGAGAACGTGTCCCGCTCCGTCGTAATAGTCGGGATTGGATGGGCGTCCACCCAACTCCGCGCCAAAATAGAGGTAGCGAATTCCCGCGTTTTCCAGGGACCGCTGCATGAGCTCCCTGTCGAACTGCGGGACATACTTCGAGTAGGGAGAACTGCGCACATCGACCACCACTTCAATTCCGTGCTGGCGAAGGAGGCCGATCCAAACCTCGATGTCGTGGTTCGAGTGACCGACAGTGAAGAAACTGCTCATGCGCAAGTCCTTGTTCAGGAGGATAGCACCTGGCGCTCGCGCAGGTTGGTGAGGATGGCGGTAAGGTCGCCCTGGAGCTGAAGGACGGGGCCGGAGGTCTGCTGGAAGCCGACGTCGAGTTCGTTGGCGATGATGGTGGCCAGGGTGGTCTTGCCCAGGCCGGGAGGGCCGAAGAGAAGGACGTGGTCCAGCGCCTCGCCGCGGGATTTGGCGGCTTCAAGGGCGATGGAGAGCTGCTCTTTCGCTTTTGACTGGCCGGCTTCCGGGCCGGCTTTCTGCCGGGCTTCGCCAACCCGGCATGCGCGAAGTATCCGAGTTGCCTATAAATTGATTATTGACTGACTTGATTCCACATGAAGAGGGGCTACTTCAGCAACTCAGGTGGCCAAGTGAGGGAATGGTATATAGTCGAGGGTGGAAAAACTTGTCCGGCTTCGTTGCGTAATGGCGGAGCCGAAGCCGTTGAAAAACGCCAGGAGACCTACAATGTTCAATCGCTTCTGCTTCGGAGCGCTCTTGCTCGCCGGCCTTGTATTGCCACTTACCAGTTGCATCAGCTCCCCATCGCTGACCTCCATCACGGTCAGCCCGACCACGATGAACTTTGGGGGAGCAGGCCTCACTACGCAGTTGACGGCCACCGGATACTACACCCACCCCAATCATCCGGCGGAGACCAAGAACATCACTGACGAAGTCACCTGGGCGAGTTCCACCCCCGAATGTGTAACTGTCAGCAGCACAGGGTTCATCACATCGGGTGGTAACACCTGCACCAACATCCTGGTTACCGCCAGCGCTCACGGATTCAACGGCTTGATTTCAGGCAGCATGACGGTGAACGTCACCCAATCGAGCGGAGGCGGTAGCACAACCGCAGATGTGACTGGGATTACTATCATTCCAAGCGCTCAATCGGTTGCATCGCCAGGAAAAACCGGCCAGTTCATCGCGATTGGAACGACTTCATCTGGCGCTACGGTAAACCTGACAAACGCGGTCGCATGGACATCGAGCAGCGTACAGATTGCCACCATCACTTCTACGGGGCTTGCCACAGGGTTGGGCCAGGGAGTTACGACGATTACCGCCCTCTACACGAACGCAGACGGAACTACGGCGACGGGCCAAGCGAACTTTACGGTGACAAGCGGGACAAGTGAACCCCTCACCGCGCTTTCCATCACCCCAACCGCTGAGTCGTTGTCCGCGTCTGGGCAGACCGGCCAGCTTATTGCACTTGGCGTTTCCGGAACCACCGGCCTGCAAGAAAATGTGACAAACTCGCCGCAGGTCACGTGGTCCTCAAGCATCCCAACGATAGCCTCCGTTTCTGCCGGACTTGTCACGGGAATGAGTGTGGGCTCAACCACAATCACAGCAATCTGGACGAACCCCGATGGCACCGTTGTGTCGGCATCCCCCGCAACCATCACGGTGACATCTACAGCAGCTCCAGAGCCTCTGCTTTCGCTCACCATTATTCCGTCCAGCATCACAGTCCTCAATTTGCAGGGTACGGGGAATTTCCTGGCGATCGGAACGTTTTCGAACTCTCCACAGGTCCGGGACCTGACAGACTCGGTTACATGGATTTCTACCGAGCCCAACATTTTCCCGGTCAACACCAATACCGGAGGGAATACAGGAGCTTCCGCTGGAATTGTCACTGCCTATGGGAGCGGAGGCGCCGTCATCCTTGCGGAAGCGACCGATTCAGTCACAGGGTCGATACAGACAGCCACGGCAACATTCAACTGCCCATTGGTCCCCCCGGACCTTCCGGTTACCTACGGTTCATGCTTCCCAGGTTCGGAGGCATCATCACTCCTGTCGACCATCACCGTCTATAACGAAGGCTTGAACACCACCAATTGGCTGGTAACGGCTCCTTCCGCGACTGGCACTGCGGACGTGATTCATTGTGGACCCGGTTGGACCGGTACTGGCGGCTCTGTGTGCGTGGCAACCTACCCCATCGGTACTCCCGTGATCTTGACTGCGCCAGCTGGGACGGGCGCCTTCGGCGGATGGTCCTCGAACTGCACTCCGAGCCCCAATCCTCCAACTGCAGCCGGACCAAATACTTGCACAATCATACCCACGACCAGCAACGAAACCGTTGGAGCTATCTTCAACTGATTTCCAGTTCAACCATGACCACGAAAGCCGCCCCTCGGGGCGGCTTTCGTGTGTTTGGAGCCAAGACAAGAGAATTGCCGCCTGACTTCCAGCGAAAAATCAGAAGAGTTCGCTTGGGAACTCATGCAAGGACGATTAGCGGCAAGCGTGGGGAGAGGCGTTTAGACTGGTAAGGTTCCACCAAGCATGATGACTCACCGGCTCAGACGACTTCGCCGTTTTCGCTTCAATCTGCCGCAGCGCATTGCCGCCGGATTGCTGGCGATGTTTCTGGCGCAGGGGTTGTGGATCATTGGCCACCAGGCGCTGACAGATCGCGATTATCAATATGCGCGCTGCGGGCGCGAGATGTGGGAGCGGCCTTCGCGACTCGGCGGCTCCCTTACCAGTTGCGGCAGCATTCCTGATGGGATTCTGGCCTACCGGCTGGCGGGGCTGCCGCTGACGCTGAATCTGCTGGCCGAGCGGGGGATGGACCACTTCCGCCAGCCGGAGGACCGCGTGGTGCAGCCGGGGGCGGAGGGCTCGACTATGAGCACCTGGGAGTTGCGCCACCAACTTCCCTACATTCTCTTGCTGCTGCGGCTGCCGTTTCTGGGGGCGGGGTGCCTGCTGGGTGGCGGCCTGTGGTGGGTGACGCGGCGGCTTTACGGCAATCTGGGCGGCTACACGGCGCTGGCGCTCTACTGCTTTTCTCCGGCGGTGTTGAAGGCTTGTGTGACGCCCAGCGCCGAGTTGCTGGCGGCACTGGGGGTCTATGGGGGCATCTACACATGCATCGGCGTGGCTCATGCCATGCAGGGTCCCAAACGCAGATGGCGGCCGCGCATCTTGCTGCTGATGGCGGCCTTTGGACTGGCGGCGGCTTCGCACCTTGCGGCGGTGCTGGTGGCGGCGCTGCTTGGCCTGGCGTTCATGCTATGGGTGGCCGAGGGGCGCAGGAGCCAGGTGCTGCCGGTTGTGCTGGCAGCGGCGGCCGGGGCGCTGGTGCTTGTCTTCGCCTGCTATGGTTTTTCGCCGGATGCTTTTCGCGATTTCTTCCTCTCATCAGCAGCATTCCCAGGGCTCTCGCTCGATCCGGCATGGCGGTTTTTCTCCGCGCCGGGCAGCGCCGGGATCACGGTGGCCGCGGCAGCCGCCGGAGTGTTGTTTTTGATCTTTCGCCGGTCGCGTTACTTCGGCAATACAACTCCGCTGCTTTGCGCTTTGGCTCTGATCCTGCTCGTGATGGAGGGCGCCGAAGGCAGTCCGTCGCTGTGGGCGCTGCCGTTTCTGCTGACGTTTGTGGGCGGGGTCTTTGCCGACGCCTATGAGAGCCGGCGGGGACGCCTGGCTGTGGGCGCTGCCGGGGCCATTGTGCTGCTGCAGGCGGTCTTCTGCGTGCTGAGCCTGTTGTAAAGGGCGCGATTTTGTCGATACAGAGCTTGCAGACAAACACAGGATTCTTTCTCTAAACTCGATGGAGGAGATGAATGAGCGAAGAACAAAGAAACCACAGCGGTATTTCCGAACTACAGGCCGATCAAGCAACACGAGAGATGCTGGCAAAGGTTCGCAAACGAACCCGTGCCTCTCTCGCGAAGAAGCTAAACGTGAGTAAGGAAACCGTTTCGCGCATTGAGAAGCGCACGGACCTGTACCTGTCGACATTGCGGAGCTATGTGGAAGGCGTGGGTGGCAAGCTGTCGCTGATTGTCGAGTTTCCCGACCATCCGCCGGTGATTCTGGCGGGGCTGGGCGAGACCGCGGGCGAAGGCAAAAAGAAGACGAAGAAGAAGACTCGGACGGCTGCCAAATCGAAGGTCGGGACGCCCCGCGCCGCCTGAGCCGGAAGGGCACTGAAGAGGGCGCTGCGGAAAGACGATAAATTAAAGCATAATAAGGACTTATTCCTGCGATTTCATCTTGCTAAAACGGCTTTCGAACGAGTAAAATAGAAGCACAGCCCGTGTCAGGCAGGTCTTGTATTCTTCAGGCACTTTCTGCCGCCTTCCGACGAGCGCGAAAAGACAATCTATGCCAGATAATCAGAATCCCCAACTTCCCCTTGAAGGTGGCACTCCGCCAAACGGCGGCGCTAACCTCATCCCCATCAACATTGAAGAGGAGATGCGCCACTCGTATCTCGATTACTCGATGAGCGTGATCATCGGGCGCGCATTGCCCGATGCCCGCGACGGCTTCAAGCCCGTGCACCGGCGCGTGCTCTACACCATGAGCGAGATGGGCCTCGAATACAACAAGCGGTACACCAAGTGCGCCAAGGTGGTTGGCCAGTGCATGGGCGTGTACCATCCCCACGGCGACTCGTCCATTTACTTCACCCTCGTGCGCATGGCGCAGCCGTTTTCGATGCGCTATCCCATGGTGGACGGGCAGGGGAACTTTGGCTCGGTGGATGGCGATCCTCCGGCGGCCATGCGCTACACCGAGTGCCGCCTGCTGCGCATCGCGGGCGAGTTGCTGGCCGACATCGAGATGGAGACGGTGGATTTTCAGCCGAACTACGACGAGACCACGGTCGAGCCCACGGTGCTGCCCACGCGGATTCCCAATCTGATCGTGAACGGATCGAGCGGCATCGCGGTGGGCATGGCCACGAACATCCCGCCGCACAATCTTACGGAAGTCATCAACGCCACCATCGCGCTGGTTAAGGACCCCGACGCGGGGCTGGCCGAGGTGCTCAAGTACGTGAAGGGGCCGGACTTCCCGACGGGCGGCTTCATCTACGGCAAGAGCGGCATTGTGCAGGCTTACAAGACCGGGCGCGGCCGCTTCATGATGCGCGCCAAGGTGGGCACGGAAAACCTGACCAAGGAAAAACAGGCGATCATCGTCACCGAGATCCCCTACCAGGTCAACAAGTCCGTGCTGATCCAGCGCATCGCCGAGCTGGTGAACAACAAGATCATCGATGAGATCAGCGACGTGCGCGACGAGAGCGATCGCGACGGAATGCGCATCGTCATCGAACTGAAGCGCGGCGCGCAACCGGAGATCGTGCTCAACCAGCTCTACAAGCACACGGAGATGCAGGGGAGCTTCTCCATGATCTTCCTGGCGGTGCTGAACGGACAGCCGCGGGAGCTGAGCCTGGATCAGGCGATTCGCGTTTTCATCGATCACCGGGTCGACGTGGTGCAGCGGCGCACGGTCTTCCTGCTAAGGAAGGCGCGGGAGCGCGAGCACATTTTGGAAGGCCTCAAGATTGCGCTCGACAATCTTGATACGGTCATCCGCATCATCCGCGCGTCGAGTTCGCGCGCCGATGCGCGCGAGAGCCTGTATGCCTGGGGCAAGGGCACGGAGATCGTCATCAACCTGGACCGCGAGCGGCTGCCGCACGAGGAAAAGGGCCTGACTTTGCGGCAGGTTGACGCGATTCTCGAACTGCAACTTTACCGGCTGACGCAACTGTCCGTCGACGAGCTGTTGAGCGAGTTGAAGCAGGTGCGCGAGCGGATTGCCGACTACGAGGAGATTCTGGGCAGCGAAGCCAAGCTGCGCGCGGTGATCGTGAAGGAACTCGAAGAGATTCGCGACAAGTACGGCGACGCGCGGCGCACGCAGATCATTGACGAGAGCGCCGAGTTGCAGATGGAAGACCTGATCGCCGACGAGCAGGTCGCGGTGACGGTGAGCCATCAGGGCTACCTGAAGCGGACGCCGATTTCAATTTATCGCCAGCAGCGGCGCGGCGGCACCGGGCGCATGGGCATGAAGACGCGCGAAGAGGATTTCGTCTCGCAACTGATCGTGGACTCGACGCACGCTTTTCTTCTGTGCTTTACCAACACGGGCCGCGTGTATTGGCTGAAGGTGTATGAGATTCCGGATGTGGGCGCGGCAGGCAAGGGCAAATCGATGCAGAGCCTGCTGAACCTGCAGCCGGGCGAGAATGTACGCACCATCCTGCCGGTTCGCGACCTGGAGGAAGAAGGCAAGTTTATCTTCTTCGTCACGCGCAACGGCATCGTTAAGAAGACCCCGCTTAAGGATTTCAGCAATGTCATGTCGCGGGGCATTATCGCCATCGCCATCGACAAGGAAGACGACCTGATCGCCGCCGACCTGACGGACGGCAAGCAGACCCTCTTCCTGGGCACGCGCGATGGCATGGCTATCCGCTTCGAGGAGCAGTACGACCCCGAGCGCAGCGGAATCGGCCTGCGCCCGATGGGGCGCAACGCCGCTGGCAACAAGGGCATTTCGCTCAAGAAGGGCGATTATGTCATTGGCGAGGCGGTGACCAGCTCAGATGAAACCCGCGAGTTGAATCGCAGCGAGTGCGCCGCAGGGCTTGGCATGACTGAGAAGCTGGTCGCCCTGCAAACCGCGTACTCCGACGCCAAGGATGCCCTGCAGAAGGCGCGCGAGGAGAGGCGCAACGGTCCGGCGGACGACGAGAATCTGAAGGCCGCTGAAAAGGCCGCTGAAAAGGCCGTCGATAAGGCCCAGAAGGACTTGAAGCACCTGGACGAGCGTCTGGGGGTCAAGAAATTCCTTATCCTGACGATTACCGAGAACGGATTCGGCAAGCGAACGGACATTGATGAGTATCGCTTGACCGCGCGCGCGGCGCAGGGGGTCACGAACCTGAAGGCCACCGGCAAGGTGGGCAAATCGGCGGCCATTCTGCTGGTGGATGAAACTTCCGAGTTGATGGTGATCAGCCAGTTCGGCAAGATGATCCGCATCGACACCAACACCATCCGGGCGGCGGGGCGCTCCACTCAGGGTGTGAAGCTGCTGAACCTGGAGCCGGACGACAAGGTGGCTGCGGCGGTCATCATTCCGCCGGAGGAACTGAACGGCAATAACCACGACGAGCCGACGCTGTTGCAGTAGAACTACGCGGCAAGCAAGATGCCCCAGGCCTCGATTTCGAGACCTGGGGCTTCTGGCAAGCGGCAGAGTAAAGTGGATATGAGCCATGAGTCTCGATAAGACAATCCGCAGAGTGACAGACTTCCACGAGCAGCAGTTGGAGACTTATCGGTATTGGCAAAGCCAGTCTGTTGGTGACCGGCTTTCGGCCGTCTGGGATGTCAGTGAAGCCGCATACGCCTTTGCCGCCGCTTTCAAAGGAGCACCGCGCCATGATGACCAAGGACATGAAAGACCTTTTGCGCGTATTGAACGCACACGCCGTTAAGTATCTTGTCATTGGCGGCTACGCCTACGGTGTTCATCTGGAACCGCGCGCGACCAAAGACCTGGACCTGTTCATCCGCGCGGATGAAGAAAACAGCAAAGCCATCTATGAGTCGCTTGCTGAATTTGGCGCCCCTCTCGGCGGTTTGACTCCGGCTGATTTCAGGGATGGCACGTGCTTCCAGATGGGTCAGCCTCCCGAGCGAGTAGACATCCTTCAACACATCGACGGCATTACATTCGAGGAAGCCTGGGAGCATCGTATTGAAGGCCGGATCGACGGCGAAATTCCCACCTATGTTATCTCCAAAGACGACCTGATCCGCAACAAGCTGGCCAGCGGAAGAGAACAGGACATTCTCGACGCGAAGAAGCTTCAGTCGGTCTCTGTCCGTACGCGCACGGCATCCACGCCGGCGAAGCCGCGCGGAGCCGGAAAGAGTTGAGCGCTACGGAAGGACTGTAGTTCACAGCTTCT
>Ga0302274_10000549_pt1 | contig 38398 bp, 37 predicted proteins | sample III_Bog_N2_1_FD_198755 | JGI IMG/M metagenome (GOLD analysis project Ga0302274, IMG submission 198755) | Peat permafrost microbial communities from Stordalen Mire near Abisko, Sweden - III_Bog_N2_1 | ecosystem: Environmental > Terrestrial > Soil > Wetlands > Peat | place: Sweden: Abisko...
TTTGATTATCATCTTGATCAAAAGCTTCATGAAAACCAACTTTATTAGCAAGCAGCCAATCACAGTTTTTGCCATCAATTTTTACGAGGGCTTTTGTAAGAACATCTTCTGTTTCGGCAGCAAATCCGACAACCAAGCGCGGGCGACGATTGCCTGCTTTCGCAAGCGTTGCCAAAATATCAGGGTTCTCGATTAGCTCGAGATGAGGGTGTCCAGACCCTTTTTTTATTTTCTGGGATGCCATCTCAGCAGGTCGCCAATCGGCAACCGCAGCGGCGCAAACAGCAATGTCCATAGGTAATGAGGCTTCACATGCCGCTAACATATCCTGGGCTGTTTGCACATGAATGGTCTCAACCCCATCCGGATCATCTAAGAAAGTGGGACCCGTTACAAGAACCGTCGTAGCTCCCTGTTTTTGAAGTGCACGCGCAATCGCGTGGCCTTGTTTGCCTGAAGAACGATTGCCAATATATCGAACAGGATCGAGGGGTTCAAAAGTTGGCCCACTTGTGACAAGAGCCCGTTTTCCTGTTAAAGGTCCAGGAACTGTTAATTGGTGATGGATAGCCTCGAGAATTTCCGTTACTTCAGCCATCCGACCTTCGCCTTCTTCGCCACAGGCCATAACACCTTGGGCAGGACCAAGGACTAAAATACCGCGTTGGCGTAAAGTCGTCAGGTTGGCTTGTGTCGCCGCATGCTGCCACATATAGCCATTCATAGCTGGGACAATCATAACCGTTTTATCCGTTGCCAGCAGCAAGGTGCTGGCTAAATCATCCGCAAGGCCATAAGCCATCTTCGCCATTATATTGGCTGTTGCTGGAGCGACCACAACCAGATCAGTATCGCGTGATAAACGTATATGCCCCATCTTACGATCATCCGTTAAAGACCATAGATCTGTGTAAACGGTGTCTTCCGACAAAGCGCCCACAGATAAAGAGGTCACAAACTGGGACCCGGCTTGTGTCAAAACACACCTTACATGAGCTCCTTGCTCGCGAAGCCGACGAATAAGATCGAGAGATTTATAAGCAGCAATGCCCCCTGTTATTATAAGGAGAATACGGCGATGAGATAAGGGCTGAATCATGTTGTCACTTCTATCACACAAAAAGAGACGAATCCATCGAGAGCAAGATTGTTCTATTAACCAAAGATTTCGTTAGGGTAGGCCCCCCAAAATTGATCTTTACGCATATATCCCTTGATACCTTCAAATTTAAGTTTGCACCAATCTTTACTACATGACACGAGTTGTCCAATAGCTCCTGGATCAAGATGAGCTACAATAGCGGCATGGTCATCATGATCATCACGCAATTCGCGCACCGTACCCGTGACTATGGCCGACCGTTTGCCGGTCAATGATATTTTATGTACCCACCCCTCCGTACCATCGGTATCACGGATACGACGCCAAATCTCATATTCCGCAATTATTTCGACCGGCAATCCTGGTCGCGTAAAAACCCACTCGATCGGATAGCGCGTCCCGGGACCTGTGCGCATATTAACTTCCCCACTTCGTAGCGACGCAAAACGAGGGACGGCTAAACCGGACGTCCCTTTATCACCATCATTCGCATTCTCGTCCGAAGCCGCCCGCAAAGGGTGAACAACCATCATAAATATAAGAATGAGTAAAATCTTCTTCATTCAAGAACCTCAATGTCCCCTCGGGCTTGCTGTTCATGAAAGCCCACAACAAAGTCTGTTAATGTCTGATGTTCAATGGCTTTACGTAAATCCACCATGAGATCTTGATAATACTGCAAATTGTGTCCGGTGAGAAGCATCGGTCCAAGAATTTCTTCTGCACGGAAAAGGTGATGAATATAAGCTCGTGAATAGTTTTTACATAACAAACAAGAACATCTTTCATCAAGGGGACGCGGGTCATTCAGATGACGCGCGTTACGGATATTCACCGTTCCACGGTGCGTAAAAGCTTGGCCGGTACGACCGGAACGTGTCGGCATAACACAGTCAAACATATCGATGCCACGTTGCACCGCTCCTACAATGTCATCCGGCTTTCCGACACCCATTAAATAGCGCGGCTTCGCTTGCGGCAAAAAAGATACTGTTTCATCGAGAACGCGAAACATGATGTCCTGTCCTTCGCCAACCGCTAAACCTCCGACGGCATACCCGTCAAATTCTATATCTTTTAAAGCCGTTGCCGATTCTCTACGCAAATCCGGATAAATACTTCCCTGATTTATACCAAAAAGGGCATAGCCCTCACGTTTCTGAAAAGCTTGATGACAACGTTGGGCCCAACGCATCGACATCCGCATCGAATGTGCGGCCTGTTCATGAGTGGCTGGATGGGGCGTACATTCATCAAAACACATCGTGATATCTGAATCGAGTAAATGTTGAATAGCCATCGACCGTTCTGGTGTTAGCACATGCTTACTACCATCAAGATGCGAGCGAAAAATAACACCCTCTTCTGATATTTCACGCAATGTCGCGAGCGACATAACTTGATAACCTCCTGAATCGGTTAAAAGAGGCCCCGGCCAGTTCATAAATTTATGAAGCCCCCCCAGTTGAGCCACGCGTTCAGCCGTCGGTCTCAACATAAGGTGGTAGGTATTACAAATTGCCATTTCGGCACCCGTAGCGCGTACCGCTTCGGGATGCATGGCTTTGATCGTCGCTGCTGTTGCCGTCGCCATAAAGCAAGGGGTCTCAAAAGAACCATGCGCCGTCATGACGCGTCCACGTCGGGCCGCACCATCACAAGCAACTAGATTAAAATGAAATGCGGTCATTCTTGAAAACGTTCCAACAGCGTTGCATCCCCGTATGAATAAAAGCGATAGTTTTGCATAATGGCATATTCATAGGCCATTCGCATACGCTCAAAACCTGCAAAGGCACTTACTAACATAAAGAGAGTGGATCGCGGCAAGTGAAAATTTGTCATCAAAGCATCCACAACTTTGAAAGGATACCCCGGTGTAATAAAGAGCTTCGTATTATAGGATGTAGGTTTTATACAACCCGTCTCATCGGCCGCACTCTCGAGCAAGCGCAAAGACGTTGTTCCAACCGCAACAATCCGGCGCCCCTCTTTACGAGCTTGGTTGATCTGTTCAGCAGCCACATGTGTAATTTCGCCCCATTCTTCATGCATGACATGATCTTCAATAAAGTCGACTTTAACTGGCATAAAGGTACCAGCCCCCACATGCAATGTAACAGGAACATAGGATATACCCGCGGTTTTTAAATTATTGAGTAAATCCGTGGTAAAATGCAGTCCCGCGGTTGGTGCCGCAACGGCCCCCTCATGTTTTGCATAAATTGTTTGATAGCGTTCTTGATCTTGCTTAGCGGCTCCTTCCTCCCGCTTGATGTAGGGGGGCAAGGGAGGCTCTCCGTAAAGATGAAGGAGAGAAAATATATCAGGACCCGGTACATTAAATTCGATCAGAATTTGACCATTCTCATATTTAGCCAAGACATTCGCCGTAAAGGTGGGGGCAAAAACAATAACATCGCCCACATGCAATCTTTTACCAGGACGCGCAAAGGCCAGCCATTGTTGTAACTTTTCTTTTTTATGCAATAAAATCTCAATTTTGACGGCTCCTCGTTGACCATGGAGGCGTGCCGGTATGACTTTTGTGTCATTCATGACCAGGAGATCCCCAGCTTTTAACAAGCGGGGTAAATCAAACACTTGATAATCCCCTAACTTGGAGGGTGTTACGTGTAATAACCGTGCATGATCACGGGGTTCAACAGCCCTTTGAGCAATATGTTGAGGAGGAAGCACAAAGTCAAAGTCATCCGTGCGCCAAGGGGTTTGAAAAGGTGGTTGCACTTTCATGATAAGGACATAGCATTGGGTCGCCAATTATGGGAAGCCCCCTCAAAGACAGCCCCTTTCAAGATAAAAAGGGCCTCTATGTAGTCAAAGCATCCTCCTCCAAGCGAAGACTGTTGAAAGAGGTGTAGATTCTTGATGAGAAAAAAGAATAGAAAGATAAATTAGGGAGTACACACTATCCCGTGAAGAAAAAATTGACCATTTAGACCAGGCAGGATCATTTCGTATGCTATCTTTATCCGATCAAATTTTGACTGTTGCCGCTGTTTTAGAAGCGGTTGTGCTTTTACCTATCCTTTTGGAATTTGTGGCAGATAAGCGCAAACGCAATCATACTGTTGCTTTAAGTCTTGAAATAATTGATGTAAATTCTTACACCGGTCAAGTTGCGGGTATGAATGATATTTTTACTGACATCCGCGATCTCATTGATCGCGCACGTCATCCTGACGCTTATCGTGAATTACATCTAGGTAATGAAATTCTTATCGCAGGGCCAGCGCTATCCGGTAAAAAGAGTTTGGCCAAATGTATTGCCAAAGAGGCAAAATTTGATCGTATTATTATCGTTCACAACCCCCGCAATGTTGATGCTTTGGCGCGCGCCAAACATTTAGCCCAGCGCGCCCGCAAGCAAAAAACCATGCTGCTGCTCCCGCGCCTCGATCTCATTGATGCTCGTGAAGATGAAGAGCTTCTCATGGAACTTGATGCCCTCATTGAAGTCACATCTGAACTTAGTCATATCCTGATCGTAGGAACAACAAATCATCTCGTTGCAGGGAGCGAAATTGACAATCTGTTTGGTATCACCCTCGCTTTGCCGGGGGCCCCTGTTATGCCAGTACCACAAATGCCTCTTTTATCTGAAGTTCATCGCATGTTGGCTGATGTCGCTGAATTTTATCTAAACCGCGCCCTAAAATCAGGGTATTGTTTAGTCGACACATCCCATGAAGGGTTTATTGCACGCCTCCTTATGACTGTATCCAACCCAGCTCAAATCGAAGATACGGTTGTTCAATGTCAGACTGCGGCGATCTATCGGCAACGACAGAATAAGACCAAAGACCGCTTTATCACATCGGAAATTCTTGAAATGGCTCTGCGGCGTGTGGTAGCAAGCGACGATACGCGAAAATTCTAATCAAGTCTTTGTGTAACCTCATCGGCTAAAGCCAATGAAGATGTAAGTCCTGGAGATTCAATGCCAAAAAGATGAATGAGGTTAGGGATGCCATGGTCTTTAGATGTCTGGATAACAAAGTCGGTATCATGGGGACTAGCCCGCGCTATTTTAGGACGAATACCACAATAATCGGGTTGCAAAGCGCCGGCAGGCAATCCAGGCCAATAAGAACGAATGGCTTGTTCAAAGAGCGGCAAACGTTTTTCATTGACGCGATAATCAATGGCGTCGACCCATTCCACGTCAGGGCCAAAACGTACACGTCCTCCCAAATCACATGTTGCATGCAACCCCGAAGAGCCCAACACAGGCAAGGGATAAATCAATCGCTTGAAAGGAGCCTTACCGGTTAAACTAAAGTAATTTCCTTTCGCTAACACAAGGGGCGGTATTTTTGATGGGGAAAACCCTTGCATATGTTGGGCAACATCTTGGGCCTTTAATCCGGCTGCATTAATGAGGACTTGGCAATGAATGGTTATGGGCATTGCTCCCCCTACATCCACAATAAATCCATCGTCTTGAATAGCTGTTCTTAAAACAGGGGATTGCAACGCAAGCGTGGCGCCTGCGCCTTCAGCATCCGCCAAAAGTGCCCATAAATAGGGGTGAACATCGAGAATACCTGTCGAGGGAGAAAGTAGTGCCGCAACACAGGAAACCTCAGGTTCAAGCTGCCGAACATCTGCGGATGACAAAAGGCGCATATCGGTGACCCCATTTTGTTCGGCTCTCGCTTTCCATTGCCGTAAATCATTTTCTTGGTTGGGGGAGGTGGCGACGACAAGTTTACCACACCTCTGGTGAGGAAGGCCTCGTTCCGCCGCAAAATGATAGAGCCTGTCACGGCCCTCGCGGCAAAGACGCGCTTTAAGACTGCCAGGGTTATAATAAATACCCGCGTGAATAACACCGCTATTACGTGAGCTCGTCACCGATCCAACAGATTTCTCCTCTTCAAGAAGGAGAACGTCACGTCCTTTCTGGGATAAGGCCCGAGCCAGGGCAAGGCCTATAACGCCAGCGCCTATGATAACAACGTCAACTTTATCCATATTGCCCAGAAAAAACCAAAGATTTTCTCAAGCATATTCTCATATAAACGCAAAGAAACAAGGTCAAATAGCACCTAGTTTTAGAGGGTCGATTTATGCTATAGCTGGCTTGGAATCTTTTCGCGGTCCTTTTTCCGATGGAGTTTATTATGTCGTGTCATGGTCTGAAATCGCTTTTTCTCATTTCTTGCGCCTTAGCCCTTATGGCCGTCAGTCCTGCTTTTGCTGAAGCAACCACCGATATTAAAAACGCCCCATCAGGGACGTATCAAATTGATCCTTCCCATACCAGCGTAACATTCAAGGTTAATCACCTTGGTTTTTCTTATTACACCGGCCGATTTGATAAAGTGGAAGCAAGCCTTGATCTTAACAGCAACACTCCCGAACAAAGTCATCTTGATGTCACTCTTTATCCGAACAGTGTCGATACAGACAATGCCAAGCTCGAAGAAGAATTGCGCGGCGACAAGTGGTTTGATGTTATTAAATACCCCGTTGCCACGTTTCATGCGACAAAAATAGAGCGCACAGGAAATAATACAGGTAAAATCACCGGTGACTTTACCCTCATGGGCGTCACACATACCGTCGTCTTGGACACTCTTTTTGTTGGCACAGGCACCCATCCTTTTACTAAAAAACAGGTCGTTGGATTCCGTGCGACGGCTGTCTTGCATCGGTCTGATTATCGATTGACCAACTTAATACCTATGGTTGGTGATGACGTCACCTTGCAAATCGAAACCGAATTTAATAAGGCCGATTAAGAATTACCTATGTCGACCACGCCTCCCTCTCCCCCATCTTCTCAAGCTGGGAACTATGACAACGTCGCCAAAACGCTGCATTGGATTATTGCCCTAGCGATTGTGTTGATGTTAGCTCTCGGTTGGATAATGGATGATTTTAAAGGCTCGCTCAAATTTTCAGCGGTTCAATTACATAAATCACTTGGCATTACGATTCTTTTCCTGAGCCTTGGGCGCCTGGGATGGCGCTTAACGCATCATTTCCCGACTTTACTCAAGACCATGACTTTATGGGAGCGTCGTGCGGCATCATCTGTGCATGTTTTATTTTATATTCTTATAATTAGTATGCCCCTCACGGGATGGGTTATGGTTTCGGCATCTCCTTTGAATATTCCAACCATGCTCTATGGTTATATTCCTTGGCCTCATTTACCCATTCTTCCGACGCTTGAAAACAAACGAGCCATTGGCCATTTCTTTCGTGGTATACATGGCTATCTCGCCTATCTTATGGCCGGACTTATTGTCCTCCATGCGGGAGCCGCTTGGAAACATCACCTCGTTAATCGTGACGATGTCTTGTTACGGATGGCCCCCGGCTTTATGCGCCAAGCATTAAAAAAACTACGCGGACAGACCCCATGATAAGAAGAAGACAGATTCTCCTATGGATGGCTGCGGTCTTTTTTCTGATCCCTACTGCTAAAGCAGATCCATCGTCAACATGGGCTATTGATTATGCACAAAGCCGATTGGGTTTTCAGGGCGTCCAGAGTTCTTCTCCGTTTGAGGGATCCTTTAAAACATTTCAGGTTCGCATTGATCTTGACCCCCAAACCCCTGAAAAGGGTCATATCATTGCAACTATTGATACAGGAAGTGCCACAACCGGGGATGACGATCGCGATCATTATTTACCTCAAAAAGATTGGTTTAATAGTGCAGCTTTTCCTCAAGCTCAATTTCAATCCGACCACATTGTCAAAACCGGCGTCGATCAATATTTAGCGCAAGGAACATTGACGATTAAAGGGATGTCCCATGCTCTGGCGCTTCCTTTTACGCTTAAGTCCGAAGGGGATCATTGGCACGCCCAAAGTAAAGTGCCTTTAAGCCGCCTTGATTTTCAAGTTGGGCAAGGTGACTGGAGCAGTGAAGAATATGTCAACCATGCCGTCAATGTCGTTATTGACCTTGTGGCACGCCCTCTCCAAAAGAATTGATGGCTTTTACGTTTCTTGAATTGGAGGCGTCACCTCTCTATAAAGGGTCTCACGACGTTCTTTTTCAAAGCGATAATGACGATTACAAAATTCGCATGTAACTTCAACAACATCATTGATAGCTAGTTTTTCAATTTCTTCGCGCGGCAAAGAACGTAGCATATCTTCAACACGCTTTTCAGAGCATCGACATTGATGTTGAAAAGCTTGGGGTTCATAAACACGAACCCCCTCTTCATGGAACAAACGATAGAGGAGATCATGCGCGGAAAGAAACGGATCCGTCAGCTCTTGGGATGTACATGTTCCCATGAGCATCATGGCACGATACCAATCATCATCAACATTCGACGTGCTATCATAGATAATACCTCCGTCATGGGGCATCTGCTGAATAATCAAACTGCCACCCTGCCATCGCCCATAAGCATCACACGCGACCGCTGCCATAATGCCTGTGGGTAATTGCTCTGACTGTCGAAAATAATGCTGCACAGCTTCAGCTAAAGAACCGCTCTGCAATTCGACAATACCTTGATAACGATCACTGTTCTGATTTTGGTCCACTGTAAAAGCCAGATACCCTTTTCCTAACAAAGGGGTATTGGCTGTCGACTGAGCGAGTCGCTCTTCGTTAAATTGAGCGTAAGCGCGAATCCCTCCTTTGTTGGTTATATCCACGACCAACAGGCGAACCGGGCCATCTCCTTTGGCCTGAAATGTAAAAACGCCCTCATATTTAAGGGAGGTGCCCAAAGCAGCTGCGATTACGACAGCTTCCGCTAATAAGGCGCCCACGGCTTGGGGATAGGCATGTTGATGTAAAATGAGATCCAAGGAAGGACCAAGCCGCACCAGCCGCCCACGCAAATTATTGGATTCAAACTGAAAAGGTTGAACAAAATCAGATAATGCTTCATCGCTAGGTTTCATAATATTATATATAATTCAATTGGTTATAAATTTCCTTATGAATAAATAAAAAAAATATGTGAACAAATCAAGAACATTTAATTGACTCAACACGCCCCTGCGTCTAGCTTTCCCTGGCCTAGAGTAGAGTACAAGGTGCAGCGTATCATAAAACTTCACCTTGAAGGCATGGCCGCCGGAATGTTGGTTGTGATTATTGCCTCCACATTCCGGCTCCCTTTTTATATTTCCTTATCCTTGCCGTTCTTTTCCAGAGATCAACCCAGTAGACGAAGGCCGACTCTCTGTTAAGGTCATCTTCAACTCAACTTGTTAGAGTAGCTGCATGATCTCATTAGCTCCCAAGATTCACCATTACTTGAAAATAACCTTCCTTATCGGAAGTATTGGCATTCTTTTATGGATCACCGCTTGGTTTATGGCTGTGGCACAGTATCATACCGTAATTAATGGTTGGATTACAGCCCAACGCGCGGCCGGCTATCAATTAAGTTATGAAAACCGTATGACGGTTGGTTTTCCTCATCATATTATGTTCCGTTTTGATAATTTGCGCTGGAGAAATAATGATGACATTCTTTTTTCGGCCGACCATATGGAGCTTTCATCACGTCCCTGGCAGTGGCAAATATTTAGGGCAAAATTTAAAGGCCATGTTGAAATTTCAGCCCCTTTAACGGATGATACTGGCGCTTTCATCCTTGGTGGTGAAGAAGGTAATGCTTATGTCGAGCTCGCCAAAGATGGTACATGGAAAGCAAGCCGCGTTTCTCTCAACAATGCGCATATAGGCCTAGCACCTCATTATGTCTTTAATGCTGAACAGCTCGAAGCTTCCGCTCTGCAACCTGAAACGGAGCCGAAAGATCACCATGAAACAGGTCTTACGATCAATGGCCAAGCCTTTCATGTTACGGTGCCTGATGCTCTGCACACACCCTTTGGTCCGGTTATTACAACGATGACAGCGGATCTACGCGTTATGGATAAAGTGCCTGATTTCCGTAACAAATCGTCGATGAACATCTGGAATCAAGATAGTGGTGTTGTTGAATTTGACAATCTCCACATGCAGTGGGGTGTTATGGACATGACCGCAAAAGGAACTATGGGTTTCGACGATGACTTACAACCTGAAGGGGCTTTCTCAAGCACGCTGGAGGGCTATCAAACAGTTCTCAAAACGCTCATGGATTATGGGTTTATTGCAAAGAATCAAGAAGCGATGATGGACTCCGCCTTAACTCTCTTCGCAAAAAAATCCGGCAGTGGTGAGCATGAAGCCATTGATCTTCCCATTACCGTTCAGCTGGGAGGACTCTTTTTTGGCCCCCTTAAAATTTTTGGATTCCCTGAAATTCAATGGTCAAGCGTAAGCCCGCCTTAATCTTTCATTAGATGGTCTTCAAGATCACGTGCCGCTTTGAAGAAAGCTTTCTTCGCCTCAATGGAGAAGGGGTTCTCTCGTTCAATCGCACGAAAAAGATCTTCCGAATCATAACGGATCATTTCGACCATTTGGTCCATATAATCATAGGTCTTTGTCGTAAATCGAAACTTGGGCAAGTCCATTGCCACAACGACTTTCGCAAGGAGATGAGTAAGACCTTGAACGTAAGCGAGCTCTTTGTCGTGTTCTTGGGGGGTTGCTTTGAAGACATTAAGTTTAAGTTTCTCCTCAAGAAAGGTTGCAACACAAGCCTCCCGTTGACCTCGAATATTTGCTACCACAATATTTAAACCCTCAATACCATTCTTGCCACTTTGTGGCCCAAAGAGAGGATGGGTACCCACAACATCGACATGAGCCGGTAAAATGGTTTGCATTAAATGAGTGGTTTTAATTTTGACGGAAGCGACATCCAAGATCAAACTTCCTGGCTTCACCCATGGCGCCATTTCATGCAAAACATCTTCAAATCTTTGTACAGGAACAGCAATGACAACAATAGACGAGGACGCAACCTCCTGTAGATCTCCGCTTTTGAGACGTTTTTCTTCAGACAAATTGATTGCTTCAACATGGCGGTCATACACAACAACATCAAAGAATGGGGCCAGATGTTGTGCCATAAAACGGCCAAAAGCACCTGCCCCTATAATGCCAAGAGATTGCTGTGTCATACTCAAGCTTTACCGACGACCACTTTTCAAAGGTGTGGCATAGCCTCCAAGTGGAGCCAGATGCTGCAAACGACTTCCTAACATCGCACGCAAACGAGAAAGACGTGTATCACTGCGTCCAACATATCCTTCGGTTTCGACAAGATAAGCTGTAGGGGCTGAACCACCACGACCTAAACTTTGGGCTAAAAGCTGACGCACTTTATAACCTGCTTTACCTAGAAGGCGACGCATTTCAGCTTCCGGCACATGAATACATTGCATGGTCAAATAGCTATGGTCATCCCCTGTCAATTCAGGATAAAGACGACCAATAACCACGCCCGCCGGTAAAGAGTTACGCGCATTGCTACGACCTGCTTTGACAACCTCAAAGGGAACGGTCGCAAATACCGTCAATACATTCTTTTTATCGGCAGCAAGAAGAGGCCACCACGCATCTTTATCATTCGCTTGGGGTGGAGGAACAACAGCGACTGTCGCCTTATTGGCTTGAACGGCCTTCACAGCGGCCACAGCTGAGGGGGCCTCCATGAGAGGCGTGAAGCTGCCATAATAATCGCGTGATAGGTCCCATAAATTTGGTCCTTTCTCTGGCATATAGACAGCGACTTTCAAAGGTCCTTCGATGAGAGTAAATCCTGAGATTAATTCACGCCACAACCGGACAATCAAACCCTCCGGCAATTTCCCTTGCGGTCGTCCGACGAGTGCACGCGTCATTTGTGCTTCGCGTCCTGGTCGAACATAGATATGTTGCTTACCTTTTAACTTACGTACCTGATCAATAATCTCAGCGCGTTCGCGCAATAGATCATGAAGGGTCGCATCAACGCGATCAATTTGAGCACGCATATCCGCCAGAGCCTGCTTATCAGGATTAACGGCAACAGTCTTAAGAGCCATGGACTATAACTTTCTTTAACTATTTTAATGGGATCAACCTGGAGAGACTAGGCCAAAATTGGCCAAAATCCAAGGCACTTCATCAATTAAGATAGATGGGGTGTTCGACCGGCTGATAAGGAACCGGGAGGAAGGGGCAAGGGAAGCGGCAAAACAAGGCGGTGTTGTACTTGTCGTGTTTTCGTTAAAAGCGGTAGATAAAGCTGTTTTCCGGCCTCCATAAGATGGAGTCCCCCCAAGCCTGGGCATAGAATTTCACCATATTTTTCAAGAAAATCAGCCAAAGATAGCATAAGTCGCGATGAATGGGGCGGAAGGTAAAGCGCCTTCCAGGTCCGGTCGACAAAAAAACCTTGGTCACGCAGAATGGCTTTCAACTGTTGGGTTGAATAAGGCTGACCATTGCCAAAAGGAGTATGATCGCTATGGGCCCACAAACCATGGCGATTAGGCACAATTATTAAAAGGCGTCCCCCCCCTTTCATAACGCGCCAAACCTCTCGCAACAGGATCGGAGGATGGGAAGCTCCTTCAAAACTATGCAAAAGAATCACGCGATCGACTGAATTATCGGCTAAAGGTAAGCTTTCTATATCAACAAGACTCGATATATTTGGCCCCTCCCGTGGCCAATAGGCAACGCCTTGGGGCGCCGGCATCATGGCGAGGGATAGCCCACCCCCCTCCTGAAGGGGCCTTAAAAGCGGTGTTCCATAGCCTAAAGCAAGGATTCTTTCCCCTCGTATATTGGGCCAAATAGCCTCAAGACGGCCGCGCAGAATACGCCGCACCGTCTGCCCCAAAGGGTTAAGGTAAAAATCTCTTAAATCAAGAACATCGCTGTACATTAACCTCCTATTAGCATGATTCAGTGAATCTTAGGTGAATGTCATTCACAATCGATATCCTTCCCGCCTTAGCGGACCATTATATCTATCTCATCACCGATGAAGATCTTGGCTTGGCTATGGTCATTGATCCCAGTGATGCCAGCGTTGTTACGCATGCACTCCAAAAGAAGGATCTGCATCTCGCCCTTATTCTCAACACGCATAATCCTAAAAATACAGGTAACGGAAGCGAAAAATTGCAGAGCGAATATGGGGCTCCTATTATAGGACCTCTTGAATCTCATGATCGTCTCGGTTCTTTATCCCGGAAGGTCTCAAAAGCCGATGTCATTACATTCTCGACGTTACGCGGGCAGGTTCTCGAAACACATGGGGCTATATCGGGACATGTCGCATTTTATTTTCCGCAATTAAAGGCTCTCTTTTGCGGAGATACTCTTTTCTCCCTCGGGTGTGGAAAGTTATTTGAAGGACGTCCAAGCGATTTATGGGAGACCTTGGCCGCCCTCAGGTCATTACCCGATGATACTCTTATCTATTGTGGTCGCGAATTCACGGAGGCCAATGCTAAATTCGCTCTCGCTGTTGACAAAAACAATGAGGCCCTTAAAGGGCGTGTGGCTGAAGTTAAACAATTACGTCAAAAAGGCCTACCCTCCGTCCCCGTCCTTTTAAGTGTTGAGAAACAAACCAATCCTTTTCTACGTGTTGATCATCCTCCTTTTCAAAGCGCGCTTGCTAAAGGCGGCATTGCTGCTCATGATACGGATCCTGCTGCGATCTTGGGAACCTTACGAGCGGCCAAAGATCGTTTTGGTTCCCTTTAATTAAAGGGCGCGCTGAATAGCTGACAGACGGACAACCCGAGCAACTTCAGGCCAGGAACACAAGGAAACAACCTCATCTAAAGTCGCCCAGCGCACATCTTGGGCATCATCGTTGGCCTTAGGCATTCCTTCCAAAGACTCCGCTACAACTTCAATAATCGTATAATGGAACTCTATTTTATTATGACGATCACGCGTTAAAGCATCGAGGGCAGTAATTATACCAAGGGGCGTAATATCAAGACCCGTTTCTTCACGCACCTCTCGAACGGCTGTCTCAAAAATTGTTTCGCCCAAATGCTGCATACCCCCCGGCAAGCCCCATTCGCCCTGACGAGGGGCCTTGCCGCGTTTAATAAGTATTATTTTATCATCACGCCAAACAACAACTCCCACACCCACGACGGGTCGTGTTGGATAATGACGTTCATCCGAGGGTTGTTTTGGAACTGCCTTTTTAGACATCATGAAAAGATTCTAGGTTAAATACTGTCCCCCATTGACAGTAAAAGTTGCCCCGGTTGTAAAGCCCGCATCTTCACTTGCTAAAAAGACAACCATTCGACCAATATCTTCGGGCCGCCCCAAATGTTTGACGGGGATTTTAGAAACTATTTTTTCAAGAACTTCAGGAGAAACTGATCGCACCATGTCGGTATCAATGTACCCGGGAGCTATGGCGTTGACCGTAATACCTTTCGATGCCGATTCTTGGGCCAAAGCTTTGGTAAAGCCAATGATACCCGCTTTTGCCGCCGAATAATTTGTCTGTCCAGCTTGTCCCGTCTGACCATTGATCGAGCTAATACTAATAATGCGGCCAAATTCGCGCTTGCGCATTCCCTCAATCACAAGCCGCGACATATTAAAAATCGAATCTAAATTAGTGTGCATCACCTCATGCCATTGTTGAGGTGTCATTTTATGAAGAAAGGTATCTCGTGTAATGCCTGCGTTATTAACCAGAACATCGATAGGACCAAGCTTCTTCTCGATGCGGCCAACACCGTCGACACACGACTCATAATTGCTCACATCAAATTTAAAATTAGGAACGCCTGTGCGGGCGGTAAATTCTTTGGCCGTCCCTTCATTGCCGTAATACGTCGCCGCGGTTAGAAAACCCGCTTTTTGAAGCGCTTCGCTGATTGCGGCCCCGATCCCTCGTGTCCCACCTGTTACAACTGCAACTTTTGTCATTTTAACTCCATTTTTATAACGTTATACGGAGCGCTCCACACACACAGCTATGCCCATCCCGCCCCCGATACATAAAGTCGCCAGCCCTTTTTTGGCACGGCGTTTTTGCATTTCATGGAGCAGTGTTACAAGAATACGCGCCCCGGAAGCGCCGATGGGGTGCCCTAAAGCAATAGCGCCCCCATTGACATTGACCTTCGTTGGATCCCAACCCATTTCTTTATTGACCGCTAAAGCCTGCGCCGCGAAGGCCTCGTTTGCCTCAATTAGGTCAAGTTCACTTGCCTTCCACCCAGCTTTTTCGAGTGCTTTGAGTGATGAGGGTATAGGTCCCGTCCCCATCAGAGCAGGATCAACACCGCATGTAGCCCATGAGACAATACGCGCTAAAGGCATAATGTGGCGTTGAGCAGCTTCAGCCGCTGTCATAAGAACAACTGCCGCCGCGCCATCATTAATCCCAGACGCATTCCCAGCTGTAACAGTCCCTTCCTTTTGAAAGGCTGGTTTAAGTTTAGCTAATCCTTCTAAGGTCGCTCCGAGGCGAGGAAATTCATCCGTCGCAACTTTGATATCTCCTTTACGATCTTTAATCGTAATGGGAACAATCTCAGTTGCAAATTTGCCAGCCTTGATTGCCGCTTCGGCTTTATGTTGAGACGCGAGAGCAAATTCATCTTGCATCGCCCGCGTAATGCCGAATTTTTGCGCAACATTCTCGGCTGTTTGGCCCATATGATAACCGTGAAAGGCATCAGATAATCCGTCTTTAATCATCGTATCAACGAGTTCGGCATTCCCCATACGGGTGGGTGCACGCAAATGGAGGCTGTGCGGCGATTGGCTCATGCTCTCCATGCCGCCTGCAACCACAATATTGCTATCTCCGGATTTGATCGCCATAAAGCCATTCACAATGGCGCGCAGTCCTGAACCGCACAATTGATTAAGGGAGTAGGCTGTTTTATCAAAAGGAATTCCTGCTGCTACGGCAGCTTGACGCGCCGGGCCTTGACCTTCACCTGTTCCCAAAATTTGCCCTAAAATCACTTCGGAGACATCTTCTCCTTTAATTTTTGCGCGTTCTAATATGGATTTTATAACTTCGCTCGCCAACTGATGCGCTGGCAAAGAACTAAGAGAGCCATTGAAAGATCCAACAGCGGTACGAGCAGCACTAGCAATAATGATATCTTGGGACATAACGCACTCCTGGCAGGCGGTCTGAAGGAAGGTAAGACGGGGCGTGCTGCACCATAGAACTGTGATCTCAATTATTCAAGACAACTGATCTACAAGAATAGGTAATTGAATAATAAAGCGTGCGCCTATGTTCGCACCCGCAGCATTCTTGATATTCTCCGCCCATATTTTTCCGCGATGAGCCTCAATAATCATTTTTGAAATACTTAGTCCAAGGCCCGAATGAGTACCAAATTTTTCATCTTTGGGACGTTCCGTATAAAAACGATCAAAAATGGCTTCGAGTTTATTATCGGGTATTCCCCTGCCACGATCTTCTATTGTAATTTGTACATAGCGCTCAATTCTTATAGCCGATAATCGTATCTCTTCATCGATCGGCGAGAAGGATAAGGCATTGCCGATTAAATTTTGTAGAACTTGTAATAATCGTGCTTGAGCCCCATTGACCATAAGACGTTCGTGAACGGGATCGAGAACAACACGCGCATGTTTCTTTGCCCCATTGTCTGATTCATGATACAAATCAAGTAACGCCTCTAACATAGCTCCTATATTAACGGGTTCACTCTCAGCACGACTAAGCTCCGCATCCAGCCTTGAGGCATTCGCAATATCGGTAATAAGCCGATCTAGACGATCCACATCATCCCGCATAATAAGCATAAGACGATGCAACACCTCAGGGTCTTTAACACGTTCAGCGGTTTCCACAGCACTGCGTAAAGACGTCAGAGGATTTTTAATTTCATGGGCAACGTCGGCGGCAAAATTTTCAATGGCGCTCATACGATGCGCAAGGGCCCCCGTCAAATCACGTAAAGCTCCTGATAAATCACCAATTTCGTCTTGACGGTATGTCAAATCGGGGATTGATTCACGATTAAGAAGATTAGCAATGCCCACCAAGCCAACAATTTGAGTTTGGCCATACCTTAAACCTTCTGCGGCCAGGGCTAGAAGTCGTATTGGACGCGCAATCGCACGCGCCAAATAAAGTGACAGCATAATGGTAATCATCAAAGTAATGCCAAAGATACGCAAAATTTCGATGCGAACCGTGTATATGGCTTGACGAATGTTTGCGTCCGAGCGGGATAACATCACCACGCCCAAGACATGTTTTGAATGTTGAACAGGTACAGCGGCAGCTAATGTCAAATCGCCCTTAGCCGACCGCCATACTTGTGTGTTCATATCCCCTTGGATAGCGTGCCGCACGACATCATACTGGTTACCATTTTGGATATCTTGATCTTGATAGGAGGGGTATTCTTGATGTTTATGGATAAAATCAATAACGTCAAAAAAAGCACCCATAAGACGTCCAGCCCAACTCATGAATGGTTCGGTAGGCTCGAGAACTTCTGGCATTTTTTTAGATTTATTATTTAACAAGACACGGCTATCCGCCAATAATGTACCATCGGTATCATATAGACGTGTTCGGGTCTCAGTGGTTTCCGCTAAACGACGCACCATAAGACGTGACAGTAAGGGCGATAAAATATTGCGGTCATCTTCACCAATGACAATAGCCCCTTCCGCAACCGCACTGCCAATAATACGTGATTGCATCAATAGAGCATCTAATTCCGTTGCCACAATATGATCTTGATAACGCCCAAGATAGAGCAGGCTTCCGACAAGAATGGCCAACGCCATCACATTGACAGCCAGAATCCGAAGAACGATAGGCGAGAAATAACGCACGCCCGACCCTGTCGCGGGATGACGCCACAGCCACCAGGTTGCAGGTGATTGCTCACCTTCTGCCATGATTTTAGTCTTCGCGGTAACGGTATCCAACGCCATAAAGGGTTTCTATCTGAGAAAATTCTGCATCAACAACTTTAAACTTTTTACGTAGTCGTTTAACATGACTATCAATAGTGCGATCATCAACATAAATCGCCTCCCCATAAGCCGCGTCCATTAACTGATCTCGGCTTTTAACATGGCCGGGCCGCAAGGCCAGCGCTTTCACAAGAAGAAACTCTGTAACTGTCAAATCAACAGATTTTGTCTTCCACGTACAAACATGCCGTGCGGCGTCCAAATACAAATCGCCTCTCACAATAACCATACTGGGGTCATTATTCGCCGGTAACTTCCGCGCTTGTTCACGACGCAAGAGGGAACGAATACGCTCCAAAAGAAGACGCTGCGAGAATGGCTTTTTGATATAATCATCCGCTCCCATACGTAGTCCCATAATTTCATCAACCTCTTCATCTTTTGAGGTCAAAAAAATAACCGGCATCAAAGCCGTTGCTTCGGATTGTTTGAGACGCTGTAAGAGTTCCATTCCATTCAACCGCGGCATTTTGATATCAAGCACCGCCAAATCCGCGGGACGTTGTGTCAATCCACGCAGAGCTTCATCTCCATCAAGATAAGTGCGAACCTCAAAACCCTCTGTTTCCAAAGCAATGGTAACAGAAGTCAAAATATTGCGATCATCATCAACCAATACGATTGTTTGTTTCACGTTCTCAATCCTTTACCGCTTTAACCAAACCACCGAATAGGAGCCTTTTATGATAAATCTATGGCACAATTCGGGTTTTTGTAACTAAAATCTTAATATGGGGCTTCCCCCCAGCCTTTGCTTCCGTTATACATAGCCGCCAACATTAGAAACCCATAGAAATAGACGAATAGGGTGATGTATGGCGCAACTTCGCGAAGCTTTAACATTTGATGACGTCCTGCTGGTTCCGGCAGCCTCAAGCATCCTGCCGGCGGATGCCAACACGTCAACACGGTTAACCCGCAAAGTATCTTTGGGTATTCCGATCATTTCAGCCGCCATGGATACTGTCACAGAAAGTGCGCTGGCGATAGCGCTTGCTCAAGCCGGCGGCCTTGGTGTTATTCATCGCAATATGCCCCCTAATGACCAAGCTGAAGAAGTACGTAAGGTAAAGCGTTATGAATCGGGCATGGTTGTCAATCCCATTACGATCCCTCCGGAAGCACCCTTAGCTAATGCTTTACGTCTTATGGCTGATTTTAGGATCTCTGGAATACCCGTTGTTGAAAAGCCCTCAGGCAAACTCGTTGGAATTCTAACAAATCGCGATGTCCGTTTTGCAACCAACATGCAACAAAGCGTCGCCGAGCTCATGACCAAAGAAAATTTGATTACCGTACGTGAGGGTGTCGATCACGCAGAAGCCAAGCATCTGCTGCACAAGCATCGCATTGAAAAACTTCTTGTTGTTGATAACACCTACCGCTGCATTGGCCTTATTACTGTCAAAGATATTGAGAAAGCCCGCTTATTTCCGAATGCCTGCAAGGATGAAAAAGGCCGTTTACGTGCAGCGGCAGCGATCGGTACTGGGAAAGACGGATTTGCTCGCGCTGAAGCCTTACTCAATGCTGACATTGATGTCATCGTAATCGATACAGCCCATGGTCATTCCTCACGTGTTCTTGAACAAGTTAAGCATGTTCGGAAACTATCGAATGACACCCAAATTATTGCCGGCAATATTGCAACAGGAGATGCAGCGCAAGCTCTCATTGATGCAGGAGCGGATGCTGTTAAGGTGGGTATTGGACCAGGTTCTATCTGCACAACGCGTATTGTCGCTGGCGTCGGAGTACCCCAATTAACAGCTATTATGGATGTTGCGGAAGTTTGTCACAAACAGAACATCTCTGTTATTGCTGATGGGGGCATTCGCTATTCAGGTGAGATTGCCAAAGCTCTTGCCGCCGGAGCCGATGTTGTGATGCTGGGTTCGTTGCTTGCCGGAACCGATGAAGCGCCGGGCGATGTTATTATGTTTCAAGGACGCTCTTATAAGAGCTATCGAGGCATGGGAAGTGTTGGGGCGATGGCAGGTGGATCTGCGGATCGCTATTTCCAAAAATCAGATGGCGATATCAACAAACTTGTACCTGAAGGTATTGAAGGTCGTGTCGCTTACAAGGGTCCTGTCGAGCGTATAATCCACCAAATGGTTGGTGGATTACGTGCCGCCATGGGGTACACGGGCTCTGCGTCGATAGGTGATTTGCAAAATCAAGCCCAGTTTGTTCGCATTACAGGGGCCGGATTACGTGAAAGTCATGTCCATGATGTTCAGATTACATCGGAAGCCCCCAACTATTGGAGCCAATCTTAAGAAGGGATTCCCTCACCGAAATCACAGGGATCAAAGATTCCTTCTGTGTTCAGAATTTTCTTCTTAAGTGCGAGCCCACCTGCAAAGCCACCCCATCCGCCGTGCACCGCGACCACCCTATGGCAAGGGACCAGCAAAGGTATCGGATTGGCGCCACAAGCCCTTCCAACAGCGCGCACAGCTTGAGGAGATTTAAGAGCCAAAGCCAGGGCACCATAACTTCGTGTCTGGCCTCGCGGAATTTTCGCTATTGCTCGCCAAACTTTGTGCTGAAAAGGAGTTCCCGTCATCCAAAGTTTTAAAACTTTCATTTGTTTTTGTTCGAACAAATGACTGAGATGTTCTGGTGCTCGTGGATCAGGCGCAAAAACGGTAGCGGGCCAGTGCTCTTGCCATTCCTTTAAAAGAGTTTTTGGACTGTGTTCATGAGCAAAAGAAAGCCGACAGAAGGCACCTTCTTCCGTCAACCCTATCATCAAAGCAGGCCAAAAAGAATGATGGCAGCTCCATCCAACCCACGACGGCGGCTTCAGCTGAAAATCAAGACGACATGATGCAGCAAAAGAAAGGAGAGGCGTAGGTTTTTTCATAGTTTTAACATAAAATTATTGCACTTAGACCAGGGATCATGCACGCTTTTCTTACAAAGTATTCTTAAGTTTGAACGATGTCCAAATAAAGAAGTTTTGTCTCGTCATTTACCCCGCTTCAGATGAGATAGAGGTCAGAACCTGATGAACGCTCACGATATTGACGAATTCTTTTCACGTTTAGCGGCCGCCAACCCTGACCCTAAAACCGAGTTAAATTATGTAAACCCCTATACATTGCTCGTGGCCGTCGTCCTTTCGGCCCAAGCAACCGATCGGGGTGTTAACAAAGCAACAGAGGAACTCTTCGCAAAAGTTCAGACTCCACAAAAAATGATAGACCTGGGTGAAAAAGGGCTCAAAGAACATATTAAGACCATTGGTCTCTTTAATGCGAAAGCTAAGAATATTATGGCCTTATCCCATGTTCTTGTGGATCGATTTATGGGCAATATTCCTCGATCACGTGAAGATCTTCAAACATTACCTGGAGTCGGTCGCAAAACAGCCAATGTTGTTCTCAATGTTGTTTATGGTGAACCAACAATGGCCGTGGACACTCATGTCTTTCGGGTTGCGAATCGTACCGGGCTAGCCAAAGGGAAGACGCCCGAACAAGTTGAGGCAAAACTCCTGAAGGTCATTTCTGCACAATGGCTTGCCCACGCTCATCATTGGCTTATTTTGCACGGACGTTATGTGTGCAAAGCGCGCACTCCTTTATGCAGGGAATGCTGCGTTCAAGATCTCTGTGCCTTTAAAGATAAGAATATAAGATAAAAAAAGGCGACATGCTTTCGCTGTCGCCTTTTTCAATAGATTTAAATTAAGCTGATTTTTTGCGCTCAGATGTTGCGGATTCTTCTTCTGTAAGAGCTGTAAACTTAGCTGCACTCTTAAAATTGCTGCCACCCGAAGCTTGTGAACCACCACCCGTTACTTGCAGTTCACCGATAATTTGGCCGCCAGCGTTGATTTCTAATTCGCCATACTTGACCATACCGCTAATGCGACCTGTGCTACGAATAGTCAAACGTCCATGAACAACCAATTGCCCATCAAAACGTCCGGCAATGTCCGCATTTTCAATTTCAACGCTGCCGCGAAATTGTCCTGCTTCTGTAATCTCGAGTAACTTGCCTTCTGTTAACTTGGCTTCCACTTTGCCTTCAACAACCAGCACGTCGCAGGAAGTAATTTCACCCGCTAAAGAAAGACCCTTCCCAACAATAAGCTTCTTTTCGGCATCGGTATTGGAAGACATACGACGACTGCTTGGAATATCGACAACCCGTCGAGCGATGGTAGGGGCCGCAGCACGATTGGCCGTTCCTGTGTTTGATTCTGGGGTGCGAACAGCGACATGTGCGCTTTCTTGGGTTACATTTTCACGAGTTTCGTCTTCGTTACCCTTGCGTCCAAACATCGTTACTCCTCCGAAATTATGCTGTAAAAGTGAGGCTAATCGCTAACACGTCTTGCTTCCCGAATGCAAGGCTTTCGTGTTAAGTAATGTATTATCTCCTAGGTTCATGGATCAATCCTGTTCCTAAATATTCGTCTTTGTTCTACCCTTAGTCTGTTCATCCTTTCTTGACCCCAAACTATGGTATCCTATGTCTCCCCAAAGCCCTTCCTGCCGTTTTGACGTTTGTGCCATTGGCAATGCCCTTGTGGATGTAATCGCTGATGCCAGTGATGATTTTCTTAAGCAGCATAAAATTACCAAAGGCAGCATGACGTTGATCGATGCTGATCGTGCAGCATTACTCTATGATCTTCTTGGGCCAGCTATTGAAATGTCGGGGGGCTCTGTCGCCAATAGCGTCGCCGGCATTGCTTCCTTAGGCGGACATCCAGCTTATATGGGTAAAGTAAAAGCCGATCAATTAGGGGCAATCTTTCGTCATGATTTACACGCCCAAGGCGTTCATTTTTCCACGCCCGCGGTTTCGGAGCCGAGTTCTGTGGCTCCCACAGGACGTTGTCTCATTTTGGTCACCCCCGATGCTCAACGCAGTATGAATACATATTTAGGGGCGGCTGTTGAGTTTAGCGTTCATGATCTTCAACCCGATATAATTGCTGATTCTCAAATTACATATCTCGAAGGCTACTTATTCGATCGTCCCGCTGCCCAGCAAGCGTTTCTAGAAGCGTCGCAACTGGCACATAAAGCTCAGCGCCAACTCGCTCTTACGTTGTCCGATACTTTTTGTGTTGAACGTCATCGTGAAGCGTTTCTAAAACTTATAAAAAACGATGTCGATATTCTGTTTTCGAACCATCACGAATTAATGAACTTGTATCAAACCACGGATTTACAGAAAGCCATCGCCCAAGCCCGCACGCATTGTGACACGGTCATTACAACACGTAGCGAAAAAGGCGCCATTCTTGTTCGTGGTGATGAAACGATCGAGATTTCAGCAGCCCCGGTTGAAAAAGTTATTGATACAACAGGAGCCGGTGACTTATTTGCGGCAGGGGTTCTCTTTGGGTTTACACATCATCAGACGCTCGCCGAAGCAGGACGCATCGGGGCCTTAGCCGCCGCAGAGGTTATTAGTCACTATGGACCACGTCCTCAGAAAAAATTAAAAGATCTTTTTGCGATCTCAATCAATACGGCTTAAAGACTCAAGGGTTAAGGCACCCTATCTTATACCAAAAATCCCTGGGCTTTCTGGTAAAAGGCGTCATCAACCTCTTCCATTGTCACAGGAACGCCCAGCGCTTCGAGTGACGTCACGCCAAATGCGGATAAACCGCACGGTACGATTCCTTGGAAATGATTAAGATCGGGCCGTACATTTAACGCTAACCCGTGATAGGTAATCCAACGGCGAACGCGGACACCAATGGCTGCAATTTTTTCATCACGGCCCTGATGATCAACCCAAATTCCGATACGTCCTTCCCGTCGATATCCCGCGATATGAAAATGGTGAAGAACACGGATCACCCATTCTTCAAGACGCATAACATGCTGACGTACATCGCGATCACGACGTCGTAGGTCACACAAAGCGTAAACAATACGTTGCCCAGGCCCATGATAGGTATAACGCCCCCCACGTCCTGTCGTATAAACCGGGAGGCCTGACGCATCCAACAACTCTTCCGCCTGAGCGCTTGTCCCGGCTGTATAAAGAGGAGGATGCTCCAAAAGCCAAAATAATTCCTGGGCCTCTTTACGTTCAATAGCATCCACACGTTGTTCCATGGCCGCCACGGCATCAGGGTATTCCACAAGTTGTGGAGCCGTTCGCCATTCGTAGGAAGAAAGTAAAGAGGGGTCTTTTTCTGTTGTCATGGGCTCATTTTATACAAAACACGAAAAAATACCAACGCCGCTTGATCACAGGCCATTTTGTCTGCTATGGCTTTTCCCCTACCTTTAAGATGCGTCTTTCGTTTAAGAAAACAGAGCGTTGACAACCGTGCGGCCATGGCGGAATTGGTAGACGCGCCAGCTTGAGGTGCTGGTGGGGGAAACTCCTTGGAAGTTCGAGTCTTCTTGGCCGCACCAATTACTCCTTTCACTTTTTGTCCACCAAGATTCGTAGCCTTATTTTAAAACATCAATATTTGCAGGCCTTCTTATGCATGCTAACTCTCGATAAGTTTTTTTATCTGGACTAACCCTTTGCTATTCAGTTCACAAAGTCGTGTTTTTAAAAAATAAATCCTTTATTACTTTCATCACATTTCGAGTACAATCGTGAGGATAAATACACTAAATTTTTTTAAAAGGTTGTTATATGGATGAACTTGTCATTGATGACCAAACTTTTTCTAATAATGACACTATTAAATTTGCTGTGGCAGGTGTTATTCCAGGACAGATATCACTACGCTTCTTAACACGATTAAGAGCACATTCCATTCTTGCTATTCTGATTACTGAAAAGAATGGCAAGCCCTTAGAAAGGCCACTTATGGTGCGAAGTGGCTTTTATCACGACGTATTACCTAAGGGCGTAAGATTTGAAACAAATGTTAATGGAATATCATTTGTAGGATTGGATGAAAATTGTTTCTGGACAGGAAAAGTTAGTATTGGCTTCGGCTGGTCAAAACTTACTGGAAACATAAAGACCTCGCAGCTACCCAGGTGCATATTTACATATGGTCTTGTGCAAGACAGAGAGCCTGTTCCGAAGGGAATTATTCCATCAGATCTTAGTTATGATGATCTCTCTGCACCAGAAAAAAAAACAACACCAGAAAAACCAGCTCCTTATAAGCCAGGGGGCATATTTGGCACATTATTCAGACCGAAAGCATAATAACTAAGATGTGTTCTTTTGAGTGAGCATCATTCTTCAAGTAACCCTTTGTTTATTGACGTTCTAGCCCTAATTTGATTCAAAATATCGTTGAGATTCAGGATATGATCTCTAAAATCTGTCCTAATTGTATCTGGTAGGGAACGTCATTCGGGACCCCCATCACGTTACAGCGTAACGCGTAAGTGCGCCTTTAGCTGCCGTTATCAACATTGTCACGCCATCCACTTGGTAGTACTGCTTGAGTAGAAGAACTACAGTTTCAACTATTAGGTGTCCTCCATGACAGACTTAGATGCTCAGTTGTTAGCAGTGCTCAAAATAGGCAAGGACGTCTCAATACGAGGCAAGGGTGAGTCATTAAAGGATGCCCTAAAACGAACCAACTACGTTGAACTTCGTGCGCGTTTTGGATCAAACGACCTAAGGCCTCTTATTACTGCCAATCCATCGCTTATTGAAGAATGGATAGCTTACTCAGAAGATAAGCGCACAAGTAGCGGTTGGTACATAAAAGATTGCATAATTGGACAAGTTTCAAAAAACGTCCCTGAACAGAAATTTTCCACGACGGAAGCAGCCATCGCAGAGTTTGTCATGCGCGAACTCGATTTTTGGGCTGCGCTACGTGAATGCCCCACCCATATTGATCTCAAGTGATTTAGTGGCGTTCCGGCAGCGTTAACCTTATCGACCCTTGTTGCCCAGTTTCATCGCTCTTGGTCCACCATCTGGGGATCGAATTTGGCAATAAAGTTCAGACATTCTTGAAATCGTGGTTAATAGAAAGGTGCCATTTTTCGTCCTGGATGGCACACCATTTTAACAATCCGTTAACCCTCTTGTAAGTTGATTGACTTTGATCCGTCTTTTGTCGCAATGTGTAAAATGACACTTGACATATGTAAAGTAGTATTTTACAGTGTGTTGGTGAGGAGAGCTGATCGTCAGCTTTAAGCATAAAGGGTTGAAGCAGCTCTGTAAAAGCGACAATTCCCGGGGCATAAACGCAGAATATGTCCGGAAGATCAAACAAATGTTATCGTTGCTTGATGCAGCTTAGAGTGTTGCCGACTTTGATTTTATTACTTTTAGGCTTCACGCTTTAAAGGGAGATCTTAGGGGCTACTGGTCGATGACAGTACGTGCCAATTGGCGGATTATTTTTCGTTTTGAAGATGGCAAGACGTCAGAAGTTGACCTTGTAGACTACCATTAAGGAGATGAACCATGACTATGAAAAAACCACCACACCCTGGTAAAATGATTGGAGACAGTCTTCATGAGTTAGGTATTTCTATTAGTGCTGCCGCAAAAGGGTTGGGTGTTACCCGTCAACAGCTTCATAATCTCATCGCTGGACGTTGTGCTATTATGCCTGAGATGGCTTTTCGACTTGAAAAGGCTCTAGGGAGTACAGCTGATGCCTGGTTACGTATGCAGGCAAACTATGATCTTGCTCAAATTCGTAATCATGCTTCTTCCATCAAGGTCACGCGTCTTGTGGCGGCAACCCATAGTTCAGTGTGAAATCAACGCCAATCCATACCAGCCAACTCGAATGATATCTTCTCATTGATCAGATGGGCGCTCCCTAAAAGGTTTTAACCTTGATGAGCCATTTTTGGTGCCCAGAGTTACCCGTTCGGCCGCACCACTTAGATATAAATCTGGCGCTAAATCTATTAGAAGAATTCTATTTGAAGTTCAAAAGATCGTCACAACCCACTCACTAAGCAGATGGGGGTGCAGACCACGAGGCGCAATACTTTAAACACCTAGGTGCCGTACACAACACACCAAGGATGTAACAAAATCTTCTGATTATTTGTGCCGCAAGCACTGTACCAATATTAAAAGCATTCATGGTACCGCATTATAGCGGGGAATACACTGAAGTGTCTTTAGGTAAGCAGATTGATATCACTGTGTGCTGATTGAGGGCTTCAACTAATGGATATAACTGTTAATTCACGTATAATCGAATTATTAAGACTTCCTTGAGTTTTACGGTTTAACGTTTGGATATAGAGGATAGTTAGCTCCATATATTAGCGGGAGTGTATAGTATATTTTATAATATACGGATGATGATTAAATCTCCTGTAATTTTAAATATAAAATCGTTTGCCTCTCGTCGTTCTGCGAGACATGGGTCCATTTTATTAGCAGCATTACTCTTCCTGTCAGCGGGCGCTTATGCGCAGAATTCGAATCTTCAGTTGCTTCCTCCAACGGGACAAAATTCAGCCACTGTTTGTTCAACCACTAATCAGCTTCTATCCTTTAATTCTGCTCCCACGGCTGGTAGTGCAATAACATGCACGAAGGCTCAATCGGACCCAAAAGGTAATATCACAACGCCAGGTACCGTAACCCCGGGAAACGCAACAACAGGGGGTGTTTGCCTTAGTGAAGGAGCCTTGGCTTATGATATTGTGAATCACAACCCGGTTTTTTGTAACAGTAGTTTGATATGGTCAGTTATGGGAAGCGAAGCAAGCAGCTGGATAACGGCGCCTACTGGTGTTTCCGAAAACGAGTGGTTTCAAAGTTACTCGTCAACCCCCGATGCTTGGTGTAGCACAGCTGGCTACAATCGCGCTACCGGTGCCTGTATTAGTATTCAAGCTAATCCTGGCAATCAGCCTAATACTGTTAGTCAGGGTGTGTTGGTGGGGTATGTTGGTGGAATTAATGAAAATGGTAACCCAACCGGTAACTCTCAGTTTACATGTTTGGGAGAGGGACAACCAACACGTGGACTTGGTGGGCAAACGTTCCCACCCGCACAAACTTTTTTACCAGCTGCGCGCATTTTGTGTGTAAAATAAATTGAGAGAATCAAAGTTAGCTATAAGATAAAAATAGTCCTTATTAAATTCTTTATATCAAGCATCGTTAGAAAAAATTGTTAAATTGTTCGGAGTTTTCCATCCCGATAGCAAACACTAAAATACATTTACTAACACAGGCAGGAATGTTCGTGCTGGCATGTGAGCTTAAGAGATTTTAACTTTGATCTGTCATTGTTCGTGCCTAGAGTATCCATTCAGGTACATCCTTTCTTAGGAAGAACATATCTCATCAAGAGTTAAAGCCCTCTCTCCATAACACATCTTGATCCACATCAAAGACGGTCCTTCTGAAAAATGATTGTTTGCTTGGCGTGATGGTTTTTCTTCAGCTTGTCCTTTCGATCAAAACGAACGCGGCAAAACTGTCCATCTTCGAATAATCATTCAAGGATGGTTTTATGGATATCTCCACTCAGAAGGTTCTGTCGGTTGGTGATCGTGCTCCGTCATGTTTGGGCATTACAGCAAAAGGAGCTGTTTATTCCTTTGAAGAGCAGGCCGGACGCGCCGTCGTTCTTATCCTGGCGCAGAATCTCATAGCTCCTGGGCTTATAGCGCTCCTCTCGTCCTTCTCGTCCAGGGCTGATGCCTTTGCCCTCCATGAAGTGGATCTTGTTGCCTTCGTTGGCGAGGATATCGAACACGTTTTTGAGTTCGACTGCCGTCACCCAAGTCATGTTACAATCGTTGGCGCTCTGAATGACTTTTTGGAACGTAACAACCTAAGCAGCGCCATACCGCAAGTTTCATCGGGTTCTCCAATTGAATTCTTAGAACAGATTGGGCTCAGGGGCCAAGAACCTGAAGTACTTATTCTTGATCGCAATCTAAGAGTGGCTGGACGTATGGGTCCTCAAGATCCAAATATTTTGGTAGAACAAGCCCTCTCGATCGTCAAAAAATTGCCCACGGAAACGCCACGCGATATTTGTACACCGGCTCCTGTTCTCATTTTACCTAATCTGCTCGACCTTGATTTCTGCCGGGAACTCATCGACTTTCATCATTCAAGTCAGACATCCGATAGCCCTTCTTTCTCCCCGGATGCCCAGGGACAAATGCGACATAAACTTGATTATGGGCTCAAGAAACGACGCGACTGTTTGTTAGAACGCGACCACCCCTTACACATCCGCATCAGCGATATGCTGGCGCGACGCTGCATCCCAGAAATTAAACGCGCTTTTCAAGCCGACGTCAGCCATACAGATCGTATGAATATTGCTTGCTATCCGGGTGATGGGGGGCATTTCCGTCGCCATCGCGATAATCGTCCTGATCTCGTCGCTTATCGTAAATTTGCGCTGTCCATCAATCTTACGTTGAGTGCCGATGGTTACGAAGGGGGATATTTGAGACTTCCTGAGTTCAACGGACATCATTACCGCTGTCCCCCAGGAGCTGGGGTCATTTTTTCTGTTGCCTTACTGCATGAAATAACGCCGGTGTTACGTGGCAATCGTTATGTTCTTGTTACGCACCTTCATGATGACGAAGGTGAGATCAAGTGGCAACAAATGCGTGAAACCTTAGCCAAAATGGATACGACCATGTGAGTCCTTGGCGACGACAAACACAAAGGTCCTTAAGAACCTCTCTTCCATAAATACAAGTGTACTCCGTGATTAACATGTTAAATGATCCTCCTGTTTTTAGTCGTAGCTTCCGTGGTGATAATGGCGATGCTGAGCATTTTATCTCGATCACAGCTCCTGGAGATCTTCTGTTCCACGATCAGGTCGACTACATTCAAAAGTGTTACAAAGATATCCAGCATAAGCTCAAACTAAGTCCAGAAAGCGCCATCTTCCGGCGTCTCTTTGTCAGTGATGTGATCAATCAGTCGTCTTTTATTCATCAAAGCGAGCTGGTCACCGATCCGCTTCATAGCCCTGTTGCCATTTCAATTGTCGAGCAATCGCCTTTACCAGCTGCAAAAATAGCCCTGCTCGCTTATCATATTGAAAGTATATCCCCTCTCGAGAAACAGCGCCTGTCCGCCCAACATGTTGTGATCACCAAGAAGGGAACGCGTCATCTCTGGAGCACACATCTTTGTGCAGGCGCGCCCATAACAGCCCCCGCCGTTGCCGGACAAACAAAAGCTGTTTTTAATGATCTCGTCGATGTTTTAACGCGTTATGGCAGCAATCTCGCTGATCATTGCGTCCGAACATGGCTCTACATTAAGAATGTCGATGTCTTCTATCGCGATATGGTTACAAGTCGCCGTGAGTTATTTGCGCAACAAAATTTAACCGACACAACACATTATATTGCAAGCACGGGTATTGCTGGTTGTTGTGAGCATCCTTTTGATTTGGTTCTTATGGATGCCTATTCCATTCTCGATTTACACCCAACACAAATATCCTATCTCAATGACTTTGCCCGTCTCTGCCCCACAAAAGATTATGGCGTCACCTTTGAACGTGGAACGCGGATCGCTTATGCAGACAGATTGCATTACTTTATCTCAGGAACAGCTAGCATCGACCGATTAGGTAAAACAGTTCATCTTGGTGATGTTATGCGGCAACTGGATCTTGCGCTGGAAAACATCGATGCTCTCTTGCGTTCCGGCGGCAGTCACCTCAAGGACATGATGTATTTTATCGTTTATTTACGTGACGCTGCTGACTTTTCGCGTGTCGACAAAGAATTACGCCGTCGGTTCCCTTCGCTCCCCATCATTATTGTTGTCGGAGCCGTCTGCCGCCCAGAATGGCTCATCGAACTCGAAGGTGTGGCGATTACATCTCACGAAGCACGAGACCTTCCTTCCTTTTAAGTGTCATCACTCTCTATGACTCAGCATAATCGATCGCTCACCTACTTCGACGAAGCGGCTATTGATGCGGCCATTTTAAACACAGCGCCGTATGAATACGCTTTTGTTCCACATGCTATTCCCCATCACTTGCTCGACAACGTGCTCGCCGATGCCCCTGTTATTCCTGATCGCGGCAGTTATGGTTTACCAAGCCTTCGTCGTGGGCCACGTTTTGAGGCAGTAATCCAGGAACTTTTAAGTCCTACCTTTCGACATATCATTGAAAAGAAGTTTAATATCGATTTAAGCAAGAGCCCTCCTGTCATCCTGATGATGGGCAATACAACGGGACATTACAACGAAGGCTACGCCCATCCTGACTCGAAACATAAAATTATTACAATTATTGTAGGGTTCACACGCGCTTGGCCTTATGAGCGCGGGCGTCTCAGAGTTCTTAACAGTCCCGATCGACAAGATTACGCCTTTGAATTCGCCCCCGAATTTGGAAGCATGCTCATGTTTCGTGTGAGTGATAAATCATGGCATGGTTTCTTGCCTCAAAAAGGCCCACGCATGAGTCTCCAATTATGTTATTGTGACTCCGAATCCTATGTGCGCAAAGAATACTGGCGACACAGCCTAAGCGCGATGGTTAAGTCGATACCGATTTTAAGAAAAATTATCAGCCTCATGCCTCGACAAAATCCAAGCGCAAAAGCAAAGAAGTGTTGATTCCTTCAGAAAGTTATAAAATGAGTATCTTTGATTTACCCGACCCTCTTGTCACAGCAACAACTTTTGTTCATGCGCTTGCCAATGCGCGCTGCGACAAAGAACCTTATGTTCACTGGACACTTGCCGACGTTCTGCCGGATAATATAGCAGCAAATATTCTTATGCTGCCACTCAAACCCCCTTTAATTGATGAATGTGGGGGGGTACGCGACCTTCATGACAACAACAGTAAACGCACATTTTTTACTCCCGATCTGCAAGCACAATTCCCCGTGTGTAATGTTCTTGCTAAGGCCTTGCAACATCCCACCGTCGCCCGACAACTTGCGAGCACATGTCATGTTGATGTGGAAGGCAGTTTTTTGCGTATGGAATATATCCAAGACACAGATGGCGCGTGGCTTGAACCACATCACGATATTCCTGAGAAACTTTTCTCAATGGTAATTTATTTATGTACAGGCCCTGAAGCTAAGAACTGGGGAACTGATATATATGATGATCAAAAGCAATGGTGTGGACGTGCCTCCGCCACATTTAACTCTGCTGTTATTTTTGTACCAGGTCATAATACATGGCATGGATTCGACAAACGTCCAATCCTTGGTGTTCGACGCCTGATGGAAATAAACTATGTCCGCCCCAGCTGGCGTGATCGCGACCAACTATCCTTCACTGACAAGCCTATAACGACGGTTTTCTAAATGCTTTCATTGTCCCAATCTCTATCCTTCGGTCTTTCCATGAAATTTTACGTCATCCATCTCCTTTTGACACTCATCTTGTTGATGTCGACAAATGTCGCTTTTGCGCAGAAAACTGCGGGCGACAGCGCAAATGGAAAATTCTTATTCGATCACCAATGTTCATTATGCCATTCCTTGACGATCAATCGCGCAGGGCCAATCCTTGCGGGCGTCTATGGCCGTAAAGCTGGTCATCTTTCTGATTTTAGTTATTCGATGGCTGTAAAGAATTCAGGAGTTATTTGGGAGGCATCATCACTCGACAAATGGCTGACAAGCCCAAGTGCTTTTATCCCGGGCACGCGCATGGCTTTTAATGTCAGCGATCCCCAAAAGCGGGCCGATATCATTGCTTATTTAAAGACAGTATCGCCTACTGAAAAATAGGAACACAACTCCAAGAATTCTAAAACGAGGATGTGGAATCGTACAGTTTACTGTTTTCTTCGGATAATAGATGCCCTTGTGAAGCCCCGCTCTTCATAGAAGTGAAAAGCACGAAAAGCATGCGCCTTTATTTTCGATCCGTCATCGAAACAATGCTAACTTTTTCTTTAAAATAAAGCATGCCCATACTCTTTGGGCACGTCGCATCAAAAAAATTTTATCTTGATCAACGTCAAGTTAATCACAACATATAGTTACTATGTTGATCACCAACACATCATATAGATCTCCAAGAAAAAAAGGAAATGGCTCATGGCTGACACAACTTTGGCTTTTCGTGCTTCAAACCTCGCCTTTGATTTAAGCCTCAACCCCTCTGAAGGAACACGGATTAATTGTTCAGATACTGTTGAAGAATATCTCTCCAAATCTGATTGGCGCGTGAACGCAAATGCAAATGTTGGCTATAGCCATGCTGGGCTTGTTAATAATATTGCTGGTAAAGTTATTGCTAATTTCTGGCTCGACGAAGTTTACTCCCCTGCCGAAGGCGTTGCGCACCGGGAGGGCGATTATCATATCCATGATCTCGACAGTCTAGCTGGTTACTGTGCTGGGTGGAGTCTCCGCCAACTTCTCAGTGAAGGATTTAATGGTGTTGTTGGCCGCGTCTCTTCACGTCCACCACGCCACTTTCGTGAAGCTCTTGGTCAGATGGCCAATTTCCTTGGCATTCTTCAGTCCGAATGGGCGGGCGCTCAAGCGTTCAGTTCGTTCGATACTTATCTTGCACCTCTCGTCTTCCGTGATCAGTTAGGAGACACGGAGATCATTAAAGCTATTCGGCAGTTTGTCTATAATTTGAACGTGCCGGCACGTTGGGGGCAATCCCCTTTCACGAACATCACGCTGGACATCGTCGTTCCCGATGATTTGCGTGATCAAATGCCTATGTGTGGTAGCGATCATCTCTTTGCTGATATTCAAAATGGTGAGTTACTCCGTATGGCTCGCCAACGTCGTCCTGACATTAAAGCCCTCACAGATATGACGTACGGCGATTTTGCACCGGAGATTGAGCGTATCATCTTGGCTTATTATGAAGTCATGACGGAAGGTGATATGGCCGGACAACCTTTCACTTTTCCAATTCCTACTGTTAACATCACCGAAAATTTTGACTGGAACAGCCGTGTTGCCGACGCGATTTTCGCGAATACCGCCAAAGTCGGAAGCTCTTATTTTCAGAATTTTATCGGAAGCCAATACACACGTGATGCCGATGGCAACAAACATGAAAATCCTGATGCCTATAAACCAGGAGCCGTGCGTTCGATGTGCTGCCGACTTCAACTTGACTTACGTGAATTAAAGAAACGCGGCAATGGTCTCTTTGGTTCTGCAGAAATGACTGGCTCGATCGGTGTTGTTACCATTAACATGGCGCGTCTTGGCTACCTCTACGCCGGAAAATGGTCCGAACTTATTGACGCCCTCAACCACCTGATGGATCTCGCTCATAGCACGCTTGAAAAGAAACGTGTCTTTGTCAGCAACGCTCTCCAGCGTGGGCTTTACCCTTACACCAAGCGTTATCTCCATGATTTGCGAAATCACTTCAGCACCATTGGGATTAACGGCATGAATGAGATGGTTGAGAATTTTACGCAAGGCAGCGTCAACTTGACCAACGAAGAAGGCATTGAAATGGCATCAACGCTTCTTGAACATATGCGTATAAGATTGCGTAGCTACCAGGAAAAAACGGGCAATCTCTATAACCTGGAAGCCTCTCCTGCCGAAGGCACAACCTATCGCTTTGCTAAAGAAGATCGAAAACGATTTCCGAAAATACGCCAAGCAGGGTCGTCGCCAAACATCTACTATACCAACAGCAGCCAAATACCGGCGAACTTCACCGAAGACCCTTTCGAAGCATTGAATCTACAAAATCGATTGCAGTGCAAGTATACAGGCGGAACCGTCTTACATCTTTATATGAATGAGCAATTGGAAAGTGTTGATTCGTGCCGACGTCTCGTAAAGACTGTTCTTGAGAATTACCAACTTCCCTACATTACCATCACACCTGTTTTTTCGGTTTGCAATACGCATGGCTACCTAAAGGGCGAGAAACCAACTTGTCCCACATGCGGCGGCACCACACAAGTCTGGACACGTGTGATGGGGTATTTCCGGCCGGTGGAGAGTTTTAATATTGGTAAAAAGGGGGAACATCACGAGCGATTACATTTTCGTGAACCGCCAATGAAAGAAGTCAAATTATGTAACTAACCAAACTCCCTGAAACTAAAACGAATATGGGACAGCTTTATGCCATAACACCCTTTACGCAACTGGATTACCCAGGTGAGCTTGCTTGCATTGCCTGGTTTTCAGGGTGTAATTTACGCTGCGTCTACTGCCATAATCCAAACATTGTTCTCAACCGAGGACAAAAGGATGATCGTGATCTCATCGCTTTTCTTGAAAAGCGTCAGGGGCTGTTAACGGGGGTTGTGTTCTCCGGTGGCGAAGCGACGTTCTGCGCCTCACTTCCCAAACTTGTTCGTCAAGCAAAAACCCTTGGGTACAAAACAAAACTCGACACCAATGGCACTCATCCGGCAATGCTTCGTGAGTTGGTCAGCGCGCATATCCTGGATGCTATTGCCTTGGATTACAAATGCCCTCCCTCAGGAACCAAGAAACTATTAGGGACAACATATTATGAGACTGCCTTTTATGAGAGCCTCTCTTATCTCATTGAAGAAAGTCATCGCGATAACATTCAGCTTGAAATTCGTACGACATGTCATCCATCTTATGTAAGCACACAAGATGTAGCCTGGATTATAGACGACCTCGACCAGCGTCATTATCAAGGAACGTATTGGTTACAAAATATTGTGGCGACCGATGAGAATACACTGGGAAACATTGGAGTCCCTCCTCACCCATTGAACATACAAGAGTTGCCATCACCCAAGAATTTCACACTTGGGAGCCGTAATTTTTTTCCACCTGTTTCTGGTGATATTCACTAGAAATGAGGTGAATTTTGTCACTTCTTAGATGCTTTGCTGTGTAAGGAAACCTCTCGTCATCGATCAATTCTCTTCTTTTGTTCGCACAGCTTTCACCAAAGTCTTTACATCTTGCCACAAATCAACTCAAATCAAGCTTAGGAACGGTCGCCCTTCACCTCTTTCTTGCTTTTTATGTTCCCCTTAATTCTCTTAGGAACTCCTTTACAAAAAAACCATGTCCACACCTGAAAAAGATAAACTGGTATATTTAATTACTGTCAGTCGGAATCATCTTCTTCCTACTGTCATGCTCTTGACGACTCTTACAAGTAAAACTCAGAATAAAATATATCTGGTTGGCAACCTCAATACTCCAGAACGACAATGGGTTGAAGGGTTTCCTATCATCTATATCGATGAAAATGATGTCGATTTATCCGGCCGTGTTCCCCCCGGCGAGTGGACTCCTCTGCGCCGTGAATGGGGCTGGTATAAACAACAGTTTCTACGTCTATGTGCCGATCGTTACATACAAGCCGAGCAAATTATCATTTTGGACAGCGAGGTTTTTGTTTTTGACAACTGGGACGAAAGTCGGTTCTACACAGAGCAAGGTCATCCCAAATATTTCTATTGGATTGCCAAGAAGAGAAAATCCGATATTGACTATAGTATGTATAGAGGCGCCGCTTATCTCTATAGAGATTTACCTGGTTTCTCAAATGTTATGGAGAATGCCAACAGTGATGAGGCTAAACGCTATATTTCGGGGGTATCTCTGTTCTCAACCCAAAATTTAACGCATATTTGGGATACGTTGGCGCGGCAAACTGATCTTGATAAGAATATGCGTCTCCTGTTGAGTGGCACACTCGACATCTCCTTTGCCGAATATCAATTTTATGGATTAGCTGTCGAATATGGTCTCTGTGATGGCGTTGTTAAAACAGAGTTGTTGCCTGAATTACTTGGTTGGTATGACATGCATCAAGATGAGAATTTTGATTGCTTTCGTCACCAAAATCCCATGTGGAGTATGTGTCAAAGATATTATGATATTTACGCGGTTAATGACTATAAAACTTACATGCAAGAAGTCTCACAATTTCTTGGAAAACCTCTTCCCTCTTTGAGGATGCCGGACAAAAAGCCCTCTCGCTCAACATCTTGAGTGTATTTCTATTTTCAGCGATGGCCCAAATGGCCGAGTGGTTCTGAATGCGTATCCTCATCTAAATCATCATCGTTCTCACTAAACGAGAAATGTGACATGTCCTCTTCAATAAGTGCGACATAATCTGGCATAGCCTCATCCATTAAAGAAAATTCCGATGATGGAGACGCCTTTTCTGGCAAATGATCGCGAGCAAATTTACGCATAGCACTCCACAAAGGCACACCAGTTGACGTTTCTTTCTCAGACCCTTTTTCTTCAACTAAAGACGGATCAATCGTCAACACCTTCTTCTCAGAAGGTGACGCGGTATCTGATAATCGAGCCAAATTGGCAAGGACTTCGTTAAGAGGCTCTTGGATGTTTTCTTTGTGATCTAATTTTTCTAAAACGACGGTCGACGGTGTATTCCGCTCATCTTTCGTATTAACCTCGCTTTTATCGACAACAGCGTCAGGTGTTTTTTCAGCACGGCTTGTCGATACAACCTTAGGTACTATCTTTTCTTCAATCGGAGACAAAGGAAGTGGGGGTAACAAAGAAACGACTGTATCGGCTTTTGTATCAGCTTTATGTAAATCGGGGGGAGCCGCTAAACTTGCCATGGGTCGCGGACTATTATTAAGAACAGGAGGTGAAGAGACTGGTGGCTTTGGTTGGGAAGAAACGACTGACTTTATTTTTAAGCGTTCACCCGTTTGTTCAATAAGAGCCAATTTTGGTAACACTTCTTCGATATGATGTACTAAAATTTGTAGAGCATGCCGCTTGGGCATACTTCCTCCATACATATCATCACTCGACTGATAATAGGCCGCATAATCACTCGATTGCCCATAAAGTGATACAACTTGACGTGCCAAATCAGCCCCGAGCCACCCAATACGACCCACATATGCTTGGTATAAAGTTGAACGAATACGCGGCCAGGCGGTGGCTTTATCGTCCATCTCAGTGACAATGGCCTTAAGACGCCCCTGACAGAGAGCCCGCGCCGCCATAAGTTCTCCACGAAGAGCTGCGGCAATAGCTTTCATTTCGTCACGACGTTCCATACGTCTCTGTATAACCAACACAGAGCTTATACTTAACGCCGTCAACAACATCACAAGGCCCGTTAAGAGCAACTGATAATGACCAAAAAAATTTGTGTTACCGCTCGATGATTTGGCCACATTCTTAACGCCACTCTCACTGGCAGCAAGTGGGGTTGTGTTCGTGTTTGTATTCTCAGACCCCTTAGAAGATAGGGCTATATCTTTTTTGCTTTCGGCGAGCGGCTGAACCGTGCCCAAGGAAGGGCTGCTGTTATCTTTATTAGGAGGAGCTGCAACGGAAGTATTAGCAAAGACTGGGGTTGTCGACCACAGCCCCTTCTTATCTGCTTGAGCACCTTGTTCTGCGAGCATATAGGGAGCTGCAAGCTCTGTTCCCGCCAAAGAGCCGCGTGCAGCAACCGCAAGACCTTGTTTTAAAAGTTCTAAAGCTGGGTCTACTTTATTGGCCGTCAAACATGTGGCCAAAAAATGCCCTTCATGATCACGATCACG
>Ga0302274_10000558_pt1 | contig 38012 bp, 38 predicted proteins | sample III_Bog_N2_1_FD_198755 | JGI IMG/M metagenome (GOLD analysis project Ga0302274, IMG submission 198755) | Peat permafrost microbial communities from Stordalen Mire near Abisko, Sweden - III_Bog_N2_1 | ecosystem: Environmental > Terrestrial > Soil > Wetlands > Peat | place: Sweden: Abisko...
ACCTGGGAAAAATCTTTGGCGACCACCGAAACGCGCCTGGTCGAGCCGCTGCAAACCCTTGGCGGGCATCAGGAAAATGGAGGTGCGGGCTATGATTACGCGGTGGACTGTCTCCTTGCCGCAGAGACAACAGCGGCGGATACGGCCCCTTTTGCTGGGCAGAAATTGTATCGTGTTTACGGCGGTGACTCTGCCGCTGGGGGTGCGTCTTGGTCTCCAGTCAATCCTGGCAGTGTTGCGAATTACAGAGACGTGGCTGGATTGCCATCTGGTGGAGCGAGCGGGTTCAATAACAGTGGACGTTTTGTTATTGAAGGAACGCTGCAAGACCCAGCGGGAGTGGTAAATGTTAGATCTGCTCTTCCTTTGGATGGAAATTCGGGTGGCATTCTTGAATACATTATTCCCAACTGGCAAAAAACGGGAGCAATCCAGGTTAATCGAGTAAGCGGGGTGAACCCTGAATTCTGATGACTACCGAGACTTATTTTCTTTCCTCGCTCGAAAGCACGAAATTTTCTGTGACAAGAGAGTGTGTTTTTCAGAAGCGCTTGCGCTTCCGAACAGGGAAGGAGTGTGTGTTGGTTAAGGTCAGCCCTCCGGTTATCGGGCAAGAATATGGAGTTGGTGAGGACATTGATTTGTTTGTGATTACAGCTCGTCATGAAGGAAGAGGACTGTCTCCAATCAAAGAGTTCCCTTGCTTCGTGTTCGTTGCTCGTCCTTTGATTAATGACATTGAAGCGCAAGACGAGATCGGGAAAGAGGATGTAGAAGTCGTTGCCTGGGGAGAACTCTATCGAACAAAAGCTGATGCGGATCAGCACGTTTTTGACCAAGCTGCCAAATGACTTGGTTTAAGCGCAATCCGCCAAAGCACTCGGAGGAAATACGCGTTCCTCGATGTGAGTTCTTGGGTGAGCAAGATGGCCCTTCTGAGCGGCTTCTAAAAGAGAAGCTCGCTGACTTCTTTGGCCGTGACAGAAGTGTCAGCAGGGCATACTTGGTAAGGGTTGCTTTCGGCGAAGGGAAAAATGTCAGTGTGGTTTTGGGGCTGCGAACACAGTTTGGCCCTGACAAGGGGATGGTTGAGAAGGTGGGTGCAATCTTTGCGTCTGTTTTCAACGCCAAGGAACACCTGGACATCATGTTCCTCACCGATGGTCAGGAAACTCAATTAGTGAAAGTGTGCAGACCGTTCTTTGGCTGACACTGGCGGCAGTGGCGAAGTGAAATTTACAACGGACGCAGTTCTCCTTGCCATGCAACGCGGCTGACGTGACACGCCCCATTCACCCTTTGGCAATGGGCGTGATGGTGATGGAGGCGACGAAGGGCATGTGGCGGTCAACGTCGGCGTAGCGTTTGGCGAGGGCGCGAACTGCGGCCAGGTCATTTTCCTGGAGCTTGTCGGCCAGGAGGCCGAGCCGCCAGCCGAGCACCACCACGTCGGCGGTGGAGAAGGCGAGCGCGAGTTTTTGCGGCGGCGCGTTCTTGTCATCGCCCGCGTCCGGGTTGGGTTCCAGCGAGTATTCGATTAACTGACTGGTGTGAAAGCCCCGGCGCTTGTGTTCGGACAGGTGGAACTCGATGCAGGCGCAATACTTGCCGGAGGCGGCGTAACTGGAATCATCTTTGAACTGTGGCATAGGTGTTAAATGTGCATACCGCCGGAGCGGCGTTGTTGCTGCTGCTCCCGACGAATCCGTTCCAAATCCCAGCGCAGCTTTTGACCGGGCGTTTCCTTCACGACGGGCGCAATCTTTTCGGACTGCTTGACCGGCTCGGTTTGCCGGGTTTTTTCGGCGACTACTTCCGTTTGCTCGATGCCCAGCCGTTCGCCGAGCCAGCGGCGCACGTCCTCGACGACCTGGGCGAGGCGTTGCACCGGGGCGAGGCGGGTCAGGCGCGTGGCCCGAGTCTGGCGCATGGGGCGCACGGCCCGGAAATCTTGGCGCATCGCGGCCACTGGCGGCTGGTGGTTGTGCGCCAGCACTTTTTCCTTTAGCTGCTCCTTGCGGACGAAACCGAGCTTGGCCAGGTCATCGCGCAACGCCTGCAACTCAACAGCGGCCTTGCGCTCGTGCGAATCGGTGACGCGGCGGGCGAGCAAATCGGCGTCATCGGTGAAGACGTGGCAGCGTTCCCGGCCACGGGAGATGGAGACGTAAAACTGTTCCCGGTTGACGGCGGCAAACGATTTGGAGGACGCGACCAGCAGCACGTCATCCACGGTCTTGCTCTGTGACGAATGCGACGTGACGGCGTAGCCGTGAGTGAAAGTGTTGAAGGTGCCGGGCAGCACCCGGCCATCGGCCAGGGCGATGCGGCCGTTTTGGATCTCCCGGACTTGCACGCGCTCGCCGTTGATGAACTCTTTGCCGTGATTGGCCTGCAAGAGCAGCCAGTCACCGGCGGCAACTTTCAGTTCGCGGGCCTCGCCCACGTCAAAGGAGGCGGCGGAACCGCTGGGAATAAAATCCACTTCCAATCCATCGGGACGGCGCACGCGCAAACCGTTTTCAACCGTGGCGACGACTTCGACAGTCTCGCCCCGGTCAAACTTTTTGGTTTTGCGGACGAAGCGCAGGCGCTGGCCGGGTTCAAACTGGCTGGCGTTTTTCTTTTGGGCTTCCGTCCACGAAAGCGAATCGAAGACCATGACGGGTTCGTCCTGCTGGCCAATCACACCGTCCGCTTTCAGGGTCTCACGCACCTTGTCCGTGACGGCCTCAATCTCCGACCAGGTAGGCGAGACCAGCAGCGCCGACTTGCCCTGCTTGGTTGATGCCAGGTAGGCATCAGCGGCGCGTTGATAAAGCTGGCCATCATCGGTCAATGCTTCGGTGACTGCGCCAAGTTCGAGCAGTTTGGCAAAGGCTTTGTCGTTTTGCTTGGCGGCAGCCAGCTCGACGATCTGGCGGAACGCTTCGGGCTTCTGGCGGCGGATGGTGGAAAGCTCCTCGAAACGGTAGTTGGAATACTGCTCCAAAATCCTGAGCGCATCGCCACGGGTGACGCTGGAATGCTGGCCGGTATCACCACACAGGACGACGCGACAATCCTCTTTTCTTGCCACTTCAAACAACCTTGCCATCTCATCCAGTCCCACGGCCCCGGCTTCATCCAGCACAATCACTGACTGCGGCGAGAGCCTTGACCGCGTGTGCAAGTCACCGTAGAAGTGTTGCAGCGTCATGGTTTTGGCCAGGTAGGAGACTTCCTTGCGGAGCGTATCGGCGGCGGCGGCAGTCGGGGCGCAGAAGACCGGGTCATAACCACGGCGGACGAGGGCGGTGGCCAGTTCGACCAGGGCGGTGCTTTTACCCGAACCGGCCAGGCCGCGGAAGCCGGTGAACTGGTCGGGGCTGGTGAGGACGTGGGCCAGTGCCTTGCGCTGATCGGGGCCGAGGCGGGCCGGCGGTTGGTAATCGCTGGCAATGGGGTTGAGCGCCTCGACGCCGGCGTTGACGCTGCGAATCAGGTAAAGCTCTTTGGCGAGAATCTCCCGCGTCGAAAACTCGCCTTCAACGCGGACGAGGTTCGTCCTCCCGTTGAGTTCATTCTTTAGCTGCTGCAAATCCAACTGGCCGCGACCTTTGACCAGGGCGGCTTCCAGAATCCTGTGCTGTGGCGCGACCGAGTGGCGTTCAAAGACGTGCTGCAAGCCGTGCGTGACGGCCTCATCCGTCCCGACCCGTTGCGCGAACTCTTTGGGTTGACCGTTGGCCGCTTCGACGACTTTGCGCAGCGACCGCTTCTCGAAAAAGCCGATCTCGCCAAGCTGCTGTTGGCGCACCTGTTCATCACTTGCGCCCTTCAATTTTTTGGGGCGGGACTGGTGGACGACGTGGGAGACTTCCTGTTTGGAGAGCTTGCGACCGAGCTTGAGTTCCTGACGTTTGACGGCCATGTCCCGTTGCTGCGACCGCTTGGAGAATCGCTCGATGAACTTGGCGTCAACACCCTCGATCTCGAAGGCCGTGCCCGTGCGCCGGGTGGAGTAACCAAGCTGGTGCAGACGCTTGGCCAGTTCGTTGCGATAGACTTCCGTGCCGTAGTTGAGTGCGCCAAACATGTCGCCGGTCTGGAGCGCCTTCCATCGGTTCTCCTTGCCGTCCCAAGTGGCGTTGAACAGGACGAAATGCGTGTGCAACTGTGGGTCAAGAGCGCGTGAGGTGGTATGCACGAACGCAGCGCCGACCAGGTTGCCGGTTGCCCTGTCCATCTCCTGAATGCCGCCTTTACGGATACGGGTGGCGGCAAACTGTTCCAGTTCCCGGAGTGCCAGACCGGAGGCTTCCTTGTGGGCCTCGATGATGCGTCGGTCGTTCATGGTGACGGCCAGGATGGACACCGATTTTGGCGGCGAGCAAACGAAGTCGAAGTAAATGCGCCGCTCCCGAAACTGTTGTGGCGTGAGTTGCTGACCAGTCTCCGGGTGCTGGTTATCACAGAGCCGGAGGAAGGCTTCACGAGTCACCACGTCACCGGGTTTGAGTCCCAACTGTTGAGCGCCGGTGCCAATCCAGTGACCGGCTTGGGACATGCCTTGAGTGTAATAATCGTTGTGGGAAAGGTGCTCGTCGAAATACGACTCGGCAACTGTCCGGTTCTTTTGTGGAATCCCCGAAAACATGGCGTCGGTAAAAATCTACATCCCAGCATTAGCACACCGGCGAAGGTTGTGCTAATAATAGAGACAGGAGACCGGACGAAACGTTCGGGTTCTCCGTTAAAATCCCATCATGGGTCAGGCAACCTTGCCTGCTTATCCGCCTCGAATGAGAGGCCCCCAATGGCGAGAATCTGTCGCCGGTAGTGACAGGTTTGATGACCCGGAAAAGAACTCCTGGAAGTGTGAGTTTTTGCCATGACACTTACCCCGCCCTGGGCCGGAAACGAAACTGCTCGCCGCCGTGCTCACGGGCTGCTCGACTGAAAACCAAAGGGCGGGCTGAACGCAGTCGGATGAAATGCTGTCGAAACGAACAAAGCCGGGTTGTCAGGCTGCTTGTGGAAAAGCGGGCAGACGCGACGCGGCCAAGACGCAAGACTGACTGACGAAAGGAGCGAACCGAAATCCATGAGCACCCACATTGACTACACCCAAATCGCCGCCAAGCTCGACTACGCGGCGGTCGAAAAGAAACTGGAACAGTTGGCGCAGCGTGAGCCGCCGAGAAAACGGAAGACTGCCGTGGACGTGCTGGAACCGTTGCGCGAGCGGCTGCTGGCTCTGCATCACAAGGGCTGGAGCAGCGCCCAACTAGTGGACGAACTGAAAGCCGTCGGCATCCCGATCAGTTCGGCGCGCTTGCGCGACTGTTTGAGTCACTGGACGGCGGGCGGCAACGGAGCCGCCAAACCACGCGCCCGCCGCCACGCCAAACATGCCAGTGGCAACGGCAGGCTGTCCGCGACCGCGAGCCAGGCCGGACGGGGCAGGAGCGCAGCGGGTGACGGCCAACCGGCGCTCAAGCTGCCAGAGCGATAACAAAGCCACGTTGAAATCCTGACGGCGCATTCGCTGGTGAAGTGCTTGCAGGCCCGTTCCTGTCATGCCGCGTTGCTGAATCGGCAAGCGGCACGCCAGCAACGCGCCTGCTTCGCTATGGGGTGCAGGCACCGCCTGCCTGTCCGTGGGTGTGTTGCCCGGCGTGGTGGCCGTGCGCCAGCACCCACCGACAGCCAGGCTGATTGAAAATGTAAACATTGATACGCTCATCGCGTGGCCAATGGCTGGCCATCAGTTCGCGGAGGGGACACACAGTAGTTAGAGCGTGAAACTGCGAACGAAATTTACGCTGGCCCTCAACCGGAGGGAATTTTACTGGCTCATTACCGTGATTGCTTGGGCGCTACTGTGTGCCGCCAGATGGCTGCTTGAGAAATGAAGCGGCAGTCGCCGGTGTAGCAACTGGCCGGAGCCGCCGCCTCGTGCTGTCAAGGTATTGCTCGAACGGCTGCGCCGCGCTAATCGCGCCCTGCGGGTTCTGCGCTCCACCTTGACAGCGGCGGCGTTCCGGCCCGGTTTGCTCTTAGGTTCCGGCTTTGGAAAGACCAAAGCCGGAGGCTTTGTCTTCTCAAAACATGGTGTGCTGACGGCGCAGTGACCGGCAGTTGCCGGAAGAATAACCGTGCAGTTGCTCGTAGTCGCGCTGGTGGTGCGCCGGTCGTTTGCTGGTGCGTGGCCGCGTGCCAGCGCCAGGGGTTTTTCTTTTAGCCGCCGCTGTTGCGCCGGTTCGCCGTCTGTGGTCGTGTGCGACCGTGAGCAGCTAAAAAGGAAATCAGGAGTTACCGTTCGTGCCGTTGGTGTGACCGCTGCCGTTCGTGCCGTTGATTGCGCCACGCGCGACAAGAAAGTCTTCCATCTGCCCGATAATCTTTTGCTGCTGGCGGCGTGGCAAATTGGAAGCCGCTTCAAAAAGCTGCTTCATCTTGCCGGTTGGTCCTGAGCCGCGTTGCTTGGGTGGTTGGCGTCCGATGAGAAAATCGGCGCTGACGCTGAACATCTCGCTAAGAATGGCCAATTGCTCTGCCCGGACCGCAGTGGGTTCACGTTCCCAAAAAGCATAGGCGCGATGCGAGATGCCGAGCTTGTCGGCAACTTGCGCCTGTGTCAGCCCCGCCGCTTCTCGCAACTCATAAAGCCGCTGGCCGAATGGGGGGCGCTCACGTTCGGAGGGGCGTCCGGTCTTCATGCCGGAACTATAGAGCCTGTTTGTAGAAATCGAACAAACTGCTTGCATGTTTGAAGAATATCTACAAACTTGCGGTCATGTCAAAGCTTCAAAAATCCGGCTTGACGGCCTCCCGGAAAAAGCGGGTTCAGCCCGCCTGCCCCCGTCGCGCGATGAAAAAGTTCAAACGGCCACTGGACATCTTCGACTCGGAAGTCCTCGACTGCGTTTACGGCCAGTATCCCTGGGACGATTGGGAACGGGACGCGCTGGCGGCGGGCGTGCCGAAGGACTTGGCGGGCCTGGGCCGGTTGACCGTGCGCGAGGCGTATCAACACGGTTGGGACGACCGGCTCAAATCCCTCTGCGGCTGGTATGACCAGGGCAAACGCATGATACGGCTGGCGCTCCGTTCGTCCGCGACCGCCGAGAAACGCTGGCAGCAGCTTCTGGACACGGACGGCTGGCGGGGCCACCACGACGAAAAAACCGGAGAATGGGTCTCCCACCACTGAAACGCCTATGCCCCGCATCCCTGAAAACGAACTGCAACGCCTCAAGCGCGAGGTGTCGCTGGCGGTGTTGTGCCGGGACTACGGCATTGAGTTGAAGCAGATCGGCCCGGACAATCTCATGGGCCGCTGTCCGTTCCACGAGGACAAGACGCCGAGCTTTGGCGTGACGCCCTCGAAAAATCTTTGGAACTGTCTGGCCGGTTGCGGCGGGGGCGACACCATCCAACTGGTGATGAAGAAGGAAGGCGTGAGCTTCCGGCACGCGGTCGAAATCCTCCAACGCAAGACCGGCGTAACGCCAGCGGCGCCGGTTCTCAAGACGCGCCAGGGCACGGAGCACCCGGTGCTGGTTGACCCGGCCACGCAAATGGCCGACCACGCCTTGCTGAAACACGTCGCCGATTTTTATCACCAGACGTTTTTGAACGACCCGAAGGCGATGAAGTATCTGGAGCAGCGCAAGTGCTTTCATCCCGAAGCAGTGAAGCTCTTTCGCCTGGGCTACGCCAATCGCACGCTGGGTTATCGCGTGCCGTCCACGACCGCCGAAGGCAAGAAACTCAAGGCGCAGTTGCAGCGCCTGGGCATCTTGCGCGAGAGCGGCCACGAGCACCTGACCGGCTCGGTGGTGGTTCCCGTCCTCGATGCGTTGGGAAACGTCGCGCAGATGTATGGGCGCAAAATCACGCCCCACTTGCGCGAGGGCACGCCCTTGCACATGTATCTGCCGGGCGAACACAAAGCCGTGTGGAACGGCCAGAGCCTGGCCGGGCAAAAGGAATGGCTCTTGTGCGAGGCGCTCATTGACGCGCTGACGTTGTGGTGTGCGGGCTTTCGCAATGTGACGGCCAGTTATGGCGTGAATGGTTTTACTCCGGCCCACTGGCAGTTGCTCGATGAGTGCAAGCCGGAGCGCATCGTGCTTTGTTATGATAACGACCAGGCGGGCAACGACGCAGCGGCGAAGCTCACCGAGCAGTTGAAGGCGAAGGGCGTGCGCGTGCTGCGGGCCAAGCTCCCGCCCGGCAAGGACGTAAACGACGTGGCCCGCGAAAACAAAAACGCGCAGACCGCGCTGGCGACCGTTTTGGAAGGCTCTGGCGCACGGCCCGTTGCCAAGCCCGCGACCGCGAACACGAGCGCGTCCACGGTAGCGCCAGCCACGCCCGTTATAGCGAGCCAGGTCGAGCCGCCGAAGCCCGCCGTTGCGCCACTGCAAACGCAGTCAACCATAGCTAAAGTTGCCGTCGAAAAAAGCGGTCTTGATGCAGCAGCTAAAGAGAAAAAGTCCGCCCTGTCACCAGCGCCAGAAGCCGCGCCGTCAGGCGCATTGGGTGCAGGCCCCGCCTGCCATGTGGCGATGGTGGTGGATGAAATCACCGGCGAACCGTTGCCCATCGTGACCAAGGAGAGCCTGGAAACGGGCATTGGCTGGGCACCGGAACCGTTCACGCCCGCGCCTTACGCCGAGGTGCAGGCCCAGCAGGCATCTTCTTCTTTAGCCGCTCCCCAGCCACCACTACCACCAGCGCCAGCGGCTAAGGAAGAAGACACGCCGCCAGCCACGGCCAACGGCGATGAAGTGGCCTTCACCTTTGGCGAGCGGCAATGGCGTGTGCGGGGCATCGGTAAAAATCTTTCGTTCGAGAGCTTGCGCGTGCAGTTGCGCGTGATGCACGGCGAGAGCTACCACCTGGACACGCTTGACCTGTGCAATGCCAAGCACCGGCAAAGTTTTTTGGCGCAGGCTCACGGCGAGACCGGCCTTGCCGCCGACGCGCTCAAGCGCGATCTCGGCCAGGTGTTGCTCAAGGTCGAGGAGTTGCAGGAGCGGCACATCCGCAAAACGGTCGAGCCGGAGCGCAAGGAAATCGTGTTGAAGGACGGCGAGCGGGAGGCGGCGCTGGCGTTGCTCAAAGACCCGAAGCTGCTGGACCGCATCGTGGGCGACTTCGAGCGTTGCGGCGTGGTGGGCGAGCAAATCAATATCCTGGTCGGTTATCTTTGCGCCGTCAGCCGCAAGCTGGACAAGCCGCTGGCCATCGTCATCCAGAGCACGAGCGCCGCCGGAAAATCCGCGCTCATGGAAGCGGTGCTCGCCTTTGTGCCGGAGGAGCAGCGCATCAAATACAGCGCGATGACCGGCCAGAGCCTTTATTACCTGGGCGACTGCGACCTGCAACACAAGGTGCTGGCCATCGTGGAGGAGGAAGGGGCCGAACGCGCCAGCTACGCCTTGAAGCTGTTGCAGAGCGAAGGCGAGTTGACCATTGCCTCGACCGGCAAAGACCCGCAGAGCGGGCGCATGGTGACGCAGGAATATCATGTCGAGGGGCCGGTCATGATTATGCTCACGACCACGGCCATTGACATTGACGAGGAACTGTTGAACCGCTGCATCGTGCTGACGGTGGACGAGAGCCGCGAGCAGACGCGCCGCATCCACGAGTTGCAGCGCGAGGCGCGCACGCTGGACGGGTTGCGCCGCAAGCTCGACAAAGCGGCCATCCTCGCCGCCCACCGCAACGCGCAACGCCTCTTGCGCCCGTTGCGCGTGATGAACGACTACGCCCGCAAGCTCACGTTCCTGGACGACCGCACGCGCACGCGGCGCGACCATGAAAAGTATCTGACGCTGATTGACACGATTGCGTTCCTGCACCAATACCAGCGGCCTTTGAAACGGGACGGGGCGCAACTCGAATACATCGAAGTCACGCTGGATGACATTGCGACCGCCAACCGCATCGCGGGCGAAATCCTGGGCCGCACGCTCGATGACCTGCCGCCGCAGACCCGCCGCCTGCTGTTGCGCATCGAGGAGTTCGTCCGCCAGGAATGCCAGCGCTTGAAGCTGGCCCGGGCCGACTTCCGCTTTACGCGCCGGGACGTGCGCGCGCACACCGGCTGGGGCAACACGCAGTTGAAGCTGCACCTGTCCCGGCTGGAGGAAATGGAATACTTGCTGCCCCATCGCGGGCGACGCGGCCAGAGCTTTGTTTACGAACTGCTTTACGACGGCCAGGGCCAGGACGGCAAGCCGTTCGTCATCGGCCTCCTGGACGTTGAATCCTTGCGGAACGGCGGCGCGAAAACAGCGCCGGACTCCGCCCACGACCCAAACAAGTCGGGGGTGAACGGCCAGAAGTCGGGGCTGGAAGCCGACCAGTCGGCCCCCGGTCGGGGTCAAGTCGGGCCGAAAACGGGGGAGGGCCGGAGCAGCGAAAGCACGGCTTCACCCAATAATAACGGGGCTTCCGGCCCGGTCGAGCCGTCCCAGCCCAAAAACACGCAACCGGGCCGGGGAAAAAAGCCGGGCGCGTCGTAGTCGTAATCCTTCTTCTTTTTTAGCCGCTCTAGCTGCTTCAACACCATGCCACGCAAAGGACAGAAAGGCCCCCCCAAGACCATCGGCGACCCGACCGACCCGCACGGCTTCGGCGTGTTGTCGTCCCTGTTCTTCGAGTGGATGCGCGTGCGCAATTACTCCGAGCGCACGGTGGAAAACCGTCAAAACTATTTACGCTACTTCGTGCTTTGGTGCGGCGAACGCGGCATCGTGCAGCCGGGCGAAGTCAGCAAGGCGATTTTGGAACGCTATCAACGCTGGCTTTACCACTACCGCAAGGAGAACGGCCAGCCGCTCACCTTCGGCAGCCAGTTCACGCACCTGGTGCCGGTGCGGGCCTTCTTCAAATGGTGCGCCCGCCAGAACCACACGCTCTACAACCCGGCCAGCGAACTGGACATGCCCAAGATGGAAAAGCGGCTGCCCAAGCATGTGCTGACGGCCAGTGAAGCCGACCGGGTGTTGAACCAGGCCAACGTCGCCGACCCGCTGGGCGTGCGCGACCGGGCCATCCTCGAAACATTTTACAGCACCGGCATGAGGCGCAGCGAACTGGCCTCGCTCAAACTCTACGACCTCGACATCGAGCGGGGCACGGTGATGATCCGGTTGGGCAAGGGCAAGAAAGACCGCATGATCCCGATTGGCTCGCGGGCGCTGGCGTGGATTGATAAATACGTCGTCGAGGTTCGCCCCACGCTGGTGCGCGAGCCGGACGACGGCACGCTGTTCCTGTCCAATCTCAACGAGGCGTTCACGCGCAACCGGCTCACGCAGATGGTGCGTGAATACGTGGACGCGGCCAGTTTGGGCAAACGCGGCGCGTGCCACCTGTTCCGGCACACGATGGCCACGCTGATGCTGGAGAATGGGGCCGACATCCGGTTTATCCAGCAGATGCTTGGCCACGCCGAGTTGAGCACCACGCAGATTTACACGCAGGTCAGCATCCGCAAGCTGAAGGAAATCCACTCGCTGACCCACCCGGCCCGGCTGGAGGCGAAGCCTCCACCCAATAATAGGGAACAGGCACTGCCTGCTGACGCCGCGACCGTTCCGAATGGCGCACCCGTCAACGGCGAGCCGCAGAGCCAAATGCTGTTGGGCTTCGCCGAGCAGGCCCGCCAGCAACAGGCCGACGCGCTGCTTTCCACTTTAGCCGCTGAACCGGACAACGACAGCGATGGTGACGGCGAGTGACTTCCGGCCCGGCCTCTGGTAATCTTCGAGCCGCTTGAACGCGGCTAAAAAAATAATCCTGCTCCTGTGGTTGCTCATCGTGGCGAGCCTGGGGAACGTGTCGGCGTCCACGCCCGGCGCGACGGAAAACCGCACCTGGGAAAAATCTTTGGCGACCACCGAAACGCGCCTGGTCGAGCCGCTGCAAACCCTTGGCGGGCATCAGGAAAATGGAGGTGCGGGCTATGATTACGCGGTGGACTGTCTCCTTGCCGCAGAGGGGGGAAGCATCGCGTGGAATCCGTTAAACGGGCCGGGGCCGCTCGGCGCGGACGTTGCCAATACATTCCGAAGTGCGTCGTACACTGAAACGGTATTAGGCGAGGACACGACATATTATCGTGTGTACGGCGGAAACTCACCGCAATTAGGTCCGTATTGGACCCAAACGCCGCCCGCTGGGCCGTTACAATCCACAATTGATAGCGCGTTGAATCCTGCTTGGGGAAACACTGCGGAGAATGTGGCAACAATAACAGTCCCCAAGGGAACAACGGTTTACACGGGCTTCGCGGCTCCGCAAGGCGGTTTGGTTGGAGGCGGCAGCCAAGTAGTAATTCCAACCGTAAACCCAGCTTGGCTTGTAAAACCATGAAAACGTGTCCTTGGGAAAAAATCAACGACTTCCAGAGCTTGAGCGAATTCAACCGATTCGTTGAGTGGATGGGCGACCAAACAAAAAGCGGAACGACTGAAGAAGTTCCGGTGCAAAAAACGTATCTTGGAGGCAACACGTTTCGGGAGAAATGGTTTCGACACATCGCGAGCGGGCAAGTTTGGCGCTTGGTCTGGCCGGATGCCCCTTTCAAGGGAGTTTTCGAACCCGCCCCAGAATGAAGACGTGGCTCTTGAAATATTGTTGGTTGCTCTCTTGGCTCTCGTTTGCAGCCAACGCGCTTCCTTCAATCACACCGATTTATGACGTGCGAACCCATCACACGAGTATGGGTTATGACAAACATTCAGTCTCCGCCATCACTTACGACTCCGTCTCAGCACTCCTTGGAACCGGACGAAAAACGCGAGGAAGTGCGGATCGTGCCGCATTTGGCAAATCCGTTGAATTTCTAGCCGCAGAGGAGGGAACGGGATTGACATTCTACTCGGTTCAGAGTGAGGCTGATGCTGCGAGGTTGGCTTCAGGGGGAACACCTTGGCCTACCGGCCTTCAACGCGCAAATCTGGGCGAAGGATTGTATGCGTGGGGGAATCAGGCCGATGCCGCAGCCTATGCTGCAAACAAACCGGGCTCTGTAATTATGCAATTCAATATGTCTGCCTCCGATTATTCCTCGTTAAATACGCTAGATATGGGAACGATGAGTGAAGACGCAGCTACAGAGTGGATGAGCACCTACTCGGAATGGGGTGCGGCGCAACCGCATGGCTTCGACCACATAATCAGGCCCACGAGCATGGGCACCGAATACTATTTCTCGCCGAACGCCTTCCAGCTATTTAAATAATATGGAAATTCAATACACCTTTTTGCAGGTCAAAGAAGGCATGACTCACGCTGCGCGAGTCACCGTCTCTTCAGACCCACTAATCGATGGGGTCAAAATCGCTGAAAAAGCTGGAGCGCAAATTCCTTCTTTTAGTAGCGATTGGTTAGAAGCTGCCCGCCAGGGAGCAGAGAAAGCACTTCAGGCCCATTTAAGCCTTGGCGGAAGCAGGGTTGGGATAGAGGTGGTCACTGTGTTGGGAACAGAGGTTGATACTAGACAAGACACCGTCGAAGTTGCGGCATTCTGTGCAGCTTGGAAGGCGTTCGGGCATCACGAGTCAGCACTGAAAATCGAGTACGATGGCCGTTGGACGGTATGCCCAAAAGAGGCGAATTGAGCGGATATGAGCAGCACGAAGAGAATATTCTTTTGGTTGTTTCTGTGGGTAGCACGCATGCTCTCAGAGCACCACTGAATACTAGCTCCTCAACCACTACAATTTATCGACGCTTGCCATGAACGACTTGAAAGATATTACAGACTTCTTATTTGCCAATCGAGTGAAAGACCTGCCACCACGTGGCTTAGCGGAGGTGTTTGATCGCCTTATCTGGTGTTTAAGTGACAATGGGCAGGAGATCCTAAAAATCCAGCGTGAATGGTTGTCGAGCCAGGACGTGGAGCGGGTTAAAATTGCCTTAGAAATGAAAGAAGCTTTTCCATTTGAGAACCCAAACCAAATGAACCAAGTGCTTAAGTCGATCTCGGCGAATTGGCCTGAATTAAGGGTAAAATGCGACGAAACTGCAGCACGATGGCACCATTAACAATATGCAAACGCGCTTTCGGGGTGGCAATCTGTATGAGAGCAAGGCGAAGCCTGTGGCGACGGTCGAATTCGAAGTGGGCCTGCGGAATGTACCAAGACTCATGGGAGGAATGAATCTTGCGGAAGCCGGGGCCAAGGTGGGATTTACGATAGACGCGAAATGGGCGACACCTATTGCCGCAGAAGGGGGGAACGGGATTGACATTTTACTCGATTCACTCTTAAAACCTCAAATGATCGTGCCAACACCATGAGTGCTATTGCCTATATTTACAGGTGCGATTCCTGCGGGACGGAGTTTGAAGCTCCCGAGGTGCCAGAAATGTCCTACGGTCTTTTTGTGATGAGGACGCTGGAATCAAGTGAGGCAGTGTTTCTGGATGCTCACAAAGATGCCGCGTTCTTGGAATCCTACGACATTGTAAAACGCAATCCTTTTATTAGAGGGCTGACACCAGAAGAGTGTGGCAAGATTCAACAGACGGTGTTTTCCGTGACTTGCGATAGATCTCCTGCCGGGAAGTCATTTGAAATTGGAATCCCGCCAAAATGTCCGTCCTGCGGTTCCCGTGTAATTCAAAGTTGGCACCCGGTTGAGCCTTTCCGAGATTGGCCTCTACCAAGTGTTGGACACCGGTCTTGGGAGTCAAAATCTCCTGTTGAGCGAGAGGCATTGATTGATGACGCCGTTCGACGATTACTCGAAGGCGGTGCAAATAGATGAGACTGCCAGCTTGCTTCAGTGTGACGCGCAAGGGGAAAACCGTCTGGAATGCGCTTTGGTCGCTTGTCCTGGCCGTCTTGTTCTATGCAGTTGCTGCTACGACATTTGCGAGCGAAAAAACACAGGCTCTGGAACACCCCGGCTTTTATGACGAATTTGCCAAATTTCTTGTCGCAGAGACAACTGCGATTACTGATTCATCACGACTTTTGCCAGCACCATCAGGAAGTAATCCCTGGATGCCAGGCACTGTTCCGACTTCGTTCCCAGCTCCCCCAGGAACTATGATCAACATGGCGATGGCTCCGGGGCAAATTCTCCCAGGTGGATGGGCAACGCTTGATCAAATTCCAGATGTAAATTGCGTTTGTAATGATCTTGCTGTGACTCCAGCATTTAAGCCAGCCGTTTCTGAAGTCCAAACATTCTTGGTGCCTGAGGTACTCAGATCCAATCTGGCATCGTCGGCCTGCAAACATACAACGGCGTCGTTTACCGGGGGGGAGTCAACCAAATCCAAATATTAAATTTCTCAGACCGTGCTGGACTTATACCAATTATACCAATTGGGCCAAGAAGCCCGATACATTAAATGCAATATTATGAATATCACAGATTTCAGCTGGGCATTAAATTCACCAATCATAAGTTGGATTTGCAATGGCTTTTTAGTCAGAAAAAAATTCCACTTTCCAGTGCGAAGCGCAATTCTGTTGATTGATGGAACAGGAGTTGCCGTTGTTGAACCATTTGAAGAAAGGGGTCGTGACAATGGAGTTGTTTTTAATGGCGATGGAACAGTCCGATTCAGATTGAAATTTCCGCTTCCTGAACCTTATGGCAATTGTTTTGATCAGATATATTATGTTGAAGGGAAATTAACGGCTTTTGCTAACCAGAATGGAACTGATTTCGCTCATGAGCTTAACCCGCAAACCGGCGAGATATTAAAAACCTATGAAAGCCGTTAAGCGTACATCATTCCGCCGGCAATGAGTGTTTTCCAAAAGTTTTCTACCAACGCCAAACGAAAGTGCAGCAAATTTCCTGCATCCATTATTTACAGATGTCAAATTTTAACACATTCTGGTCTCAACTTCGATGAGCACTAAACTCAAATCTGTGGTCAAACGCACCTTTTATCGCAAGGGTATTGTCATCTTGGAGGAGAGGTGTCGGAACGGCAACTTGCATGGCAAGCTAAGAAAGTGGCACCGCAATGGGCAATTGGCGGAGGAGGACTCCTATTGCCACGGCTTGCGCCATGGCCTTTGCCGGCAGTGGAGCGACCGTGGCCGGTTGCTCGGTTCATTTCACATGGCCCACGGGACAGGGGGACAACAAACTTGGTATGATAACGGGCAGTTGAAAGTGGAATTTATCACCGTTGCCGGGCAGTTCTGTGGGCGCAGCCGGAGGTGGCTTCGCGATGGCACATTGATTACCGACGAAGTGCTGCTGTTCAACCGGCAAGTCACACCTGATGTATACCGCCAGGCAGCGGCCAAGGATGCACGGTTGCCAAAATTGCGTGGCCGGATTGCCAAATTGCCGGTCAATGATCCCGCCTGGGAGCAGAAAAGTTTCTTGCTCCACGTCTCCTGGCTTCTGGCGAAGCGCAATGGCAATGAAGTCCGGGCCTGGTTGAAAGCGGAGGACAAAACCAAACGCGGGCTTGGTCGGTTCAAGCGCAAGAGCTTGGCCGCTGCATTTGTTGAGGAGCTTTATCAGGCCGGGGCCGTCAAGGTGATTGCGCCGGACATTTACCACAACCAGCGCGGCGACCAGTTTGCCGACTGTCTGCTTGTGCAACTGCCCAACGCATCGGCGAAGCGCAAGGCCATCCGCAAGGTTTGTGCGCAGTTGCGAAAGGATGATCTCCGTGCGGTCATGCCCGAGAAGGATTGGGGCGAAGCTCACCTTTATATCCAAATGGGTTGATTCAATTGACGATGGCGGAGTTTTTCGGCCATACTGAATTGATCCAATATGGTGAAAGCGATTCATGCGACGGATTGAGGGGATAGCCACGCACCATGAGTACAACCATCAAAAAACACTTTTACCGGAACGGCCAGCTTGGCGAGGAAGTGCCTTTGAAAAAGGGCCTGCGGCAGGGCGTTGTCCGCACTTGGCACAAGAACGGCGCGCTTGCCAGGGAGGAGCCATATAAAAATGATTTGCCTCACGGCCTTTGTCGCCAGTGGGATGAAAAGGGCCGCTTACTAGGCAAATACCGGATGATCCACGGCACCGGCGTTGAACGGATTTGGCACGATAACGGGCAAATTCAAATGGAAATCTCGCTTGTATCCGGCGAATTTTGCGGGCGGAATCGCATCTGGCTGGCGGATGGCGCGTTGCTTTCTGAGCGGTTCTGTTTGCACCGGAAAGAAGTGAGCGCCGCCGAATACCGGGCGGCGGCGGCCAAGGACAAGTCGTTGCCACGATTTCGCGGGCGGCCTGGCAAAGTGCTGCCGGGGAATTCCGCAACGGAAAAACGCAAACTTCGAGTCTTCGTGAAGTGGCTGCTGAAAAAGCCCAACCGTTGCGAGGCTCGGAAGTGGCTGACCCAGTCGGGCACCGGCAAGATTGGGCGGGCACTGGGACGATTCAAACGCGAGGCTGACGCGGCAAAGTTTGTGCAGTCGCTTTATGATGCCGGTGCCCTCAAGGTGGTGGTGCCGGACATCTATGCCAACCAGGCCGGGGATCAATTTGCGGATTGTCTGGTGGTGCGGCTTCCCCGGGATGCGTCCGGGCGGAAAGCCATTCGGAAGGTCTGCGCGCAACTACGCACGCGCAGACTTGGTGCGATCCAACCGGACGAGGACGTGGGGGAGTCGTATCTATATCTCTCCCTGAGTTGATTTATAGGATGACCAGGCAGTCCCGGCCAGCATCCACCGCCAGTGTGCCGCACGCATCCTGGGCTGAAAGCAAGCACCCGGCAACGGCGTCGCCGACCAGCGTTTCCACCGCGTGGCGCATGGGGCGCATGCCCAGCTTCGGGTGAAATCCCTTGCGGACCAACAGAGGCAAGACCCCGTCCGAGACCTTCAGCGTGACACCGCGTCCCTGCAAAAAATTGATTTCCTGCGCGAGAAATTTCTCCGCCACGGCCAGTTGCTGGTCGTAGCCGAGGCGCTGGAACACCAGCTTCTCATCAATGCGGGCGAAAATTTCGGGACGCAACGATTGTTCCGCCCGCGTCAAAACGTGGCGTTCCAGCGTGGCTTCGGTGGAATGCTGCAACAGGAGCAATTCGGCCGAGCCCAGATTGGAGGTGAGCCAGATGTAGAAACCGCTAAAATCGAGGGTTTCGCCGGTTGCCAGCGTGAGTCGCGCGGCATCGAGCAGTTGGAGCAGAATATCCAGAATACGCGGATGCGCCTTTTCCGCCTCGTCAAACAGCAGCACGCCCGTCGCCGATTTCTTCCGCACATTGCCCAGCATGCCGATTTCGTTCGCCCGCGCGCCCAGCAGCAAACCCAGCGAATCCTGCGTTTGGAATTCCGACATGTCGAAACGGAACAGGTGATCCGCGCCCAGCAACACGCGGGTGAAGACCACAATCAGTTCGGTTTTGCCGACGCCCGTCGGCCCCAGCGACAAAATGGTGCCGCGCGGCCGGCCCGGTTTTGTCAGTCCCAACTGGCCGCGCCGTGCGACGGACAGCACGGGGGCGATGACGTGATTCTGGCCGCGGATTTCCAGCGGCAGCTCTTGTTCGAGGATGGCGAGGTTCAAAATATCTTTTAAAAAGAGTGTGTTCATGCGGTCAAAACGTAGCCCAAACCGTGGCCGCTGTTTGTGCATAATAGGCACAAAGTGGGTTCAAAAATGCGCTTTAATGCATGGCGAAGACTTCGGGAGCGGATGCTTCCGAAAACAAAAAACAAAAATGAAAGCATGAAACTATGAAGCGCATTGAACAATCCCAGCCCTCCGCACGCCTGACGACCAGCGCCCGGAATTTCATCAAACGATGGTCGTTGTTGGCGGTGGTGTTGGCCGTCAGTTCCGGCCGAGTGCTGGCCCAATCCAGTGGTGGCACAACCTTTAGTTCCACCGACCTGAAGACCGGCATCAGCAACAGCCTGGCGGTCATCATGCTGTTTGGCTTTGTGCTCGGCATCGCGGCGGTTATCGCCGGTGGTTTTGCCATCCGGCGCGGGGACGTGGACACCGGAAAGCTTTCCATCATCGGCGGCGCGGTCATTGCCGCCGCGCCGGCGGTTGCCTACGCGTTTTTCAAAATCTTCGGCCTGGACTCCAGTTCGACGGTTGGCGTTGGCTCATTCTGATTTAACGACGGGAGGCTGACGTGACCACAGAAGAGAAACGGCTCAACCGCAGGCGGCTCCTATCGGAGTCAGCCGGAGCATTGCTCCCATGGCTGCTGGTTCGCCTCGGCCTCCCGTTCGTTTCCCTACCTTGCTGCAACCGAGCTATCACATGAAAGCCGAACTCCGATTTACGGATACCAATGCCGCGTCCGACTCCGCAGGCCGCACCTGGGGACTTGAAGGCAGCCTGTTTTGGTGGGTGGTCGGCGGATTGGGCGCGGGCATCACCGTTTTCTTTGCCATGGTGGTGGGATTCCAGAGCGGAATTTTCAGCTCGTTTGTGGCGGGGGCCATACCGGTGCTCCTCTGCTTGGCCTACATCTTCACTTTGCGGCAAGGCAAGCCCCCCGGCTATGACCGCGATGTCATCGAACGGCTGCTCACCAGCAACGGGTTCGGTCCCGAAGTCAACCATAACCCAAAACACCCATTATTATGAAATCCAAGCCCAATAAACAAATGTTCGAAATGATTGAACATTCGAAAATGATTCAATTTGCCGGCCAACGCATGACGTGGAGTTTCCCCTGGGCGCAGTTGCATCTTGCGGTTCTGAAAGCCAATCCTTTTTGCCGCGATCCGCAAAAACAGCCGCCCCAAGAACTCACCTTCCATTTTTGCGCTGCGGAAGTGACTTTGTTCGGCTGGCATCTGGATTTGATGTTGAACCCCATCGCCACCCAAAAAATCTCCCACGTCTGGACGGCAAAGAAGTTGCCGGCAAAACGGACCGCGGGGGTGACTTTCATCGCCGAGACCTTTGTTCTGCCGCTGGCCAAGATCACTTCCATGGAAGCAAAGTCGGCGGCTCCTCAATCCGGAACCCATCAAAATCAGCCATGAATCCTGGCGAAATCAGCCACGCGGAACAAGGCCGGCAATCATTGCTGCAATATCTGGCGGCCGCAGAAATGGCCTTGCACGGCGGCCTGCAGATCCACGGCTTCGGCCCCGTTGCCCCCGCACACATGGAGCGGGCGATGGCGCACATCCGCGAAGCCCATATCGCCATCAGGGAAACCAAAGCCGCGCGCAGCGTGGCGCAATTGGTGGCGGAACGCCACCAATCGGAGCCAGCCATGGCGGGTGTGAAACGTAAAAAATGTCAACGAGTCTGAACTATGTTCGAGCATTCCCCCAACGGTTATTTTGTCCGCGACCTGATCATTTTCAATCATCTGCGGCGCGGCGGCTATGTGGCCAAAGGCTTCATGCTTGACGCCCCTGATCTGGTCAACAGTCCGATTGCCGACCTCAATGATTTTCAGGATCAAATCTGTCTCCTGCTGGCGTCGCTGCAGGAAAATCAGCGGCTGCAAATCCAGTACTTTTGTGATTCCGATTACAAGGAGGAGTTGCTTCGCTACCAGGGGCAGACGGAAAAGTTTTCCAACCCCTGGACCAGGCGGGTTCGCAACGAACGCTTTTGCCGCTACTGGCAGGCGATGATGGAGCGCAAATTGCGCCGCCAGCGCGTGATTATTTACATCACGCGCGCACTGGAAAACGAACCCAAACTGGCGCAGTCCCTTGCGGCCCGGCGTCATTACTACGAAACCCTGCTGGAGCAGCTTGCCAACGAATTTGACCACACGCACCGGTTGTTGCTCGAAATCTTTTCGGCCGCCGCCATGCGCGTCACGCCGATGACGGACGCCGATCATTTCCGGCATTACACCCGCTTTCTCAACCCGTCGTTCAACGACCGGCTGGATTTTGACCCGACGGAAGGCTTTGAGCCGGAGCTCTCGATCCAGGAAAACTGCTGGCATTCGGAAGGCAATGGCCAGGCCGACTTCGGCTTTTTTCTCGACGGGCATTATCAAAGCATCGTGGTTTTGACCCGCTGGCCGCGCACGACCTATCCCGGCATCATCCAACGGCTCACCAATCTGCGGCTGTTGGATTACGCCATTACGGTCAACATTGACCCATTGCCCATCAGCAAGGAAATCTCCAAGGAGGAAAAGGAGCATGACCGGGTGGCTGGCGATTATGCCAGTGAGAAGAAAATCTCGCTGCTGACCGTCATGGAGAAAAAACAGCGAAAGATCTCCGCCTTGATGCAAGGCCAGACCATCCCGTTCAATGCCCTGTTTGTGGTCCGGGTTTGGGACAAATCGAAGGAGGGCTTGAATGCCAAAACCGCCGCGCTCAAAAGCGCCATCCAGTCCATGAATGCGGCGCAGTATTTCGAGACCAACCTGCCGACGACCACCAAGAATCTCTTCTTCCAAACGTGGCCAGGCTGGACGTTTGGCCATTACGAGCATCGCAAACTTTATGCGGAACACCGGTATCTCGCCGACATGCTGCCGCTCACCAGCACATTTACCGGGCATCTGGCCACCGCTGAAGCCATCTACGAAGGTCCGGCGCACAATCTGATCGGCATCGAAACCTTCTCCGGCTCAAAAAGCAATCAATCCCCCCAGCATGCGGTTTTATTGGGGATGTCGGGCGCGGGAAAGTCTGTCACCGTTTGTGATCTGCTATCGCAGACCGAGGGCTATTTTGCCTATACCGTGATCATTGAAGAAGGGTTGTCCTATGGCATCTATACCCAGACGGTGGACGAAGGCGCCCGGCCCATCATTATTCATCCCGACGGCGACCTGACCATTAACTATCTCGACACCAAAGGTTTGCCCCTCACCCCGGATCATCTGTCGGCGGCCACTGCGCTGGTGGCGCGAATGATCGGCACGAGCACCCAGGAGGACAAGCAAATGCTGCGGCAGGCGCAGATTGCCAAGTATTTAAACCTGCTCTACGAGGATGCCTTTCAGGATTGGCAGAAAAAGCGACACGGCCAGTTGCTGGACATTGCCCGGCAGGGGCTGGCGTTGCTGAAATTCCGCGTTGAACGAATGCCGCCTGGCGCGACTACCTTGGAAACCTTCGCCGACTTCCGTGACTGGCTTGCTACGCATCCGGATGAAGCGGGCGCGTTTCTCGCGCAGTTCAGCGAAGGCGAAGCCTTGCGCTTTCTCAAAGACCCCAAGACCTCCAAAGAAGTCCGCAACCTGGCTTATGCCCGGTTCACCCCGGAAGAATTTCCCACCCACCGGATGTTGCAGGAATTGATGATGCTCGATCCGGTGGGGGCGGAACGGGAGCAGATTGGCGAAATTGCCACCTTGCTGCTGCCGTGGTGCCGGGATGGCAATTACGGCTGCTTGTTTGACGGGGTGACCAACATTTCACTCACGGGGAAAATCGCCCATTTCGAGCTGGGTTACATCCCTGAATCCGCCAAGGAGCTGAAAGCGGCGGCGGGCTTCCTCATCACCAATCACGCGCGCAAACACATCATCACCCTCCCGCGCGCCCTGCGCAAACGGAATATTTATGAGGAAGTCGCCCGTTTCCTGGACATTCCCGGCGGCCAGGAAATCGTTCAGGAATCCTATGCTCAATTGCGGAAGTTCAATTGCTGGAACATCTCCATTGTTCAGCAATATGCACGGTTCAAGCAGTCGCGCATCCGCTCGGCGGTGTTCGGCAACAGCCGTCAATTTTACATCATGCGGCAGAACGACCGCACGGACCTGGACGACATGGGCAAGGACATTGCCCTGCCGGAAGTGACGCAGCACGCGATAATGAATTATCCGCTGCCCGACCATCAAACCGGGCAAAAATACTCGCCGTTCACTTACTTCCACACCGATTCGCTCCGGAACATTTGCGGCACGGTCCATAATGTCGCCTCCCCCGAAATGCTCTATTGCAGCTCATCCAGTGGCGAGCATTTTGACAAGCGCGCCCGTGAACTGCGCCAAAGTCCGAATATCGTCGAGGGCATCATCGCCCACGCCAACCCGCAAAAGGAGGAAAAATGAAGGAATTCCATATTCTGAACCTCGGTGCCGGGGTCCAGTCCACCACCCTGTATCTGATGTTTTTGCATGGGGTTTTATTCCCGCAGATTGATTACGCCATTTTTGCCGACACCGGCGAGGAGCCGACGCCCGTTTATCGGCATCTCGAATGGCTGCAATCACTCAATGGTCCGCGCATTCTGGTGCGCTCCGTCGGCAGGCTTGGCGATGACTTGCAGCATGGTCGGAATTCGACTGGCCAACGCTTCGCCAGCATCCCTGCCTACACCACCGATCAACCTGGTCTTCCCAAAGGGATGCTCCGCCGTCAATGCACCCGCGAGTACAAATTGGATGTCATCGAACACGTCATTCGCCATGAAATTGTGGGCTTGAAACCGCGCCAATGGTTTCCGTGCAATGAAGTCCATGTCCGGCAATATATCGGCATCAGTTTTGATGAGGCCGGACGCGCGGCCAGGGTGCGGCTGCGCTTTGCGGAAATTTCCTGGGCCACGCCGGCATTTCCACTCCTGGAGCGCGAAATAACGCGCTCCATGTGCCAGCAACGGCTGAGAGCCTTCGGCGTTCCCCATGAAGTGCCGCGTTCCGCATGTGTGTTTTGCCCATACCATTCCAATGAGGAATGGCGGTGGCTGCGGGACAACGACCCGGCTGGCTTTCAACGGGCCACGGAAATTGATGCCGCCCTGCGAACTCCCGGCAAGGTCATCAACCGAAACCTCGACCAGCAACTATTTGTGCATCGTTCATGCCGGCCACTCGCCGAGGCGCTCCTGGAACAACCGGAATCGTCCCAAGACCAGATGACCTTCGGCTTTTACCAGGAATGCAATGGCCTGTGCGGAAATTAAACCACCAAACTTATGAATAAATCCATGTTGATCCTCGTCCTTGCCGGGACTGCCTGCCTGTTTACCGGCTGTGCCGCCGTCACCAGAACCACCACCGACCTGGCGTTGGGGGCCGGCGGTGCGGCCCTCGGCGGTGAGCTGTCGCACAATAATCCCTACGCCATGGTTGGCGGCGCAGCGGCCGGTGTGCTCGCTGGCGAAACCCTCCATTATGCCAACAGCAAACTCAACGACCAATCCTTCCAGACGGGTTACGACAAAGGCCGTAGCGATGCCGTGAAGCAACAGTATTGGCTTTATGTGCAGATGCAGCAGGCCAAAGCCGGCAACGAAGGCCGCGTTCGCCTTTATGAAGTCCAACTCCCCGAACAGACCATTGACGGGGTGATGTTCAAACCCACGACCAAATATCTCCGCATCGAGGAGTGAGTCGGTGGAACCACCCATTATTTCCTGCCAAACCAAACTGTAGAAAGGAAGAAACATGAGAAAAATGCTGGTTCTGACCGCAATCGCCCTGCCGTTGGCGTTTTCCGCCCGTGCGCAGTGGCCGGTCTTTGACGCCACTTCGAATATGCAACAGATCATGGATGAAGCCGAAAGCATGGCGGAATTCGTCTCCATGGTTGACAACCAGGTGCAGCAGATCCAAACCCTTAACAATCAGTTAAGCGAGTTCAAGAATTACGAGTCTGTGTTTGGGAACCCGTCCAATGTGGTCCTGTTCGCAGTTGCACCCTTGGAATCGGATTTGCTGAACCTGGAGCCGGGCACCAATCTGGAAAACCTGGTGTCCAGCGCCAATGGTAGCAACGCGCTGACCTACAATGATGCCGGCATCTATGCCACCGTGGGCACCAGCTTCCAAACGCCCCGTGGGCAGACCATCCAGCGCCCCGCCGACCAGTACAAATCCTACGCGGCGATCAATAGCGCGGCCAGCAACTACGTCGCGGTCGCGGATAATGCGGCGCGACGGCGTGCGGCCATCAAGGATGAAATCGCGCAGACCACCCAGCAACTCCAGAACGCCACCACCGATGCCCAAGTCCAGAAGTTGCATGCGGTGTTAACCAGTTTGAACGCCGACCTTGCCAGCACGGATGACGAAATCAACCAGGCGGTGGCTTCCGCGCTGGTCCAGGATATCCAGAACCGGAACGACCAGCAAAAGCAGGCGCAGGCGCTGAAAGAACAGCAAGCCGCCGCGTTTACGGAAGCCGTCAGCAATACCGCCAGCACGTTCCAACTGCTGGACTCGCCCACCACGTTCCCCCAATAACACTCCCATCCAACCCGCACCGATTTATGGCCTCCTTTGAAACCTTGTTCCCGACGTTTCTCGAGCGTTGCGCCGACTTGCGCAATGCATTGTTGGTCGTGGCCTATATGCTGGTCATCGTGGGCATCATTATGATGGCCATGCCCCGGCCATCAGTGCGGGCCTGGACGCGCTATTTCGTCCGGCTCATCGTCGTGCTTTCGCTGCTGACCTTTCTGCCGCAATGGGGCGATCAAATCCAGGGTATCGTTTCCGACACGGTGACGAACACGCTGCAAGCCAACCCCGACGAGGTCTTTCACGCCTACTGGAACACCCTCAGTCTGAAACAAGGTCAAAACAATTCGTCCCAGAGCTTGTGGGACATGATTGGCGATTCGAGTTCCTTTCTCGTCAATATGCTCATCGGTTTTGTTCTGTGGATATTCTCCTTCGTGGCCTGGTTGTTGATGTTCTGGGCGTATATCTTCCAGAAAATCATTCTCAACGTTGGCTACGCGCTTTCGCCCATCCTGATTGGTTATCTTGCCCTGCCAGCCTTGAGCAGCACCGGGGTGCGTTATTTGAGCAGTCTCCTGGGCGTGTTGCTCTGGCCGTTGGGCTGGGGGGCGGCGGCCTTGATCTCGCAAGGGATTCTCGATTTTATGACCGATCAGTCGTTCCTCTCCATTGATCCCAGCGCCAGTCTTTACCAACTGCAAAATTTAATCGGTCTCGGCGTGCTCGCCTTCTGGTCCATTTTCAGCACCTGCGCGGCCCCGGTCATTATCCAGAAAGTCATCGCTTCCGGCGTGCAAGCGGGCAGTGCGCTCCTCAGCGGCGGGATCAGCACCTTCATTCAGACCACCGCCACCACGGCGGCCGCGGCCGCCGTCGCCGCTCCCGTTGGCAAACCCCTGGTCACCGCGTTTACCGCCGGTCTCGCTGGCACGTTAAGCTGCCTTTCGTTGAGCAGCGGCATGGGCAGTGCCGGGTCCATTATCATTGCTGGTTCCGGCTTGCCGCCGCGTACGGCGCGTGGCCGGCCAGGCGACGATGTCACCGGGGACAAAGCCGTCCGCGATCTGCTTGGCGCATCTCGTAAATAAACCACCCTATGAATACCACTCCCGAATCTCTGCGTTCGACCCAGACCAACCTGGGCACGGCCAATGTTCCTGCCGCCCGGCGCAAATTTGAACCAACTCAACTCTTTGCGCAACGCGACCGCCTGCCATTAATATGGTTCTGCATTGCCATCGGTGCCATTGTCTTTTCGGCGTTCGACCGCTTCCATCTGGTCAATTCGCTCAAACAACGTGAGCGCGTCGTCATCATTGATCCGGCCGGCACCTATTACCTTTCGCCCCTGCTGGAGTTTCAGGAGGCGAAGGAACTTCATGCCCAACAGGCCACCCTCGCTGCGCTGGCGTTTTTGGAGCGGAACCCCCGTGATTTCGACCACCCCGAGTTGCTCAAACAACTGTTCCTAAAATCGGCCTTGAACAGGGCCGAGGATTATCGGTTCAAAGACGATGCGGAATTCCGCAGCAAGCATCTTCACCAAAAAAGCGAAGTGGCAAATCTGGACATCCTGGACACACGCGATAACGAAGTGTTGGTCAACCTTACCGGGCAGGTCATCCGCAACGGGGTTTTCCAGGACAAAGCCTTCACCGAGGCCTTCCCATTTTCTCTGCGCCTGAAACTTGTCCGCAACCCCAACATGGCCATGAATGGTCGCTATCCGACCGCTGTGGCCGACTTCAAATATGAAATCAATCAATAACCTTCTTTTACTGTTCATTCCGTTGACCGCCCGGGCCGCCGGCTCAGAGCCGATAGAAACCGTCCGGCTCGATGACCGGGTTGTCTATGCCATACCGGTCGCCACCAACCGGGTAACCACCATTAGCTTTCCGGGGCCAATCGCCGCAATCGACGCGGCGGGCGTTTCCACCGATCCGCGCCTGCCAGGTCAATTCCAACTGGCTCATGCCAAGGGAACGGCATTTTTCAGCGTGCGCGCGGTGGTCCCGAAAGCCTCGGCCAATGTCAACGTGCGCTGGGGGAAAAGCACTTATGTGTTTCAATTGGACGAATGTCCCCAGCCGGTCCTTTCCCTCGTTCTGGAAAGCCAGCCGGGCGGCGGGGCGGTGCAACCGGCACCGGTGGTTTCGCCCGCGCGCCTGCTCGCGCTGCTGGACAAAGCCCGGGCGTTTTCATTGTTAAAACAACAGCACCCCGAATCCGTCGCGGACGTGGACTTCACCACGTTCGCAAAGCATCCGTGCATCTCGGTCTTTGACGACTATGAAATTGACGTGGAAGAGGTGTTTCGCTTCAACCCGGAGGATACTCTGGTATTTCACCTCCGGCTGAAAAACAAAACGGACCGGCCAATTCACTATCGGCCGGATAGCTTTTCACTTCGCGTGGGCAATCGGCTTTATCCCCAATCCATCAGCGACGCTGACGGCTTAATTCCGCCAAAAACTGAAGTGGCTGCTGGTTTTGCCGTCACCGGCACTCCGCACGGCGCTCGCAATGAGTTGTCGCTAAAAAATGAATTCACCATTTTGGTGGATCGTTTGCCGGAACCGGCAGCAGCCTCGGTCACCAACCAACCCGTTGCCAATCCATGAATCCACGCGCTTTTCTTAATTTCTTCCACACCAGGGCGGGCAAGCTCACCTTGTTCGCCGGCTTGTTGACGACGGGGTTGGTGATCTATCAACATACGCGGACTCAATCTGCCAGTTCGGCAGCACCGACATCAGAGGTCAACCGCAAAGACCGCAAAGCCAGCAAGCCGCAAGTCATTGAGACGATCCGCCGGAAGATGGAAATTTTTGAACCGCCGACACCCAAACCAGAACATAAAAATCAATCAACGGCCGAGGCTGGGTATCGGTCTGTCGAATCGGTGGCGACCGGCGGACGCAGGGAGCATGGCGAACAGGCTGAACCTGTTGAACCCATTGAACCTGGCCAACATATTGGGGTTAAAGCAGCCGACCCCGTGTCCCCGATTCTGCCTATCAGTCTGTTTGCCGAAACGCCAAGCCAACCGTCGGCAGCCAGGACGCTGAGCGACAATTTTGCTCCTTATGGCCGGTTGATTTCCTGTGAGACGGTCGTCACCGTGGATTCCTCTTCGATCCGCACTCCGATAATCGGGCTCGTGACGGAGGACGTATATTACGCCGGAAGGCTCATCATCCCGGCGGGCACAGAGGTCCACGGCACCGCAGCGTCTGACCGCACCCGTGAACGGCTGGCGAGCGGCACCGCGTGGACGCTGGTCTGGCAAACCGGCGAGGAATTGCGACTAAACGCCATCGCCCTTGACCGCGAATTCGAGTCGGACACCAACCACGTTGGTTGGGGCATCACCGATGGCAGCGCGGGTTTGCGGGGCCAGCTAATCAAGTCGGATAACCTGGCGGAAATCAAGCTGTTTGCCGCGACGTTTCTTTCCGGGGCCGCCAGCGCCATGACCGAAAAGGAACAAACCATCTTCGGCTCGGTGGACAGTCAATCCTTGAACAACGCGCCATTCCAGGGCGCGCAAAAAGTGCTCAGCGAATATGCCCAAAGCATCTACGACGCGATCCAACGCGACGGCTTTTATGTCCGTGTGCCATCGGGCAAGCAATTTTACCTCTATGTGCTGCAAACCATTGATCGTACGGATGCCCGCCTGGGCGCCTCCGGCGAGAGCTCTTCGGAAACCAATGAACCGGGTCTGACCGCCACAGTTCAAATTAAACCACAAACTCACAAATCGTCCCTGGCCCAACCATTCACTTCCGTCCAACCATGAAAATATTTCCCATCACCCTTTGGCTGTTTGTTGCCGGTTGTTCCACGCGCGAAGCTCGCAAAGTGACGGTCTCGCCCCGTCCCGCAGTCCTTGCCCCGGACGGTTCGACCGAGGTGGTGCGTTATCCCGAGGTGATCAGGGACTATTACATCGCCCGTTATATTGATCCAAATCAACCGCTGTTATTGCATGAAGCCCACACGGTCTATCGCGTGGAAGGTCTGGCCACCTGGGATTTTCATTCGATACCCGGTGATTTCATGCTGCCTGGACGCCTGGCCGGCCCAACGAATTCGGCTTTTGCGTTGCCACCCGTCAATGACGCCGTTATCGCCGAAATGAATCACCAACATGCCATCTCGCTTACGATGCTTCAGCAGACAGAGTCGTTGAATGGTTCCCTTCACGATTTTTCAAACGCTTTGTCCGCCACTCGTAATCTGGTGGAGCAGAACAAGGCCCTACGCCAAGAACTTTCAAAGGCAAACAACCGGCTGAATGCGCTGGAAGCTGAAGCCAAACAGCGCCGGGTTGATCCATCCACCAATGCCGACAACTAACATAAACATTTTGCCGGAGGTGCTGCCGGTCGGAAGTCCGGTGCCAATCCTCCGGTAAACCGGGAATGATTCCCGTATACTGACAAACCTAACACCTACTAATTATGAGCATGAAATCAAAAACTCCGCCTCCCAATGGCAACAACGGCAACAACGGCAGCAACAGTAACAATGGCAACCAACCGCGAGAATATCGCAACATCCCCGAAATTGATGCGAAGATTGACGCGTACATTCGGGACAACCCAAAAAACTGGGCCTATATTCAAGCGATGCCGCGTGATCGCCTGGAGCGCTCACTGGTATTGGACGAAATCCAAAAACTGGAACGTCAACAACGCATTCGTGACGGCGTGATGAAAAAAATCGGGCAAAACCCGGAGATGAAACAAGCCTACGAGACTTTACTGAAGGGCGTGCCGGAAGAGGTTCGGGACTCAGTGATGGCGCAAGTGGCAACCCAAACCGGTCGGGCCATCACCCGTAGTCAGCGTGAACATGGACAGACAGTCTAAAGTTGTAGTCTCACACGAATGACCAAATATTATACACAGGGCGATTTTGTGTCCATCTGATTTAAAAATACGCCTAATCATTGAACGAAAGACAGTTCACAGTGTCTTATTTCTGTAACGATTAAGGGCTATGCCGACACAACTACAACTTGAGATCAGGATGTTTGAGTTGCTCGATCAACTGGGCAATTTCATCCGCGAACACTCGTTGATTTTTCTGGTTGGAATCATTGTGCTAACCATTTTGGGTGGCGCGTGGTTATTGGCTCTGCTGCGAAACTGCCGAGGCGCGCGTCCGCTTGGATGCCAGGCCAGCATAACCATGGGTTACGGCATTCTGATTGGTCCACCTCATCATGAAACACCTCCGCCCCTCAGCCTCACTCCACCGGAACACTGGGACGACAAAAGCGATTAAAGTCATCCGCACACTCGTGGTGGTGGCGGGCTGATCAGGGCGGTATGAAGCGGGTCAATACGATCGGGCGCAACATAGCAAAGTTGCGCCGCCTCAAGGGCTGGAGCCAAGAGGTGATGGCGAGCAAGATGCAATGCCTTGGCGGCCTGGGCAGACACAAGGCTTATGACATGACGCGTCAAGTCGTGGGCAACATTGAAAGCGAGCGCCAGAATATATATCACTGGCATATTGAAGTCATTCGTGAGGTGTTGGGCTGTACCTATGATGACATTTTTCATGGTCCAAAAGTGAGCCGGCTGCCGCCACGCACGTTATATAAAAAGCTGCGCAAACGACGCCGGCGCTAATCGCCCAGCAAATAATTTTGCCAAAACACTGGCGTATTTCCCCGAGGATTTTATAACATGCCACCGCGCCGACAAGTCGTGCCGGACCCGTCGCAACTCGACCTGTTTGCGCCAATCCAAAAGCATTATGACCACAATGACCCAATACGGACTGATGGCCGAGAACCATTGGCGCGCGTTCCGCCCGAAGATGGTCGCGGAGCTCGAAGCGAAGGGAACGCTGCAAGCGACGCTGTTGGAAGCGGAGGAACAGACCGACGCGGAAGTGGACCAGATTCGCCGCCAATTGATTCAGCAGGGACAGACCCCGCAGCAGGCGCACGACACGGCCTGGGAAATGGTGCGGGAGCGATACCTCTTCCTGCCGCCAGAATCCTGCCGCCCGTTCGGGATCCCGATCCCGTTCGCAACCAAAACAATTACCGCATCACCGACGCGGACAAGGTCGGTGCCGGCTCGCTCAAGCAAAAATGCCGCGACAATCTCGCGGCCATTGAGCTGCTAAAGCATCTCGAAGCTGAAACCCGCCCGGCTACCGACGAGGAAAAGCGGACGCTCGTCCGTTATAGCGGCTGGGGCGGACTGCCACAGGTCTTCGATCCGCAAAACCGGGAATGGGCGGTCGAAGGCGAACGGTTGGAAAAATTGCTCACGCCGGTCGAACTCGACTCCGCCCGGGCCACCACACTTAATGCACACTACACTGCCCCCGTGGTCATCCGGGGGATGTATGCGGCGCTGCACCGCTTTGGTTTCGAGCATGGCCGCATCCTTGAACCTGCCTGCGGGTTGGGGCATTTCATCGGCCTCATGCCGGAGGCAATGCACGCCCGGTCACAGATTACAGGCATTGAAATTGATTCCACCACCACGCGCCTCGCAAAAATGCTGTATCCCGATGCGGACATCCGGCATCAACCCTTCGAGGAAGCCAGGCTGGCCGATGGATTTTATGATGTGGCCATCTCCAACATTCCCTTCGGCGATTACAAACCTTACGACCCGCGTTTTAAAAAGTGGAATTTTATCATTCACGATTATTTCTTTGCCGCCACTTTGGAAAAAGTCCGGCCGGGCGGATTGGTCCTCTTCGTCACGTCCAAAGGCACGTTCGACAAACTCGACGGCGCGCTCCGCGAGTATGTCTCGCAACAGGCCGATTTGCTGGGGGCCATCCGGCTTCCAAACGACGCCTTCAAGCGCAATGCCAACACCGAAGTCACCACCGATATTGTGATGCTGCGCAAACGGATGCCCGGCGAACTGCCTCAAGGGCCGGCCTGGAAGCAGCTCACGGAGATCACCAATTCCACCGGGGAAGCCCTCTCGATAAACGAATATTTTGCCGAACGCCCTCAGATGATGCTTGGCGAAATGCGCCTGGAAGGCAGGATGTATGGTCGCAGTGAGGCGGCGCTAATCGGTAACGGCCGCGATTTGGGCGAGCCATTGCACGCGGCGATTGGCTTGCTGCCTGCCGGGGTGTTTCATCGCCAGCGGATTCAGGTTGCCGCGCCGACCGTTGAGCAGACTTTTCCCGCACCGGATAGCGTCAAACCCAATGCCTACGCGCTGGTAAACGGGGCCATCGCCATCCGCGTCGGCGAGGAAATGCGGGTGCTGGGTGAGTTGAACCAGAACACGGCCGCGAAAATTCGCGGCCTGATCCGCGTGCGTGATGCGGTGCGCCTGTGCCTGCGTTCGCAGCTTGAAGGCCACGAGGATGAGGCGGTGGTTTCCGCGCGGGAACAGCTCAACCAGGCTTACGACCGGTTTGTTCAAAGCCATGGGCCGATTTCCGCCCGGTCCAACACTGCGGCTTTCCGCGCCGACCCGGATTTGCCGCTGTTGCTTTCTTTGGAGAATTATGACGAGGAAACCAAGCGCGCCACCAAGGCCGCCATTTTCCGCGAGCGTACCATTCAGCATAATCGTCCGGTTTCGTCGGTTGCCGATGCAAGGGAGGCGTTGCTCGTCACCTTGAATGAGCGTGGCTGGGTTGATCTCGACCATTTGAGCGGGTTGTTGCAGCGGGCTCCGGCTGAGTTTCTGCCGGAACTTAAAGGTACCATTTTCCTGAATCCACTGACTTCCCGATGGGAAACCGAAGATGAATATCTTTCCGGCAATGTCCGCGCAAAGCTTTCCGCCGCCGAAGCATCGGCTTTAGTGGACCCCCAGTTTCAGGCGAATGTCGAAGTGCTTAAGGGCGTGCAACCCGCCGACCTGAACGCCACGGAAATTGATGCGCGGCTGGGCAGTGCTTGGATTCCGGCGGAAGACATCCGCAAATTCGCCGAGGAAATGCTGGGCGAGACCGGTATTTCGGCAAGCTACGCACCGACCATTGGCACCTGGATCGTGCGGGGCGGCTTTTCCGCGAAGGCCAGTGTGGGCAACACCGCCGAGTTCGGCACGGATCGTCGCAACGCGCTCGACCTGCTCGAAGACGCGCTCAATCTGCGCACCCCAACCGTTTATGATTATGACCCGGAGAAGCAACGGGAGGTCATCAATCCGGCCGCCACCGAGGGGGCGCGCGACAAACAGGAAAAAATCAAAGCCCGATTCAAGGACTGGATTTGGTCGGATGACGACCGGCGGGAGCGGCTTACCCGTAAATACAACGACGAGTTCAATCACACCCGTCTGCGCACGTTTAACGGGGATCATCTCACGCTCCCCGGCGCCTCGCCGGCCATTGTCTTGCGCCCGCATCAGAAAGCGTCAGTCTGGCGGATTTTGCAGACGCCCAACACGCTGCTGGCTCACGTTGTCGGGGCGGGCAAAACGTACACGATGGTCGCCGCCGCGATGGAGTTGCGCCGGTTGGGACTGGCGCGCAAACCGTTGTTTGCCGTGCCGAATCACATGCTCGGCCAGTTCTCCGGGGAACTGCTGACGCTGTACCCTGGTGCCAACATCCTCGTGGCGAGCAAGGATGACTTTGAAAAACAGAAACGCAAGACGCTGCTGAGCCGCATTGCCACCGGCAACTGGGATGCCGTGATTGTCACACATTCGGGGTTTGAGAAAATTCCCATTGCCCGCGCCACCCAGGAGGAATTCTTCCGCGAACAATTGCGCGAACTGGAATTAGCCATCACGGAGCAGCGCAAGCATGATAACTCCCGCATTGTAAAGGAGTTGGAACGCGCCAAGAAGAAGCTCGAAACCCGGCTCAAAGAGCTGACGGGGGCGGAAAAGAAGGATGATACGCTCACGTTCGAGGAATTGGGCGTTGACCGGGTCTTCGTGGACGAGGCTCACTATTTTAAAAATTTGTTTTACGTGTCCAAAATGACGCGTATCGCCGGCTTGCCGGCGACGGCTTCCCAGCGCGCCTTTGATATGTTCCTAAAAACGCGGCACATCCAACGGGTCAACGGCGGGGGCGGGATTACGTTTGCCACCGGCACCCCCATTGCCAACAGCGTCGCCGAGATGTTCACGATGCAAAAGTATCTGCAGATGACCGCGCTCAAGGCTCAGCGGATTGACCATTTTGATTCCTGGGCGGCCACCTTTGGCGAGCCGGTGACGGCGATGGAACTCTCTCCAGACGGTTCCGGCTACCGGATCAACACGCGTTTTGCGCGTTTCATCAATGTGCCGGAGCTGATGCAGCAATTCCGGCAGGTCGCCGACATCCAGACTCAGACCATGCTCAAACTCCCCGTTCCGGTGCTTCGCCATGGCAAACCGCTGACCGTCAGCGCGCCCTGTTCCGCCGATTTGAAGGAGATTGTGCAAAGCCTGGTTGAGCGTGCCGAGGCATTACGCACGGGGCAGGTTGATCCCCGCGATGACAATATGCTGCTCGTGACCACCGACGGACGCAAGGCCGCGCTCGACCTGCGGCTTTATAATCCCGGTTTGCCCGATCATCCATACAGCAAAGTCAACAAAGCGGTGGGCGAAGTGGAACGCATCTGGCGGGAAACCAGCGAGCGCCGCTGTTCACAATTGGTTTTCTGCGACCTTTCAACGCCAACGCAGGGCAAAGGCTTTTCAGTCTATGAAGACATGCGCGACAAGCTCGTGGCGCGGGGAATTCCCGCCGCCGAAATCGCTTTCATCCAGGATTACGACAGTGACAACGCCAAAGTTGAATTGTTCCGCGATGTGCGCGCGGGCAAAGTGCGGGTGCTATTCGGCAGCACCCAGAAAATGGGCGCAGGAACGAATGTCCAGGAACGGTTGGTTGCCTTGCACCACCTTGACGCCCCGTGGCGCCCAGCCGACGTGGAACAGCGTGAGGGGAGGATTCTCCGGCAGGGCAACACCAATCCGGAAATCCAAATCCATCGCTACGTCACCGAGGAATCCTTCGATGCCTACATGTGGCAGACGTTGGAAACCAAGGCCAGGTTTATCGCGCAGGTCATGACCGGTGAGAACAGTTTGCGCCGGATTGAGGACGTGGACGGCGCGGCGCTGACCTATGCCGAGGTAAAAGCCATCGCTTCTGGAAATCCGATGGTGATTGAAAAGGCCGGCATTGATGCCGAGGTGGCCCGGTTGACCCGGCTTCGCAGTCAGCATGCGCAGACCCAATACAATCTTCGTTATCAATGCCGGCATCACACGGAGGAAGTGCCACGCCTGCAAAAACGTCTTGAAGCAGTGCAACGGGACATGGCCGCCCGCCATGATACCAGTGGCGATAAATTTATCGTTGAACTCGAAGGCCAGGCAATCCGCGACCGCGGTATTGCCGGGGAACTGATTCTCCGCCGGGCGGAACGAATGAATGGCACTCGCGCGCAAAAACACATCGGTTCGTTTGCCGGGTTCAAACTATCCGTGGCCGATAATTATCTGCGTGGGGTGGAAGTCCTGTTGGAAGGTGCGACGGCTCATGTCGCCAAAGTCGCCAACACTGCTCTTGGCACGATTCGCTCCCTTGAATACACGATCCAGAACCTTGACGAAACGGCGGCTTGCCTGACGGAGAACATCAAGTCATCGCAAAAGCGCCTCGCTGGCATGCAGGAACAGGTGGGGCAACCTTTTGAGCACGTGGACAAACTGGCCACGCTCCTCAAGCGCCAGCAGGAAATCACTGACGCTCTTGACTTGCACAAGAATCAGGCGTCCAACCAGCTTGATGCGCAAGCCAGCGAAACGCCAGATGAAATCCTGCAAGAAAATCAATCCCCGTCTCAAAAACCGGAACAGCGCAATGGCCATGAAATCGCGCCGGCAGGCGAATCAATGATCGTCAACCCCTCACGGCAAAAGCAACACGTAGTTCGTGTTTGAAAATGCCGCCATGACCAACGTGCGCTTCGTCGGTGGGGCAAGGGACTAATGCCGTCCACTTTCTTTCCACCTTCCGGCGCGCACGCTCGTCATGGCTGCCTTGGCACGCAATTGCGCGGGGCTTCCGTCCGGGCAATGGCACGCAACGTTCCGTTCCGGCTCTGTTCCGTAAAAGCTTCTCGCCGCCCTCGCTTCACGTCTGCGCGCCAATGGCCAGACCGAAGCCGCATCGGTTAATCCGGTTAAGGATGACGAGTCATCGAACCAGTCCAGCTACCAAACAGGCACACGAGGTCGTGTTTGAATGCCTTCTGATACAACTGCTTGTTTATTAGGTGTTTGATCGTACATTTTATTCTTGAACCTTGTTTGCCTACTTCCACCCATGGCAAAGTTTCAAATACCACCGCCTCCGGCCTCAATGAAAAAGAGGTTTAGTTATGGGTCAGCACCACGGTCATCCAATGAGTTTCGACCGCGAACAGATCAAAAGCCGTATGGCGGACCTTGCCAGCAACGGCGTGTTCATCGGTACCTCTTCATGGAAATGATCAGACGCATTTGCCACCAGCTGGACCAAAAATGTCAGATTGAGATCAAATAGCCGTTCGACATCGCGCCACAATTATCCGACCTTGGTCTTTTCCGGCGTTTCCTCGTGTGCCTTGAGCATGTCTGCCAGCAGGGCTTGAAAAACTTTTAATCCCGTCATCGGAACCATGACGGAATTGCGTTTTTGGGAACTGCCGCCGCTTTCGATGATCCGGAGAAATCCACCCCGGTCATTTTCTCTTAGGCTCAAGAAAAACGCTTTCCGCTCCACCGCAATTCCACCTTCTTTAATAATATTTTCAACCACTCGTGGGCGTGTTGGGGCGTCCTCGAAATTGCGGTGGTCGTAAGGCTGCCGCCTGGGCGGCAGCCGGTGGCTGAGGTCGTTTGAGATCATCGGAGAATAATTACATCTTTATGGTTTTCAGACAATCAAGATCAATGCGATCAACGCCAACGGGCCGACGATATCCGGTGCGGCTTCCAGCGACTTCCAGTGCTTCCAGCGCCTGTATAGCTTGAATCGCTTGATAGCTTAGCTTGGTTGTGGCTTGACGTCGCCTTTTTCCCTGTGGCACCCTGAGCAAAGCAAGCCACATGAAAAGCAATTACCCGAGCCGGCTCCTCCTTTCCTTTCTGCTGCTTGAATTTTCGGTCTCGACGGTGCCGGCGCAGGACCAGCCTGAGCTTGCCAATGCCACCAACCAAATGAGCTATGCTCTGGGGGTGAGTATCGCCAAACGACTCCAGCGCCAGGAAGCGGACGTTGACCTGACGGCGCTGGCCGCAGGCCTGGCCGATATGCAGGCCGGCAAGCCGGCCCTCACGCCGGAACAGAAGAAAGCCGCCTTGAAAGCTTTCCAGCATGAAATCAAGGCCAAGGCGGAGGCTGGGCGGAAAATCGCCGGGCTGGAAAACCTCAAAATAGGCCGGGCCTTTCTCGCCGCCAATGCGCAAAAGGAAGGCGTCAAGGTCATCAAGATTACCGCCCCCGATGGTTCCCCGGCCGAAGTCCAATATCAAGTCCTAGAGTCAGGCCATGGCCCCTCGCCGCAAAAAAACGAGGTTTTGCGAGTGCATTATGAAGGCCGGTTGCTGGATGGCACGGTGTTCGACAGTTCGCTGCAGCGCGGCACGCCTTGGACCGGGCGCGCGAACGACTTCATCGCCGGCTGGACGGAACCGCTGCTCCAGATGAAAGCGGGGGATAAATGGCGCCTGTTCATCCCCCCCAGCCTTGGCTATGGCGAATTTGTCCCTTACAATATCGGTCCGCAGAGCACGCTGATCTATGACCTCCAGTTGCTCGGCATTGAGAAACCCGCCGGGGCCGGCGATTGAAGCCGCCCGGCAAAACGCCCTCACCCGTTCACCCACCTGCCGAGTCATTGCATGAAATCACACCTTGTTCGCGTTGTTATCGTGGGCTG
>Ga0302274_10000563_pt1 | contig 37891 bp, 35 predicted proteins | sample III_Bog_N2_1_FD_198755 | JGI IMG/M metagenome (GOLD analysis project Ga0302274, IMG submission 198755) | Peat permafrost microbial communities from Stordalen Mire near Abisko, Sweden - III_Bog_N2_1 | ecosystem: Environmental > Terrestrial > Soil > Wetlands > Peat | place: Sweden: Abisko...
CCGACGGCGAATGCGCTGGCCACGGCGACGGCGGTGCACGCCAAAGTCGCCGAGCTGGCGAAATTATTTCCGCCCGGACTCCAAGTGGATTATCCGTATGACAGCTCGACGTTCGTCCACATTTCCATCGTGGATGTAGTCAAGACGCTGTTCGAGGCCATCGCGCTGGTGTTCGTCGTGATTTTTATTTTCCTGCAAAATTTCCGCGCGACATTCATTCCGACCATCGTCGTGCCGGTCGCGTTGATGGGAACGTTCTCGGTCATGTATGCGTTCGGATTTTCCATCAACGTGCTGACGCTGTTCGGCGTCGTGCTGGCGATCGGGCTGCTCGTGGACGACGCGATTGTCGTCGTCGAAAACGTCGAGCGCATCATGAACGACGAAGGTTTGCCGCCGCGCGAGGCGACGCGCAAGGCGATGGGCCAGATCACCGGCGCGCTGATGGGCATGACGCTCGTGCTGACGGCGGTGTTCATCCCGATGGCGTTTTTCGGCGGCTCAGTCGGCGCGATTTACCGGCAATTTTCTTTGGCGATGGTCGCGGCGATGCTGTTCTCGATTTTTCTCGCGATGTCGCTCACGCCCGCGCTGTGCGCGACGTTGCTGAAGCCGCTCAAAAAAGGCGAGTCGCACGAAAAGAAAGGCCCGTTCGGCTGGTTCAATCGCACCTTCAAAAAAAGCACGGACAAATATCAAAGCGTCGTCGCGCGCATTTTGCAAAAGGCGGCGGCGTATCTGATTATTTACGCCGTGATTGTGCTCGCGGTGGGATTTCTTTACGTCCGCCTGCCGTCGTCGTTTTTGCCGGAAGAAGATCAGGGTTATTTTATCACCGCGATTTCGTTGCCCGTTGGCGCGACGCAAGAACGCACGCTGGAAGTCGTCAAACAGGTCGAGGCGTTTTACAAAAAACAGCCGGAGATTGAACAGGTCATCGCGCTGACCGGATTCAGTTTCAACGGTCGCGGCCAGAATGCGGCCCTCGCGTTCGCCCGGCTCAAAGACTGGGGCGAACGCAAAGGCGCGGCGCATCGCGTGCAGGGGATCATCGGCCGCGCGTTCGCCGGTTTGTCCGGCATCAGGGACGCAAGCATTTTTCCAATCAATCCGCCGGCGATTTCCGAGCTTGGCAATTCCGCCGGCTTCGATTTTGAACTCGAAGACCAAGGTTCGCTCGGCCACGAAAAATTGATGGCAGCGCGCAATCAACTGCTCGGCCTGGCCGCGCAAAATCCGATCGTCGCCGGCGTGCGCCCGCAAGGCATGGAAGACACGGCGCAGTTGAAACTGGATTTCGACCGCGACAAGGCCACCGCGCTCGGCGTCTCGCTCGCCGACATCAACACGACGCTCACGGCGGATTTCGGCTCGACTTACGTCAACAATTTCGTGGACGGCAACCGCGTCCAGCAGGTCATTATCCAGCTCGACGCGCCGTTTCGGATGCTGCCCGACGACATCAAAAAAGTTTTCGTCCGCAACAGCAGCGGCACGATGGTGCCGCTGTCCGCGTTCACGACGACGCACTGGATTTACGGTTCGCCGCGCCTCGAGCGTTACAACGGCTTTCCGTCCGCGGAAATTGTCGGCACCGCCGCGCCCGGAAAAAGTTCCGGCGTCGCGATGACGGCGATGGAAGACATGGTGAAAAAACTTCCCGCCGGCATCAGCGGCGAATGGACGGGACAATCCTACGAGGAACGGCTGTCCGGTTCGCAGGCGCCCGCGCTTTACACGATTTCTCTGCTCGTGGTTTTTCTGTGTCTCGCCGCGCTTTACGAAAGCTGGTCCATTCCGCTCGCGGTGATTCTCGTCGTGCCGCTCGGTGTGCTCGGCGCGCTGCTCGCGGCGACGTTGCGCGACCTGCCGAACGACGTTTATTTCAAAGTCGGTCTGCTCACGACCATCGGCCTCTCGACAAAAAACGCGATTCTCATCATCGAGTTCGCGAAAGATTTGCAGGCGCAAGGCAAGGGCCTCATCGAAGCCACGCTCGAAGCCGTGCATCTGCGCCTGCGGCCGATTTTGATGACATCGTTCGCGTTCATTCTCGGCGTGCTGCCGCTGGCGTTGAGCCGCGGCGCGGGTTCCGCGAGCCAGAACGCCATCGGCACCGGCGTGGCCGGCGGCATGATCGCCGCGACCGTGCTGGCGATCTTTCTCGTGCCGGTATTTTTCGTCGTCGTGCGCCGGATTTTCAAAGCGCATGGAACCAATCCTGACGCGGCAACGCCAATTGCGCCGGACAATTCAAAAAATCCTGACGCCAAATAAAATCGCATGAAAAGAATTTTCACCTTGCTTGCGTTCATCGGTCTGGCCGTCACGGGCTGCACACTCGCGCCGAATTATCAGCAGCCCGCCGCGCCCGTCGCGCAGACTTTTCCGGAAAATTCCGCGCAAAAAAATTCCAGCGACGCGACCAACGCCGTCGCCGACATCGGCTGGCGCGAATTTTTCCACGACCCGCGTTTGCAGCAGCTCATCGGCCTCGCCTTGACCAACAACCGCGATCTGCGCGTGGCCGTATTGAACGTCGAAGTTTCACAGGCGCAGTATCGCATCCAGCGCGCGAATTTGTTTCCGCAGATTGACGCGACCGGCGGCTACGAGCGCCAGCGCATGGCTAACTACGAATTGTCGCCCGGCCAAAATAACGTCAGCAGCCAATACAGCCTCGGCATCGGCACGACTTCCTACGAACTCGATTTGTTCGGGCGCATCCGCAGCTTGAAGGCGCAGGCGCTGGAAACATATTTCGCGACCGAAGCGGCGGCCCGCAACTCGCACATCGCGCTCGTCGCCGAAATTGCGGATCAATATCTCACCGAACTGGAACTCGACGATCAGCTCGCCGTCGCGCGCCAGACGCTCGCGTCCGTGCAAGCGGCCTACGATTTGAACAAGCAAAGTTACGACGCCGGAAATATTTCCGAACTCGATTTGCGCACGGCGGAGGCGCAAGTCGAAACCGCCAAAGTCAGCATTGCGAGTTACGAACAGCAGCGCAACCAGGCGGACAACGCCTTGGTGTTGCTCGTCGGCGAAACGCTGCCGACGAATCTGGCGCCGGTGCAGCCGCTCGCCGCGCAAAAAATTCTGGCGGATTTGCCGGCGGGCCTGCCGTCGGATTTGTTGCAGCGCCGCCCGGACATTCTCGAAGCGGAACACGAGTTGAAAGCCGCCAACGCCAACATCGGCGCGGCGCGCGCGGCGTTTTTTCCGACGATCAAAATCACCGCCAACGCGGGCGTTTCGAGCGAGCAGCTCTCGCAATTGTTTGCCAGCGGTTCGGGCACGTGGCTGTTCAATCCGCAAATCACGCTGCCGATTTTTGAGGCGGGACAAAACAAGGCGAACCTCGACGTCGCGAACCTGAACAAAAAAATCGAGATCGCGAATTACGAAAAAGCGATCCAAACCGCGTTCCGCGAAGTGGCCGACGCGCTGACGGCAAAACATTTTCTCGCCGAGCAAATCGCCGGACAGGAAAAACTGTTGGCCGCCGAGCAAAGCCGTTTTGATCTCGCCGACGCGCGTTATCGCAACGGCGTGGACAGCTATCTGACCGTGCTTTCGGCGCAGCAGGACCTTTACAACGCGCAGCAAAATCTGGTGACGCTGCAATTTTCGCGGCTGTCCAATCTGGTGAGTCTTTATCAGGCGCTCGGCGGCGGCTGGAAATAAAAGCGGTCGGAATTCACAAGCAAAATCAAACCATCAAAAACAAGACTATGAACAAGAAAATCGAACCATCAATCAGCATTCAATTCGTGGATGGGACCACGGAGAGTTATGAATTCGACGAGCCGCAATTTGATCCGTTGACGTTTGCCGCAAAATTGGAAAAGGCGGTTTCTTGCCATGAAATCACCCTTCAATTGGCAGACCGCTTGCGCATCATTCCGAAGCATGCCCTTAAAAGCATTGAATTCAAATTCGCGCCATCAGCCAATATGAAATTACCCGAATTCACTTTTTGCAATGCCCGGCTCATTAGCGGGACCTGAGCCGGAAAATCTGGCCAGTCATTATTGGGCGCTCGGCGGCGGCTCGAACGAGCCGTCCGTCAGTTCCTTAAAATAAAAATTGAAACATGATAAAACCATTTCGGATTTTTCCCCTTGCCATTCTGACCTGTCTGTTAGTTGGCCCTTTGTGGGCGCAAACAAATCTACCGGTGGCTGTCGATCAGCCGCCGGCGGACCAGGCGCTACCGGTAGTTGAAGGCATCGTCCTGCCACAACCTCTGGCGGATCCGATTGAGCCATTCAACCGGACGATTTGGAGTTTTAACAAAGGCGTGATCACGGTGATTAGGCCCCCTGCCAAAGCCTACCGAATGGTCGTGCCGCGTCCCGTGCGGAAAGGCATCGGAAATGTGGGCCGAAACTTTTTGTTTCCCGGCCGTTTCATCAATGAAGTGCTGCAAGGAAACTGGAAGGCGGCGGGTGATGAAACCGCGCGTTGCCTCTGCAATACCATTTTTGGAATTGGCGGAATTTTCGACGTGGCCACGCGCGGAAACATTCCGAAACATGACGCCGATTTCGGGCAGACTTTCAGGAAATGGGGCTGGCAGCCCGGCATTTTTTTGATGCTGCCGCTACTCGGTCCGAGCGATGTTCGCGACGGCACCGGTTTGGTGTTTGATTATGCCGCGAATCCGCTGAATTATTTTTTCCCCTACGAATATATTGGTTCGGGCGTCATGGCCAATAATTTGAGCGACTCCGTGGATGACGCATTTCGTTTCAGCCAATCCGAAGCCGATCCGTATTCGATCCTTCAATATGCCTGGACGTTAAGCCATGAAAACCTCAATGCGGACATGAGCCTCCAGGGCAGTCAGGACCAAGCTTTTCTGCAAACGCTCCAGTCGATATTTTTCAGCTGCAAAAATCCGGAATTTTTAAGCCGGGGAATAACGCGGTCGGTTTTGATTCCGGCCACCGGCAAGGACCTGGACTTCACTTTTTGGCTCCAGCCGCGTCGCGCTCCCATTGTCTATCTGATTCCGGGATTTGGCGCGCACCGTCTGGCAGGGAATGAACTGGGCTTGGCCGAGTTGCTGGTGGCAAATGGATTCTCGGTCGTCACTGTCAGCAGCACGTTTCATCCTGAATTCATGGAGCATGCTTCCAGCGTGGCAGTGCCGGCTTATCCGCCGATTGGAGTCAGCGAACTCCACGTCGCCTTGACGGAGATCGACCGTCAGATGGAGGAGCATTATCCGCAACGGCTCGGCGCGCGGGCGATCATGGGTTATTCCATTGGTGCGTTTCAGGCGTTGTTCATGGCCGGCACCGAAGCCACGAACACGTTGGGTTTGCTCCATTTCCAACGCTATGTGGCCATTGATTCTCCGGTGCGGTTGCGCTACGCCGCCACCAATTTGGACAACTATTATCAGGCGCCCATGGCGTGGCCTGCCGCCGAACGGGAAGCAAAGATACACAACACGCTCCTCAAGGTCGCCGCCTTGGCCACGCAGCCGGGGATCACCAATCAAACTCTGCCCTTCAATACCATCGAGAGCCAGTTTCTGGTCGGACTCAGCTTTCGCCTGGCGCTGCGGGACATCATCTTCAGTTCGCAACTTCGCCACAATCAAGGGATATTAAAATCGCCAATCAAAAATTCCCGGCGGCGCACCGCCTATGATGAAATCCTCAGCTATTCCTTCCGCGATTACATCCAGAAATTTGCGACGCCTTACGACCGCTCGCTCGGCATTGATTTAGCCGATCCTGAAGTCAGCGAGCGAGGCACGGACTTGGAGTTCTATGCCGAAGGGTTAAAAGCCAATCCAAATATCCGGGTGATTTTGAATCGCAATGATCTCTTCTTAAATGAAGACGACATCGCGTGGATCGAGACCACGTTTGCGCGGTCACAGGTGACTGAATTCCCGAACGGTGGCCATGTCGGCAACCTGGCTCAGCCCGAGGTAGAACAAGCCATCATCCAAGCGCTTGCCGGCTTGGCCAAATATTCGAATGAAAAAACGGATGTTATCGCCAAGTTTTGCGGGTATCAAAGCGGTAACAGTTTTTGGGTGTCCTTCAAACAGGCGACGGGCATGTCGCCAAAAAAATATCAAAACCGGAATCAACCGCCGCACCGTGGCGGCTAGACACCTTGGGTTTGCCCGGCGCAAAAACCACCTTCGCACCGGGATAAAAATCTTCGGCGGAGAATTGATTCGCGGTGGCAAAGAACTTATTCTGGCCCGCTGCGCATGACCGAAAATGAAATTAAATATTGGGCGTGGCTTTGTTGCGCTCCAGCGGACAATTGCGAGCAACCCTCCGGTTCGCCGGAAATCGCCCGCCGTTGCTGGGGCAATTGGTTGCAGGAAGCATTGCAGACGTTTCGCATTCCGGCGGAATTCGTCGGCCAAGTCAACGGACGCGGCGAAATCATTCCCGAACGGATTGAGTCCCTTCTCCCAGCGGCGTTGCCCCCATCCGAAGCGACGCCATTAAGCGCGGAGATTTGCCAGGCCTTGGAACAGTCGCGCTGCTTGATCGTGATCTGTTCGCCGCACTCGGCGCAAAGTCTTCCGCTGAACGAAACGGTGCGTTATTTCAAGCAGCTTGGCCGGGGCAAAAATATTTTCCCCATCGTGATTGCCGGGGAACCGAATGCGGGTGCCGGCAAGGACGAATGTTTTGTTCCCGCCCTGCGCCATCCGGTGCGGGCGGATGGAACCTTGGATCTCACGCGGCGGGCGGGCAAATTCATTTTGGTGGATGCGCGGCGCAGTGTTGACCGAGGAGAAATTCCGGCCAGAGCCGACCGCGGTGCCGAAGCCGATTTGGAGATGGCCAGAATCCAGTTGATCGCCCTGCTGCTCGGCGTCGGGTTCAATGGCTTGTGGCAGCGGGAACAAAAACGCCATTTCTTTGACCTCGCTGAAGTTCAACAACAGTCGCGGCAGGCCTTGGCGCAAGTGGAGGAAACGCGGCGCCAATTGCAGGAGGCACAGCGGCTGGCGCGCGACGCTCAGAATCGCGCGCTGGAAAATCAAAACTTGCCGCGCGACGTTCAGGGCCAGATTCAAGCGGCGCAAGACCAGGCTCGGGAAGCCCGGAATTCGGCGCGTGAATCAAAAAAACAGCTCCAGGAATTTCAAAACAACGTTCGGGAAACACAAAGTCAATTAGAGGAGGCCCGCAACCGGACGCTAGCCGCCGAGAGCAAGGCGCTGGTCGCACAGCAGCAGGCACGCGACGTGCAGAGCCAGCTTGCAGAGTCGCGCAATCAGGCGCGTGAGGCGCAGAATAAAATTCTCGAACTGCAAAATTTGCCATCCGCCGGCGCGGATCAAAATCAGGAAGCCCAAAATAAATTTTTGGATGCGCAACGCCAGGTTCAGGAATTTCAGAGCCAAGCCCGGTTCGCGGAAAGTCAATTGGCGGAGGCGCGCCAGCAGGTGCGCGCGGCGCAAAGCGAGTTGCTGGCGGCGCGGGACCAGGCGCGCGCCGCGCAGAACCAAGTGCAGGCAATTCAAAACGAGACGCGCGATGCGCTGAGTCAAATAAAAGCCGCGCAAGATCAAGTAGTGGCCGCGCAAAGCCAGGCGCGCAGCGCCCAGGCTCAAGTTCTGGAAATTCAAAATAAAAATCTGGCCACGCGACGGCTCACAAAAATTTTGGCGCTCTTGGCGGTGCTCGCTGCGCTCGCGGCCAGCGTCGCCCTGTGGCAACGCAGACTGGCCGCGCAGGCTTTGGCCAATGCGATGACGGCGGAAATTCGGGAAACCGCTGCGGCCGCCGCCCCGCTGAACCGGGAACAAATCCAACAGGCGCTAAAACAATTGAACCGCGCCCCGCGAGATGAAAATCAACGGCGCAATTTGGATGCATTGGCGGCCCAGATCCCGACCGAAGAAATTTCCGCGACGATGAATGCGGCGGCAGTAATGTTGGACGATCCCCGTCATTTTCAGGAGCAGTTGCTGGATGATTGGATGCAGACGAATTTGCCGGCGGTGTTCGACTGGAGTTGCCAATTGACCAACCTTGATTTGCGGCAGCGCGCGCTGGAGAAGATCATTCCGGTCTTGGCCGCTGATAATTTTACCAACACGCTAGCGCGATTGAATGATTTGAAACCCGCGCCCAGCGGGCAAAGTTACACGCTGCTGTTTCGCCGCTGGGCCGCGACCGATCCGGTTCAGGCAATCGCGCAGCGCCAACTGATTCCCGGGCAAGACGCGGAGGCGCACATCTTGGCCGCCATCATGAACGTCTGGGCGGATCACGATCCGGCGGCGGCGTTGAACTGGTTGGAATCGCAGCCAGATACGGAAGCGCTGCCCGCAGGCATTTGGCGCGATACGCTGATCGCCGGGTTGTTCGACGGCTGGGCCAAAAAAGATTTGGCGGCCGCCACCGCCGCGTGCCAGCAGTTGCCCGACGGTGCGGCCAAAGAAAAAGCGTGGGAAAACATTTTGAACCGGCAGATTGAAAACGATCCCGCCGCCGCCGCCACCTTGACAACCAAACTGCCGGCGGGCGATTTCCGGCAAAGGGCGATCGGCGAGTTAGGCGATCATTGGACCGGCACCAACCCCCCGACCATTTTGAATTGGGCGCAATCGTTGCCCAGCGAAGCGGAACGAATTTCCATCACGAACCGGTTCATCACAAATTGGGCGCACCACGATCCGCCGGCGGCCGCGCAATTTGCGAATCAACATGTCGAGCTGGCTGACGCGGCGTTGGGTGAAATTGCCCGTGCGTGGTTCCCGCAAGATTTGGCCGCGACTACCAATTGGATTGCCGGCCTGCCAGATGTCGATAAAAAATCGGCCGCGCAATTGGCCTTGGTGGAAATTTGGGCGCAGACCGATCCAAAAAGCATGGCCAACTATGCGTTGAATTTGCCGGCGGGCGATATCCAGACGCGATACTTGACGGCGGCGTGCGAGCAGTTGGCGGCGCGCGATTTGCCGGGAACGGTGGAGTTGCTGCAACCGCTGCAGGATGCCGCCTTGCGGCAAAATATTTTGGCACAAGCCACGCGCCGCTGTGATCTGCTCCACATAAACTCGACTTCGCAATTTATTGCCGCCATGCCGCCGGGCGAAGATCAGAAAGCGGCCATCAAGGGATTAACCTCGAATTGGGCTGCGGTTGATCCGGAAACTGCCGCTAACTGGGTGGCTTCTTTTCCCGCAACCAATGCGCAACCCGAGGCGCTGGCATTTGTCATCGCGGCTTGGTCGCAACACGAACCGGCGGCGGCCGCCCAATGGCTGGCGAAGTTGCCGGCGGGAACAGAGACTGACGAAACAATCAGCGCGTTTCTTGATGGAGCCGTGGCGAAATATCCAGACTACGCGGCGCAGTGGACCCAAACTGTGACCAATGAAAATCAACGGCAAAAATATCAGCGCCAGGTTGCGCAAGAATGGAGGAAAACAGACCCGACGGCGGCGATGAAATGGATCAACGATGCGGGCTTGCCGGCGGAAATCGCGCAACCCTGAAATCACTCATTCCGGCTCACACGTAAATCGGTTTTTCGAATGGGAAATTGCCCGCGGCCGAAATTTTGAAAAGTCCGCCCGGCCTGTCTGCAGTTTGCCGGCCTATTTCATCTGCGCCAAAATTTGATCCGTGATGGCTTTCACGGCCGCTTCGGCTTCGGGATCAAGACCGAGGGTGGGCTCGACATCCGCCGGTGATTGACAGGTCGCGCCAGGACGCCAATCGCCGCTGTCGCAAAGTTCGCATTCTTTCAAATTATGACGCGGATCAACGAAACCAAGGCTCTGCTTGATGTTAAGAATCTCCTTCATCTGCGGCCCGGTGAAGGTCTGGATGGGCTTGCCGAGCTGGCCGGCCACGACGATGGTGCGGCAGTAAGCCTCGATGATTTCCATGCGCCAGTAGGCTTCCTCGATGTTGTTGTGGCTCCACGTCACGACGCCGTGATTGGCCATGAGGATGGTGTTGTAATCGTCGGTCAAATCCGCGACGAGCTTGCCCATGTCCGGCGAACCGGGCGTGCGATACGGCGCGACGCCGACAGAACAAAACACTTCGTATTCCGGCAACATGCACGTGGGCGGCGCTTGGCCCACCACCGCGAACGCTGTGGCGTAAGGGGGATGACAATGGCAGGTGGCCACGGCCTTGGGCTGTTTCTTCATCATCTGCAGGTGCATCAAAATTTCGCTGGTGCGTTTTTTCGTGCCGCAAAGTTGGTTGCCTTCGAAATCCACGAGGCACATGTCGGATGGTTTCAGCGAACCTTTGCTCACGAGCGTGGGTGTGCAGATGGCGATGTCTTCGCCGACGCGAATGGCCATGTTGCCGCCGTTGCCGTCCACATAAGCGCGTTTCCACAAGCGATGGCCCATCTCGCAAATCTGCTCCTTTAAGCTGTGCGCATAAGGCGAAGCGAAGAACGCATCGAGTTCCGCTTTGGAGGACTTGGACGTGAGCTTCTTGGTCGGCGGCGAAAGTTTATCGGCGCTGGCGGGTGCAGCCATGTTACCGGTCGCAATGGCGCGAGCGCCATTGGTCTCGATGTCCTGCAAGAGTTCACGCGCCGACGGCGTCACAATCGCCTCGGCGGGAATGTTGACGCCTTGGCCGCTGCGGATCATTTCCTGAATGTCACGGACACTGATAACTTGGCTCATATAAATTTTATGCTTTATTCTGGTGGCGCTCTATGAGCGCCGACTTCGGCTAACATTTGCAAGCAACGGTCATAGACCGCGACAAATTCAACTCATCCCTTCCAAGGGTTGTAAAACATTTCATCTACCAGCGCGCAATTGATGGCGTCGATCGGCGGACGCACATCGAACGGTTGCGCGGCTTCCGCGCCTTCTTCATAACCGATGATGTCATTCACACCGCCGCCAATGTCGTCATACACGACGAGGCTCGGATCGGTGCCCATGCCCGGCTTGGCACCAATGCCTTTGCCGTATTGCTCGCGGCTCAGCGGGCTGACCACCAGAAAGCGTCCGCCCTTCAGCAAATCCACGGACTTGCTCAACGTGACGCGGCCGATGACAGTTCCGAGTTTCAAATTTTAAACGCGCTTTCCTGGCTCGTGTTCATCCACGATGCCGACCACCAGCCAGCGCACCGGACTCTTATCCACACCCACCGCCTTGCGCGCCGCGATGCCGTCCGACGAAATCACCACCTGCTGATGCATGCCCGCGCCGTGCGAATCAATCGCGATCACCGGCGCGCCTTCCGCCTCGCCGCTCTTGCCGATCGGCTGGCAGATCACCAAGCGCCATGCGTCGAGACTCGGATGCTTCCGGGTCGCCACGATGTTGCCTTCGACGCGGGCTAAAAGCATAAATTCAAGCCACGGATGGAAACCGATGAAACACAGATGCGGTAAATCGAAAATAGTTCTGTGCCTGTTGTCCCAAAAATCTGTGTTTTATTTGTGTCCATCTGTGGCTAGTAGATTCGCAGATTATCCACCATCACGCAGCGGCGGACGCGCGTGAACGTGCGGGGATTCGTGATGCCTTCGCCGGTCGGCGTGGCGACAGAAAAACTCAAATAGCCTTCGCCGCCCAAGCCGAGCCCGGCGGTGGAGGGACCGTTTTTGACGAACAATGTCGTGTCCATCGCGCGTGCCATTGCCGTGATGTTTTCCACGTCATGCGAGTGGATGATGGCCGTGTGTTTGTAATTGTGTTCGGATTGCAGCGAGCGTTCGATACCTTCCTCGACGCTCTTCACGCGCACAATCGGCAGCATGGGCATCATCTGTTCTTCCTGCACGAACGGATGCATCGCATCGGTTTCGCCGAAGAGCAACTGCGTGCCGAAAGGAATATTTACGCCCGCTGCCTGTGCCAGCACTGATGGATCTTTGCCGATAAAATCTTTGTTGGTATGCGCCTGTGCGCAACCGCCACCTTGACCGGGCGTGATAGTGAATGCGGCCTTGGTGAGCTGTTCCACCTGCGCCGAGTTCAATTTCACCGCGCCGTTTTCGGCAAGCTTTTGCATCAGCTTGTCCGCGACTTGGTCGAGGACGAAAACTTGTTTCTCGCCGATGCACAAAAGATTGTTGTCAAACGCCGCGCCGGAAATAATCGCCTTCGCCGCGCGCGTCAGGCAACAGGTGTCGTCCACCAAAACCGGCGGATTGCCCGGCCCCGCGCATATGGCGCGTTTGCCGGTCTGCATTGCCGCTTTCACTACCATCGGCCCGCCAGTGACGAGCAGCAGGCGGGTGTTTTCGTTTTTGCAGAGGTCATTGAACGAATCCAACGTCGGCTTCTCGATGATGCACGCGATGTTCTCGATACCGGTCTCGCGATAAATCGCCTCGTTGTAGGCGCGGATCGCAATCGCCGCACATTTGGATGCGCTGGGATGCGCATTGAAGACAACGGAATTTCCCGCCGCGCAAATGTTCACGATGTTGCCGCTCAGCGTGGGAATGGAATGGGTGCTGGGCGTGACCGCGCCAACGACGCCGAACGGCGTGTATTCTTCGAGCGTGATGCCGTGGTCGCCACTGCGCGCGTCCGGCCGCAACCAGTCCACGCCGGGCACCAGCTTGATGATTTGCAGCTTCGCGATCTTGTGATCGAGCCGACCAATCTTGGTCTCATCAAATTCAATCTTGCCCCAGGCTTCGGCATTTTTCTCGGCGAGCGCCTTGACGATCTCTTCAATCTTGCGGCGGCCCGCGATGCCTTTTTCTTTAAGCTGTAAAAATGATTCCTGCGCGGCGGCGCACGCTTCTTCTGCTGTCGCGAAGACGCCGAACTTGCCGCGCAAAGCGACGTTTGTGGCGGAAGTTTTTTTTACGCAACAGCCGCCCGCATCCGCCTTCGGTGCAGGCGCAGAACTATTTGACGCAGCAGGCTTGGTGGTCGTGGCGGTGCCACCGAGCTTGCCCAGCACTTCAGCCACCACGTCACGGATCAAAGTTTCATTCACGGCGCTCATAATTCAATCAACGGTTCTTTGCGCTAAAAATTTCCTTGCCGAAAACATCCACGCTGTCCACGAGGCCGATGACGACGGCGTCCACCGGCGCTTCTTTCATGCCGGGTGCGAGGCGCGCGCTGCTGCCCTGGCAAAACAAAACCAGTTCGCCCTCGCCGGCACCGAGATTGTCCACGGCCACAATCGTGTTGGCACCCGGACGGAACTTCGTCGGGTCTTTTTCGTCCACGAGCTGCGGGCGGAGCAGCAACAGTTTGCGACCCGACATGTTCGGGTCTTTCTTGGTGGCGACCACCTGGCCTTCGACTTTGGCGAGGAACATAAATTCGTGATTCGTTAAACGGTTCAATTGTTAAATCGGTTCGGCGCATTCGGCGCGAAGACGATTCAACGCTTCAATAATTCCACGATTTAACGGTTATTTTTTCTTCGGCAACACCGCTTCCACATCCGCATGCGGACGGGCGATGACGTGGACGCTGACCAGTTCGCCTTTGATGGCTTTGATGGCCTGCGCGCCGGCGTCGGTGGCGGCCTTGACGGCGGCGACATCGCCGACGACACACGCGGTGACGAGGGCGTTGCCGACCTGCGTCATCGGACCGACGAGTTCGACGTTGGCGGCTTTGAGCATCGCGTCCGTGCCTTCAACGAGGGCGACGAGTCCGCGGGTTTCGATCATTCCAATGGCTTGTGGCATAATTTTATTTGTTTGATGGTTGAGAGTTGTCGGTAAATTTAATTTTTCTTCGTTTCCAAAAAACGCTTCGCTTCGCGCGCCACGACGAGTTCCTCATTCGTGGGAATCACAAAAATTTTCACGGCGGAATCCGCCGCGCTGATGATTGATTCGGTCGCGCGCGTGGAATTATTTTTCTCCGCGTCAATCTTGATGCCGAGATTTTCGAGGTTCGCGCAAATGGCGGTGCGCAGTTCCGCGCGGTTCTCGCCCGTGCCAGCGGTGAACACGATGGCGTCCGCGCCGTTCAATTGTAAAAAATAGCTGCCGACCCAATGCCGTGCGCTCGCGACAAAAACTTCCAGCGCGAGTTTGGCGCTCGCGTTCCCTTTGTTCGCCGCGTCGGTGACATCGCGCACATCATTGGAAACGCCGCTGATTCCGAGCAAACCAGATTGTTTAGAAAGCTGCTTTTGCGCTTCTTCGACGCTGATGCCAAGCGTTTTCACCGCGTAAGGCAAAGCTTCCGCGTCGAGATCGCCGACGCGATTATTTTGCGGCAGACCGGATTGCGGACTCATGCCCATGCTCGTGCCGATGGACGCGCCGTTCAAAATTCCCGTCACGCTGGAACTGCCGCCGAGATGGCAAGAAATCACGCGCAGCGGTGTGCCGGAAATTTTCGCGGCACCGTTGTCTAGGTAAAGCTGGCGGGCGCGTTCGGCCACGTCCGGGCGGCAGAGCAATTCCGCCGAACGCTCGGCGATAAATTTATGGCTCGCGCCGTGAAATCCCCAGCGGCGCACACCGATTTTCAACCACGAATCGGGCACGGCGTAGCGTTGCGACGCTTCGGGCGCGAACTGGTGAAACGCGGTTTCAAACAATCCGATGAGCGGAATTTTCGGCATCCGCTGCGCGAACAGTTTGATGCCGGTGATATACGGCGGATTGTGCGCGGGCGCGAGGCCGTTGTAATCGTGCATCGCCTGCAACACGCGCTCGTCGAGCCGCACGCAGCCGGTGACGTCTTTGGCGATGACCGTTTTGAAACCGACGGCGCTCAATTCGCTTTCGCTGGTGATGGCATTCGCTTTTTTCAATTCGGCGAGGCAATCCTCAATCGCTTTCGGATAATCGGTGACGCGCTCAAAGCCGCCTTTGTGCAAAAGGCGTTCGGCGTTGTTTGAGAAATCAAACAACCGCCACTTGAGCGAAGTCGAACCAATATTGGCGACGAGGATTTTCACCGCGTGAATAATGGATTATTCGAGCCACTTACCGAGTCCGCTCAATCCGTCATGCGGACGCGGGATCACCTGGACGCTGACGACCGCGCCCACTTGCGCAGCCGCAGCGGCGCCGGCATCGGTCGCGGCTTTCACGGCGGCGACATCGCCCCGGAAAAACACGGTGACGTATCCGCTTCCGACTTTTTCCCAGCCGGTGATGTGGACGTTCGCGGACTTTAGCGCGGCGTCGGCGGATTCCACTGCGGCGCAGAAGCCTTTGCATTCAATCATTCCAACAGCTTGTTTTGACATATTCGTTAAGAGTTAAAATTGTGGTTGGTTGAATTATTTCTTGGCGACGCCGTTGCCGAGGAACGCGGCAAGCAGTTCTTCATGCGGGCGGGCGATGATGTGCGAGCCGACGAGTTCGCCCACTTTGGCGGCGGCTTTCGCGCCGGCATCCACGGCGGCCTTCACGCTGCCGATGTCGCCCTGGGCGATGACGGTGATGAGTCCGCCGCCGATGGCGATGGTTTTGACCAACGTGACGTTGGCCGCCTTGACCATGGCGTCGCTGGCTTCCACGCTGCCGACGTAGCCCTTGGTTTCAATCATTCCTATTGCTTCGTTCATATTTTATTTTGGTTGATGGTTGAGAGTTGCGAGAAATTTTCAGTGATTATTTAATCAGTTCCACCGGCGTGTGCGGTTCGAGATTGCACGCGTTGCCTTCGTCGGTGTCAATGTGAACTTCCAATTTGAAGCTCGGATCCACGCGCACCAGCAGTTGATCCAGCGTGATCGCGCACGGACCGCCGATTTTTAACTTCATGTGGTCGCCGGCTTTGACACCGTAAAATTCCGCGTCGGTCGGATGCATGTGAACATGGCGCTTGGCGCGGATGACGCCTTGCGGCATTTCAAAAAATCCCGCCGGCCCCATCAACATGCAGCCGGGCGTATCTTTGATGTCGCCGGAACTGCGCAGCGGAATTTCAAAACCCAGCGCGACGGCGTCGGTGTAGGCGAGTTCAATTTGATTGAGATTCCGGCACGGGCCAAGAATCCGCAGATTAGAAATCACGCGGCTGCGCGGGCCGATGAGCGTGACAGTTTCCTTCGCGGCAAACTGGCCGTCCATGTAAAGCCACTTGTGAACCGTGAGCTTCGCGCCCTTGCCAAAAAGAGTTTCCACCGCTTCCGGCGTGAGGTGACAGTGCCGCGCGCTGACGTTGACGACGAGCGGACTTTGCCCGCTGGCGATGCGCGGCAAAGGCTTGCCAAGCTTGGCGTAAACCGCCTGCCGAACTAGATGTTCGACGACGGCGCGATGTGGAGCAGGTGCTGCAACAGCCATAAGATTTGACTGACTTTGCCAGTTTTTAGATTTAAGTCAACATTTATCTTGCAAATAATTCCAAAATCTATCAAATTCATGGAAACATGACGGCAGAAGAGCGCAAACACCGCATCGAAGCCTATCTTCAGCGCGTTGAATTCGCGTCGCTGGAAGAACTCTCCCAGCACGTGGAAACGTCGGTTTCGACGGTCCGGCGCGATTTGACGACGCTGGAAGCAGCGGGAAATGTGCGGCGCACGCACGGCGGCGCGCGGATTGTGGCGCCGAAAACGGATGAATTTGCTTTTTCCGCGCGCGATGCCCATCAACTTTCCGAAAAAGAAGCCATCGGCAAAGCCTGCGCGGAACTCATCGGCGGAAATCAAAGCGTGATTCTCGATGCCGGCACGACGGTGTATCACGTCGCGCGGCATCTCGAAGAAAAATCGCCGCAGATCGTGACGAATTCGTTGCCGGTGGCGAATCTGTTCGCGTCGGCGAACAAAGTGGAAGTGATTTTGGCGGGCGGCGTGATTTATCCGCGCCTCGGCGTGCTGGTCGGGCCAATGACGGTCGAGGCATTTTCCAAAATGCGCGCCGACGTGGCGATCATGAGCGCGGGCGGCATCACGCTCGAGGGCGTGACGAATTCGCACGCACTGCTGATTGACATCCAGCGCGCGATGCTCAAGGCCGCGCAGAAAATTATTTTCTGCCTCGACCACTCGAAATTTGGCCGGCAATCCGTTTCGCCGTTGTGCGGCCTCGACATGGTGGACACGATCGTCACCGACGGCCGCGCACCGCATGAATTGGTAGCGGCGTTGAGAGCGCACGGAGTGGAAGTCGTCGTCGCACCGGTCGCGCATGAAAATGGTGCCGTGGCGCATTAACAATTTTTTTAACAAAAAATAAAAATGAATCTCGCAGAAAAAGTTCGGCAGGCCGGTGTCGTCGGCGCGGGCGGCGGTGGATTTCCGACGCACGTCAAGCTCAACGCCAAGGCCGAAACCGTCATCGCCAACGGCGCGGAATGTGAACCGCTATTGCACAAGGACGCGGTGACGATGGAAGAAAGCGCCGCTGAACTTGTGCGCGGCATGCAGCTCGCAATGGAAGCCGTCGGCGCAAAGGAAGGCGTCATCGGCGTCAAAGGCAAAAAGAAACACGCCGTCGAAGCCGTGCAGGCCGCGAGCAAGGGCACCAATGTCCGCGTCCAGTTGCTCGGCGATTATTATCCGGCCGGCGACGAGTATGATCTGGTCTACAACGTCACCGGCAAATTGATTCCGCCCGGCGGAATTCCCATTGCGGTTGGCGTCGTCGTCAACAATGTCGAGACGTTCGTGAACATCGCCGCCGCGCACGACGGCAAGCCGCTGACGCACAAAACGCTGACCATCGCCGGCGCGGTGAAATCGCCGGCGACCTTGCGCGTGCCGATTGGCATGACGTTCCGCGAGTGCATCGAATATGCCGGCGGACTCGACACGGATGACCCGGTGCTGTGCCTCGGCGGCTTGATGATGGGCACGACGACCGACGATCTAGACACGCCCGTCACGAAAACTTCCACCGGCGTGGTGATTTTGCCGCGCACGCATCACACCATCGAACGTAAAATCAAACCGGCCAAAATGCAGGCGAAGATCGGCAAGTCCGCGTGCGACCAATGCCGCTACTGCACGGAATATTGCCCGCGCTTTCTGCTCGGCTACGCCGTCGAGCCGCATCAAGTCATGCGCACGCTGGCGTTCAGCGGCACCGGGGAAGATTATTTTAACCAGTGGGCGGCGATGTGCTGTTCGTGCGGGCTCTGCACTTTGTATGCGTGCCCGGAAGAATTATTTCCAAAAGAGGCTTGCGACGACGCGAAATCCATGATGCGCGCCAAGCAGATGAAGTGGACCGGCCCGATGAATCCCAAACCGCACGCGATGATGGACGGCCGCCGCGTGCCGATCAAATCGCTCGCCAAAAAATTGCATGTCCTTGATTACGACTTGCCCGCGCCGCTGGTGCGCCAGGAAATTTCCTCAAACCGCCTCATTTTGCCGCTCAAGCAAAGCGCCGGAACGCCGTGCATTTCCAAGGTCAAAGCCGGCGATCGCGTGAGCTTCGGTCAAATCATCGGCGAGCCCGCGCCGAACGCGCTCGGCGCGATTTTGCACGCGCCGATGGCGGGCACCGTGCGCGAAGCGAACGAGAAACAAATCATTTTGGAGAAATAATTTTATGGCTGAAAAATCTGTTGGACTCATTGAACTTTCTAGCATCGCCGCCGGCTTCCAAGTCGCGGACACGATGCTGAAGGCTGGCAATGTGCGGTTGCTTTTGTCGCGCTCCATTTGTTCCGGCAAATACATGGTGCTCGTCGGTGGCGACACGGCCGCCGTGACTGCTGCCGTCGAGGCGGGCTGCGTGGATGCGGGTGGCTGTTTGATTGACAGCTTTGTCATCGCGAACTTGCATCCCGATGTTTTTGTTGCGCTCGGCCGCACGCAACCGGCGGAAACCACCGGTGCGCTGGGCATCATCGAATCGTTCAACGTCGCCACACTGATTCAAGCCGCCGACGCCGTGGCCAAAACGTCGAATGTGCAATTGCTCGAAGTCCGCCTTGCGATGGCGATGGGCGGAAAAGCGTTTTGTTCCATGACCGGCGATGTTTCTTCCGTGCAATCAGGTGTCGCGGCCGGCCGCGCGGTTCTCGCCGAAGCGGGCGTGCTGGTGAACGCCGTCGTCATTTCCCGTCCGCACCCGGATGTGTATCGCGAAGTGGTTTAATCTGGCGTTCCAATTTTGCACGGCGGGATAGTTTCAAGCATTGGCGAAGCTGGCGGATTAACCGCAGCGAAGCAGCAAAAATTTATTGCAAGAAAAACCGAAGCTGCTAAACTTACGCCGTCTGTGAGGATAACTTAAGTCTTTCAAGACATGGAAAATCAGCAAGTGAACGCAGTTCAGTGGTGATTTGAAACCCGGCAGTCGGGAACAGTCTGGAACTCAGTTAGTCTTGAACAGCCAATCGTTGAATGAGCACTAAATTGTTTGTGGGAAATCTTTCCTTCAACACCACAGAAAACGACCTGCAGGCGGCCTTCGCCGCACACGGCACCGTAGTCGAAGCCAACCTGATGATGGACCGGATGACCGGTCGCTCCCGTGGTTTTGCCTTCGTCACTTACTCCACGCCCGAAGAAGCCCAAAAGGCGATTGAAGCGATGAACGGCGCGCAACTGGACAACCGCGCGTTGACCGTCAACATCGCCCGCCCGAAGGAAGAACGTCCGCGCGGCGACCGCGGTGATCGCGGCGGCGGTGGCGACCGGGGTCCGCGTCGCGAATACGGCGGCGGTGGTGATCGCGGCCCGCGCCGTGACCGTTACTGAAATTTTTTGATCTGGCCGGGGCGACGTTTCCAAGAGCGTCGCCCCGTGTCATTGTTCGCCAGTCGCTGTTTTCCATGGAAGAACACATAGAAATCGAGGGCCGCATTCTCACCGTGCTGGCCGGCACGATGTTCCGGGTCGAACTCGACAACAAACATCAGGTGCTCGCCACCATTTCCGGGAAAATGCGCAAACGCTTCGTGCGGCTCACCACGGGCGACCGGGTTAAAATGGAGATGTCCCCCTACGATTTGAACAAGGCGCGCATCGTCTGGCGAATTGGTTAACCAGCGTTGCAAGTTTCAAGTTGAAGGTTGCAAGTTTCCTTCGGCGGTGGTCGAATCCCCCAACCTGCAAAGTTCAACCACCAACCTGCAACGCCCAATGACATCCGCCATCATCGTCGCCGCCGGCAAGGGCACGCGCATGGGCGCGAACGTCGATAAACTTTGGCTCGAAGTCGCGGGTCGACCGGTCATCGCCCACACATGGCAACGCTTCAATGATTCGCCGAGCATCGCGGAAATCATTTTGGTGGTGCGCGAGGGGATGCAGATTCACTTCGCGGAACTCGCGGAAAAATTTCATTTTCAAAAAAAATTCCGGCTCGTCGTGGGCGGCGTGGAGCGACAGGATTCAGTTTGGAATGGGTTGGCCGCCGTTTCGACGCAAACAGAAATCGTCACGATTCAAGATGCGGCCCGGCCTTGCACCCGTGAAGCTTTGATTGCCGCGACGATCCAAGCCGCGCGCGAGATGGGTGCCGCCGTGGCCGCGCAGCCGGTGACGGATACGATCAAGGAAACGATGGACGGCAAAATAATCTCGCGCACGGTGGACCGCAGCAAACTTTGGTCGGTGCAGACGCCGCAGACGTTCCGCCTCGAAGTCATCCGCCGCGCACTTGCCGCCGCACGCGAAAAAAATCTTCAGCTCACCGATGACACGGCGGCGTGCGAATTGATCAGCCAACCGGTGCAACTCGTCAAAAGTGAATCGCCCAATCCCAAAGTGACCGTGCCGGGCGACTTGCCGTTCATCGAAAATTTGTTGCGCGCCTGAATTTTGACAAGGAAAACAGGAATGCTGGACCAGGCTTCGTTTTTTTCTTTATTCGCGCCAAAAACTTTGTGTCTGGATGCCTTCGTGCTAGAGTTTCTCTGTTTATGAATCGCCGTCTGGTTTTTGGTCTGGTGACCGTGGCCCTGCTGATCAATCTGGCAGTGGGCGCGAAGATTTATCTCGGCAATCCGCCCGCCAAGGAAGATGACACCGCCGCCGTCAGCGAAGATGTCTTTGCCGACGCGCTGCAAAAAATCCGCAGCGAATACGTTGACGGCCAGGATTTGACGTATCACCAGCTCGTTTACGCGGCGTTGAAGGGCATGGTCAGCAAGCTCGACCCGCACAGCGAATTTCTCGACGCCGATTCGTTTCAAGAATTGCAGGATGACACCGAAGGTCAGTTCGGCGGCCTGGGTCTGGTCGTCGTGCTGCGCGACGGTCACATCACGGTGGTCGCACCGATGGAAGACACGCCGGGTTTTCGCGCCGGCATTTTGACCGGGGACCGCATCATCAAGGTGGGCGGCAAAAGCGTGGAGAAACAATCGTTGTCCGATGTGGTCAAACAATTGCGCGGCGACCCGGACACGCAGGTGGACCTGACCGTTGAACGGCCGTCCACCGGGGCGGTGAAAAATTATACGCTCACCCGCGCCGTCATCCAGATGGACATGGTCAAGGACATCAACGGCAAAAAAGAATTTCCGCTCGACGACAACAAAATCGGCTACGTCCGCATCACGCAGTTCGGCGAGAAAACCGGCGACGAGTTGGAGGCCGCGCTGCAGAAATTGCAAGCGCAAGGCATGCAGGCGCTCATTTTGGATCTCCGCTGGAATCCCGGCGGGCTGCTGGATCAGGCCGTCGAAGTCTGTCAGAAATTTCTCCCGCGCGGGCAACTGGTCGTCTCCACCGAAGGCCGGCATACGGTGGAAAAATATTTTGCCAAGGGCAGCGGCGACGAATTGAAAGGGATGCCCATCGTCGTGATGGCCAACTTGGGCAGCGCCAGCGCGGCGGAAATCGTCACCGGCTGTTTGCAGGATCTGCATCGCGCCGTGGTGCTCGGCGAAAAAACGTTTGGCAAAGGTTCCGTGCAGACCATCTTTCCGCTCGACGACGGTTCGGCGCTCAAGCTCACCATCGCCAAATATTACACGCCCAGCCACAAGGTGATTCACCAGCAAGGCATCACGCCCGACATTTTTGTGCCGATGAGCGACGATGACGAGGCCGCGCTCATCATCCAACGCACGCCCGGCGGTATTGAATCGCTCAATGAAGCCGATCGCACGCACGTCGAAGCCGTCCGCGACGGCCAGCTCGACCGCGCGGAGGATTTGCTCAAAGGCATTCTGCTTTATGACACGCTGACCAGTGCGCCGAAGCCGGGGAAAATGGCGGCGAAATAATTTGGCGTGGCGAATTGTGAATTGCGAAGGAATGAATATGCGTGCGCGCTTCCCTCTTTTTAATTCGCCCTGCGCCGTTCGTGATGCTCAATTCCCATGATTTTGCTCGCGCTCGAAACTTCCTGCGATGAAACCAGCGCCGCCGTCGTGCGCGATGGGAAAATCTTGTCGAATACTGTCTCCTCGCAAATCAAACTGCATGAGGAATACGGCGGCGTGGTGCCGGAACTGGCCGCGCGCGAACATCTCAAAAACCTTTTACCCGTGGCCCAAGCCGCCTTGCACGCGGCCGGAATTTCTGCACAGGAATTGGACGCCGTCGCCGCCACGCAGGGGCCGGGGCTCGCCATCGCGTTGCTCGTCGGCTTCAAGGCGGCGCAATCCGTCGCGTTCGCGCTCAACAAACCGTTCATCGGCATCAATCATCACGAGGCGCATCTGTATTCGCCGTGGATTGACGTGTCACCGCCGCCCCTCACCCAGCCTTCGGCCACCCTCTCCCCATCAGATGGGGAAAGGGACGGGGCGAGGGGCCGGCCGCCCGACAAATTTTTCTCCGCGAACTTCTCCCAATTCCAGCCGAACGTCTCGCTCATCGTCAGCGGCGGCCACACGATGCTCGTGCTTGTATCCGCCGAGCTGAAACATCGCGTGCTCGGCGGGACGATCGACGATGCCGCCGGGGAATGTTTCGACAAAACCGGCAAGCTCATGGGCCTCGCCTATCCCGCCGGCCCGCTCATTGACAAACTCGCCGCCGAGGGCAATTCGCTTGCCCACGATTTTCCCCGCCCGCTGCTGAACGACGCCGGCGACGACTTCAGTTTCAGCGGTTTAAAAACTTCCGTGCGCTATTTCCTGCGCGATCACCCTGCCCTCCTCGATGACCGGCAAAAAGTTTGCGACCTCTGCGCCAGCGTGCAAGCCGCCATCATCGAAGTGCTCGTGAAGAAAACCATTCGCGCCGCGAAACGCCATCAAGTCCGCTGCGTCACCGCATCCGGAGGCGTCACCTGCAACAGCGCCTTGCGCCGCGAACTCGCCCGCGCCTGCGCGCAAAATGGTTTCACGCTGCGCCTCGCGGAAAAATCACTGTGCACCGACAACGCCGCCATGATCGGCATTCTGGCCGAAAGAAAATTTCTGGCGAACGTGCCCCTGCCCTCGCTGGATGAAGAGATTCAGCCGGGCTGGGCACTGACCTGATTCAAATCATTTGATTAAATACGCTTCATCAACCACAGTGCCGGCATGGATGCAGAATTTTTCAAAGCGAGCCGCTGGACGCACGGCAATCATTTGTTTCCCACGGTCATCGAAGTATCAGATCGCGCGGTGATCCGCCATAAACGCCGCCTGTTCAGCAAAGATGAGATCAGCATCAGCATCTCCAAGGTCGCTTCCGTGCACATCAAGACCGGCATCTGGTGGTCGGATATTGTGATCGAATCCAGCGGCGGTTCCGATCCGCTGACCAGCCACGGTCACCGCAAGGCCGACGCCCAACGCATCCGCGCCCTCGTGGAGGAAGCCCAAGGCATCACACCGGACGGCGGCAAATTAAAATTGCCCTGACTTCGTTTTGTCGCTGCGCAAAGCCGCGCCGGCAAATTCCCCTGCCGCCAGCAAAATCATTTCGCCGCGAGCGCGGCTACGATGGCGGCCGTCACTTCCGGCGAATCCGGCGTCACCTTGGATTCAAAACGCGCGATGATTTTCCCATCCTTGCCGATGAGAAATTTGGTGAAGTTCCATTTGATGTTGCCGGGAAACGGCGAGCCATCACCCGCGAGCTGCCCATATAGCGGACTGCGGTTGGCGCCGTTCACCTCGATCTTGTCGAACAGCGGGAAGTTGACGGAAAATTTGCTCGTGCAAAATTCTTTGATCTCCTCATTGCTGCCCGGCTCCTGCCCGCCGAACTGGTTGCACGGAAAACCAAGGATCGCAAAACCTTGATCGGCATATTTTTTGTAGGTGGCTTCCAGGGCCGCGTATTGCTTGGTGAATCCGCAATGCGAAGCGACGTTGACGATGAGCAGCACCTTGCCTTTGTAAGCGCTCAAGTCGGTGGCCTTGCCGTCAATGTCCTTGAGCGGAATGTCGTAGATCGAAGCGGAATGGGCGGCGCGAATGGTCATAAATGAAAAGGCGAAAAGCAGCGCAAGAATTTTCATGCAGGCCAGACTAATCCGAACATGCGGAATGTCAACCGGCGGAACACCCGGCCGCCCTGCAAAAATCTCCGTCCACGTTTGCCCGTTTGCATCTCCCCGATCGCGGAATGCCGCGCGAGTCCGCTCAACCTGCCTTTTCCGGCGGCCATTTGATTTTTTGAAAGCCGGGCACGGAGTAGAACGGCGGCAAGGCGGCCATTGTCTCCGTCGAACCGGGGTCCTTCGGGTCCATGAGAAAGGCGCGCGAACCCCATTCAGGCGGACACGCGCCGGCGATGGCCAGTGTCGTCTCCCGCAACACCTCGCGGGCATCGCCACCCTCAACCATTACGCCCACGGCATACACCTGTTCAAAAGGTTGGGCCGGTTTTTCTTCATAAAACAACCACGCCGCCTTTATTTCGGGCCGGGTGGCAAAATATTTGCACAGCGGCTGTTTGATTTTGTCGGGCAGACGCACCGGCAGGGAGAGCACCAGTCCATTTAAGTCCCGCTCACCCTGCGTGGGAATGAACATCGCCGACCCATCCAGGATGGCTTCCACCATTTTGCGATCCATCGTCCGCCAACCGCTCTGGCAGCCGGGGTTGACGACGATTCTGTGAGGTTTGGGCTGCATGGAGATCACATGCAACAGCTCCTTGCCGAGCATTTCGCCTACGCCATTGCGCTCGTGCCACTTGCCGGCGGCTTGCAACGCTTCCTCCACGCGGTCGGTGGAAGTGAATATGGGAACCATGTCCTCCCCTTGAACATTCCATAAGGTCAAGGCCATGCTGTCGCCATTGCCCAACTGTAAAATCTGTTTGCCATCCGGCGGCAGCGGCATGAGGAACAGGAGGATGGATTCGCTTAGTTGCCGGAAGTATTCGACCGTTTCTTCCAAGCCAAGATGCGCGTCGCGGTAAGCGCGCTCCAGATCATTTACGGGTTGCCACATAGGGAAAACATGCCAATGAAAAATTATTTTGCAACCACCGGTGGTGTGGTCGCCGGCGGAGTTTTACTGGTTGACGGCGAATAAGTCGTCGGCACCGTGCCGCGAATCATGTCGCCCTCCGCCGTGCCGATGGGGAAGACCACCGTGGCATCCGCATACCACGCCTCCATGATTTGCTCCAGTTCCGCCGCCATGTCCGCCAAGGTCTCGGCTTCTTTGCGGTAATCCGCCTGCGCATCCGTGTAGGCTTGCTGCAAATCTTCCGCACATTGCTTGCGCAACGTCTTGAAAATATCAAGCGTGTTTGCAGGCAGCGGGCTCCACGTCGCGTCCACCTTTGCCCACGCCGATTCCCAGGCCAGCGCTTCCGCCAATGTCTCGGCGCGGCTCGTGCCCCGTGCCGTTAATCCAGAAAGCACCGCCAGGTTCGCCGGATTATTGCGGTTGCGATTCTTGCACATGCTCACGCCCTGCACCGTGCGGCGATGCAAGTCATCGAGGTTGGCATCCCATGCGCCGCGCGCCGCCAGCATCGTCTGGTCGGCCTGCGATGCGATTTCCTCTTGGCCCACCAACGGCGGGGTGACACTGCTGTTGCCCGTGATGGCCGTCAAAGCCGCCTGCATTTGGCTTGGCGACTGTTCTTCCCACGTCCACGTCGTGGCGAATTGTTTGGCTGCGCTGATAGTTTTGGTGGCTCGTTCTTTGATGAATTCAATGGATGCGCCCATAATTTGTTATGTTTGATTTCCGACCTTATAGCCCGGAAGTGTTTAATGTGACGCCACCTATGAAAGCAAAAAGTTCAAAAAACCGTCAATAAAAAATTTAAGTTTTACCTGAAAAAAACAAAGAAAATTGAAATCGCCTTTAGTTTCAATGCTTTCATACGTAGATGCTGATGACTCCTACGTGTAAGCGTTAAATGCCTACGTCGCCAACATCAATTCCTACGGATAAAAATAATTTTCTACGTGCTTGAAATGTTCGCCAACCCCGTAGGAATGACCGGCACAGACGTAGGACATGACTGCATCGACGTCCGCGCCAAACGCGGCGACATTGGCGATCATATCCGATGCGTTTGCCTTCGAGAGAGACACGTTTTGAAAATAGCCCAGCCAGTCATCGTTGGGAAAATGTGCCAGATGATAGTCCCGACACAACCGACAGACGATTCGTCCGTGCCTGACGGAACTTGAGCTTTGCCAACCTTGAACCCAACCATGAATGGCTGGTCAATTTTCAAAAAATTGCGGGCTGCGAAGCTGCGTCAATGTCGTCGCGCGCGGTTGGATTTGTTTTTCTCTGCGGCCGCAAACCGCTAGAATAAAACTTCATGGCCGAACGACTGCCCATTTATGAAATCGAGCGTGACATCATCGCGCGGCTGCAACGCGACAAGCGGCTGATCTTGTCCGCGCCGACCGGCTCCGGCAAAAGCACGCAGGTGCCGCAGATGCTGTTGAAACATGGCTTGCTCGGCAACGGCCAGGTGGTCGTCCTGCAACCGCGCCGGCTCGCCGCGCGCCTGCTCGCCGCGCGCGTCGCGCAAGAATTGGGCGTGAAGCTCGGCGACGAGGTCGGTTACCAAATCCGCTTTGAGAACTGCACGTCGGCCAAGACGAAAATTCGCTTCGTAACCGAAGGTGTATTACTGCGGCAGATGATCAACGATCCGCAATTGTCCGGCGTGTCGGCGATCTTGTTCGATGAATTTCATGAGCGGCATCTTTATGGCGACATCACGCTCGCCCAAACGCTCGACCAGCAGGAAAAGTTTCGTCCCGACCTCATGCTCGCGGTGATGTCCGCCACCTTGAACGCGGGCGAACTGGAAAAGTATCTGTCCGAATGCAGGAGCCGAGGTGACGAGGCTCAAACTTCAAAAGAAAATGGTCAGAGACTTCTCACGTCGTCTCCTACCAATCAATTTCGCTGCTCCGTGCTCGCCTCCGCAGGCCGCATGTTTCCGGTGGAGCATGAATACGCCGAGTTGCCCGCTTACAGCGACAAGCGGCCCGTGTGGGAACAGGCGGCGGATGCGTTCAGCCAGTATGTGCATCGCGGCGGCGAGGGCGACGTGCTCGTCTTCATGCCCGGCGGTTTTGAAATCGCGCAGACCATCGAGGCCATCCGGCACACGAGCGAGGCGAAGGGATTTATTTTGCTGCCGCTGCACGGAGAACTGCCGCCGCGTGATCAAGACGCCGCCGTCGCGCGCTACGACAAGCGCAAAGTCGTGGTCGCCACGAATGTGGCCGAAACGTCACTGACAATTGACGGCGTGCGGCTGGTGATCGATTCCGGCCTCGCGCGCGTCGCGCGTTACGATGCGAACCGCGGCATCAACACGCTGCTCATTGACAAAATTTCCCAGTCGTCCGCCGATCAACGCGCGGGCCGCGCGGGCCGCACCGCGCCGGGCGTGTGCATGAGACTTTGGTCGCGCGAGGAACACGCGCATCGTGCCGCGCAGGAATTGCCGGAGATTAAACGACTGGATTTGTCCGAGGTCGTGCTGACGTTGAAAGCCTCGGGCGTGGAGGAGTTGCGCCAGTTCCGCTGGCTGGAAACACCGGATGAAATTTCGTTGGCGCACGCGGAGGAGTTGTTGGCGGACTTGGGCGCGATTTACGAAAACAAAATCACGGAGGTCGGCCGCAAGATGCTGGCGTTTCCGTTGCATCCGCGTTATGCGCGGATGCTGCTCGCGGCGCAGGCATACGGCTGCGTGCATCAGGCGTGCCTCGTCGCGGCGTTGACGCAGGGACGCGATCTGTTGTTGCGCAATTGCGGCAAGGAAGTGGATTCGGCGCGGGAAGATTTGCTCGGCGAAAAGGCGTCGTCGGATTTTTGGATTCTGATGCGCGCCTGGAGTTTTGCGTTCAACAACCAGTTCCGCGTGGACGCGTGCCGCAAGCTGGGCATCCACGCCGTCACCGCGAAACAAGTCGGGCCGCTGTTTGATCAATTTTTGCGCATCGCCAAAGACGAGGGCCTCGACACGAAGCCACGCGAGGTGAAGGATGAGAATTTGCAGAAGTGCATTCTCATCGGCTTCAGCGACCGCGTGGCGCGCCGCTTGGATCAGGGCACATTGCGCTGCGAACTGGTTCACGGCCGGCGCGGCGTGCTCGCGCGCGAAAGCGTGGTGCAGCACAGTCCGCTTTTTGTCGCGGCAGAAATCCGCGAGATCGAAGGCCGCGACCGCGAGGTGAACACAATTTTGTCGCTCGGCACGGCGGTGGAGGTCGAGTGGCTGCGCGAACTTTTCCCCGATGACATCAAGAGCGATGTCCATGTGCAATTCGACGCGCAACAGAAAAGAGTTTTGGCCGCCGAGCTGTTGCGCTTCCGCGATCTGGCGTTGGCGGCCAAACGCATTGATCCGCCGCCCGCCGACGCGGCGGCACGCTTGCTCGCGGATGAAATTTTAGCGGGAAGATTGCTGTTGCCGAACTGGGATCACCACGTCGAGCAATGGCTGGCGCGGTTGCATTTATTATGCAAGGAATGCGCCGACTTGCAGTTGCCCGCGATCACGGAGGACGACAAAAAATCCATCATCGAACAGTTGTGCCACGGCGCGGTCAGCTACAAAGACATCAAGGAGCGCGAAGTCAAACCGGTCGTGATGTCGTGGCTCTCGCCGGCGCAGCGGGAAGTTTTAGATAAACATGCGCCGGAGCGGCTCACCCTGCCGAATGGCCGCACGCCGAAGGTGAATTATGAAAACGGCAGGTCGCCGTTCATCTCGCTGCGCATCCAGGAACTCTACGACGTGAACCAGACGCCCAAAGTAGCGATGGCGCGCGTGCCGGTGACGGTGCATATTTTGACGCCGGGCATGAAGCCGATCCAAGTGACGCAGGACTTGGCAAGTTTCTGGCGCGAACATTATCCGAAAATCAAATCCGAACTGGCGCGGAAGTATCCGAAACATTTCTGGCGATGAATGGCATTGAACAACTGTGTCCAAGCTGCGGCCTCTGCTGCGACAGCACGCTGTTCGCGGATGTCGAATTGCGCGCGGGCGACGATGCCAAGCGGCTGGCGCAACTGGGATTGATCCTCGAGCAAAAAACTGCCACCAAACTCGCCTTTGCGCAGCCATGCGCTTGTTTCAACGGCAAACTCTGCGGCATCTATGCCGAGCGGCCGCGCCAATGCCGCTTGTTCGAATGCGGCCTGCTAAAAAAGGTTGAGGCCGGCGAATTGACGGCGGGCGCGGCGTTGAAAAAAATTTTTGTGGCGAAGCAACGCGCCGAAGGCGTGCGCGAATTGCTGCTGCAAGCCGGGCAGCGCGAGGAAACGGTTGCATTGACGCATCGCTACACCGAGGTGATGAACGCGCCGATGGACCTGACGGATGAAACGGTCGCGGAGATTCGCGGCGAATTGATGCTCGCGGTCGGCGATCTGATGCAGTTGCTGCAGCGCGATTTTCTGCGCTGATCAAGTCACGCCGATGTCGTGGGAAATTTTTTCGGCGGCTGCGGGGTCAACCCATTTCACCAGCGCCAGAAAATTCACCAGCGCGGGGCTGTCGGCCTTGACCTTGAAAAGATTTTTCAGCGCGTTCACAACCCGTGCGTAAGTGGCCGCATATTTTTCATGCGTCAACCGGTTCGCGTAGGATTCCAAAACCGCGCGCGCAATCGGATCGGTCTGGCCGTCGGGCAAATACGGCAGCAGACAAAACACGCGCACGAAAACCATCGGGTCGGATTCCGCGAGCGTCAGCCAGCTTTGCTTGACCTCGTCGTCATCGTATTTGGCATGCAGCCGGTTGCGGATCGCCACCGTCACATCGTTGGGCGTGGCGCGCTCGGCGATCAAAGTCTTGATCTGGTCCCAGCCGGTCGCGGCGGCGGAGCCATTGACACCGGCGGCTTCGGCTTTGGGCAAGACGACTTCGGTTTCCGGCAAACCGAGTTCCTTGGCGATGGCTTTGCCGAGCGGTTCGGCTTCTTCCTTGCGCAGCTTGCCGGAATTAATCATCGCGCGGATGATGACTTTTTGCCGGTCGGCGGGCAGCAACCGCAAAACGGCGGTCCACGTTTCGACGCGCGGAGTTTTTTCCAGCGACAGCAGATGCCGGACGAACTCGGCGGTCAACGGATCGTGCTCGTTGAAGCTGGCCGCGCGGTAAGTGAGGATCAATCGCTGCGTCTTGGCCAGGCCGATGCCCTTGCCGAAATTATTGACCACCGCCTTGCGGTAATCGCCATTGACGATGAACTGCAACAGCGCCTCCGCCTGCATGATCAATTTTTCATCGGGCATTTCCGAGTCGCTGCAAACCACAAGCTGTTCGATCAATGGCGGCAGGCGCTGCGCAAAGATCGCATCCGGCGATTCCGTGTTCTGATTATTGTAATAATGCAGCAGCTCCAGCACGAAGGAGAGTTTGAGGAAAGCGATTTTTTGCGCGCGCGCCGAACGGCTGTTGCGGATGCGCTGGTGCAAGGCCACGAGTTCGCCGCGCTTGGCGGCTTCCACGTTCGGATGTTGTTGCAGCAAGACTTCGAAGTCGGGCGCGAAGCCGAGCAAAATTTCCGCCGGTTTCGGACGCGGATTAAATTTTGGATCGGTCGTCAGATCCTTGAAAAAAATCAAGGCCTCCTCGCCATATTCGCGGACAATTTTTTCGCGCGGAATCTGGCCTTTCACAAAACACCGGCTGGCGCGCACGACGGCCGGCGTAAAAAAACTTTCCGGCTGGACAATCAATTCTTGCAGCATCGCGGGATCCAACGGCGCATCGAGCTTCACGAGTTCATCCACGAGCGCCGGGATGGCCGCGTTGAGATCGCGCTTGGTTTTATCGAGCGCCTTGAGGATCGCCGGCTGCATCATCGTGTCGTCGTTCTTGCCGTTCAACAACGCCGCGCTGATGTCACCGACCTGCACGTTATGCTCCACGAGCCGCGACACCACGACGCCCACGTCATTGATCGGCAGCTTGCTCACCAAAGTCGTGAGCAAATTCACCAGCTCGCCGTGGGATTTTTTGCGATGCTCGATGGCGCGCTCGAGCAACTGCCGCAACGTCTTGTTCTCGTGTTCGAGCGCCGTGTTGCCGGTCTCCAATTGCTCCACGCGCAGCGTCAAGCCGTGCCACGACTTCTGGATTTCGTCCACGGAGGCCGCCGGCCCATTGCCATTCTCGGATTGTGCCATGAAGTTATATTCATCCATTGGCGGAATTCTTGCCATCCCTTTTTTGCGATTCGACAACGCCGTCAAAAAACATTGTTGAGCTGCACCTTGAAAAAATCCGCCGTATTTTCACCAAGGATTTTAGCCCGCCAGATCCAATAAAGATTGGTGCGCGGCAGATATTCATCCCACTTTCCGGTGCGCGCGTTGATCACCGTGATCCCAAAAACCGAAGGCAGCAGGATGAATTGGTTGACGCCATTGGTCCCGAGCAACCATTGATCGCCGGATTTGAAATAAATATTTACGCAACGACTGGTCCCGAGCGAACGCACATAAAATTTGCCGTCTTGAAAGACAATTTGCGCCGTCGCGGTGCCCCACAACGGAGCGCGGTAATTTCCTGCGGGTGACAATGGCCGGGTAAAAGTGAAATAAACAGCCGTAAGAACGAGGGCGAATACGGTGAGGCCGAACGCCACGCGGTTCGCGCGCAACAAATTCTTCAAACGACCGAGCATACCGTCAAAACTACTTCGTGCGCGAAGAACTGTCGCGTTTTTTCAGACCAAAAAAATACGCGAACTTTTAGTTCGCGTATTTTGCAAAGTCGGCGCACCGCTGCGGGCCAATTTATTTCACCAGCGTCCGGCAAAATTTATCCAAACGCTCAAGGCCTTTTTCAATGTTCGCCAGGCTCGTCGCGTAGCTCAAACGGATGTAATCGTCCGCGCCAAACGCAATGCCGGGCACGGCGGCGACTTTTTCCTGCTCCAGCAATTTCGCGCAGAACTCAGCCGACTTGAGGCCGGTCTGCGAAATGTTCGGGAACAAATAAAACGCACCTTTCGCGTTCACGCAGGAAATTCCGGGAATGGAATTCAATTTCGCGTGCGCGTAGCGGCGGCGCTTGTCGTATTCCGCGAGCCAGACCGGCAGATGCGCCTGCGAACCATTCAGCGCGGCGACACCGCCTTTTTGCGCGAACGAAGTCGGGTTGCTCGTGCTGTGGCTTTGCACGGCGTCAATGGCTTTGGCAATCGGCTCCGGCGCGGCGAGAAAACCCAAGCGCCAGCCGGTCATCGAATAGGCTTTGGCCAGGCCATGAACGATGATCGTGTGGTCGTAATGCGCCGGCGAAAAACTCGCGACACTTTTTACTTTCGCGCCATCGTAAAGCAGATGCTCGTAAATTTCGTCACTCATGATGAGCACATTTTTTTCCACGCAAATGTCACCGAGCGCCTTCACTTCTTCCGGCGTGTAAACCGAACCCGTTGGATTGCTCGGCGAATTCAAGACAAACAGCCGCGTATTCGGCGTGATGGCGGCGCGCAGTTGTTCCGGCGTGACCTTGAATTCGGTTTTGTCCGTCGTCGGCAAAATCACCGGCTTTGCCCCGGCGAGCTTCACCATTTCGGGATAGCTCAACCAATACGGCGCGGGAATGATGACTTCATCGCCGGCTTCGCAGGTTGCCAGAATGACATTGTAGCAGGAATGCTTGCCGCCACAGCTCACGATGATTTGCGACGGCTTGTAAGCGAGCCCGTTCTCGCGCAAAAATTTTGCCGCGATCGCTTCGCGCAATTCCGGGATGCCCGCGCTGGGCGTATATTTGGTGAATCCGTCGGCCAGCGCCTTGGCGCAAGCATCCTTGATGTGCTGCGGCGTGTCGAAATCCGGTTCGCCCGCGCCAAAGCCGACCACGTCTTCGCCGGCGGCTTTCATCGCCTTGGCCTTGGAATCAATCGCCAGCGTGAGCGACGGGGCGAGCGAGGCGGCGCGTTGAGAGATTTTGTAATTCATATTTGAGCCCCAAATTTTACGGCCAAAAACATTCCGTGCAAGAATGGAATTCCCGCTTTGTTCGACACATCAATTGTATCCGGGCATGAAAAGAGCCTGGCTAAAACCCAATAAAAGCCAGGCTCTTCAACCCTAACCCAATCACTCAACGCTAATTCAGACCGGGCCGGAGTTTTTTTGTTCAAACTTTTTTTGGGCAAATGATCGCGCTTAATCCCGCACTCGGCGAAAAATTATTTCCGCTGCAAAACAATGCTTTCTTTCGTGTCTTTGGTTTATTTCGCGGTTAAATTTTTCCAGTGAAACTTTTGTTCATCGGCGACATCGTCGGCCATCCCGGACGCAATGCGGTCAAAATTCTGCTGCCGAAATTACGCGCGCAGCACGGCCTCGATGTCATCATCGCCAACGGCGAAAATTCCGCCGGCGGCAACGGCATCACGCCGGATATCGCGACGGAACTTTTTGGTTATGGCGTGGACGCCATCACGACCGGCGATCATTTGTGGGATCAAAAAGAAGTCCTGGAACTCTTGCAAAATGAAAAACGTTTTCTGCGGCCGCTGAATTATCCCGCCGGCACGCCGGGCAAAGGCAGCACGATTTTGAAAATCCGCGACCTGCCGCCCGTCGCCGTGATGAATGTGCAAGGCCGCACCTTCATGCAGCCGCCGCTGGACAATCCGTTCACGCTCGCGCTCGACGAGGCGAAATGGCTGCGCCAGCACACGCCCATCATCTTCGTGGATTTTCACGCCGAGGCGACCTCCGAAAAAATTGCGTTCGCGCGGATGCTCGACGGCCAGGTCAGCGCCGTCGTCGGCACGCACACGCACGTGCAGACGGCGGACGAACAGATTTTTCCCGGCGGCACCGCCTATCTCACCGATGCCGGCTTCACCGGCCCGCACGAAAGCGTTTTGGGCCGCGAAATCCAGCCGGTCATCACGCGTTTCCGCACCGCGATGCCGCAGCGTTTTGAAGTGGCGCGCCACGACGTCAAGCTGCACGGCGCGGTGATTGAAATTGATAACGCCAGCGGCAAGGCCGTGAAAATCTTGCGCGTGTCGGAGAAATTAATTTAGCCAAAAATTGAAACCACGGATATGCGCCGACTCTACTTGCTACTGATTTTATTTGCCGGGTTGATTGCGAATTCCGCCGAAATAAAATTCACGCCGCTGCCGCTGGAGGGGCAAACGTTCATCCACGATCCGTCCACGATTATCAAGGAAGGCACGAATTATTTCATCTTCGGCACCGGGCCGGGCATCCGCACCAAATCGTCGCCGGATTTGATCCACTGGGAAAATGGCGGCTCCGTTTTCCGCACGCCGCCTCCATGGACCAAAACCTTGGTGCCCGCGTTCCGCGGTTTGTTTTGGGCACCGGATGTCATTCGCATGGACGGAAAATATTTTCTGTATTACGCCGTCTCGACGTGGGGCAAACAAGTTTCCGCGATCGGGTTGGCCACCAGTCCGACGCTCGATCCGTCCGCGACGAATTATTCTTGGACGGACTGCGGCCCGGTGATCACTTCGAGTAATTATTACGCGTTCAACACGATTGATCCGAGCGTCTTTCGCGATGCGGACGGAAAATTGTGGCTGACGTTCGGCTCGTTCTGGCAGGGCATTTATTTGACGGAACTCGACCCGCAGACCGGCAAACGCACCGGCACCAATTCACCGTTGTATCAGCTCGCGTGGAACCATTCGATCGAGGCTTCCTGCCTGACGCGGCACGGAAATTTTTATTATCTGTTCGTGAATTGGGGCCAATGCTGCAAAGGCACGAACAGCACTTATGAAGTGCGCGTCGGGCGCGCGGAAAAAATCACCGGCCCGTATCTTGATCGTGATGGGAAAAATCTGGCGGACGGCGGCGGTTCGCCGTTTCTTCAAAGCAGCGGCCGCTACATCGGCCCCGGCCACATTGGCGTCGTGAATGATGACACCACCAACAATCCGACGCTGTTCAGCTATCATTATTACGACGCCGACACGCAGGGACGTTCGCGGCTGGCGATCGGAAACATTGACTGGTCGGACGGTTGGCCGATGGCGGTGAGCGCCGAGGCCGCCGCGACGAACGACTGGAAGTTGGTCTGGCACGATGAATTTGAAACGAACGGTCCGCCGAATCCGGCGAACTGGAATTACGAGCGCGGTTTTGTGCGCAACAACGAACTGCAATGGTATCAGCCCGAAAACGCGTTTTGCACCAATGGCCTGCTCGTCATCGAGGCCCGGCGCGAGCACAAGGCAAACCCAAATTTTGTGACCAACAGCGCCGACTGGCGCAGGAACCGCGCGTGGATTGATTACACCTCCGCCAGCATCACGTCGCGGCGGCTGCAAGAATTCACATATGGAAAATTTGAGATGCGGGCGCGCATCGACACGCGGCTCGGCAGCTGGCCGGCCTTCTGGACGCTCGGCGCGACACCGCGCATCGGCTGGCCCGCCGGCGGCGAGGTGGACATCATGGAATTTTACACCGGCACCGTGCTCGCCAATTTCGGTTTCAGTCTCGACGGCAAAACCAAATGGCTCGCGAATAAAAAACCGGTCACGGAACTCGGTGGCGACGCGTGGACCAACGCCTTTCACATCTGGACAATGGAGTGGGACGAAGCAAAAATCGATCTGCGGCTCGATGGTCAGTTGATGAACCATCTTGATCTCGCCGATGCGGACAACGCGGATCGCGGCAATCCATTTCACCGGCCCGTTTATTTTATTCTCAACCAGGCCATCGGCGGCGACTGCGGCGGCGATCCATCGCAGACCAAATTTCCCATCCGTTTCGAGGTCGATTGGGTGCGCGTGTATCAGCGCGGTCAATAAATTCTTAGTTCTAGCGGCGCTCTGCGAGCGTCCGTTTTCGGCGGTCACCGGCCGCCGCGACGATTTGCATCAAAAACTTTCGCGCCCGTTGCATCCTTTTATTTTCCACCTGATTCGCTATTCTGCGGTGCCATGTTGAGGACGCTGCGCAAGGCCGAATACGCCGAGCTGATGATTTTATTTTTCATCCAGGCGGCGGCGATGGCCATCTGGTTCGTGCCGCTCGGCACCATTCTCGACGCGCACGGCTTGAACGCCATCAAGCCGTATGCCTTCGCCGCGACCGCCGTGGCCGCCTTCATTTCCCCGCTCATGTTCGGCGCGATGGCCGACCGCCATGTGGCGCCCGCCAAAGTTTTGCGCGGACTGGCCTTCGCCACCGGCATCACGATGGCCCTCATTGCCACCGCGATTCGAAGCAATTGCAACCCGTGGCTGGTGCTGGCGTTGATCCAAATTTTTTCGCTGTCCTACGCGCCGATGTTCAGCATTTCCACCGCGCTCGTGCTGGCTCGCTTGGAAGATGCGAAAAAAGAATTTGGCCCCGTCCGCGCGCTCGCCACCATCGGCTGGATGTGCGGCGCGCTGCTCATCGGCCTGCTCAATTGGGATCGCGCGACGTTTGCAATGTATCTCGGCGCTGGATTCTGGCTGCTCGTCGCGGGCTTCACTTATTTTTTGCCGACGCTGGAAATTCCCAAATCTGCCGAACATCTTTCGTGGCACGAGCGGCTCGGGCTCGACGCGCTCACCTTGTTGCGCGACCGCGACACGCGCGTCGTCTTCATCACCACCACGCTTTTCAACATCCCCATCTGCGCGTTTTATCCGTATGCGCCGACGCATTTGCACGCGCTCGGCTTCGCGCACACCAGCGCATGGATGAGCCTCGCGCAAGTCACCGAGATCATCGCCATGTTCAGCCTCGCGTGGCTGCTGCTCAACTGGCGGTTGAAATGGATTTTCGCCTGCGGCCTCGCCATCGGCGTGCTGCGGTTCGCATTCAGCGCGTTGAACACCCGGGATTCCCTGCTGCTCGGCGTGACGCTCCACGGCGCATCCTTTGTGCTCGTGTTCGTCACCGCACAGATCTACCTCGAGCAAAACATTGATCCCGCCTGGCGCACGCGGGCGCAGGCGTTGCTCACGTTGATGAACGGCGGCATCGGCAACCTCATCGGCTACCTGGGCACGGGCTGGTGGTTCGCCGCGTGCACGCATCCGGAGGGCACGCGATGGCCGCTGTTCTGGGGCGTGTTGTCTGCCAGCGTGGCCGCCGTGCTGATTTATTTTTTGATCGCGTATCGCGAGCAAGGCGAGAAAAAAATTCCCGCCCGCGTCGCGTCACATCGGCAGAAAATATAAAACGTAGATCATCTGCGCCGTGGCCAGTCCGCCCAAAATCGTGGACACGATCCACAGCGGTTTTTTCTTCACGATCAGGCACATCGCGCCGAGCGCGATGGCGATCTGAAACAGCGTGATCGCCAGGCCCATCTGCCTGGAATGTTCCGCCGCGATGGTCGCCGTCTGGCGCGCGGCATCGCGGGCCGCTTCAAATTTTTTCGCCAGCGCCGTGATGTCCGCCTTGTCCTTGTCGTATTTGTCCACCTTCGCTTTCATCTTCGCCACCGCCGCCGCATCCGCGGCGGCGCTCAAATGATCCAGCTCGATCTCGTAAAGATTCTGCTTGATGGATTTCGCCTCGAAATACGACCACTGGTCGGACGCCTGCGTCTGATTGAACGTCGCCTCGTTCATTTCCTTCAGCGTCCGCGTCGAAAAGCCGCCGCCCTTCAGCGTTGCGATCGCCGCCAGCACCGCGATGCAGACCATCGTCAGCGACACATATTTCGTCCAGCCATCG
>Ga0302274_10000572_pt1 | contig 37415 bp, 38 predicted proteins | sample III_Bog_N2_1_FD_198755 | JGI IMG/M metagenome (GOLD analysis project Ga0302274, IMG submission 198755) | Peat permafrost microbial communities from Stordalen Mire near Abisko, Sweden - III_Bog_N2_1 | ecosystem: Environmental > Terrestrial > Soil > Wetlands > Peat | place: Sweden: Abisko...
GCCCATCCTGCGGGCGCTGTCCCTGCCGCCTGTGTATGCGATCAGCAATGCGGCCGAACTGGGTGTGGAGGGGTTCTTGCGGCGGCTGGAGGCTACCCTGCGGAATGGTTTGCGGCTGATTCAATTGCGCGAAAAGAATCTCGCGCATGATGAGTTGCGCGATTTGGCTGTGCGGGTAGTGGCATTGGCGCATGCTCACGGCGCGAAGGTGTTGCTCAACAGCGAGGTGGCCTTGGCACAGGAGGTAGGCGCGGACGGGGTGCAGCTTACTGGTGCGCAGCTTGCCGAATTACACGAACGTCCCGAAGTGGAATGGTGCGCGGCTTCTTGTCACAATATGGAGGAGTTACATCTTGCAGAAGAACTGGGTTGCGATTTCGCTTTGCTGAGTCCGGTGCTGCCGACGTTATCGCATCCGGGTGCGCCGCATCTGGGTTGGGAAAATTTCGCGGCTATCGCGGTGGGTGCTACGATTCCAGTGTATGCGCTGGGAGGATTGTCCGACTCGGATATGGAAACGGCGTGGCGGCATGGTGCGCACGGCCTGGCTTTATTGCGTCAGGCTTGGCCGGAGATGTCGCCGGACTGATCCGGCTGTTGTTCGTCTACAGGAATGCGGTAATCTTCGTTGGCCCATTGCCCGAGGTCTATCAGCTTGCAGCGCTCGCTGCAAAACGGGCGGTAGCGGCTTTCACTGTTCCATTCCACTTCCTTGGCGCATTGCGGACAGGCGACTACGGGAGGTTTCTTCGTCATGAAATTACAACGCGCAAAAGGTGAGATTGAACGCGACGTCCTGATCGTACAACGCGCTCTTGGACGCATAGTTGGCGGTAACGAAGCGGATGTTAAGAACGTATTTGTTGGCGCTGACTTCGGGAATACACGGCAGGGCGGGATCCAGAGTGATGCGCAACAACTGCGCCACACGGCCCCCCTGCATCTGCTGAAAGTTGCCCTGATGCGCAATGAAATGGTGCTCCTTGCCGCTCTCACGCAACAGTTTGAGTATGATGTCCAAGGCGTTGCAGATAGGCAGCATGGGCGCCAGCCAGCCCTTGAGATAATTGCGCCGCAACGTGGCATCCTGATGCAGCCAGTAATGGTAGGAAGGCAAGTCGAATTCGCAGGTTCCGCCGGGAATGCAAGCGCGCTGCTTGATACCCATCAGCCATTCGTTGTCGCGCAGGTGCTGGCCTATCTTGCCGCTTAGGCCGAACAGGCTGTCGCTTGCATTTTCGATTTCACTGAGTACGGCATCCAGCGCTGCTTCGGAAATTCCCGGATTGTTATGCAAGGCGGAGAGCTGGCGTTTTTGGCGTTCCAGTTCCTGCAACAAATCGGATTTCAGGTCGGCACGACTGGCGACTTCCATGATTTCGAAAATCACACTGAGTGCGGCATGATGGTCGGCAGCGCTGGCTTTTTCGGAAAAATACGCCATCTTGGCGTAGAGATCCTCCAGACGCAGCAAGGTGCGGATACGCTCGTTGAGGGGAAAGTCGTAGCTAATCACGGTGCCGTAAAGTGGGTGGATGCGCGTTTAATTTTGAACAATATCCTGCAATATATTGTGAACTGCCATACATCGTCAATCGCTTCCTGCGGAAAGAGCAATATAACGCTCGTGCAGATGCGCCACTTGCATCTGTAGGGTTTCCAGTCCGGCATCGTTTTGGATGATGTCATCGGCACGCCGCAAGCGTTCGGCGCGCGCGATTTGCCCCGCCATAATTGCCCGCACGTCTTGTTCGGTCAGCCCGCTACGCTCCATGGCACGGGCAATCTGGGTGGCTTCCGCACAGTCTACCACCAAGGTGCGTTGCACCAGTTCGTGGTAATTAGCCGTCTCGAACAACAGGGGAATTACCAGCATAAAATAGGGAGAGTTATCGGCAGCGGCTTCCGCCTGTGTCCGCATCTGCTCCCGAATCATCGGATGCAGGATAGCTTCCAGATGCTGTTTGGCGGAGACATCGGAAAACACCAGTTGGCGCATGCGTGCCCGGTCAAGCGCTCCGCTGGCGTCAATGTAGCTATCACCGAATGCTGTACGGATTGCTGCTATGGCCGCGCCGCCTGGCTGGGTGAGACTATGCGAGATCGCATCGCTGTCGATGATCGTGACGCCGCATTTTGCAAACAGTGCGGCAACGATACTCTTGCCGCTGCCGATGCCACCGGTCAGGCCAACCCGGTAGCTCCCAATCCGGTGACTCATGGCGTGGACATCATCTGGAGATAGCTTTGCGTCAGTGTCTGCCCCCAGAACAGCGCGATCAAACCACCGCCCGCGAGATAAGGGCCAAATGGAATGGGAACATTGCGGCCATGACGCGCCGCGACGATCAACGTGATGCCGACCACCGCTCCTACCAGCGAGGAGGTCAAGATGACCAGCGGCAGCATCTGCCAGCCTAGCCATGCCCCGATGGCGGACAGCAATTTAAAGTCTCCATAGCCCATACCCTCCTTGCCAGTGGCGAGCTTGAACAACCAATACACCCCCCACAACGCCAGATAGCCTGCCACCGCGCCAACGACTGAACTGTGCAGGTCGGTGAAGGTATGCGAGAGATTGAGCAACAGGCCTATCCATAATAGCGGGAACGTGATGTCATCCGGCAACAGTTGTGTGTCGAAATCGATGAAGGTCAGCGCCAATAACGCCCAGACAAACAGCAGCGCACCTAATGTTGCTAGGCCGAAACCAAAGTGCCATGCAGCATAGCCGCTCAGCAGCCCGCTGACCAATTCCACGATGGGGTAGCGCGCTGAGATAGGCGCTCCACAACCCTTGCACTTGCCACGTAGTAACAGGTAACTGATGATCGGAATATTTTCCAGCGCACTTATCATGTGTCCGCAATGCGGGCAGGCGGAACGCGGCACGACCAGATTGTAGCGAGGTGCGCCTTCCGCAGCACCCGCCAGCGAGACACCGCCGCCTGGTAACGGATCTTCCGCAGCTTGGGCATTGAGCTCGGCGCATTGAGCATGCCATTCACGTTCCATCATTTTTGGCAGGCGGTAGATCACTACATTCAGAAAACTACCGATCATTAATCCGAATGCAGCACATGCACAGGTAAACACAAGGGGTGAGGATTGAAGAAGTTGAAATATTTCAGACATGTCTGCCTAAGTAGGTGGGTATGCCTTTGTGCCCACGCGGATTCAAACCACGTGGACAGGGGAAACAGGCATGGCGAATTTTTATCGTCCGGGATGGCTGCTTGCCATGCGCGCTAGCCAACAACCTGGCCCATTTTGAATATCGGTAAATACATCGCTATCACCATGCCGCCGATCAGCGTGCCAAGCACCACCATGATGATGGGCTCCATCAGACTGGACAGCGATGCCACCGCATCGTCCACTTCGCCCTCGTAAAAATCCGCGACCTTGCTCAACATGGCGTCGAGTGAGCCCGCTTCTTCGCCGATCGACACCATCTGTATCACCATGCTGGGAAATACATTGGTACCCTGCATGGCAGAGACCAGTGTGCCGCCTTGGCTGACTTCCCGCTGAATTTGCTTGGTTGCATCAAAATACAATGCGTTGCCGGCTGCACCCGCCACCGAGTCGAAAGCCTCGACCAGCGGCACCCCGGCCGCAAACATGGTGGACAGAGTGCGCGACCAACGCGCAATGGTTGCCTTGCGAATAACCTCGCCAAAAATCGGTAATTTGAGGGATATGATATCCATCACTCGCTGCATTTGTTTGTTGCGTTTCCAGTAGTAGAAGAAGGCATAGAGTCCACCCCCTATACCGCCAAAAATCAGATACCAGTTTGCAACAAAGAAATCCGAGATGGCCATAATAACCAAGGTCGGCGCGGGCAAATCTGCCCCAAAACTGGAGAATAATGTTTTGAATGCAGGAATTACGAAAATCATGATGACCGCCGTGATACCAAAGGCCACCACAATAATGGCCACCGGATAGAATAGTGCGGACTTAATCTTGCTTTTGATGGCAAGCGTTTTTTCTTGGTAGGTTGCCAAGCGGTCCAGCAGGCTGTCCAGAATACCGGCCGCCTCGCCCGCGCCGACCAGGTTACAAAACAGGTCGTCAAAATACAGCGGAAACTTTCGGAACGCTTGCTCCAGGCTGCTACCGGTTTCCACGTCAGTCTTGATGTCGTTCAACAGTTTGGACACAGAAGGGTTGTGGTGTCCCTTGCCTACGATATCGAATGATTGGAGCAGCGGCACACCCGCCTTCATCATGGTCGCAAGCTGGCGGGTGAACAAGGTGAGATCTTTCTGGGAAATTGATTTGCCTTTGTTACGGCTTTTCTTGATTTTGGTGACGTTAATACCCTGGCGGCGCAATTGTGCGGACGCACTGGCTTCCCCCGCAGCCTTGATCTCGCCTTTGACTATCTTGCCGGACTTATCTTTACCTTCCCATTGAAATTGGGTTTCTTTCGCTTGTTGGGATTTTTTTTCCACAGCCATGGCGTTTCCTTAATCAAAAACCTGTCTCATCATGCCGAGCTTTGCGGACGTTGTAAAGCTTCTAATTGCTTGTTTGCTTGTTATTTGCTTTCTTTTTTACGCAACGCGGGGAAAATCTTGGCAACTTTTACCACACGATCTTGCGTTTGGATGATTTCTATCGGGTAATCCGCAATTTTCAGGCTGGTCCCTGCTTCCGGGATGTCTTGCAGATGTTCCAGAATCAAACCATTCAACGTCTTCGCTTCACTCAGTGAAAAATGCATACCCAGCTTGCGATTCAGGTCGCGTAGCGGCGTACTACCTTCCACCAGCAGGCTACCGTCCTTCTGACGCAAAAACTTGCCGGTCTGTGCGGGCGACTGTGTGGTGAAATCGCCGACAATCTCCTCCAGGATGTTTTCCAGCGTCACCAACCCCAGCAATTCGCCGTACTCGTCCACCACCAACCCCAGCCGGAAGTGGCGTTCCTGAAAATACTGTAGTTGCGACAGCAACGCCGTGTCGGACGGGATGAAATAAGGTTCGTGCATCAATTCGCGCAATTCCTCACCGCTGAAATCCTCGCGCTGCATCAGCACCAGTGCGCGACGCACATGCAAAATGCCCACGATGTTATCGAGCGCGCCCTGGTATACCGGCAGCAGCGTGTGATGACAGGTCGCCAATTGTTCGCGCAACACTTCCGGCGACTCATCCAAGTCGAGTCCTTCAATCTGATTGCGCGGCACCATCACATCGTTCACTGCGACACGGCCCAGATCTACAAGATTGAGCAACATCTTCTGGTGCCGATGCGGCAGAAACTGTTCTGACTCCAACACCAGCATGCGCAACTCTTCCATGCTCATCTTGTGTTTGCTCTGGTCCGTCTGTACCTTGATGCGGAACAGCCACAGCACATAATGTACGATGGCCGTGGCAACGGACACCACCGGGTAAAATAGTTTGATGAAAACGGCCAGCCCGTAGCTTGAAAATAACGCCACGCGTTCTGGGTGGCTGGATGCAATGATCTTCGGCATGATCTCGCTAAACACCAAAATCACGAAGGTAATCCCCAGCGTGCTGCCCACCACCCACCCCTCACTCGCGCCGAATAGGCGCAGGATGATAATCTGGGTGACCGCTGCCGCCGCCACATTCAGCAGCGTGTTGCCGAACAGGATGGAACCGAGCAGTCTGTCAGTATGCGCCAGCAGTTTTGCGGTAAGTTTGGCGCTCCTGTTGCCCTTGCGCACCAGATGGTTCAGCCGGTGACGGTTTAGCGCCATCATGCTGGTTTCTGAAGATGAAAAAAAACCGGAGAAAATCAGGATTACAATAAGGGCAAGAAACAACGTGCCCAATGAGAACTCGTCCAAAGCGGAAAGCCCTAACTAATGTGATGCACCAAGTATCAGGGAGGGCGGTGGGAGTGTCAAGAAAGAAAGGAACCCCCCAATCAACGGGCTGCTAGGATAAATTTGATTTTCTGTACGCCCACAGCATCAGCCCCACTCCCGCCAGCACCATCGGCAGGCTCAACCATTGCCCCATGCTGACGCCGAAGGTCATGTAGCCAAAAATACCATCGTCAGGATTTCGGAAGAACTCCGCAAGAAAGCGAAAGCTGCCGTAGCCGATCAAGAACAAGCCGGACACGGCACCTGTTGGGCGCGGTTTGTTCGAATACAACCAGAGCAGTACAAACAGCACCAGCCCTTCCAGCGCGAATTCGTACAGTTGCGAGGGATGGCGCGGCACGTTGTCTACATTGGGAAACACCATACCCCACGGCACATCGGTGGGACGTCCCCACAATTCGCCGTTGATAAAATTTCCGATGCGCCCCGCGCCCAAACCCAGCGGCACCAACGGCACAATGAAATCCATCAGTTTCAGCCATTGGAATTGCCTCCTATGCGCAAACAGCGCTGTCGCCACCATCACCCCGATGAATCCACCATGAAACGACATCCCGCCTTCCCACACCGCAAGAATTTTCAGTGGATTTGCCAAATAATAGCCGGGTTGGTAGAACAATACTTCGCCCAGCCGTCCGCCCAGCACGACACCCAGCACGCCGTAGAACAGCAAGTCGTCCAGCATTTTGTCGTCCCAACCGGTGCGATTGAGCTCTCGCGCGCGGCGCTTGCCCAGCCACAGGAACAGCATAAAGCCGAGCAGATACATCAGGCCATACCAATGCACGGCAAGTGGGCCGAGGTGGATGGCAATAGGGTCAAATTGCGGGTGGATGAGCATGATGTATGAGTGAAGTTGGGTTAGAATTCATTATACGTGATTCACCCACGCGCCCAATCCGGCGCGGTTTTTCATTGAGGAAATTGAAATGCCTAATTATCGTTCCCGCACTTCCACACATGGCCGCAACATGGCGGGTGCGCGTGCCCTGTGGCGCGCCACCGGCATGACCGATGGAGACTTTGGTAAGCCGATCATCGCCATCGCCAATTCATTCACCCAGTTTGTGCCGGGGCATGTGCACCTGAAAGATATGGGGCAACTGGTGGCGCGCGAGATCGAAAAGGCGGGCGGCATTGCCAAGGAGTTCAACACCATTGCGGTGGATGACGGCATCGCCATGGGGCACAGCGGCATGCTGTATTCGCTGCCTTCGCGCGAACTCATCGCCGACTCGGTCGAATATATGGTCAATGCGCATTGCGCCGATGCGCTGGTGTGCATTTCCAATTGCGACAAGATCACGCCGGGCATGCTGATGGCCGCGATGCGGTTAAATATTCCCGTGGTGTTCGTCTCGGGCGGGCCGATGGAAGCGGGCAAGGTGAATTGGCAGGGTAAAGAGATCGGGCTGGATTTGGTGGATGCGATGGTAGCAGCGGCGGACAGCAAATACAGCGATGAACAAGTGGATGCCATAGAACGTTCCGCCTGCCCAACTTGCGGTTCCTGTTCCGGCATGTTCACCGCGAATTCGATGAACTGCCTGACCGAGGCGCTGGGTCTGGCGCTACCCGGTAATGGTTCGTTAGTGGCGACGCACGCTGAACGCAAGCAATTATTCCTGCGTGCGGGGCGACTGATCGTCGAATTGTGCAAACGTCATTATGAACAGGATGATGCATCGGTGCTGCCACGCAACATTGCCACCTTCGATGCATTCGAAAACGCCATGACGCTGGACATCGCGATGGGTGGCTCGACCAATACCGTGCTGCATTTGCTGGCGATAGCGCATGAAGCGGAAGTAGCGTTCACTATGAAGGATATGGATAGGCTGTCGCGACACGTGCCGACCCTGTGCAAGGTTGCTCCATCGTCCGAATACCATATGGAGGATGTGCATCGTGCCGGCGGTATTGCCGCAATTTTGGGCGAGCTGGATCGCGCCGGCTTACTGCATGCCGATGCCCGGACGGTGCATAGCCCGACCCTGCGCGATGGCTTGAAAAAATGGGATGTGGCGCAAACCGGCGAAGAAGAAGTGAAAAAGTTTTTCCGTGCCGCACCAGGTGGAATTATCACCACGATAGCTTTTTCGCAATCCATGCACTATCCCGATCTGGATATTGACCGTAGCAACGGTTGCATCCGCGATAAAGCACATGCCTATTCAAAGGATGGCGGGTTGGCGGTGTTACATGGCAATATCGCGGTAGATGGCTGCATCGTGAAGACTGCCGGGGTGGATGAGAGCATCTTGAAATTCACCGGGCGGGCACGCGTATTCGAGAGTCAGGATGATGCCGTTACCGCGATTCTCGCCGATCAAGTTATAGCGGGCGATGTGGTGGTGATACGTTACGAAGGTCCAAAGGGCGGGCCGGGCATGCAGGAAATGTTGTATCCCACCAGTTACCTAAAATCCAAGGGGATGGGCAAGGTGTGCGCCCTGCTGACCGACGGACGCTTCTCTGGCGGCACCTCGGGTTTGAGTATCGGCCATGTTTCACCGGAAGCGGCGCAGGGCGGCGCTATTGGCCTGGTGGAAGAAGGCGATGTCATCGAGATAGACATTCCCAACCGCAGCATTCGTTTGGCGATTGCCGATACCGAATTGACCCAGCGCCGTACCGCGATGGAAGCGAAAGGCAAGCAGGCATGGAAACCGGTTGGTCGCGAGCGTCATGTTTCCGAAGCATTGCGCGCTTATGCTGCAATGACGACCAGCGCCGACAAAGGCGCGGTGCGTGATGTATCGCAAGTGGAAAAATGATTTTGACAAGCACTTTAGCCACGGATGAACACGGATAAGCACGGATAAAACCTTCATGGTTCGGTTTTTATCCGTGCTTATCCGTGTTCATCCGTGGCTAATAATTGTTTCTTAGACAATAGAGAGGTGTCATGAAAGCCATTCTGATAGCCAATCCCAAGGGTGGGAGCGGCAAAACCACGCTTTCGACCAACGTCGCGGGCTACCTTGCATCGCGTGGTCAGCGCGTGGTGATGCTGGATCTGGATCGGCAGAAGTCGGCCACGCAATGGTTGACCAATCGCCCGTTTGAATTGCCGATTATTGACCTGTTTCAAACCGCAGGAGGAAATTCAGCTTTGGCGGACTGGCTGGTGATTGATTCTCCCGCCGGACTACACGGCAAGAATCTGGAGCATGCGCTTAAACTGGTGCACAAGGTCATCGTACCCATCGCGCCGTCGCTGTTCGATATCCAGGCCAGCCGCGAATTTCTGGAAATACTCAGCCGGGAAAAAGCCGTTCGCAAAGGCAAGATTTTTGTCGGCGTGGTAGGGATGCGCATGTCGCCGCATACGCGCGCAGCGACCACGCTGGAACAATTCATCACCGGGCTGGACTTGCCGGTGCTTGCCTACCTGCGGGAAACACAGGTGTATGTAAATGCCGCCTTCGAGGGCAAGACCCTGTTTGATTTACCGCCCTCCCTGGCTGAGCGCGAACTGGAACAATGGGCCTATTTGCTGAACTGGCTGGAACAAAGCCACTGATGAACTAACTAGCCATTCGACTAAGCTGTCAAACGACGCCAGCCAAGCGCTGGTTATAAGGCAGCAAACTGCCAAGTGATTGGTGATGGCGGCACCTGTAAAACGCCGATGTGTCAACGATTAGCCCGGGATGAGCGTTATTGTCCACACTGCCAAGGTGATATGGGTTTGCAAATCGGGCGGGGTTAGTTAGAATAGGGGGGGCTTTACTGTCCCACAAATTTGATAATCTAAAATGGAGAGGCAAAATAATTATGAAATCTATCATCATTAGCATGATTGCAGCAGTAGGTTTGGTGGTCGCAGGTTCCGCAACGGCGGGTGCCTTCTCAACTGGGCCATGTAAGGCTTGTCATGCAGTTGGTAAAGATGTTGTAGGACCTGATTGGGCTACAGTTGCAAAGGCGTATGGCGATGCTGAAACTCTGGCAGGAGTTTTTAAGTCGGGTTTTAAAGTGGAAGATCGTAAAGTAGCCGGATCCAACGATAAATTTAAAAAGCAAGCCGCCATTATGACAGCTCAATATGGCACCCTTATTAAGGGCCACGAAGATGAAGCTGCAGCAGCACTTTTTGCTGCTGTTAAAGCAGGTAAAATCTAAACACTTTCAGTGTTAGTGGATGTTAAAGGCGGCCTGTCGGGCCGCCTTTTTATTGGTTACCGCTACGTTAGCATGTTGGCAGCAGCGGGTTTTAATGGTTGCAGGTAGCGTTCTGTCACCTGGGGTTTGGGGGGACTTAAAATATGAAAGCCACCATAATAAGTATAGTTGCGGCTTTAGGTTTGATGCTTGGCGGCAGCGCTCTGGCAGGCGGAATGCCCGCACTGGCCAAAAAAAATGGTTGCGATAGCTGCCACGACATTGACACAAGGGTGGTCGGCCCCTCATGGATGGAGGTGTCCAAGAAATACAAGGGCGTCAAGGCTTACTCTTTCGACGGCAAAGATTATTCTTTGGAAGAGGGTATGTTGATGAAAGTTTCCAAGGGAGGTGTCGGAAAATGGGCATCCATGCCCATGCCCGCGAACGATCCGAATGGCACCAACCAAGGCGAGATGAAAGCATTAGTCAAATTCATATTGGGTTTGGCGAAATAATCAAGCCCGCTAAATTGACAAGGAGGAATGGGCTACGGATAATCGGTCATTCTTTTCTGTTACAAACTTCCTATGTCATCTAAGCACCTGTCCCTATCCTTGGCTGTCTTGTTTGCCGCCACACTGGTTGCCTGCGGCAAATCCGAAACGTCTGCCACCACTCCCGCAAGCCCGACCAGCAACTCCAGTGCTGATGAGCTGGTGGTGAAAATCGGTGCTTCCGCGCCGCTCACCGGGCCGCAGGCGCATATCGGCAAGGACAATGAAAACGGCACACGCATGGCGATTGAGGATGCCAACGCCAAGGGTATCAGCATAGGCGGCAAGAAAGCGCACTTTGAGTTGCTCAGCGAAGACGATCAGACCGATCCTAAAACAGCAACTATCGTGGCGCAAAAGCTGGTAGATGCGAAAGTGAATGGCATCATCGGCCACCTGAATTCCGGCACCACTATCCCCGCTTCCCGAATTTACAGCGACAACGGCATTCCACAAATTTCCCCTTCCGCCACCGCCGTGGCTTACACCGCGCAGGGATTCAAAACCGCCTTCCGTGTGATGGCCAACGATGGGCAGCAGGGCAAAGTGCTGGGCGAGTTCGCCGCGAAAAATCTGGGCGCAAAGAAAATCGCGGTGCTGGATGATCGCACCGCTTACGGTCAAGGACTGGCAGATGAGTTCATCAAGTCTGCGCAAGCCAACGGCGCACAGATTGTCACGCATGAATACACCACCGACAAGGCAGTAGATTTCACCGCCGTGCTGACTTCGATCAAAGGCAAGAAGCCTGATCTGGTGTTCTTCGGTGGCATGGATCCGCAGGGAGCACCGATGCTCAAACAACTGAGGGCGCTGGCCATTGATGCCAAATTCATGATGGGCGATGGCGGCACCACGCCCAAGTTCATTGAAAATGCCGGGGCAGCGGCAGATGGCGCTTACGCCTCGCTGCCCGGCGTACCACTGGTACAAATGCCGGGCGGCAAGGATTTTTCGCAACGCTACGAGGCAGAATTCAAGCACCCGATCGAGTTGTATGCGCCGTATTGCTACGATGCGGTGAATGTAATGATCGCCGCAATGCAAAAAGCCGGATCAGCCGAACCGGCGAAATACTTGCCCGAATTGGCGAAGATTGAGTACAACGGCGTGACCGCAAAAATCGCCTTCGACGAAAAGGGCGACCTCAAGGGCGGCTCAATCACAGTGTATCAAGTGCAACAAGGCAAGTGGCAGCCTCTGCAAACCATGGGTGGCGCGCCTATGGTGGCGCATTGATGATGCAGCGTGAGTAATTTGGAGGACATCCCTACAAACTCGTCATTCCCGCGAAGGCGGGAATCCAGACAAGAAAATAATCCCCTGCATCGTGGGGACAAAATCCAAGGCATGTTAAATAAACCCGCTGGATTCCCGCCTTCGCGGGAATGACGGAATTCGGATTTATAGGCGTATCTTTGGACATCCTCTTACAACAAATTCTCAATGGCCTGGTGCAGGGCAGCGTGTATGCCTTGGTCGCACTGGGTTACACCATGGTGTACGGCATCCTTGGGTTGATCAATTTCGCGCACGGCGAAGTGGTGATGGTGGGGGCGATGGTAGCGCTGACGGTGAGCCAATTGCTGCTCGCGGCAGGTTTTCCTCCGCTGCTGGTACTGCTGCTCGCATTGATGGTTGCGGCGGCGGCTTGCATGGTGCTGGGCTACGGCATTGAACGCATCGCCTACCGCCCTTTGCGCAACGCACCGCGATTAGCGCCGCTGATTACTGCGATTGGTGTTTCCATCGTGCTGCAAAATCTGGCGATGATTTTCTGGGGGCGCGAATATCACGCCTTCCCGCAATTACTGCCAAACAATACACACACCTTCGGCGGCGCAGTCATCAATGATGTGCAACTCATCATCGTGCTGGTCGCGTTACTCATGATGGCCGGGCTGATGTTGTTGGTACATCGCACTCGCCTTGGTCGCGCGATGCGCGCCGTGGCGGAAAATCCATCCGCTGCCGCACTGATGGGCGTGGATATCAACCGTGTGATCTCGCTCACCTTCATGACCGGCTCCGCGCTGGCAGCGGTGGCGGGCATCATGGTGAGCGCGAATTACGGCATCGTGCATTACTACATGGGCTCTATCCTCGGGCTGAAAGCTTTTACCGCTGCGGTTCTCGGCGGCATCGGCAATCTGCGTGGAGCAATGCTCGGCGGCGTACTGCTGGGGCTGATCGAGAGCTTGGGTGCGGGTTACATCGGCGATCTCAGCGGCGGCTTTTTCGGCAGCAATTATCAGGATGTATTCGCCTTCTTCGTGTTGATCGCCGTGCTGATTTTCCGTCCGTCCGGATTGCTGGGGGAGCGTGTTGCGGAGCGCGCTTGATAGATGAATTTAGGAAAACTCCCCTATTGCAAAAAATGCAACGCATGGCGCGTGTACGCTGTACTTGCCGTCGTGCTGTTAGCTCTGCCCTTCGTTACCGACGCGCTGCTCGGACGCGGCTGGGTACGCATTGCGGATTTCGCGCTGCTCTACATCATGCTGGCGCTGGGACTGAATATCGTGGTTGGTTACGCAGGACTGCTCGATCTCGGCTATGTCGCCTTCTTCGCCGTGGGAGCCTATAACTACGCGCTGCTCTCCTCGCCGCAATTCGGCTTGCATTGGCCGGTTTGGTTAGTGCTTCCGCTTGGTGGACTACTGGCTTGCTGCTTCGGCGTGCTGCTGGGCGCACCCACCTTGCGCCTGCGCGGCGACTACCTCGCCATTGTCACGCTGGGCTTTGGCGAAATCATCCGCATTTTTCTCAACAACCTGAATGCGCCCATCAACGTCACCAACGGACCACAGGGCATCAGCATGATAGATCCGGTACGCGTGAGCGGATTTTCGCTCGGCACGACACATGAAATTTTCGGCGTCAGCCTGCCCTCGGTGCATCTCTATTACTACCTGTTCCTGGGCTTTACCCTGCTGGTGATTTTCGTGTCGTTGCGCCTGGAAAATTCGCGCATCGGCCGTGCCTGGATGGCGATCCGCGAGGACGAGGTAGCGGCGGAGGCAATGGGCATCAACACCCGCAACATCAAGCTGCTGGCTTTCGCCATGGGTGCGACTTTCGGTGGACTGTCCGGCGGACTGTTCGCCGGATTTCAGGGCTTCATCAGCCCGGAAAGTTTCAGTTTGACCGAATCGGTGATGATCCTGTGCATGGTGGTGTTGGGCGGCATGGGCAACATCGGCGGCGTGGTGCTCGGCGGCGTACTACTGGTGCTGCTGCCGGAGGCGTTGCGTAACGGCGCGGGTCCGGCGCAGCAATGGCTGTTCGGCAAGACGCTGGTTGATCCGGAAAGCTTGCGCATGCTGCTATTCGGCTTGGCGCTGATCGTCGTCATGCTGGTGCGCCCCGCCGGGCTGTGGCCTTCGACACAACGCCGCCGCGAACTTGCCGACGACGATGAAGAAGTGGTGAGGCAAGAACAGGAGACGGTGTATGACAGCAGCAAGTAATACACTGCTCGAACTCGCCGGCATAGGCAAACACTTCGGCGGCTTGGCTGCGCTGTCTGATGTTTCGCTGCATATCAAGCGCGGCGAAATCTACGGCCTGATCGGCCCTAACGGAGCGGGCAAAACCACCCTGTTTAACGTCGTCACTGGGTTGTACCAACTGGATGAGGGCGCGTTCACTTTCAATAGCGTCGCCTATGCCCATTGCAAACCGCATGTGCTGGCTGAAGCGGGCATCGCGCGCACTTTCCAGAACATCCGCCTATTCGCCAATATGAGCGCGTTGGAAAACATCATGATTGGTCGCCACGTGCGCACGCGCACCGGCATCTGGGGCGCACTCACGCGCAATGCCGCCGCACGCGCCGAGGAGCGCGCCACCACACATCGCGCACGTGAATTATTGCGCTACGTCGGCATAGATCGCCCGCATCAAACTTTGGCCAAGCACCTGTCCTATGGAGAGCAGCGCCGTTTGGAAATCGCCCGCGCACTGGCGACCGATCCAAAACTACTCGCGCTGGACGAACCGGCGGCGGGCATGAACGCCACTGAAACAGAAAGCCTGAGAGCTCTGTTGCAAACCATACGTGCCAGCGGTATCACCGTGCTGCTGATCGAGCACGACGTGAAACTCATTCTCGGCCTATGCGACCGTGTCGCCGTGCTTGACTATGGCAAGAAAATCGCCGAGGGCATGCCGGAAGAAGTACGCCGCAATCCGGCGGTTATTGCCGCTTATCTTGGCGGGGAGGCGGCATGAACCTGCTGGAAGTCAAAAATCTCAAGGTCGGTTACGGTGGCATTAAAGCACTCAAGGGCATAGACCTGACCGTAGCTCCCGGTGAACTGGTCGCGCTCATCGGCAGCAACGGCGCTGGCAAGACCACCACGCTCAAGGCGCTAGCGGGACTGCTGCATCCCTCGTCAGGAGAAATTTTCTACAACGGGAAATCCCTGCACAACATTCCCGCGCACAGGCGCGTATGCGATGGCCTCGCGCTGGTACCGGAAGGGCGCGGCATCTTTGCGCGTCTCACCGTAGCAGAAAATTTGCAGATGGGCGCATACATCCGTAACGATACTGTGCAAATTGGAGCTGACCTTGAGCGCATGTACGCCTTGTTTCCGCGTCTGGCCGAACGCCGCGCGCAACCTGCCGGAACGCTCTCCGGCGGCGAGCAGCAAATGGTGGCGATGGCGCGCGCGCTGATGAGCCGCCCCAAACTGCTGATGCTGGACGAACCCAGCATGGGGCTCGCGCCGATGATGGTGACAAAAATCTTCGAAACCATACGCGACATTTCCGCGCAGGGCGTCTCTATTCTACTGGTCGAACAGAACGCCAAGCTGGCGCTGGAAGTCGCACAGCGCGGTTATGTGCTTGAGAGCGGATTGATTACCTTGTCTGACAGCGCCGCGTATCTGCTTGGTAGTGATGAAGTGAGGCGCGCTTACCTCGGCGCATAAGTCGCGCACCATTCCATCAGTCGTGCGCCATTTTAATGGTGATGTATTTCCACTCGCTCGGATCGAGCGGGGTGATGGACAAACGATTGCCGCGTTGCAGGATGCGCATGCGCTCAAGCTCAGGGTGTTTGCGCAACTCAGCCAGCGGAATCAGTACGATTTTTTTCACCAGTTGCACATCCACGTTAAACCAGCGCGGAGTCTCCTGCGTGGCTTTGGGGTCGAAATATTTACTTTTGCGCTCGAACTGTTTGGCATCGGGATAAGCGGTGCTGGAAACGCGAGCGATGCCGGCAATGCCCGGCACAGCGCAATTTGAATGATAGAACAACACGCCATCGCCGACGCTCATCTGGTCGCGCATGAAGTTACGCGCCTGATAGTTACGCACACCGTACCATGCAACAGTCTGTTCAGGCAGCGTGGCGAGATCGTCAATACTGACATCGCCAGGTTCAGATTTCATTAACCAGTATCGCACTACATCCTCCAAAAATTATGCCTCCCCCAGGTTTCAGGGTGAGGGAAAGGTTAACACCTTAAATTAAGCACCCGCGCAGCTTTACTAATCGTAGCAGGAAAATTTGCGTTGCATCAGCTTGAAGCTCAAATTATGACTTGTAGATTAGGCATGTTGACATGTGTGCTTATTTTTGTTCAAATTCATATGTTCAAGCCGTGAACGCACAGGTTCAAGGGAAAATCACCCTGATGGAAGAGTTTCACTACAAATTGCTTAAGGTTTTGCAGGACAACCCTGACCTGAGTCAGCGCGAACTCGCACGGGAGGTTGGGCTTAGCCTCGGCAAAACAAATTATTGTATTAGAGCCCTGATCGAAAAGGGTTTTATAAAAGCTAACAATTTCCGTAATAGCCAAAACAAAGTGGCTTATGCCTATTTTCTTACCCCGCGAGGCATAGAAGAAAAAGTTCAGGCCACAGCCTATTTCCTCAAGCGCAAAGTTGCGGAATATGCGGCGCTTGAAAAAGAGATCGAACAACTGCGGAGCGAAGTTAAAAAAAGCCACTCCGAAGCCAATGTGCTACCTGAAGGATGAGCGTGCGCGAAAAATCATCAAGAAGGATCGGGTAATGGAACGCTGGTTTGCCGTTTGTTGCAAGCCGCGCCAGGAGCTTGTCGCGCAGGAGAACCTTATGCGCCAAGGCTTTCATGTGTACCTGCCGCGCATCCGGCTCAAGCGCCGCCGTCGGGGACAATGGCTCGATGTGATCGAGGTTCTGTTTCCGCGCTACATTTTCATCCGGCTTGATCCGATCAAAAACAGTATTGCACCGGTACGATCCACCCGTGGAGTTGTCGGCTTGGTACGTTTTGGCGGGCAGCCCGCCGTGGTTGCGGACGAAGTGATGGACGCACTTCTTCAGCGCGAAGACTCCGAATCCAGTTTGCATCAGGATAGCCGCCCCCTGTTCTGCGTAGGTGAGCCGGTTCGTCTGGTGGAAGGGCCGCTTGCGGGGATGGAAGGCGTCTTTGTCCAGGAAGACGGCGAAAAGCGCGTAATTGTTTTGCTGGAGATGTTGGGTAAGGCTAATAAGATACGAGTAAACCGCGATCTGGTTGTTCAGGCTGCGTAGAAATTTATTCTATATCAATATGTTATGCGAAACACTACCGTGTTTTGCAGGGCGGTAGCGTGTCTGAAGCAAATTTTTAAGGGCTGCCAGCTTGTGGATGAGCAATTTGATTCATCGAATCTGCCAAAGCTCAAGGCGAGTAAAAGTGGGGGGTTGGTGAGGTTGCTGCAGGCTGGTTATAAGACGGCCAGTTATTCCTGGATCATCTTGCCAAGAAGATTTTTATTTACATGATGTAAATATACATAAGCACATTGATAACAATATGAAAATATTAGCATTCGCTCCGAATTCAGCAATATGGCCACATGCTTTTCCAGAAGCTCTGATATTAGAGTCGCTACAAAAATCAGGACACCAAATTTGCTATGTCGGTTGCGGTCAGTTGTTTGAAAAATATTGTATCTCCATGAGTGCCTACGGTATTAAGCCTGATGCCCTATTGCAGGACAAACAAAAAGTTTGCAAATTATGTGCTAATTACAAGAACATCATTAAGAATGATTTCTCATTCAATGGATTTGATCTTGTCGATGATGTAAAAAGTGCGGATCGTGAACAGGTGGCTGCGATTTTACAAAATGCGACCCCAAGCAATTTTTGGGATATTGAATTGGATGGGATACCTGTGGGGCGATATTCACTGCATGAATTTCTACTTAAGCATAAGAAATCATCTTTGCAATTCTCTGATGAAGAATGGAAACAGTATATCCCCCAGCTTGAAAATACCCTGCTTTCCTTTTTTGCCAGCAAAAGAATGTTAGATCGGGAGATGCCTGACAGAGTGCTGGTTTACAATTCTTTTTATTCAGTAAACCATGTTTGTTGTGAATTGGCTGCTCAACGAGGTATTCCTCACTATCTTCTCCATGCAGGGGGAAATATGCATAAGAGGATGCAGACCATATCCATTACGAGGGGGTATGCTATTCACGAACTTAACAAAAATCCTCTGTGGAAAAAGTACCGAGAGATTCCATGCTCAAGAGAGATACTATCAAGTGTAACGGATCACATTTTATCTTTATTAAACGCAAAGAGTGGCTTTGTATATTCTGCTCCGAAGTCACGGGAGGAGTTAAATCTAAGAAATTTTTTTGGAGTCACGGAAAACAAGAAAATTTTGTTGGCCACTATGAGCAGCAGGGACGAGCGTTTTGCTTTGGAGACCATAGGAACAATGCCACAAGTATTAGATACAATCTACCCAACGCAAATTGAATGGATAAAAGCATTACTTAATTACGTAAGAACCCGTGACGACCTGTTTCTGATAATAAGGGTTCACCCACGTGATTTCCCCAATAAACGGGAAAAGGTAAAGTCATCGCAGGCCTTTATACTTGAAAGTTTGTTTCAGAATATTCCAGATAACGTTCGGATTAATTGGCCCAGCGACAACATTTCACTATATGACCTGGCAGAAATCGTGGATGTCGTATTGAACGCTTGGTCAAATGTCGGTAAGGAAATGACACTATTGGGTATTCCTGTTGTGGCGTACTCGGCTGACACTTTATGTGCTTATCCAAGTGATATTAACTATGTTGGGGCAACCCAAGAAGAATATTTCCATCAAATCGAACAAGCTCTTTCGGATGGCTGGAGCCTCGAAAATGTCCGTAAAGCGTATCGCTGGTGTGGATTCGAATATTCAAGGCTTTTGTTAAATATTTCAGAAAGCTTTAAGTATGACGAGGACATGAGTATAAGCCTGATCGACCGAGTGCTGAAAAAATTGTATACGATTTATGATCCATATCATCAGCAAAAATCGGATTGCAAGAACCGCGCTGAGCGACTGGACTCTCAAGCAATAATTAATCAGTTAATCGTCAACGCAAATGTGACCATACTGGATAACAGAGATAGCGATACGGAGAATACTGTAAGTTTGAGTGAAGAAACAATGTTCCTTCGGGAAGAGCTCCGGCGTGTAGCCATTGCGCTTTATGGAAACAATCTTGATGTTGTTCGTGGCAAATTAGGCCAAAATATAATCCGGTGCATCAATTGAATTCGCTATAAGTGCTTGATATAAGCACGGCAAAGCGGGTGTCCCCGGATTCTGAATAGAAAGATAATCACCGTGGTAAAAAGTAAAATTTTAGTAACGGGGGCCGACGGTTTTATCGGCTCCCATCTTACCGAGGCTCTAGTGCGCCAAGGTTATGATGTGCGGGCGTTTGTTCTTTACAACTCATTCAATTCGTGGGGTTGGTTGGATGATTGCGCACCTGATGTGGCCGGTCAGTTCGAAGTATTTGCCGGGGACATCCGCGATCCATATGGTGTGAAAAAGGCCATGCAGGGCTGCGACACCGTAATGCATTTAGCAGCCTTGATTGCCATTCCTTACTCGTACCACTCACCCGACACTTACGTGGATACCAATGTAAAGGGAACCCTGAATATCGTCCAGGCCGCACGCGAGCTAGGGGTGAAAAAAGTGGTGAATACCTCAACGAGTGAAGTTTATGGAACGGCCCAGTTTGTTCCCATTACCGAAGACCACCCGCTGCAAGGACAATCGCCTTACTCAGCGACTAAAATCGGTGCCGACCAGATTGCCATGTCGTTCTACAACGCATTTGATACGCCAGTTTCAACCATTCGACCTTTTAATACCTACGGTCCTCGGCAGTCTGCGCGAGCGATCATCCCGACGGTCATTACCCAGATTGCAAATGGCAAGCGCAAAATCAAACTGGGAGCGTTACATCCCACCCGCGATTTCAATTTTGTTATGGATACGGTACGCGGTTTTATCGCGGTTGCTGAATCCGATAAATCCGTAGGCGAAGTGATCAACATTGGCAGTAATTTTGAAATATCTATTGGCGATACCGTGAAATTGATTGCCGAAGTCATGGGGGTTGAGATCGAAATCGAAACCGACCAAGTGCGCCTGCGTCCGGAAAAAAGCGAAGTGGATCGACTCTGGGCCGATAACAGCAAAGCCAAAAATTTGACAGGATGGGAGCCTATTTATGGTGGCATGGAGGGATTCAAGCGCGGACTAGCAGAAACATCCGCATGGTTTACCAAACCTGAGAATCTTAGAAATTATAAAGCTGATATTTATAATCTATAAATTTGTTTCTCAACTCTGAAGATAATGCCCAGCTTTAACCAAACTGCAATCATCAATGCACTAAAGACAGTGTTGCCTTCAGGGGGTGGCCCTGTCCCCTTGCACGAACCCAGCTTTGGGGGCAACGAGTGGAAATATGTGAAAGAATGTCTCGACACCGGATGGGTATCCTCGGTAGGCAAATTCGTTGATCGTTTCGAGCAAGAGTTAGCCATATATACAGGGGTGAAGCACGCTGTTGCGGTAGTCAATGGAACAGCGGCATTGCATGTTTGCCTCAAGCTAGTTGGTGTAGAACAGGGCGATGAAGTATTGATCCCGACTCTGACCTTCATTGCCACAGCGAATGCCGTCAGCTATTGCGGGGCGGTTCCTCATTTTGTGGACAGCGACGAAACGACTTTGGGAATAGATCCGCAAAAACTCGATCTGTACCTGAAAGAAATCGCTGAAGTCCGGCCAGAGGGTTGCTTCAATAAAAAAACCGGGTGCCGCATCAAAGCTGTTCTGCCGATGCACACCTTCGGTCACCCGATTGACCTTGATCCGCTGGTGGAGGTTTGCCTCCGTTACCAGCTTGAACTGGTTGAGGATGCCGCAGAATCACTGGGGTCGTACTACAAGGGTCGACATACAGGGAACTGGGGCAAGGTTTCAGCATTGAGCTTCAACGGCAACAAGATCATCACTACCGGCGGCGGCGGTGCCATCCTGACCAACGATGAACAACTGGGGAAATTGGCCAAGCACCTCACAACCACTGCCAGAGTGCCTCACAAATGGTCGTTTATCCATGATCAAATTGGATTCAATTATCGCCTGCCCAATATCAATGCTGCGCTGGGGTGTGCGCAGTTAGAGCAATTGCCGGACTTCATAAAAAATAAGCGGGCACTGGCAGACAATTATCGGCAAGCATTTGCCGGGATAAACGGCATTCGTTTCTTTACCGAGCCCAGCTTTGCACAGAGCAATTATTGGCTGAATGTTCTGCTTCTGAACAATAACTTTGCGGATCAGCGTGATTCGCTACTGGATGCCACTAACAAATTGGGAATTATGACGCGTCCGGCATGGATGCTCATGCACGAGCTTGAGATTTACAAATCCTGCCCGAAAATGGTTAGCCTGAGCGTTGCGGAAGATATCGAGCGGCGCTTGATTAACATTCCCAGTAGTGCGAACTTGGGGGAGCCACATGTCCAAGCGTAAAATCTGTGTCGTTACCGGCAGCCGTGCAGATTATGGCCTGCTGTATTGGCTGATGAAAGATATTCAAGCTGATATGGACTTGCAACTTCAGATTGTCGTCACCGGCATGCACTTATCGCCCGAGTTTGGCCTGACTTATCAAGTGATAGAGACAGACGGTTTCATCATTGATGCCAAGGTCGAAATGCTGCTGTCCAGCGACACGCCCGTGGGGATTGCCAAATCCATGGGTTTGGGAGTGATCGGATTTGCTGATACGCTAGATCATTTGCGACCAGATATTCTAGTATTGCTCGGTGACCGTTATGAAATACTTACGGCGGCGCAGGCGGCAATGGTGGCGCGAATACCCATTGTTCATATAGCTGGAGGTGATGTTACCGAAGGGGCGTTTGATGAGGCCATCCGCCACAGCATCACTAAAATGGCGCACCTGCATTTTGTGACTAATGAAACCTCTGCGCGTAGAGTACGGCAATTGGGGGAAAACCCGGAGCACATTTTCAATGTTGGCAGCCCAGGTATTGACTACATCAAACGGATGAAGCTGCTTGGACGCAGTGAATTAGAGGATGCGCTGGATTTCAAGTTCAGGGAAAAGAATCTGCTGATTACTTTCCACCCGGTTACTTTGGAAACGCAACTCGCAGAAACGCAGTTTCAGGAACTCCTAACAGCGCTTGATAGCCTTGGGGAAAATTTCGGCATTATTTTTACCAAGCCAAATTCCGATATCGATGGTCGCGCTATTATTCGGCTAATGGACAACTATGCGGCAACTCATTCTAACGCCAAGGTTTACACCTCTTTAGGTCAAGCTCGTTATTTAAGCGCCATGTCCCAGGTTGACGCAGTGGTGGGGAATTCATCCAGTGGCCTGTATGAGGCCCCGTCCTTTGGAAAGCCCACTGTCAACATCGGTGATCGGCAAAAGGGCAGGCTTCAGGCTAAATCGGTAATCAATTGTAGGCCAGAAACAGGCGCGATAGCAGAAGCTATTTTACAGGCCTTAGCCTCGGATTGTTCCGACGCGGTCAACCCTTATGGCGATGGAAACAGTTCCATCCGGATCAGGGATCGTTTGAAGCAAATTATCGAACCATCCTCCTTATTGAAAAAACATTTCTTCGATCTGGTGGTAGATCATGAATAGTCGTACTTACATAATCGCCGAGGCGGGCGTGAATCACAATGGCTCGCTTGATTTAGCAAAAAGGCTTATCGAAGTTGCCGCCGAGGCTGGCGCAGATGCGGTTAAATTTCAGACCTTCAAGGCCGATAAACTGGTTAGTCGTGCCGCGCCCAAGGCTGAATATCAGATTAAACACACCGATGCTTCTGAGTCACAGTACGAAATGATTCAGAAACTGGAACTGGATGAGGCGGCTCATACCGTGTTGGTTCTGCACTGCAAGTCCAAAGGCATTGAATTTCTCTCCACGCCATTCGACCTTGAAAGTCTAGAAATGCTGATACGGAAATCCGATCTTTCCAGAATCAAAATTTCGTCTGGTGATATCACTAACGCACCACTTTTGCTCGAAGCAGCGCGTACCGGAAAACCCGTGATTCTCTCCACCGGCATGAGTACGTTGGGGGAAATCGAAATGGCATTGGGGGTTCTGGCCTTTGGCTATACCGTAAGGGACGAGCCTCCGTCTCTTGAGGCATTCGATAAGGCATATAGCTCCGCGATTGGCCGCAAGGCAGTGCAAGAGAAAGTGACACTACTGCACTGCACGACCGAATATCCCGCCCCTTTTACTGAAATCAACCTGCGTGCCATGGCTACGCTGCGGCAAGCTTTCGATTTGCCCGTTGGCTATTCCGACCATACTCAGGGTATCGCAATCCCGGTTGCCGCCGTGGCTTTGGGTGCCGTAATAATTGAAAAACATTTCACACTGGATAAAAATCTTTCCGGTCCCGATCATAAGGCATCGCTTGAGCCTGATGAATTGAAGCAGATGGTGCGCTCCATCCGCGAAGTGGAATTGGCGCTAGGATCGTCGCTCAAACAACCGGCTGCATCGGAACTGAAAAATAGGCTGATCGCGCGAAAAAGCTTGGTAGCTATCCGAGATATTTGCAAGGGTGAAGCTTTCACGCAGGACAATCTTGCGACTAAACGGCCTGGTGGTGGTATCAGTCCGATCCGCTATTGGGAGTGGCTGGGCAGAAACGCAGACAGGGATTACCAGCAGGACGACAAGGTTAAATCTTGAATTATCCGGTGATCATTCTGGGGGCGGGAGGGCACGCAAAAGTGTTGATTGGTGCTTTGCGGTTGCAGTCTATCGAGATATTGGGGATCGTCGATGCAGACCCCGAGAAAAAAAATCAGTTGCTGCTTGGCGTGTTGGTACTGGGCGGCGATTCAGAAATAATGAAATACCCGGTTGAAAAAATTCAGTTAGTGAATGGGATTGGATCCGTGCGCGTCAATCCGCTGCGCAGGCAATTATTCGAACGCTTTAAAAGCAAAGGCTATCGGTTTGCCAGCATAGTTCACCCATCAGCGATTATCGCGGATGATGTTGTTTTGTCCGAAGGGGCGCAGATCATGGCGGGTGCTGTCATTCAGGCCGGATGCCATATCGGGATAAACGCGGTAATCAACACGGGCTCCGTAGTGGATCACGATAGCCATATTGGAGATCATGCACATATTGCTCCAGGAGCAACCCTTTCCGGCGGGGTCAGGGTTGGAGAAAATGCCCATGTTGGAACGGGTGCAACAGTGATCCAGGGAATAAAAATTGGGCGCAACAGCCTTGTCGCCGCCGGTGCCGTGGTAATTCGGGATGTGCCGGATGATACGACAGTGGCGGGTGTTCCGGCGAAAGAGGGATTAAAGTAACAATGAGTGCTTGGAAAGAAATTCTGGTGTTGCCTGAGACATCCATTCGAGAAACTATTCGGGTATTGGATGAAAGCGCGAAACAGATCATTTTGGTCGTGGATGAACGTAATTGTTTGCTTGGAACGGTTACAGATGGGGATATTCGTCGCAGCATTTTGAAGGGTATATCGCTGGACGAGCCTACGCAAAAAATTATGAATCCCGACCCGACCATTGCGATGATAGACGAAAGTCGGGAAAGCATTCTGGCTAAGATGCAACGCAAAGGACTGCATCACATACCGCTAGTAGATAAGCATCGCCGTGTGGAAGGCTTGGAAACTCTGGATGAGTTAATTCAACCGCAAACCAAGGAAAATTGGGTAGTATTGATGGCGGGCGGGCTAGGTAGCCGCCTGAGCCCTCTAACAGACGCGTGCCCCAAGCCGATGCTCAAGGTCGGCAACAAACCGCTGCTTGAAACTATTCTGGAAAATTTTATCGAATATGGTTTTCATCGATTTTACATTTCTGTTAATTATATGGCGGATGTCGTTAAATCTTATTTTGGTGATGGCTCCCGCTGGGGAGTGGATATTTGTTACCTGCATGAAGATCAGCGCCTGGGAACTGCCGGTGCTTTGAGTCTGCTTCCGGAAAAGCCAACGGAAGCGCTATTGGTTATGAATGGCGATTTGTTAACCAAGGTGAATTTCAAGCAATTACTCGATTTCCATTCCAAACACCATGCCCAAGCAACCATGTGTGTGCGCGAATACGATTTTCAAGTTCCTTACGGCGTGGTCAAAATTGATGCTCACCGCATTATCAGCATCGACGAGAAACCAATCCAGCGGTTCTTCGTTAATGCGGGTATTTACGTGCTGGAACCGGAAGCGCTGGATTTGATTTCCTCAAACATCTACTTTGATATGCCCACGTTGTTTGAAAATCTGATAGCGCTGAAAAGAGAAACGGCCGTTTTCCCAGTCCGGGAATATTGGCTTGATGTCGGGCATTTGGCCGACTATGACCGGGCTAATGGCGAGTACCAGAATATTTTTTCATGAGCGCGTTGGTCATCGGGTACGGATCCATCGGTGCGCGGCACGCGCGGCTACTGGCGGAACTCGGCTGCCATACGGCGGTGGTCAGCAGGCGCGAAGTGGGTTTCCCGATTGTCTATTCCGATCTTGCGGCGGCGCTTGCGGCTGAGCATCCTGATTACGTCGTCATCGCTAATGAAACGAATCAGCACCAAAGCACTTTATTGGCACTTTCCCAGCTTGGCTATACGGGGACTGTGCTGGTGGAGAAGCCACTCTTTGGCAACTGTGTGGAGCTTTCACCTCAACCTTTCCACAAAGTATTCGTGGCTTACAACCTCAGGTTTCATCCCCTCATTCAGCGGCTCAAGTCGCTGCTGGAGAGAGAGAGGATATTGTCCGTGCAAGCCTATGTTGGACAATATCTCCCGGACTGGAGGCCAACATCCGATTACCGTGCATCCTATTCCGCCAGCGCAGAACAGGGCGGCGGGGTGCTCAGGGATCTTAGTCATGAACTAGATTATCTCACCTGGATGTTAGGCAAATGGGAACGGGTAAGCGCGCTCGGCGGTCACTTCAGTTCTTTGGAAATCACGAGCGACGACATTTTCGCGCTTATGCTGGTTACTCCGTCATGTCCAATCGTTACACTGCAATTGAACTATCTGGATCGCATGATGCGCCGATCCGTGCTCATCAATACATCCAATCATACGATTGAAGCTGACCTTATTAAAGGAACCATCACGATAGACCGTGACAGCGAAACGTTTACCATCGGGCGAGATGACACCTACCGGGCGATGCACGAAGCAATTCTGTCCGGTAGCACTAACACGCTCTGCTCGCTGGATGAGGGGATCGAGACCTTGCGATTAATTGAGGCGGCTGAGCGAGCAGCCAAGCATAGAGAATGGGTAGGGCGATGAGACGTCTTTGTACAATATGCGCACGCGGCGGCTCCAAAGGGGTCAAAGGGAAAAATATCCGGCCACTGCTCGGCAAGCCGCTTATTGCACACAGTATCGAGCAGGCTATGGCATCAGGGCTTTTTGAGGCAATTGCGGTCAGCAGCGATTCGGATCTTATTCTCGATATCTCCAGAGAATGGGGCGTTGATTATTTGATAAAACGACCGGATGAACTCGCAACCGATCAGGCGGCAAAGTTACCTGTTATCAGGCACTGCGTAGCCGAAGTGGAGCGGAAAATAGACAGCAATTTTGAGGTTGTCGTTGATCTGGATGCGACCTCGCCTCTGCGCTCGGTCGAGGATATCCATAAAGCGGTTGCGCTTCTTGAAGAGAGCGGTGCAGGGAACGTCATCACTGCCATGCCATCACGCCGCTCGCCCTATTTCAATCTTATTGAATTGAATGCCAATGGGGTAGCCGAATTATCCAAACCACTGAAGACGGCCATTGTCAGAAGGCAAGACGCTCCAAAATGCTATGACATGAACGCTTCGATCTATGTGTGGAAACGCCAAGTGCTTTTTGCCAGTGATACGATTTTCAATGAGGATACCAGGCTATATGTCATGCCAGAAGAACGCTCGATAGATATTGATTCTGAGCTGGATTTTAAATTTGTTGAATTTCTCATGTTGTCTAATTCCAGTTTTACTGAGAAAGTACTATGAAATTATTCGAGATATGGGGTCGAATTAAGTTCTGGAGGTTAGCTGACCGCATGGGGCCAGATATTCCTTATACGCATTGGCGGTTACATTTTAAATCGACCATGCTCACACTGTGCAAGAGCAAATTCAAATATTTTTGTGACAGCGCTGAGTTCAGGCCGGGTGCTTACGCTATAGGTTGCTCCAAAATTAGCCTGGGGCAACGCGTAATCATTCGTCCCGGAAATATGTTGTTTGCTGATCCTCGTGAAGGGGGCGCTGAGATCACGATTGAGGATGATGTGATGCTGGGAGCGGGCGTACATATCTATGTTCACAATCACCGTTTTGACGATCCTGACATCCCAATTATTGAACAAGGGTTTTATCCTTCTGCTCCAGTTACCCTCAAGAAAGGGTGCTGGGTAGGGGCCAATGTCATTGTTCTGCCCGGCGTAACTATCGGAGAGAATACCGTGGTTGGTGCTGGCAGCGTAGTTACGAAGAGTCTTCCGGATAGAGTGCTAGCGGTAGGAAACCCCGCAAAAGCTATACGAAAAATTGGAGAACCCAACAATGCAGATTATGCTTAATTACAAGGTAGTGGTTGTCACAGGTGGTGCAGGGCTAATTGGGCGGGCTTTTGTACGTTGTATTGCGGCGCACGGTGCAATTGCGATTGTGGCCGATGTGAACAAGCAAGCCGGAAACAAATTTGTTGAGGAACTAAAAACTGACGACCCGCAAGCCAAGGTGGAATTTGTGGAAGCGGATATAACCTCTAAAGAATCGCTTGCAAACATGATTTCTAGCTTGCATGACAAGCATGGGCGGATTGATGCGCTGGTGAACAATGCGTATCCGAGAAATAAAAATTACGGGCGAAAATTTGAAGACGTGACCTATGATAACTTTTGCCAGAATGTGTCCATGCATCTGGGGGGATATTTCCTGACAGCCCAGCAATTTGCCGGATACTTCAAGAACCAAGGCCATGGTTCAATAATCAACATAGCATCAATATATGGTGTGGTTCCGCCTCGCTTTGAGATCTATGAACACACGAATATGACCATGCCGGTCGAATATGCGGCCATCAAATCAGCGGTTATCCACCTCACAAAGTATCTGGCTCAGTACCTCAAAGGCAGCAATATTCGGGTGAATTGTATTAGTCCGGGGGGCATTCTGGACGGGCAATCTGCCGAGTTTCTGACGCGCTATAACAGCCTCGCTGCCTCTAAGGGGATGCTAGATGCCGATGACCTGCAAGGCACACTTCTGTTCCTATTGAGCGACATGTCCAAATTCATCAATGGGCAAAATATTGTAGTTGATGACGGGTGGTCTTTATGAAAATAAAAGTCGGCAGGATGCAAAACTGGCAGCATGAAGCTAGTTCGTTGGTATACAAAAGGCCGAGATGAAAACTATGAAGTGCATAAAACAGATTAAACATTTTTTGCAACATTTTTTGGGAAAGCTATCCCTGCATTTTTTCTGTAACACTCTTGGATTTTCCTTGAACTTTAAATGGTATTTCTATCATTTGGTTTGCAGAATGGCATATAAGAAAACCGTTGATATGGACCATTATTTAATGGGTGACAACGACGAAAGGTTGGAAAGCATTAGATTGCAAGGGTTTGCCACCGTTAGTCAAAATGACTGTGAAAGCTTATCAAGAAAAGTAGAAGAATATTTCTCACAACAACCAGTAGCGAGAGAAATGGTGATGGATAAAGAAAGCGCCTGTCAGCTAGCGCCTTTAATTTTTGATGTTCTGTCAAACAACTCGGCATTTTTAAAACATCACTACAAGTCATCTTTTCAAACCTATTGGATTACTATACAAAGAATGACTGTAGGGGAAACTAGTAGCGATAGTAGTTACGGCTGGCACATTGATGATAATCCCAGAGAATTAAATAAATTATTCTTATATTTAAATGACGTTACGAAGGATAATGGCGCTTTTAGGGCATTTAACTATAAATCGTCTAAAAAGATTTTTGCGAATGGCTTTGTTAGCAATACTGTAGAACGCAGGGTTGCATCGCATAATATTGTTGAAACCTATCTAGCCGAGCATCCAGAAGATTTGAAAATAATGGGAGGGAAAGCAGGAACTTTACTGGCATTTGATAATAATTTGGTACACAAAGGCACTTCGCCATTGGAGGGATATAGGGATTCAGTTCATATTGAAATATATCCATCCCGTAGCGATTTGACTTTAGCTAATGTTGAGGCATCTTTGGCTACACAAATAAAATATGATTACCCAAGGAATCCATTTTTTAACGATATTTTTCATTCAAGAAAGCCCTTGCTTTCGGGTGGCTAGGCGTTGGTGACACTAGGTGTGTAATCTGATCAATATGGGTGCCCACATTTGGCTCTACTACCTGTAGTTGAACTCAATACTAAAAGATTTCCAATAAAAGAGTGTGTAGTTCTGGATTGTGGAATTTTTGAAGACTAATCGTGCCATATAATAAAATAGAGTCCTCTCTTTCCGACAAGAAGCAAATAGCACTCTACTTATTCGGCACGATTGGTCGATCGAATGCCTTTATTCTGCTTGCTATTGCTTGCACAATGTCTGTACTCGACATGGTTGGTATCGCGGTCATTTTCCCGTTTCTCCAAGTAGTGACCCAACCTGATACCATAGAAAAAGTATCGAGGTCGCTTGGCATTGGCAACTCGGAGATGTTAACGCATAAGCAGATAATTGTGTTGTTGGGTATTGGACTAATCCTGTTTTACGCTGGCAAAACCTTTGTCCAATCGACGCTTATAAAAATGCAGACTCGCCAACTAGCACGATTTACGGAAGAGATTACAAATAATGTTGTTTCCAACATACTAAATGCGCGATATGCCATATTTCAGGAAATAGCGGCTTCAGAAATTGCTGGAAAGGCATACAGCAGAACGGTTCACGCCACGATAGCTTTGACGGCACTTATACAGACTGCAAATGAGGGGCTTGTATTAGTGTTTTTGCTCATCGGTTTTTTCATTTTTCAACCAATGCTAGCGCTCGGCGCAGTATCACTAGCAGCCTTGGCTACCTTGATTCTCTATCAAATAGTAATTCGCCGTTCTGCTCAGATTGGAGCAGCGCAAAGCCTGATTGAGGACGTTCGATATAGGCTCTTGTTTTCAATTGCGAGTGCAATACGAGATATCAAGATTATGGGATTGGATAGCATGTTTGACTCGCGCAACCGGCGCGTGTCACATGATTACGCTGAGCTTGCCTGGCGCTATAATTTTAATGCTGCGCTACCTAGGTTTCTGATCGAATTTATGGCATTACTGGCTATAGTTGGAGCAGCCCTGATAGTGATATTTCTTAATATTTCTGTGAAGGAGGCCGGGCCATTACTAGGGCTCATTGCCGTGGCAACCATCCGCGCAGTTCCTGCACTTTCAAGATTGTTCGGAGGAATAAGCACCTTTAAATCTTCGTGCCCTCCAGTTCAAGACTTAATAAATTTGCAAGAAAGACTCGTTGCTGCTGCAGTTTGCCGCATAGATGACAACCTGATTTTTAACCAGAAAATTGAAATGCAAAATATAGGATTTCGCTATGGAGATAAGCAAATCCTAAGTAATGTATGCCTGCAACTGAAGCGTGGTGAATCTATTGGAATAGTCGGCTCGTCTGGTGCTGGGAAAACCACTCTTCTGGATTTGTTTACGGGGCTTCAACCGGCTACCGAGGGAAAGTTTCTTTGTGATGGGGTGCCCTTTGATCCTTTTACCAGCCATGCAATACAAAAGCTTATTGGATACGTGCCGCAGACAATTACTTTGCTTGATGAAACCATATCTTTCAATGTTTCGTTCGAAGATCATCCAAATCATGAACAAGTTATGCGCGCTTTGGGAATGGCCAACCTTCGTGGTTTGATCGAATCTCTTTCGGATGGTATCCAAACGCGCGTGGGTGAGAATGGACTGCGTTTATCTGGTGGACAGCGGCAGCGGATTGGAATTGCGAGAGCCCTGTACCGCTCCCCTAAGATTTTGGTATTCGACGAGGCAACAAGTTCACTCGATACCCTTTCTGAAATGGAGCTCACCACAGAAATTGAAAAATTGCATGGACAGATCAGCTCCGTGATTGTTGCCCATCGTCTATCGACGGTCATGGCCTGTGATCGTATCTACGTTCTTTCTAATGGTGTGGTTGAGAGTAGCGGTACACACTCGGAATTGCTCTTAACCTCAAAAACATACAAGAAACTTTATACAAGCCAGCGTAATGGCAATTGTGAATAGCGTGTAAAAATGGATCATAATGTTACCTAGAACAATTAGCTTTCTGAAAGAGATAACTCACAATTATTTAACAAACGACCGCTTTCATATTCGCATGAAGGTACAAGTTTGGCGCAAACCAATTAGCGACATATTAAATGACGAAAGGTGACGTGGGTAGATTGATATCTTGGCGGCGCGGCATCGCACGAACAATATTTGGTTACGATGCTGAGTTTCTTCGGGTTATGAAGTACGTTGACCGCTATGGCGGCGGCAAGCACAACAAGGTGCTGGATGTCGGCTGCGGTTATGGCCGTTATCTGCGCCCTTTGCATGCGACCGGTTATAGCGTCCTCGGAGTGGAAGCGAACCGGGACATTGTGGCCAAGAATTTGCAAGATGGGCTGAACTGTATTTCGGTGGACGAATTCAGACACGCATCCGGCGAGTTCGACCTCATTATCATGTCACATATCGTCGAGCATTTCCCCCCGAACGAGTTAAAAGATTTTATTGATGCCTACCTCGACCGCCTGAAGGTCGACGGTCACCTCATCATCGCCACGCCCTTGTTGAGTCCCTATTTCTACGACGACTTCGATCACGTGAAGCCCTACCAGCTGACTGGCCTGCTGATGGTGTTTGGCGGGGATAGTGCCCAAGTGCAGTACTATGCCCGCAACAGACTGAAGTTGGCAGATGTGTGGTTTCGGCGCTCCTATTTTCGTTTTTCCCATGTTCGTGGCAAGCATATACCCTCCCTAATGACCCGCATCTACCAGATTACGGAGTTGTTTAGCGCCATATTGTGTATCCTTTCGTGCGGGTTAATCGGGAAGACAGATGGATGGGTCGGCGTGTTTCAAAAATCGGACCTCCCATGACAACCCTCGCCCCAATCGCTCTCTTCGTTTATAACCGGCCCCGGCATACACGCCAGACGGTTGATGCGCTGCTAAAGAACGAACTCGCCGGAGAGAGTGACCTAATAGTATTTTCAGATGGAGCGAAAGATTCAGCCTCCAGTCAAAATGTTGAAGATATCCGTCAGTACTTAAGAACCATATCAGGATTCAAGTCAGTCAGAATTGTCGAGCGAGAATGTAATTTCGGACTCGCCTCGTCAATCATCTCAGGCGTCACCCAAATCATAAATGAATATGGCCGGATAATAGTTATTGAAGATGATCTGGTAACATCGCCATTCTTCTTGCGTTATATGAACGATGCGCTTGAGTACTATGAGAATGAAGATAGAGTGATTAGCATACATGGTTACTGCTACTCTATTAACGGATTACCTGAAACTTTCTTTCTGAAAGGTGCCGACTGTTGGGGTTGGGCTACATGGAAGCGGGGGTGGGACATTTTTGAGTTGGATGGCCGCAAGTTGCTGGAACAACTTAAGCAGAAAGGATTGCTGGACCGATTTGATTTTTTCGGGGCGTATGGCTATACCCAAATGCTCAGAGATAAGATAGAATGAAAAAACAATTCATGGGCTATTCGCTGGCAAGGCTCTGCTTTTGTCAATGACAAACTAACGCTTTATCCAAGCCGGTCACTGGTATTAAATATCGGATTTGATGGTAGTGGGGTTCACTGCGCTGCAGATAATAGACTGGATGTTGTCTTGAGTGAGATACCAGTGCAGGTTAGTACTATTGATATTTCTGAAAGTTTGTTTGCTCTTGAACAGTTCCAGCATTTCCTCAATAAACTTAAACCGAGTTGGCCCGTGCGAATAAAAGAAAAAATTAGCCGAATTCTACATAGGCTGTTATAAATTGAATTCAAATTATCGGTTAGGCTCAATGTACCCGCTTCGCAACAAACTCGTTGCCGGACTATTCACCTCACAAGTAATTGTATAGATTACAGGGAAATTGATCGCAATGAGCATTTTAATAGATAATCCCTCCATGTCTCGTAAAAGTGTTATTAAGCGGCTGACAGAGGCGCTGTTTGGCGCTGAAGCTGCAATTGCCGCACGTTGGAGCTCTTCGGCGCACAGGCGACTGATGGGCGCGCAGTGGGGATTCAAGCCGCAGCCGAGTCATTTCGACCACCACATTGACTTGTTCTACCAATGGCTCAAGTCGCGCAACTCTATGTGGTTAGAGCGCGGCGTGCTAAGTTCGCTGGCGCTCAAGGGCGGCGATGTACTAGAGCTGGCTTGTGGCGACGGCTTCAATGCGCGCAACTTCTATTCGCTGGCCTCGCGCCGCGTGGTTGGCTGTGATTTCGACCCGGAGGCCATCGCCACCGCACGTCTAAAAAACAGCGCGGAGAACATCGAGTATGTTGTCGCAGACATGCGCAGCGCTATGCCAGAAGGCAGTTTCGAAAACGTGGTTTGGGATTTTGGCTTCCCGTTATTGGACTACTTCACACCTGACGAGGTCAACGGCATTCTTCAGCAGATCAAGCTGCGCATCGGGGCCGATGGCATTCTGTCGGGTTACACGGTAGCCCAAAAGGAAGGTACGGCTGCGCAAGCGCAGTACCAATTCTGCAGCATCGGCGATCTGCACGATTTTCTGGCACCGCATTTCATCCATGTGACAGTGTTCGAGACTATCTCGCCGGGACGCTGCAACTTGTACTTTTGGGCTTCGGACAGCACCTTACCATTCATGCCAGACTGGCCCCGTGCGCGGATCAGTTGAGGTGCTGATACAGCCAATGGAATGATGAAATTGGAAAATACAATTCTTTTGTCACTGCCTTCCCGTCGATTTAAATATATTGGATATAAGGGTATCTCTAGTGCGCGCGTTTACTACTATTTTTGACAAAAATTATCTCTACCAAGGTGTCGCTCTCTATAATTCATTAAATCGCCATGCTGATGAATTTGTGCTGTATACCTTATGCATGGATGAAATAGCCTACGAAATGATGATGAAGATGAAATCATCAAATCTCGTCCCCATAAGCATTGCTGAGCTAATTACACCAGAAGTATCTGTTGTACGCCAAAACACTACGCATGGTCAGTTCTGCTGGGTTTGCCAACCGCTTATTTGCGAGTTTCTGCTGGATAATTTTGATCATGACATGGTTACCTATTTGGAAGCGGACTCGTTATTTTTTTCAAATCCAGAAATCCTTTTTAGTGAATTGGGTGGTGGCTCCGTTTCATTAGTTCCACACAATTATTCGCCTGCATTTGATCAGACTGCTACTTCTGGCAAGTTCTGTGTTCAGTTCAATGCATTCAAACGCAATAACGAGGCCAGAAAAATTCTGGAATATTGGAGGCAGGCCTGTTTCAAATATAACAAGAACAATCTAAGTTTCGCGCCGGGTCAACTTTGTTTGGATGAGTGGCCAGAGCGTTTTAAAGGGGCTAAAGTAATACAGCATCCTGGCGCAGGTGTTGCACCTTGGAATATTCAACGATATAGGTTCGATATTATAAATGCCGTGCCTCATGTTGATGGGGTGCCTGTTGTTTTTTACCACTATCATCAATATGGGCGATATGAAAATGGATCACACGAATTAGGTCATTATCCATTGTCAACGCAAGTTATTAATTTCTTTTATCGAGTATATGTCAATGAGATTGCTGCTGCTGAAAGAATGGTGAAATCTATTGATGAGACCTTCGATTATCGAAAGATTTATAAATACCCAATAACATTTATGGACGTATTGAAATTGCCAACCTGGCAAAATGTTTATAACTACCTGAGGATTTGTAAACGAAGAATACTTGGAAGACACAATGTTATTTCGGATAAATATTTTCAATGAATTATGATTGCATTATATTCACTGGACTCGATGTGATAGCCAAGAAGTTGTAAGCTAAACAGGAACGAGGTACAAACAAGTTTCAATGGATTAATACTGCAGTATCCATCGGCGAATTTTAGGATGAAGTGCAATTTTGAGTAACGCAGGTCAAGTGGGCGAGATGCGGTAGCATCCATGCCTTTTTGACCAGCCAGTCGAAATTACACAAATGAACTACACACACCTTACCCGAGAAGAACGATACCAGATTTATGCTTTAAAGAAAGCAGGACACAAACAAATCGAGATAGCGCACGTGTTGAAACGATGCGAGTCAACTATCAGCAGAGAATTGGCACGTAACTGTGGGCGGCGTAGTTATCGGCCGAAGCAGGCCCACAGCAAGGCAATAGGACGGCGCGCGATGAATGCACGGACGATAGATGATGCCACTTGGCAATTTGCCCAGGAGATGCTGTTGGAGCAATGGAGTCCAGAGCAAATTAGCGGGCATGCTGCCATCAGCCCGGAGACGGTATATCAGCGTGTCTATGCCGACAAGCGTGCTGGCGGATTGTTATGGAAGAATCTGCGCTGCCAGAAGCAACGCAAAAAGCGTTACGGCAAGATAGATCGGAGAGGCACAATCCCGAACCGGCTCTCCATTGAGGATCGACCAGACATCGTCGAGACCCGTAGTCGGATTGGCGACTGGGAAGCTGATACCGTCATCGGCAAGAACCACCGGCAAGCTATAGTGAGCATTGTTGAACGCAAGACGGGATTCACGCTGATACAAAAGGTTGAGCGAAAGACAGCGCAAGCAGTCAGCCAGGCAATGATCGAGTTACTGAAGCCTTACCGGAAAAAGGTTCACACCATTACTTCAGACAATGGGCGCGAGTTTGCCGGACACGAAGTGATTGCTAAAAGACTGAAAGCAGATTTCTATTTCGCGCACCCTTACTCGTCATGGGAGCGAGGTACTAACGAGAATACGAATGGATTGATACGACAGTACTTCCCAAAAAACCGGGACTTCACCACCATTACACAGAAGGAGATTGATATGGCAATGAACAGATTAAACAACCGACCTAGAAAAAGGCTTGAATACAAAACTCCGAGTCAGGTATTCTTCAAGTCAGGCGTTGCACTTCAAACTTGAACTCGCGATCCTAAAAACAGTGATTTCGCCACAATTACACAAAAGGTAATTGATGTGGCAATGAACAGATTAAATAACCGCTCCCCAGAAAGAGACTTGGATTCCAGAAGCCTGATCAAGTATTCTTCGAGCTTGGCGTTGCACTTGAAATTTAAATTTACGTTGCTATGAGTAAATGAATATTCCTTTTAACAAACCATATATTACAGGCAAGGAAACCGATTATATCCGCGAAGCCATGCTATCCGGCAAAATCTCCGGAGACGGTATTTTTACACGTAAGTGCCAACAGTTTTTCGAAGCTAGGTACGGTTTCAAGAAGACACTTTTGACCACGTCGTGTACCGATGCTCTGGAGATGGCTGCGATATTATGCGATATCCAGCCCGGTGATGAGATCATCGCTCCGAGCTACACATTTGTCTCTACTGTAAATGCCTTCGTTCTGCGTGGTGCGAAAATTGTTTTTGCAGATAGTGAGCGGATAACGCCAAATATCGATGCGGCATTGATTGAATCGCTGATAACGCCGCGAACTAAAGCGATTGTTCCTGTGCACTATGCCGGCATGGCTTGTGAAATGGATACGATTTTGGACATTGCTCAACGGCATATGCTATTTGTCGTTGAGGATGCAGCGCAATCAATAGACTCCTTCTATAAGGGCAGGCCGCTTGGCTCACTGGGGCATTTTGGCGCATTCTCTTTCCATGACACTAAAAATATTATCTCCGGAGAAGGGGGGATGCTCGCCATTAATGACGAGCATTTCCTTGCTCGCGCCGAAATAATCCGTGAGAAGGGAACTAACCGTTCAGCCTTTTTTCGTGGTGAGGTTAATAAATATGGTTGGGTGGATATCGGCTCTTCATTTCTTCCTTCAGATATTATCGCGGCGTTTCTTTATGCCCAACTGGAAAATCTGGAATCAATTCAGTTACGCCGCAAGCAAATATGGAATTGGTACCGTGAATTACTTGAACCACTTTGGGAAAGTGATCTGCTTGAATTACCAGTTATTCCGCCGAATGCTACAAACAATGGGCATATGTTTTACTTTGTCTGTAAAAGTCTGGGACAACGCACCAGATTAATTGAATACCTTAAGGAACATGGCATTATGGCCCCGTTCCACTATCTTTCACTGCACAATTCTCTTTACTATCATGATCGGCATGATGGCAGAGCACTTCCAAATGCGGACAGGTTTTCTGATTGTTTGATTCGCCTGCCTATGTATTATGAAATGTCCATGACTGATACTGAATATATTGCAGAGGCACTGAATAATTTCTTTCTGAAATAATACAAAGATTAGATCGTTCAGG
>Ga0302274_10000573_pt1 | contig 37382 bp, 29 predicted proteins | sample III_Bog_N2_1_FD_198755 | JGI IMG/M metagenome (GOLD analysis project Ga0302274, IMG submission 198755) | Peat permafrost microbial communities from Stordalen Mire near Abisko, Sweden - III_Bog_N2_1 | ecosystem: Environmental > Terrestrial > Soil > Wetlands > Peat | place: Sweden: Abisko...
TGCGCAGCAGAGCCTGGACGCGGAACAGAAGAAGCTGAAACTGGGCGCATCCACCTCGGCGCTTGTGCTGGGGCAGCAGCGCAGTCTGGCACTGGCGGAGGACACACTGCTGCAGGCCAATGCCACCTATGCCAAGGATCGCGCGGCTCTTTATCAAACGCTGGCCAGCACCTTGCAGCACTATGGAATCAATTTGAACGACGCGGCATCGGGCGATGTGAAGGCGGCCCCGGTGATTCCGGGCCTGATCCCCGCCAAGCAAGGCAAGGAGCCGTCGGTGACGCCGCCGCCGACCAAGTAAGCCCGGCTCGGAGCCGAAGTCAAATGAGGCCCATTCCGCTTGATGAATAGCGGAGTGGGCCTCAGCTTTTTGGGGCAGGATCAGGCCGGAGCGCCTACCGTTCCGCTACCAGATCGAGCAGATTGAAGAATTCCGGGAAGCTGATATTGGCCGATTCCGAGCCTTGGATGAGCGTATCGCCCTCGGCGCGCAATGCGGCTACGCTGAAGGCCATGGCGATGCGGTGGTCGCCGCCGGAGTCGATGGTTGCGCCGTGCAGGGATTGGCCGCCGGGCACGTCCAGGCCATCCTCGAATTCCTCAACCTCGGCGCCCATGGCGCGCAGATTCTTGACAATCAGCGCGATGCGGTCGGACTCCTTGATGCGCATCTCTTTGGCGTCGCGGATGCGGATGCCACCGCTGGTGTACGGAGCAATGGCGGCCAGGACGGGGAGTTCATCGATCAATTGCGCGGCGACCGCCCCGCTTACAGTGGTTGAGCCGAGTCCCTCAGCGGGGCCGGAGATCCGCACGGCACCCACCAGTTCGGCGTTCTTCTCTTCAAGATTCGGTACGCTGATGTGCGCGCCTAGAGCGGTGAGCACATCGAGCAAAGCCGCCCGGGTAGGGTTGAGGCAAAGCTCGTCGAGCACCAGGCCAGAACCGGAGAAGATGGCCGCGGCGCAGAGGAAGAACGAGGCCGAGGAGATGTCGCCGGGAACGGCGGCGTCGATGGCGTGGAGGGACTGCGGGCCGGCGATTGAAACCGAGTCGAGGGTTCGTGTGAGCGTTGCGCCGAAGGCTCGGAGGGCCAGCTCGCTATGGTCGCGGGTGCGAAAAGCTTCTCGGACCGTGGTGACGCCAGTGGCTTGCAATCCGGCGAGCAGGATGCAGGTTTTAACTTGGCCGCTGGGAATGGGCATGGTGTATTCGACAGCTTCGAGCGGCCCACCCTGGATCGTCAGGGGCGCGTGGCCATCGGTGAGCGCGAGTCGCGCGCCCATCGCCTCCAAGGGCTTGCGGATACGTTCCATGGGGCGGCGGGAGAGCGAGGCATCGCCAATCAGGGTGAAGCTGCCTTGCTGGGGCGCAAGGAGGCCGGAGATCATGCGCATGGTCGAGCCGGAGTTGCCGCAGTCGAGGGGATGGGCGGAGGGGGTTACGCGCCCCGCGACGCCGGTAACTTCAACAACTCCTTCGCCGATTCTGTTGACAGTGGCGCCAAGGGCTTCCATGCAGGCCAGGGTCGAGGCGCAGTCGGCGCCGGTTGAGAAGTTGGTGAAGCGCGAGGTTCCTTGGGCAAATGCGCTCAGCATGGCGTAGCGATGGCTGATCCCCTTGTCGCCGGGCAGGCGGAGGCTTCCGAGGATGTTGCGGGCGGGACGGACGATGCGTTCTTCGATCACGGTGGGCATGGGGGCTCCGGTGAATTCTCGGTTTCTTTGAGTTTATCGGATGGGGGAGTGGGTTTGCGAAACCGGGCAGTGGGTCAGCTTGAAGAGATCTTCCCTCGGGGGCTAAGGCCCAACCTTGATATGTTGGGGTTTAGCGTACGGGCTGAAGCTCGTACCCTTCAACTGAAGCCGGGCTGGAGCGAATGAAGCGCCTACGTGCGCTTATTTTGTCGAGACTTTTGGAGATTATTGGTGTCCAAACTAAGTTGGGCCATTCGGAATGGGGCGAATTGCACCCGGTGGCCGGGAAGATGAGAAAGCAGGGGCATCATGAAGAGCAGAAGGTTGGATTTGCGCCGTGCAGGCGCAACGATGCTTGGGCTGGTAGGATTCGCGGCCAGCGCGGCTTTGCTGGTTTCTCAGGTCTGGGCCGACGATCCCGCAGCGCCCGCCCCTCAGCCGCCCGCGCGGGCTGTGCGGTTGAGCAGCGTGGATGGTCAGGTGCAGATTGCGCAGGGTGGCCAGGTGCTGGCGAGTTCCGCGCTTGCCAATACTCCGCTGTTTGAGGGGACTCAGGTTACGACCGGAGACGATGGACGGGCCGAGGTTCAGTTTGAAGACGGCACCGTGGCCCGGCTTTCTCCAAACAGCTCGTTCGCACTGACCGTGCTGCGCGGGACGGATGCAGCCGGCGATGCCGAGATCACTCTGAAAACGGGCCTTGGCTATTTTGAGCTTCAAGGCGCAACACAGGGTGGGGGCGTTCGAGTTCGATTCGGGGACTCACAGGTAACGGCCGCAGGCGCAACCCTTGTGCGAATAAACTTGGACACCCCTCCGGGCGAGTTGGCCGTCTTCTCTGGCAGCGCGCACCTTGTACGCGGAAATCCGGACCATCCCGGTTCGGAGTCGCTTGATTTGCACGGGGGCGAAAGCGTAGCCCTGAGCGCCGCAATGGCTAGCCAGGACAATATTTCTGAATCGATCGAGCCGGATTCGTGGGATACATGGAACTCCGACCGCGACCAGATGCTGACGACGGAAGGTGCAACGCGGACGGGTGCGACAAACTCGCTTGGCGACAGCAACAACCCGGCGTGGAACGACCTGGACGCAAACGGGAACTGGTACAACGTGCCGGGGCAGGGCGAAATCTGGTCGCCGAATGAGGCCGCCGATGCAAGCTTCGATCCCTATGGCAACGGCGATTGGATGTGGACGCCGGGCTACGGCTACATCTTCGTCTCGGGCTATCCGTGGGGCTATACGCCGTTTCAGTGCGGCAACTGGAACTATTACAACTCGTTCGGCTGGGGCTGGGCGCCGGGGTCGGGCGGCTGCTCGGGGTGGTGGAGGGCGGGTTTTTACGGTGGTCCCAACATCGGTTTCGGGTTTGGCGGATATCATCCGCCGATTCGACCGCGTTGGCCGCGCAATCCCATTCGCAGGACAGGAGTGGGCGGCGGGCCCCTGCCCCTTACGGAAACTCATCCCCTGATTGCGGTGCATCGCCAGTTCCCTTCGGGCGTCCCATCGCTGCCGGCGCGCGACCGGACAACCTCGGTTACCATTGCCGGGCAGTCGGTGCAGGCGCTTCGTCCGCTTTCTCCGCGACCGCAGTATTCGCATTCGGCCTTCTCATCTGGAAGCCGTGAATCGTATGAGGGAACGTGGGCAGCGCCAAGCGGGGCGGCACACGCCCAGGGTGTGTATTCGAGCCCGAGCCCCGGCCGGCCCGGCGCCCGACCGGCAACTGCCAGTCCGGCGAGGCCAGCGCCTCGCGCCAGCGCCCCAGCGGCAAGACCCGCTGCTTCTCATGCTGCGGCGCCGGCTCCCAGCCATGCTTCGGGCGGGGGGCATCGCTAGCGCACCAAACCATGCCGCAACGTCAACGCTAGAGGCGAGACCTTATGAATTGGGTGATTGCCACTGTGACCGGGCGTGGGCGGGGACGCCCACGCTACAGCCGGTCTGGAGACCGGCGCTACTCTGGCTGATGAGATGTACGCAATGCGGGATCAGACTTTCAGGGTGTCTTCCGCCTTGAGGATGAACTGCTCGATGGGATTTGGGGTCGGGCGCCCCAGCAGGTACCCCTGCACTTCTTCGGCTCCAAATGCCCGGATCAAGTCGAGTTGCTCCTGGGTCTCAACGCCCTCCACAATTACTCTCATGCCGGTATTGTGGGCCAATGCAATGAGCGCGGGAATCATGGATTCACTCTGGGAGTGCGCGTCGAGATTGGTGACGAACGACCGGTCGATCTTGAGCGCGTCGAAGGGCAGGAACGGCAGATAGCTGAGGGAGGAATAGCCGGTGCCGAAATCGTCCACGGCCAGGCTGATGCCCAATTTGCGAAGGCGGTTCATGATTTCCGTCGAGGAATGAGCGCCGCTGAGGATCACCGATTCGGTAACCTCGATTTGCAGAAGTTCGGGCCTTAGTCCTGTGCGCCTCAAGATACCGCTCACCTCTTCCACAAATCCCTTGCGGCGAAACTGGATACTCGAGACGTTGACTGCAACCTGGATTGGGTAGGGCAGGATACTCTGCCATTGGGCGGCCTCGTTGCAGGCCCGCTCCATGATGTAGGCGCCCAGAGCCACAATCATCCCGCTTTCTTCGGCTATGGGGATGAACTTGACCGGGGGAATCTGGCCCAGAGTGGGATGGCTCCAACGCGCCAGGGCTTCGAACCGGACCAGGCGGCCGCCGATGACTTCGAACTCGGGCTGATAATGCACTGAGATTTCATGCCGCGAGATTGCGCCCCGGAGCAGGTTCTCCAGGTTCAACCGCTCATGGACCAGTGAGCCGATCTCGGAGGTAAAGTTCATCACGCGGTTCTTGCCTTCGCGTTTGGCGGCGTACATGGCGCTGTCGGCTTTGCGCATCATTTCCTCGGCATTCGATGCGCTGTCGGGAAAGATGCAGATGCCGATGCTGGCTCCGATGGCCAGATCGTGCCCTTCAACATGGAAGGGACTCGAGATCGCGTCGAGCAGGTTTTCGGCCACCATCGTCGCGTCTTCCCTGTCCTGAAGCCTGTCAAGGATGACCATGAACTCATCGCCGCCCAGACGGGCAAGAACATCGTTCTCCCGAACCCACGATCGAAGGCAATCGGCCACCTGCACCAGAAGCGCGTCGCCCACTGGGTGGCCGAGACTATCGTTCACCAGCTTGAAACCATCCAGATCCATATAGAGCAAGGCGATCATGGTGCCGTCTCGCCTGGCTTTTTCCAATAAGAACGAGAGCCTATCCATGAGCAGCCTGCGGTTCGGCAAACCGGTCAGCGGGTCGTTGAGCGACTCGAAAACCGCCGCGTCCTTCGCTCTCTGCAACTCCGACTGATTGAGCCTCAACTGGGTAACATCGATCGCCGTGGTTTCAAAGGTCCATCCATCCGGCCTTTCAACCGGAGATATGTTCATCAGCAGATCCACTTTTACGCCATCGTCGCGGCGCAGGCTCGCGTCGCGATTACTCAATGCATCATCGGTCAGGGTGCCGCCGAGTTGTTCCCGCTCGATGGGGTCAACCTCGAAATCCCAATAGGAACGGCCAATCAACTCCTCGCGCGAGCGAAGCCCGAGCATTTTGACGAAGGCCATATTGCAGTCGACGATCGTTCCGTCCGAGCGCCAACTGAAGACCGCCGCGAGGTTGCGCTCGAACAGCCGCTGGTACCGTGTCTCCATCCGCAGTTCGTTCTCGAGCCGGGCCCGGATGATCGCGGTCTGTTTGCGGACGGTTCGCCTCAGCATCCTCACCCAGACCAGCGGTGCGACGATGCAGACCGCCATGCCGAACAGAATGGCGAGTCCACGCTTCAGCGTGAGCCAACTGTTCCCTTCCAGCACCACCATGTCGGACGGCGACTCGATCAAAATCATGAGGGAAACCGGCCATTTCGGGGTTCCACCCTGGATCACGGGGACGCCGGTCAACTCGAGCAGCGAATTGCGCGCGAGGCCGACAATCTCCCTCGTGGGATCGTTGCGAAGCAGGGTCGCGGTGAAGCGCCGGTCGCCGTCCTCAAGCAGGTAAACGTATCCCGTTGCGGTAGCGGTCTGGCTCAGCAAGCGGGCCCGAACGCGCACTCGCTTCCCAGATAACGATTGTTCGAGTATCTCTTCCGCCGTCAGATTGAGGGTTTCGATTGCATCGTTCTTTGACTGGGTCGCGGACACGCGCATCATCGAATCCGACAGGAGCAGCGGAGTTAACACCCCGTGATCGAGGAACCCAACCAGATCGACAATGCTCCCCGGACGGACTAGGACGCCCTTCGCGGTCCGAACGCTGATTCCTCCGGTGTGGTCCTGGACGATGAAACGTTCCGGGGACTCCCACGTAACCGTTCCGCGGATATGAACCTGGTGAGCGAATCGCTGGTCGGCCGCTGCGGCGTCGAGGTTGACAATGGGGGTTGGCGGCGAGGAGAAGGGATCTTTCAGTACAGGCTCCTCGACCTTGATATCGTCCATGCTATTGACAAAGATCTGCGCCGCGACTCGCTTCTTTTGATCGTCGAGGTGAACTCCGCTGACGCCTTTTACTCGCACTCTGGCGCCAATCAGCGCCTGGGCAGCGGGGCTGTCGGGATAGGGCACGATCACCCACGCTTGTTTCTTTCCATCGAGTATCCGGTAGCAGATACGAGTCCAGGTCTCGTCGCATGGGTGAAGTACGCCTTCGGTCGCAACCAGGCTGCTGTCCGCCGCTCCAGCATCCAGTTCGGCAACACTCTTCGGAACCGGATTGGGGAGTGATTCGTGGCCTATAACCTGAATCTTCGGCTGCACCACGATCGGTCCCACGTCTCCCGCTCCGGTTACACCGTCAATGAGCAGGCGAGTGCCGGAAGCATAGGCCTTGGTTGTGGCATGCGCGTTGATGTAGATGGAGCCGGTTGAATCGCGAACGAACAGCAAGCCCCATTCAGGATCGGAATAGGTGGCCACGCCTTGCAGTTCAACCGGCAGCGCCCTGGCGGCCTGGGCATTGCTCAACCGCTCGATTGCATTCACCGTTTTCAGCGCTGCCTTGTTCCCAACTGGAATCGGTCCCGCGGCGGCGAGCTTTTCGACTTCAATGTCTTCGAGCTTGTCGACGAATATCTGCGCGCCGACGCGTTTGCCCGACGCATCCTGGTGTCCGCCGCTTACGCCGGTCACTTCCACGGCGGAGCCGATAAGACGCTGCGCAGCCGGGCTGTTGGGTTCGGGCAACACCACCCAGGCCTTAGTCTCTCCGTCGAAGATGCGGTAACAGACGCGGTCCCAGGCTACGTCGCACGATTGCAAGACGCCCTTGGTAACCACAATCTGACTGTCGCCCAATTGAGCGTTCAACTCGGCCAGCGATCTTCTTTCCGGAACGGGAAGTTTCCCCTGGCCCAAGACGCGGATCTTTGGCTGCGCCAGGAAGGGTGAGCCGTCTACATCACTGGTTACCCCGCTGAGGTGAATGCGCTCGCCGGCTGGATACCTGGCTTTCGCCCTTCCGTGAGCGACCAGAACAAAAAGCGGGCCGGAGGGGTCGTGGAAAAACAGCAGGCCCCACTCGGGATCTGAATACGTTACCACTCCATCGAGTTCAACCGGGATGGCCTGGCTGGCCTGGTCGGCGGTGAGCCTTTGCAGTTCCGCCACCGTGCGTACTGAATTTTGAAGCGCGGGCGGATGGGTTGTCTGGGAAAAGCAGGGGACGGGTAGCAGGAGAACGATGAGGGCAAAGCCGCCGGCAAAGGCCCCCAGGCCTACCCTCGCTGTATCGGGGCAAATCGTCTGCCTACCCATCTTCCCAGCCAGCTTTCTCTTGTCTACCCCAGGGTGCTGCTCAGGCCACCGCTTTTATTCCTGCCGCGACTCACCTCTGGATATCGGCGAGAACGCGGAAATATTCAGTTTCACAAGGTAAAAGAGCGCTTCAATTTGGATGTTTCCCCAACATCCCGTTGCATTTTCCACCCTATGCTGGTTCCGATGATGCAAACAACTGTCCCGTGTAATTTGGATGCGCGCCAGATAATAGAGGTTGGGGCGGGTCTTTCTCACCAAGCCCGGATTTGGGAACGGTATACCGTCGCTACCGCTACTCGCAATGCAACTTTTGTCATACCGAGGGAGAAGAACTGCGAGGCACTGCGGCGGGCTTTTTCCAGGGACGGGCCAATGGGGCATTCCCATGGGCTTGCAGCGAAGACTGTCAACAAGCGAACGGCGGAGCATCGAGACTGTGCCAAAGGGCGGCAAACGCTTCCACGGTAAGAGCTTCCGCGCGGGCCTGGGGATCGATTGCGGCTTGGGCAAGGGCGGCGGCAACAGCGGCAGGTGGAATTCCGGCGGCGCGGAGATTGTTGGCCAGAGTCTTCCGCTTTTGAGCAAAGGCCTTGCGGATGAAGGGCAGGAAGCTGGACTCTTCCACTCCCAACTCGGCGAAGCGCGGAGCAAATCGCCAGCGAAAGACCGTGGAGTGGACGTCGGGCGGCGGCGAAAAGGACTCCGGCGGCAGGGTGAACAACTGCTCGGCGGGGCCGTGCATTTGTACCGTAATCGACAGCAGGCCGTAATCCCGCGAGCCTGGATGCGCGGTAATGCGGTCGGCCACCTCTCGCTGCACCATCAGAACCGCGCGATCGAGAACCGCGCCATGCGGTGAGGCGTGGCTGTCGGCCAGCTTCAGCAGAATGGGAGCCGTGATGTAGTAGGGCAGGTTGCCCACCACAACCAGCCGCTGCCCGGCCGCTGCTGAGGCTGCGGCAAAGTCGAAGTGGAGCACATCCCGCCCAACGACCGTTACCCGCTCCGGAGGGAACTGCGTGCGCAGATGAGCGGCAAGCCCGGGGTCAAGCTCAACCGCGACGACGTGGGCGGCGCGCGCGGCCAGGGCCCCGGTAATGGCGCCCGCTCCGGGGCCGATCTCGACGACGGTCCGGCCGGTCAGGTCGCCAAGAGACGCGGCGATGCGATCAACGGCGTTTGCATCGCAGAGAAAGTTCTGTCCGAGTCTGGGTTTGGCGGGCATGGGCTGACTTGATGGTAGACGAGTGAGGGAGTGGAGGTGTGAATCAGTGAAGGAGTGAAGAAGCGCGAATCCACCAACTCATGGCATATCCGGGCCGAATCCCAAAGATTCTCCAGACAGCGTCTGGATAATTCCCGGCGTTCCCAATTCACCAGACGGTGTCTGGTGAATTGCGGGTAACAAGCGGTGAGAGCGAAAAGCAAGACTGCCTCTTGACAAGGAGTCTAGTGTGTTAATAGAGTAGACACTTCAATGAACCTGCGGGTTGACTTCTCTTCCGGCGTTCCGATCTATCTGCAGCTGATGGAGCAGATCAAGCACGCAGCTGACTCCGGGGCGATCCGCGGCGGCGAGCAACTGCCGACGATACGGAAGATTGCCGAGGAGCTGGCGATGAATCCCAATACCGTGGCCAGGGCTTACCGGGAACTGGAGCGCGCAGGTGTCGTCGAGGTCCGGCACGGATCGGGAGTATTCGTGGTGGGTCCGCCGGCGTTGTCCAAGAAGACGGTTGGGATACGCAAAGCGGGCGACGCTCTAAGACCTGCGATAAAGCAGGGGATTGCGCTCGGCTTGTCCGAAGCTGAACTGCGCAGGGTGTTTGAAGACGAACTTTCGCGGCTCAAAGACAATGCGGCCGAGGCACGGAGGAACAATTGAACGAGATAGTCCTCTCAACCAGCAATCTTGCCAAGAGTTTCGATGGCAAACCAGCTCTGCGCAGGCTCAATCTCGAGGTGCCGCGCGGGTCGATTTGCGGATTTCTGGGCCGCAACGGCGCTGGAAAAACAACCACGCTAAAGCTTCTGTCAGGGATGATGAGGCCCGATTCCGGCGAGATTCGCATGTTTGGCGATGCGGTGAAATCGGAAGCACAATCGATCGCGGCGCGGCGTCGCATCGCCTTTGTCAGCGAAGACAAGGACCTCTACTCCTTCATGACCGTAGACCAGACCATCCGGTTTACGCGCGCATTTTTTCCCGCATGGCGGCTGGACCTGGAGGAGAAGTACCTCGACCTCTTTGAGTTGCCGCGAAAAAAGGCGGTGCCGAAGCTGTCCAAGGGAATGCGCACGCAACTGATGCTGCTGCTGGCGATGGCGCGCGGAGCGGACCTGCCGATGATGGACGAGCCCACTAGCGGCCTCGACCCGGCGATGACGGAAGACATTCTGCGGATTCTGGGCGATCTGGCGGCCACGGACGGTACGACGATCTTCTTTTCGTCGCATCAACTGGCGGAGGTGGAGCAGATTTGCGACCGCGTCTGCCTGATCGATCGGGGCCAAGTGGTGATCGACGGAGTTCTCGACGACCTGAAGGCGGAATATCGGAGAATTCTGCTGGTGTTCGATGGGGAGCCGCCACGGGAACTGGCCGATTTGCCCGGCATCGACCATCTGCGCAGGCACGGCCGGACAGTCTCGCTGCTGGTGCATACGGATGTCGAAGCGGCACTCGACCGCGCGCAAGAACTTGGGGCAAGCTCGGTGGAAGTGCGTCCCGTAACGCTGAAGGAACTGTTTCTGGATCATGTAAGGGGGGAGTAATGCTCTGGTACAAGTCTTGGCTTGAAACGCGATGGATCTTTGTACTGTTCGTCGCAAACATCCTAATGGTGTGGCTTACGCCTCTATGGATGCCTGCTCTCGGATTTCGTCTGCCACCGGGGGTTCCCGCGTCGAGAATCTGGCTCGGGATTCATATGGGCTCGCTGTTTACTTCCTTCTTTGTGGCGAATGCTCTGGCCGGCTCTGGCGTAAACAGCCAAAACGCATATGGCCCGAAGCCGGGGATCGACGCCTCCATGCTGTTTACCCTGTCTCTTCCCGTTTCGCGCCGGCGGCTGCTCTTTGTGCGGGCCGGACTGGGAGCTCTGCTGACCAGCGCTCTGGTCTTCGTCATGGCGGCGTACACGCTCTTCCAGCGGCCAGGAGGGGCGAGCGCCTTCTTAGCCATCGAATACTTTGTTCGCGCGATCCTCTGCACCGTGGCTATCTACGCGGTGGCAGTGCTGTTCTCCTGCCTGCTCGAAACATGGTGGCTGTTCATGGCCCAGAGTTTCTTCTGGACGATATTGCTCATGTTGCAGTTCAAATTCAGTGTGGTCGCGTGGCTCAGCCCGTTGCGCGGCATGAGCCTCATCTCCTATCCGCTGACCGCGCCAATGCCGTGGGCGCCGTTGCTGGCGTCCGTGTCGCTTGCCGGCGTCTGCCTGTTTGCGTCGGTGCTGGTGCTGGAGAGGAAGGAATACTAGCCAAAGGCTTCATCCTTGAAATCTCAAGGATCACAGAAGATTCTCAACATCTTAAGACCAACTTGTCTCACTGATGCTGGCCCAGAGGGCAGTTCTGTTTACGGACTGCCGCGCAAGGATCTACTACCGGGACAAGCAACGGCCGCCGGAGTTGCTGCCGGCGGCCGAGGCTAGGTATGAGTTGCGGGCTAGGCGGACCGGCGGCGGCGGATCCTGCGTCCCATGGCCACTAATCCGCTGCCGACAAGAAGCAGCGTGCCCGGCTCGGGGGTTTCGCTGTTGCCGGCGGGGGTTCCAAAGAGTTCAACCTGACTGACGGCGTAACCGCCAGGATTACCATCGTTGCTACCGCCGCCGTAAAAGAGCACGGCATCCGTGACGACGGGGGTCGAAAGAGTAGTCGAATCTACCCTTAATCCTACACCTTGGCTGAGTATGCTCCGATCCCAGAGAGGCTGCCAGCTTGAAGTGGACTGGTCCCAGTAATCCAACCCATACTCATCGTTATCGTCCGCGTCCAGGGTGATCGAGTCGATAGTATCGTCGGCGCCAAGACTGACCTCGAAGCTCCATCCGGTGTAATTGGGGCTGGACCATTCCACGGCCTGGCTTGTCGCAGCACTGGACGAGTATCCAGTGCCATAGGGCAGGAGCGTGCCGTTGGTAACATTTGCCAGATTTCCGGAAGTGCTGTTATTCCAATATCCACCTGTGCCCGTTGAATACAGCGTGACTGGAGCATTGAGCGCGACATTGGTATCAGCCCAGGCAAGCGGAGCCGTGGCGGCCACAACCAAGGCGAGCACAAGCAAGTTGCCGCGCACCCGGCTTAACGTAGAGATGGTCATGCAGATTACCCCCGGCTGCGATTCGTCGTTCGGCAGCCCGATTTGAACCGGATTGATGAATGCGGATGCCGACCGGAGTACGGCAGGCCGCGCAGATTGGAATGTCTCCGGGGGGTGAATGAATACTGCTGCCGGGACGAAAGCGGCCCCGAGCTACTCACTGGAAGCACTCGATGGGCCATTCCGAGTGGCCCATTCAATCCATCCTTCCATCTCCATTAAGTATTTGAAATCAAGCTGTTTAATGAGCGAACGGCAGAGGCATACAGCGCGGTTCGGCGCCCTCAAAAAAATGAACAATATGCATAAGTTTGCAGTGCTGCGAAAAAATTTTCCTATCTGGCGGAACTACCAGTGCAAATGCATCCAGCCACACCCCGAGCTGAGAGAATCCCTAGCTGGGGTCTCACCTTTTAGGTTCCATGGAACGCAAGACATTGTTGACAGGTAAAGACCAACTCGGACTTGGTGAAGTAGTTTCGTTTACGACTTGCGGCCTAAGAATACTAACGCTCCACGGTCCGGTGGTGCGTCGCAGCAAAAATGAGATAAACTCCAGTTGCGATCTTCTGGTCGCGATCGTTCCCCTTTTCCTCTTGCCGATTGTGGAGTGTACCCATGGCCTTGAAGTTGACAGTCAACAATGTGGAAACGACGGTGGATGTTGCGCCGGACACACCGCTCTTGTGGGTGTTGCGCGATGTTCTTGACTACAAAGGAACCAAGTTTGGCTGCGGCATGGGCCTTTGCGGCGCATGCACGGTGCTGCTGAGCGGCAAGGCGGTGCGCAGTTGCATGACGCATGTGAGTGCCGCTGTGGGCCAGCCCATTACCACCATCGAAGGGCTCTCGCCCGACGGCCAGCACCCGGTGCAGGTGGCCTGGGAGGCGCTGGATGTGCCGCAGTGCGGCTACTGCCAGGCCGGCCAGATGATGAGCGCCGCGGCGCTTCTGGCGCGGTCACCCCATCCCACGGACGCGGAGATCGACACCGCGATGAGCGGCAACCTTTGCCGCTGCGGCACTTATCCGCGCATTCGGGAAGCCATTCACCATGCGGCAGAAGCGGGCGCAATGTCGCCCGCAAAGTAAAGGAGCGCCCATGAACCGGAGCGGAGTTATCGAGATGAACCGGCGATCTTTTCTGCAGTTGAGTGTGCTGGCCGGCGGCGGCCTCGCGCTGGGTCTTTATGAGCATCCGAGGGCGGTTTCCCAGGAGCCTGAAAGACCACCCGACCTCGATCCGCGCGCGTTTATCCGGATTGGAACCGATGGCGTGGTGACCATTATGGCGCGCGCCTCGGAGTCGGGCCAGGGGATGCGCAACATGCTTCCCATGCTGATTGCAGAAGAGCTGGATGTGGATTGGAAAGACGTCCGCGTGCAGCAGGCGGAGCTGAACGAGAAGATCTACGGCACGCAGTTCTCCGGCGGATCCGCCAACACCCCCATGGGCTGGGAGCCGATGCGCCGAGTGGGCGCAGCCGGCCGCGAGTTGCTGGTTGCCGCCGCCGCGCAAACCTGGGGTGCGCCCGAGGCCGAGTGTACTACGAAGTCCGGCCGCGTGCTTCACGCTGCCAGCGGGAAATCCGCCGGCTATGGAGAGCTGGCCGCCAAAGCCGCCACGATGCCGTTGCCCGCGCTCAGCTCCGTCAAGCTGAAAGACCCCAAGGACTACCGCATCATTGGCCACTCGCAGACGGGTGTGGACACCCATGCCATTGTCACCGGCAAGCCGCAGTTCGGCATCGATGTGCAGTTGCCGGGAATGTTGTACGCATCCATCGAGAAGGCACCTGTGTTTGCCGGCAAGATGAAGTCGGCCAACGTGGATGCCATCAAGGCTCTGCCCGGCGTGCGCCACGTCCTGGTGATCGATGGCGGCATCGTTCCTGCGGCCCTCACTCCCTGGGAGCCAGGCATGGAACCGGGGATTGCGATTGTGGCCGACACGTGGTGGCAGGCGCAGACGGCCCGCAAACAGCTTAAAGTTGACTGGGACCTGGGGCCCGCCGTTTCGCAGAGCAGCGAGGGATTCACCAAACGTGCCGAAGAGCTGCTGCAGGCTCCCCCCGCCAAAACGATCCGCAAGTATGGAGACGTGGACGCCGCGCTGAAGTCGTCGGCCAAGGTGGTTGAGGCCACCTACCAGTACCCGTTTATCGCGCACGTGACCATGGAGCCGCAGGGCGCAACCGCGCACTGGAAAGACGGCAAGCTGGAGATGTGGTCCACCAGCACTTTGCCGGGCAATGGCCGCGACCTGGTTGCCAAGACACTGGGCATCAAGCCGAGCGACATTACCACACACATGGTGCGCGCGGGAGGCAGCTTTGGCCGTCGCCTACAGAACGACTGGCTGGTTGAAGCCGCATGGATTGCCAAGCAGATTAACGCGCCGGTAAAGCTGCTGTGGAGCCGCGAAGACGATGTTGCGCATGATCCCTTCCGCCCCGGCGGAACGGTGGGCCTGAAAGCCGGCCTGGATGCGCAGGGCAAGGTAACTGCCTGGCGGCATCACCTGATCACGTTCGGCGATGGAAAAGAGGCAGCTTCCGGCGGCGGCATTGGCGGGGACTCGTACCCAGCCGACTTCCCGCCGGCTTACGCGCTTTACACTTCCATGCAGCCGCTTACGCTACGCTGCGGAGCGATGCGCGCCCCCGGCGACAATGCTTATTGCTGGGTGGCGGCTTCCTTCATCGATGAACTGGCGCACGAGGCGGGGCGCGATCCGCTGGAGTTCCAGCTCGACCTGCTGAGCAACAAAAAAGCGCCATGGAAGTCGGACGGTGGCGATGCGGTGGGCGACCATGAGCCAACCGGGCCGTCTGTTCTCATCCCCGAGCGGTACAAGGGCGTGCTGAACATGGTGGCTGAAAAAGCGGGCTGGGCGCAGCGCACCAAAGTGGCGGGCCGCGGGATGGGTATCGCCGCCTGGTTTTGCCATCTGGGCTACTTTGCCGAGGTGGCCGATGTAACCGTGGACGCCGATGGCCGAGTGACCGTGAACCACGTTTGGGCCGTTGGAGATGTGGGTAGCCAAGTCATCAATCCGCAGGCGGCAGACAGCATGGCGCAGGGCGGAATCATTGAAGGCATGAGCCATCTGGGGCAGGAGATCACGCTCGCGGATGGCAAGGTGGAGCAGTCGAACTTCCACAACCATCCACTGATGCGCATGAGGCAGGCGCCAAAGATCGATGTCTACTGGCGCAAGACCGACTACGCGCCCACCGGCCTCGGCGAGCCCACGCTTCCGCCAATTCTGCCCGCGGTAACGAATGCGATCTTTGCGGCAACAGGCAAACGCATCCGGACGCTGCCCTTGAAAAAGAGCGGATTTAGCTGGGCGTAAGCGGGATGGGGGTGACTCCATGCGGAGGGTAGTATGGAAAGACTCACGTATGCGCAAGCGATGACCAAAACGCTGCCATTTATGTGCAAACTCGCAGCTTGCGTAACGCTTCTGGTTTGCGTTGGTTTCGATTTTGGGTGTCGCGCTTCGGCTCAGCAGCCGTCCTCCGCTAGAGTTGTGGGCCGCTGGCGCTCGCTGGAAACCTCCAAAGGCGGAATAGGAGTAATGTATGAGTTTCGCTTGGACGGTACCGTGGATTTCAGCCCGGGTGCTGTTGTGGAAATGCCATGGCGCATCGAAAGCAATCAGCTTATATTACCCCCTGCTACCACTGGCGGTACCGAGCAGAAGCTTAATCTGAAATGGCTCGGCGACAACAAACTTAGCTGGGCAACCGAAGCCGGCGTCACTGAACTCGCACGCGTCGGCGATCGTGCTGATGCCGGCAACCCTATAATTGGCGAGTGGATTGAAAACCGTGAAATGGCTGGTCGCAAATTGGAAGCCCACTGGTTGTTTTACCCGGGTGGTAAGATCCTGCTTCTGATGCCATTCGCGACTCAGCACGGATCTTACACAATCTCCGACTCAGCGCTTCACCTCAAAGTGCCGGGCCTAAAACCGGAATTCAGATTCGGGTTGACAAATGATCTATTGACTCTTTCCGAACCGGAAGGCGGTCATGAAGATCGCTATGCTCGCTACTAAGCATTTCAATTGCACCGCCGCTCGGGCGGAAGATTTATCTGCAACCGGAATCCCGTCGCTACTCCTTAGGCGAACCTTAACGCGTCTGTTTCCCGCGGTCATTTCTGGATAACTTCCGCGCCACTAGAAATCAGTAAGCAATCTCCATCCACTTGACGCCTATGGTGTTTCACCGACTGCATAAAGCCCTTAAAATCGCAATGGGCTTCAGCCCCGGAGGATACCCTTTTGAAAGCGCAAACCGCACGGGCACAAGCTGGTGGTGCGAGACTAATAAAGGTTCCCCGTACCGCGTTTCTGGCGTTCGCCTGCCTGGCGCTCACTGCCTTGAACTGCCTGTCCCAGACCACGCCGGACGACCCTGTCACCCTGCTGCGGCGGCAAATCGGGCTGGATAATGCAGCTCCAAATGCGGCCAATCCTCAGGGGCTGCGCATCCAATTTCAAAAGGTCGACAAGACACATCCGGCCGACGCGCAGGCCGTCCGATACCGCCTGCTCGTGCCTGGCGTGCCTCAAAACCAGACTTATACGCTGGCTGTTTGGCGAATTGGCACGCAGGTGGTGTATACCCCCGGAGAGGTTTTTGCGAATGCCAAAGGACTGCTGATGTGGCATCAACCCAAGCCGAAGCAGCAGGACAAGGACTCGCTTGGCGGAGCGGACGAGATTGAAGTGGACCTGAAGGCCGCTCGCGGCGAGCCCGTTCGCTACATGCTGGCAAGCGCCGATGGCAAGCTATTCATTCCCGGCACGGTTGTTCCCTATCCGCTGGAGAGCGGGCAGAGCAATTGCCGTCTGGAAGCAAGGCTCGGAATGCCGGATGCGCAGGGGTTGCTGGTGTATATCGATGGCCTGGCGCCAGGAACCGCGGTTCCGCTGGAATCGGAGTCGCAGGGAGAAAAGCACGCGCCGGTGGTGACCGCCGATGCCAAGGGACATGCGGTGGCGCTGGTCGATCCAACCGTAGCCGGAACCAATGCTGGCGTGGTGAAGATTTCCGTCAACACCAAGGGATGTTCCGTGTCGGTCGAGGTGCCGTGGGGCGAAGGAAGTTATCGGCCGTTGTAGCCCGCCGTAATCATTTTGAGATGCCTTCCAACTCCGCCGACGGCCCCGGATACATCTTCCGCACCACCCACAGCACCGGTAAGCCAAGCAGAATCAGCGCGGTTCCCAGCAACGAGCCTTTCAGGTTGCCGGCATAGCTCGAAATCAGCACCGCTGTGGCGCAAACCACAAAGAAGGCCGGCAGCACTGGATAGCCCCACACCTTGTAAGCACGAGGCGCATCCGGACGCTTGCGGCGATACACAAAGACAGTGGTTGCCGTGAGCATGTAGAAGAGCCATTCCGCAAATACGGCTAACTCGAAAAACTGTTGAAAGCGGCTCAGGAATAGGAGCAGCACGGTCGATAGCAATCCCTGAATGACCAGAGATGTGGAAGGCGACTGAAACCGGGGATGAATGTGCGCGAACTGGCGGAAGAACAGGCGGTCGCGGGCCGCGGCAAAGGGTATGCGCGCGCCGGACATGATGGTTCCGTTGAGCGTGACAAAGATGCTGAGCGCCATGGCGGCGGCTACAAATCCCGCTCCAGCCGGGCCCGCAACCACCGTTAAAGCCGTGACGGCCGGTCTCTCGCTGACGGCAATTTGAGCGGCGGGAAGAATGTACTGGATGGCCGCATTGGTGGCCATGAACAGAAAGCCGACAATGAACAGCCCTCCGATGAGCGCAATGGGCAGGCTTCGCTCCGGGCGGCGAACCTCGCCAGCAACCATGGTCAGGTCGTTCCAGCCGTCATAGGCCCACAGCGTGGCGATGAGCGCGGCCATAAAGCCGCCGATTCCGCCGACAGCGTGAGGGAGCGTAGTGGTAAAGTTCGAAAAAGCTCCGGTGGCAGACGCGAAGCACAGCCCGGCGACAATCAGGATCAGAATGACTTTGAGCGTGGTGAACACAAGCTGAAAGTCGGCGGCTTTCTTTATCCCCAGGTAGTTCAGGCCGGTGATGAACCAGGTTACTGCGATGGCAAAGAACTGCGACCACAGCAGCGGCATGGGACCGCCGACGGCTTGGAGCGAAAGCCAGTGGAAGGCGGGAAAGAAGCCCAGCGTGCGCGCCAGGCCCACGGTTACCGCGGCAATGGAGGCAGGCTTGGCCACGGCGAACCAGGTCCACATGTAGAGGAAGGCAGGCGCATCGCCGTACGCGCCGCGCAGGTAGACGTATTCGCCGCCGGCATAGGGCAGCATGGCGCCCAGCTCGGCATACGTCATGGCGCCGAACAGCGAAAGCAGCCCGCCGACGATCCAGGCAAGATAAACCAGCGCGGAGGAGCCGACGTCGCGCATCATTTCAGTGGGCACAAGAAAGATACCGCTGCCGATGATGGTGCCGACGACGATGGCCGTAGCCTGGCTTGCGCCCAGCACGCGGGGCAGGTCGGCCACCCGCGCTGGGGCCGACGCGGCTTGCGCCGCAAGAGGTTGAGAAGCCGGAGGTGTGGAGGGCTGAAGCTGGCTCATGCGGTGAAGAGAGATTAGCACGAGAGGCGAGCGGATTTGGATATCTCGTATTCTCGAGGCCAATCGGCGCTGAGCGAGTGCTTTGGCGATTCTTCTTTCCCATCAAAGCTGAACCTGGCTGGCAATTCTGCCGATAGGTCTTTTGGGGTTGAATGGGATGGCCCTGCGCAACCGGGTTCCCTTAAATGAAAAGACTGGTTCCAGCGTTAGCGATCATTTTCGGATGGGCTTCGGCTGCATGGGCCTCAGCACCCGCCCCCCTGACTACATTGCGCGCAATTCATGCCCTGACCAATGCCGAGGCAAGCGTGGGGATTCCCGTCGCCTTCGAGGCCACCGTCACCTACTACCGCGGATACGAAAACAACCTGTTTGTGCAGGATGGCGATATACCAATCTATGTCCAGGCTCCGGCGGGTCTTAATCTTGTTCCCGGTGACCGCCTTCTGATACGGGGAAAAACACAGAATAGCTTCAATCCCGTAGTGGTCGGCGACAGCTTCACTTTGCTGCGCCACGGCGCTTTGGTGAGGCCTCACCCAGCCAGCTTCGATGAGATGATCCGCGCCCAGGCCGACTGCAAACTGGTGACCGTGCGAGCCGTGGTCCACTCCGCGGACATTCTGTTGAGTGCGATGGCCGATGTGCATTTCCTTCACCTGCAATTGCTCATGGATGGAGGGTACTTCGAGGCAAATGTGGACATCGATGATGCAGGCGCCCCGGAAAGCCTGCTGGACGCCGAAGTGGAACTGACTGGTGTCGCCGCGGAACAATTCGACAGCAAGATGCACGAGACCGGGGTGTTGCTACACGTTCAATCGATTTCCGGTATCAAGATAATTGAGCGCGCCCACTCCAATCCGTGGACACTCCCCGCCACTTCGATGGATCAAGTGATTACGGTTTATCATTTGCTCGATTCCACGCCAAGAGTCCGGGTCCATGGAACCATCACCTATTACCAGCCGGGCTCAGCCGTGGTGTTGCAGGACGGCAGCCGGAGCATTTGGATCTCAACCCAGACTCACACACCCTTGCGGATCGGCGATTCGGCGGACGCAACCGGCTTTACCGATGTTCACGATGGCTTTGTCAACCTGACGCATGGCGAAATTCGGGACAGCCTCACGCCCGCGCCCATCACACCGCTGCCGTCCACCTGGGATACGCTCACCCCAAGAGGCTTTGACTTTCCCGGCCACCACAACGATCTTGTTTCCATCGAAGGCCAGGTTGTAACCAGGGTCCGGGAATCCTCGCAGGATGAGTTTGTATTGGCCGTTGAGGGGGGGAGACAGTTCTCCGCCATTTACCGTCACCCAAGTGGCCCGGTTGCCGGCGAAAGAGATATCCCTCTGGCCTCGAGGGTGCGTGTAACCGGCATCTGCGTTCTGGAAAGCTCCAACCCATTCATCCGCCAGATTCCTTTCGATATCCTGCTGCGCTCCAACGAGGATATTGAATTGATTCAGAACCCCTCCCTGCTGAGCGTTCGCAACCTCGTGGTCGTGGTCGGGCTGTTGCTGGTGGTCGTCGCAGTGGTGGGCGCCAGAGGCTGGATTCTGGAGCGCAAGGTGCGCCAGAAGACGGACGCGCTGGCCGGCCGGATTGAGGCGGATGCCGCGCTGGAACGGCGTGCAGCGCTGCTTGAACAGAGGCGCAGCCATATTCTTGAACATATCAACGGCGCGCGACCTCTTTCCGAGACGCTTGAAGAGATTCTGGCCATGGTCTCCTTCACATTAAGGGGCGCGCGATGCTGGTGCCAGGTGGCCGATGGAGCGCGTCTGGGCGATTACCCCGGCGAGTTGCCCGGCCTGCGCATCGAGCGGCTGAGTATCGATGCCCGTTCCGGTCCGGCGCTGGGTGCTTTCTATGCCGGTTTCGATGCCGCCACGCATCCGTGTCCCGCAGAAATCGGGGCGCTGAAAAACGGGGCGCGTCTGGCTACGCTGGCAATTGAAACCCGGAGGCTCTACTCCGATTTGCGCCACCGCTCGGAGTTCGATCTACTCACCGACATTCCCAACCGCTTTTCAATCGAGAGGTTCATCGATTCGCAGATCGAAGCAGCTCGCCTCCAAGGCGGAATTCTGGGCCTGATCTACATCGACCTTGACAATTTCAAGCCAATCAACGACATCTATGGCCACCACGCGGGAGATCAATACCTACAGGAAGCTGCCCGCCGCATGAGCCGCCAGTTGCTGGGCGGCGATATGCTGGCTCGGCTGGGCGGCGATGAGTTCGCCGCGCTGGTCTCGTTGCCGCAAGGAAGATCGGACCTGGAGAGAATTATTGCAAGACTCGAACAATGCTTCGACGAACCGTTCGTCAACGATGCGCATTCTATTCATGGTGCCGCCAGTTTCGGCGTGGCCCTCTTTCCAGAGGACGGCGTCACCAGGGACGACCTGCTGAGCGCCGCCGACGCCGCGATGTACCTGGCTAAGAATGCAAAGCGAAGTCCGGAGCCAACAAATGATCGAGACACAGTGATTGAGAGCCGGAATATGGCTGCCACAAATCCATCCCGCCGCTAATTCCTGATTCCTTTATTGAAAAAGCCCGGCTCGTGGCCGGGCTTTTTATGTGCCGCAATGGAACGGCGCTTAGAGCTTCTCGTAGAAATCGCACACAGAGCACGAAATGTAGACTCCGCCTGGGATGCCGCGCTCACGGTCCTTTACGCGCTTGACGATGCGCGTGGGCTTTTTGCACTTGGGACAGTCGGTCGACTTCGTCGTGTCCATTTCCTTCTTGCGGTCCCCTGTTTTCGCTATCTTTGCCATCGGTCGGGTGGTTCTCCTTCTGGGATTGTCTCTGCACACACGTAAGCTGCACGCGGCTTCAACGGCGCGGCCCTTGACTCGCCTTCTGGGTCAGCCTCGGATCTGCATTGAGATGCGGACAACGGACTTGCCGGGAGGGATCTGAACTCGCTGAGTCCAGTTTACATCAAGGCTGGCGTGATCCGACTGCGGGGTAGTGGGCGACTTTGATTGTCCGCAGCGGCCGTGAAATTGCCAACAGGTCAGATTGGCTCAGACTCGCCAACCTCAAACAGACGGAGCCTTCGTTCCCCAATACCGAGAGATGGCCAATTTGCACGCCAATTCTCCATGTGCGCAGACTTGAAATGCTCGTCGAGCGCCACCCGATCCATCCAGCGTTCCTTTACGTGGATGAGACCTGGATCAAGTACGTCCACGGCATATGAATATTCGACGCATCCAATCTCTGCTCTGCTGGCCTCGACCATCGTTGCCATCGTTGGCCGCGCTGCGTCCAACATTCCCGCGGGAAGCCTAACAGTACCGACAATCAAGAGCATTCGAGATCCTTCGTCTCCGCACGGAATCGCCTGGTCTACACGACTGTTCGCCCGTTGTAGGCGGGGGCGCAATTCAAAATGGCCCACCGCTGGCCGCGGCCGTCACTCCGGCTGGGACGAGCCTACGGGGGGTGGCGCGGGCGGCTTGGGCGGGGTGGGCTGCGATGCGTCTCCGGGGGGAACTTGCGTGGCCGCAGGCGGCGCGGGTGTGCCAGGCGCCTGGCTGGCTGGTGGCTGGCTGGCCGATTGCGTTGCATCGGGCTGCGCGCCGCTCTGGTTGTCGGGTTGCGGTTTGGGCTTGGGGAACTGCACCGGCCTCATTACCCCGGTACTCGGCTGGTCGGGGATATTCTCGCCTGGCTTGAGAATGCTGGGCGCGGCAGCCGGCGCCTGGGTATTGGGATCTCGCTCAACGTCGCCCTCCTTGACGGTGCGCGTGGTCCGGGAGGCTTCGAGCGGCGTGCCGTCGGTGCGCATGAGCCCATCCACCTCATTCCTGGTGAAGATGACCGGAGTCTCGCCCATTTTGGCAATCTCCACGCGAATCACACGATTGCCGTTGATGCGAACAAAGTCCACCTCTTTGGGCGGCTTGCCGTAGATCCACTCCTCGAAGGGCATCTGGCCATCCATTTCGCGCGACTTGCCTTCCGGCTGGCCCTTTGCGAACAGCACCATCTCCGTGCTCATGCCAACCAGCACATGGTGATCGAGAATGGCCTCTTTGAGCTTGGGCGGAAGCGTATCGGTGAATGCCTGTATGGGGGTTTTGAGGCCAAACGAGATCATGGGAGCCAGCAGAGCCTTTACATCGTCGCCGGTGAGTTCGGGAATATGGCTGTCGAAGGTCAAGGAGAGCCGCGCGCCGGTTGGCTCCTGATCGTCGCCCTGAACCACGGGGCTCATCGACGGGCCTGTTCCGATTTGGATGTGGCGCATAAAGCGGTGTCTGGGGTCGGGGCCGCCATTCAAATCGAATACGATTCTCGAGTGCTCGATCTTGATGTCGGTGAGCACCAGGCGGTCGCCGGGCTTGGCCGAGATTCCTTCCCGGGTAGCCATATTCAAGTAGCTTTCACCCGCCGGCTCAAGCTTACCGTTGGCCTCCAGAGTGAGGCCTCTATGTCCGCGCGGAAACGGGCGCATTGCGAATCCCTGTTCGGACTGGAGCGCGCGGATGAGTTCCAGGCGGGTCTTGGCGTCAAGTTCCGATTTGGTAAGTGGAACGTGCGTGGGTTCGATCTGCTGAAAGCGCCGGTCAACCTGGCTTTGCGTGGCGGGCGCAGGTCCGTTGGTGACGGCGCCGGTTTTGGAATTGATGGTGATCTGGGCGGAGGCCGTAATGGCAAGCGGCAGGGCTGCAACGGCGCAACAACACGCGAGCCGCAAGATATGGGACGCGCGGCCGGGGTTTGGAATTGGCTGCGTCCGCCGGGTTTGCAATGGCCATCTCATGGAGCCTCCCATGGCTGCTACCGGAATTAAGCAAAAGATAGCCCCGTTCGCATGGAAAATGCAAGTGGACGCTGGAAGAACTCAGGCAACGGGACCCGATTGGGAATCCGCGGCTTGATCGACTGGGCGCTGCGGCGGGGGCGCGGCGAGGGGAAGAATCTGCACCAAAGCGGGAGCCGATGGCTCGGCCGGCCGGGTGGCGGCTTCATGCTGGCGGCGCGCGGCGGCGTCCAGATCCACTGGAATGCCGGCCGCGACGATGACCGGCGCGTTGTAGCGAAAATCCAGATCGCGCGTGATTCGGAAGACAACAGGCAGCGCAAGAAGGAGAACGGCGAACGCTATCCATGTGCCGTCAAGGCCGAACCCGCCCCCGGTAAGCCAGAACGGCCCCATGGGATCGCCCTGCACCACGGGAGAATGGCTGTTGACGCCGCTCACGGCAAGCCCGAACAGCAATGGACGGCTTGCCTTCCAGCCGAAATTGAGCCCCCAGCTCACCCACAGGGCCCTGGTTCGAAAATAGGCGGCAGAGAGCAAGAGGCCCAGCGCAATGGAGACGGCTTCGCTCAAGTGGCTGGAGCCCGGCGCCGCCGACTGCACAATGGCGTAGAACACAGCAAAGCCCACGGACGCGCCAACCGGTCCCAGCGCCCGGGAAAAACACTGAAATGCGTAGCCGCGAAAGGCAATTTCTTCCGCCATGGCGGCCAGGCCAAAGAACGCCGCGTCCGCAACCAGCCAGCCCCAGGCTGAAGCTTGGGTTGAGAGAACAATGGCGATTCCGCCCACCAGGGTCAGGGGCATTACACATACCACCGCAGTGGCCCAGCCGGTTGCGACTCCCATTCCCGCTTCGCCCAGCCATCCAGGCCGCAACGGAAGGCCCTGTGCGCCGATTGCGTGTTGTTGGCGATCAAGCACGAATCCCATGCCCGCATAGCCCACCAACAGCAGGAAGACGAGCATGGCCTGCTCCGCCAGTGGAGCCCATTGTTCGCTGGAGAGGCCCTGCGCCCCGTGCCGAGCCAGTGCCCGCGCAAGAAAGAAATAAAGGACTGCCGCAACAAATTGCGCGTAGGCGCGAAAGCGGCTGGCGGGGAGTTCGGGCGTGCTCATGCGCCGTACCCATCCGCGGCGTGACAAGACTCTGGCTTTGTATCAGGGCACGACTTCATTCGTGCCGCGAATGCCGCAAAAATGAACCCGGGCTTTAGCCCCTGAGGGCGCGACTTCGTGCTTGAATTCACTTTTCCGACAAACTCCTACGAGTGGCCTTCGGTGTAGAACTGAGCAATGTTGCGGAACTTATGCTGGCGGGCAGCCACGAGAGCGTCAATAGGGGTTGCCTTCAGTTCGGCCAGATGCTTCTTCAGAGCGCTCCCCAGGATGCCGAATCCGGCTTCCCGGTCGGTGTGCGCGCCCCCTGACGGCTCACTGATAATCTCATCCACGCAACCGGCGGCTGCAACCTCAGGAGCGGAGATGCGCATGGCCTCGGCGGCAAGCTGTTTATTTGCCGCGTCCTTCCACATAATGGCGGCGCAGGACTCAGGAGTAATCACAAAGTAAAGGGCATTCTCGAGGATCAGAACGCGGTCGCTGACAGCCAGAGCCAGAGCTCCGCCCGAGCCTCCCTCGCCGCTGATGACGGAGATGGTGGGCACGCGAAGGCGAGACATTTCGAGGATGTTCCGGGCAATGGCCTCGGCCTGGCCGCGCTCCTCGGCGCCCAGGCCGGGATACGCGCCTGGCAGGTCGATGAGGCTGATAACAGGACGCCCAAATTTTTCGGCGATCTTCATGCATCGTAGCGCCTTGCGATAGCCCTCGGGATGAGGCATGCCGAAGTTGCGACGCACGCGGTCTTTGGTGCTGCCGCCCTTGCGGTTGCCAATGACGAGGACTTCGTCCGTGCCCAGCCGCGCCATTCCGCAGGCTACGGCCTCGTCGTCGCCGAAGGCGCGATCCCCGTGAATCTCGCTGAAATCGGTGAAGATTCGCTCGATAAAGTCCATGGGGTATGGCCGCTGGGGATGGCGGGCTCGCTCAATTCTGATCCATGCCGGCGAAACCGGCTGTTCTGTAGGGGGAGTCCCTGTTTCCTGTTCGCTCATCGGTTGTGAAGCCGCTCCTGGCAACGATACCGATTGCCCTGTTGCGATTCTACTAGAGAGAAGTTGGATCGGGTATTGAGGAGAGTTTTAAGTTGTCAGTTGTAAGTTCTCGTTAGCCGCTAAGGTTGGACCAGTGGCTTTTCTTCACTGGCGAGACTTGACCATGTGAGATTCAAGCCACGGCTTCGATGAAGTTGAGGAACTGAAACCAGTGGGCTTTGCGGAGAAGATGAGAAACGAAGCCGGGAATATGGCCTCCCGCCGCGACTGAAACACGGCGGGAGGCTGGTGGCTCCTTTACGGCGCCGTCTTGAAGGTGTACACAGTGGGCTGCCATGATCCATTGATGTACGAATAGAGCGTGGCATAGATTGTTTCGCCGCCCGTGGGCAGGCCGGTTACGGTTGCGGAGGTTAGGTTAGTCCCGCCTCCTGTGTAGATGTTCTTCGCGCCCGCGTTCGAGGTATCCGTGCCCAGGTTCAACCAGTATGCGCCGACCCCGCCTCCTTGCGTCCACGTGAAGGTGGCATCTGAACCCGGCAGTGTGCTGCCTGGCGAAGGTGAAGTAAGTGTCGCCGGGACCGGAGTTCCAGTCTCGGTAAAGGTGTACTGTGCCGGCAACCAGACTCCATCGATATAGGAATAAAGCGTGGCGTAAACTGTGACGCCGTACTCCACCAGTCCGGGCACGGTGACGGACGTTGAGGTGATTGGGCCGGAGTTATAGATGTCCTTCGCCGGCTCACCGGAGGGAAGGTAGCCTAGGTTGAACCAGTAGGCCGTGACGCCAGTTCCAGGCGACCACTTGAAGGTCGTTGTCGTGCCGAGCGCGGTGCCCGCATTGGGTGACATGAGTACCGCCGGTGCGGGTGTTCCGGTTTCGGTAAAGGTGTATTGGGCGGGAATCCAGCTTCCGCCGAGGAACGAATAAAGCGTTGCGTATACCGTGACGCCGTCCTCGGGCAGGCCACTGACTGTGGCGAAGGTTTCCCCGATGGACCCTGAGCTGAAGATGTTCTTCGCGCCTGCACCGGACGGTGAGGTGCCAAGGTTCAACCAATACGCAGTCACTCCAGTTCCGGCGGTCCACGTTAAGGACGCGCTGGAGCCGAGCGTGGTGCCCGCCACCGGCGATGTGAGCGTGGCGATGACACGAGAGGTTGCGGTGCCGCTCAACCCGATGGTCTGCGTTGCATAGCCTGGAGGAGCCGCGTTGAGAGTGTTATCCGTCAAGACCAGGGAGCCGGTGAGCGGGCCTGCGGCGGCGGGAGTGAAGCTGACGGACAGTGAGCACGATTCCGCGGGGAAGACCCACTCGTGGCCGGTGGAGGCGGAGGTTACAAATGGGCAGGCCGATGGCACATCGGTGTTGAGCGTGAAGTTTGCCGAGATGCTGGGGTTGTCTCCCGCGGTGGGGATGGGGAGAAGGAGCGGGGCGTTGCCGATGTTGGTGATCGTGACGGTTTGCGGACTGTCTGCGCTGGTTTCGCCGGAAGCCGTGGCGGCAAAGGTCAGCGACGGCGCATCCGCGAGGTCGATCTTGTGCACCTCACCCACTTGGTAATCCGTGAGATAAAGATTTCCGCTCCCATCCATGGCTACGTCCCAGGGTCCCTGGAATGCATTCGCGTCGATTGTAGAAACGGCGCCACTCGGCGTGATCAGTAACAGTGTGGCGTTGCCAAAGTCGGCAACATAGATGTTGCCGGCGGCGTCAACGGCTACGCCGGTTGGACCTCCGAGTCCGTAGACAGCCGATTGCGGGCCTGCGGGCGGCACCGTGATGACTGCCCCCTCGGAGTAGTCGATGATATACACGTTGCCGGCTCCGTCTTCGGTGGTGCCGCGAGGATCGCTGAGGCCTGTGCCGACGGTGGTTTGCGCGCCGGACGGGGTGACTTTGAGCACGGTGTGGGCGCTCGGCTCGGTGATGTAGAGGTTCCCCGCGCCGTCGATAGACAGGTACTCGGGATCGGTGAGCCCGGGAATGCTGAGCTGCGTTTGCGTGTTCGACGTCTTCGCGATCTCGTACACCGCGGCATCGTTGTCCGCAACGAAGATGTTGCCTGCGCCGTCGACGGCAACGGCAGTAGGCATAACAAATCCGCTGCCGGTGGTTTGGGAACTCCCTCCGAGCGCGACAAAAAGCACGTTTGGCCCTTGGGAATTTGCAATCAACAGGTCGCCCGCCTCGTCCACCGCGATGCCGAGCGGCACATTGAGGCCGGAAATATAGGTGGCCGGCGCCGCTCCGGGGAAGACCGCTTGCGGACCTGATCCGACACCCCAGACGTAGCCAATGGCGATGGGGCCTCCGAGGTGGTTGTAGAGGACCGCCGCTCCCTTTCTGAGCCCAGGCGCCGCGGGCTTGAAGGTTACGTCGACGGTGCAGGTATCGCCGGCAGCATAGGCGGTGCCGGCGGTGCAGCTTCCGGTTCCGGCATCGGTAAAGTCCAGGTCAGTTACGCCCTGCGCAAGGACGGCCGTTGCGCCCAGAGTGGTCTCTGAGTCAAAAACAAAAATCATGGGGATGGCCGTACTCGTAGTTTCCACATTGACTGTGCCGAAGTTGCCGCCAGTCGGCGCCACCTGCAATATGCGGTTGTTTCCGCTATCGGCAACATAGACGTTTCCGTTCGCGTCGACAGCCACGCCAACGGGCCCAAAAGTGGCGCTGTCCAGCGTGTTCACGCAACTCGACGAGGCGCAGCCGGGAGGCATCTCCTTCACCGCGCTGTTGTAAGAATCGGCGACATAGACGTTACCGCTGCCGTCAACCGCCACGCCGCCAGGAGCGCCGAAGCCGCCGCCCAGCGCGGTCACGCAGCTCGACGAGGCGCAGCCGGGGGGCATTTCATACACCACATCGTCGTAAACATCGTCTGCATAGTTGTATAAATCGGCAACATAGACGTTGCCGCTGCCGTCAACCGCCACGCCAACGGGAAGTTCGAAGCCGCCGCCCAGCCACCTCACGCAGCTCGACGAGGCGCAGCCGGCAGGCATCTCCATCACCGCACTCTCTTCTTGATCGGCGACATAGACGTTGCCGCTGCGGTCCACCGCCACGCCGAAGGGAAGGAAACCGAAGCTCAGCGACTTCACGCAGCTCGACGAGGCGCAGTCGGCGGGCATCTCCTTCACCGCGCTGTTGCTGGTATCGGCGACATAGACGTTGCCGCTGCCGTCCACCGCCACGCCTTCAGGATTGCTGAAGCCGCCGCCCAGAGTAACTTGGCCGCCGGAGAACCTTGCCTGCGCCGACGCCGTCGCGGAGAAAAGCAGACTGGCCAGAGCCAGCATGGACAGAGAAAGAGGCAATCGTGAGCCGGGGCGTTTTTCTGCAACAAATACTCGGGCGGCAACAAAACGAGAAACTGACGAAAAGGTGCGTGTCGAGAATCGCTGACTTGTCATTATCCTCATCAAGTGAACTGGAACCTACTTGAACCGGGCAATCCTGACAATCGAGGCAATGCAATTGAAGGGTATCGAATGCGATTCAAACAAGGCGCAAACGTAACTGGTCTGGATTGGGGAAGACTGGAAACTCCCAGCGAGTCTGGATTATGCCGGACGCATACTCGGATTGCAAGCTAAAAAATGGCGAATAGCAACCTTCTGTTGGTTATGAATTCGAGTTGGGTAAAAGAGGCGAATTCGATTCGTCTGACTCTTATGCTTCCACGGAGGCTTGCGAACTCCTCTCCGCAGACAGGCTGCGTTGTGTTGGCAAAAGACGCCAGGTGGGACGGGGATTGATCGCACGCCCCAAGGCCTGGAAGACTTGCCTCCCCGCCTCTCAGGCTTGGGCTGCTATGTGGCTGCTGACGGGGATATCGCGGAATTTGGCCTGGTCCGCGGCGGGGAGGAAGCGGCCGAGGTAATCGACCGGGTCGTCAGCGGCGGCCATCTGGCGCAGGTGATACTTCCACACGTCGGGCTTGATGGTGCGGCGCGTAAACGGCTTGCGCGTTACCTGTACCACCTCGCCATGGGTGGTGATGCGGGAATAGGTCATGGACGGCACACGAAAGCTGATATGCGAGCCGGTGCGCCAGTAGGTGCGGGCGAAGTCGTGTGAAAAAAGCAGGGTGTAATGGCGTCCCTCGCTGGCGAGCAGGGCTAAAGCCTGCTCGGCGCCGGGGAAGATGGGCTGTACGTTGGCCACATACCAGCGGCGGAACTCGAATCCGTTAAACTGGGCCTGATTAAGCAGCAGTCGCAACATCTCTTTCCGGTTCATATCACCAATCCTTCGTGCAAATGGGAATCTGGGGGACGAAGACGCATCGATGGCTGCGCGGGGGAGCGATTGCGGTGCGTAGGTTCTCTGGCGTCTTCTGGAATGGTTAACGTGAAACGGGTTGGGTTTTCCTTTTTCGTTGCTTGGATTAGTTGTGGGAGGGTTGGATTAGCGTTGGGCCGGGTGCCGGGTTCGAGCCATAGAATCAAGAAGGAGCGGTAAGGCGCAAGAGGAAGAGGGAGACTTGAGGTTGAGGACGGTCGGGTCATGGATGCGCGGACTAGGTTGCATGTTGCTGGCGGCCTCGAGCCTGGGTTGGGCTTCCGAGGCGCACACCAATCCGCTGAACCGCGACCCGCTTGTCCGCGATGCCTATGAGCACTTTTACAACCTGGACTATCCTGGCGCGGTGGAGCGGTTCGAGCGCTTTCATGCGGCGCACCCGGGCGATCCGCAGGCCACGGCGCTGCTGCTGGACGCGGTTCTTTTTCAGGAACTCTATCGGCTCGACCTGCTGGACACCACCTTCTATGCCAACGACGGTTTCCTCACCGGACGCCACGCCACAGCCGAAGATCCGGCAACGCGCGACCGCATTCTGGGGCTGGCCGATGAGGCCATTCGCGAGGCCGACTGGCGCGTTGGGCGGAATGAAAACGATATCGACGCACTGTATGCGCGCGGTTGGGTGCGGTCGCTGAAGTGTACTTATGTAGCCATGGTCGAGCGGAGTTACGGGAGCGGGTTCCGGCTGGCAACCAAAGCACGGGACGACGCGGAGCGCGTGCTGCAACTGGACCCCGACTATGTGGACGCCAAGCTGGTTGCCGGAGTTTATGACTATGTGGTGGGAGCGCTGCCGCTGCCCTTCAAGTTTCTGATCGGTTTCGCCGGCATCACGGGCTCCAAAACCAAGGGACTTCAGATGCTGACCGACGACGGCAACCGTGGCATAACGACCAGCGTGGAGGCGCGGACTACAATTGCGCTGTTTCTGCGTCGCGAGGGCCGCTACACCGAGGCGATTCAGGTGGTGCGCAAGCTCCGCGGCGAATATCCGCGCGGCTACCTGTTTGCGCTGGAAGAGGCCAACCTGCGCAAGGATGCGGGCGAGGGCATGGGCGCTGTAGCCGCTTATCGCGAGATTATCGCCGCCAACGCCAAGCCGGGCTACTACTATTCCGCGCGCGTGGAACTTGCGTACTTTGGCCTGGGCGACGCCCTGCGCGGACAGCGCCACTACGGCGAGGCGGCGCAGAGTTATGAGCAGGCCGCGGCGACTCGCAACGTGGGCCCGGAACTGAAGATCCGCTCGCTGCTGGCCGCCGGCCAATGCCGCGACCTGAACCACGAGCGCCCGTTGGCTCTCCGCGATTACCAGGAAGCGATCGATGCCGGCCCCAACACCTCTCGCGCCGACACTGCCAGAAAGTATCTGCGCAACCCTTATAGCGGAAGCTAGCGCCTGCAATACAGTGACTAACTACCCTGGTCCGGCAGGAGGGGCAGTTTTGTCGAAGGCGCTTCGCCGTGGGTGTGGTTTAATGCGCACACTGCGTGGTGAAAACGGCTTGCGGATATATGCATTTCTACGTCCGCAAGAGTGTGACGAATCGTGCAAAACAGCATGATTTAAGGCCGTTTTGACGCGATTTAAGCGCAAAAAACGGTGCTTTCGCTGGGCATTTGCGCGCTAGAATGCTTGGGCTGGGTGGGAAAGTGATAGCAATGATATCAGGTGGTTAACGCTTTCGGCTTTCAGCTCTCAGTTCTCAGTTACGGTACGGGACGCGGCCTCCGATACTGAAGGGTATCCCGGCGCCCCAGGGCCCCGGTCGTGGCCTGGCACAACGCCACGAACTTAGGACCGCTCTTGGAGTGTCGCTGGATCTTGCCTGATCAAGCTTCAGCACCACGCCAACCTTCCCTCAGGGGCTGGAAGCCCACGTTGATTCCATTGTCTTTTGGGAGCGATTGATGAGGCTGCGGGAAAGTGCATTGTTCGTGGCGAAAACCAACCCGCAGGGGTTGCTGCCCTATTGGGGATCTTTGCGGCAGGGACGAAAACTAGAGAAGAAGAGGCGAATAAGGGCTCGCGCATTCCCTGGTCCCCAAAGGCGAGGGGCCAGGGCACCCAGCTTCTGTGTTTTCATCCACTTGGGTGGGCCGAAGACCCGCGGAGACACGACTGAAGTCGTGCCCTTTCAAAGCCACGAATTTTTCCGTAGTCTTTGAAGTCGTTCCCTTTCACAACATCGGCTTGTTCAGAGGTTTCCTGGAGTAATTTGCAAATGGCTCCAAACGGAGTTTCAGTTTTTCGCGAGTATCCCGTTGGGGCTTCTGGAGCGGATCATCCGTCGAATAGATTGATAGTATGATTTCGATCTTAGACGGAGATGTCTCGATGGAAGTTCGCCAATTGCAAATCTTTCGCGCACTCGCCGAGGAACTCAACTTCACCCGCACCGCCGAAAAAGTTCACACCGTGCAGTCCAACGTCACGGCGCAGATCAAGGCGCTTGAAGAGGAGCTTGGCTCGCCGTTGTTTGACCGCCTGGGGCGCCGCGTCACACTCACCGACGCCGGCCGCAACTTTCTGCCGTTCGCCGAGCAGGCGCTGGCCGCCATGGAACAGGGGCAGCGCGCCGTCCAGACAGGAGCCGAGCCCAGCGGACCGCTGAAGGTCGGCATCCCGGAGAGCATTCTTACCTATCGGTTGCCGCAGGTTCTGCGCATCTACCATCGCCGCTTTCCGCACGTCGAGCTTAACTTCCGGCCACAGTCGGACGATGTGCTGCCGGTCATGCTTGAAACCGGCAAGCTCGATATGGCGGTTTGCATGATCGACGCCAGTCCTAATCCCGCCATCAAGTCCATTCGGCTGCGCGCGGAAAGAATCTTTCTCCTCGCTCACACCAGCCATCCTCTGGCCGGCCAGCGCACGGTCAAGCCCGCCGACCTGGCAGGGCAAACTCTGCTGCTCACCGAGGGCGGCTGCGGATACCGGCTCAAACTCGACCGGGTGATGGCCATGCAGAATATTCGTCCGGGCAACGTCACGGAGTTCTCCAGCGTGGAGGCCATCAAGCAATGCGTAGCCGCCGGCATGGGGCTGGGGCTGCTGCCGGCAATCGTTGTAGCCCGCGAACTGCGCCAGCATCAGCTCAAGGCCCTGCACTGGGCCGGACCATCGCTCGACATCGCCACCCACATTCTGTGGCACAAGGACAAGTGGGTCTCCCCAGCCATGGCCGCTTTCATGGAACTGGTGAGGGAGAAGCTGGAAGACGACGAGTCGGAGAGCGAAGACCTTATGCGGGCATGATGTGGGCGCTTTGATGGGAGCGGGAACTGGCATACTAACCTTGTGTTCCGCCTGACCAGACCGACTGCTACAGAGATCGAGAAGCAGACTACAGCCGCCGAGAAGTTGGCGTCGCATGGGCCGTTGTGCCTGCCGCTTGAGGGCAATTCAAACGACCACAGGCTGCCGGCCGGATTCGCTCACGACATGTCGCGTTCCTTGCTTGGGCAAGGGCAGGCTGTGTTTCACGCGGCAAAGCTGGCTTTCGAGCGATGGGCGCCTTTTGACATTGGCTGGGTGCGCGTAGCCAATTCGCAGGCAACCGTCGAGATCGGACAAATGATTGCAGTCGAAATCCATACCTTCGGACTATGGACGCTCAACCTCAGCCGGATTATCGACAAGGTGGACACGGCTACCCGATTTGGCTTTATTTACTCCACGACTCCCATGCACGTCGAGACCGGCCAGGAGAAATTTCTCATCGAGTTCGACCCGGCAACCAGCGATGTTTGCTACGAATTGGAAGCCGTGTCCCATCCGCGTCATCCGCTGGTGCGGCTTGGATTTCCAATCGCCCGCGCACTCCAGCGCCGGTTTGTGGGCGATTCGCACCGGCGCATGAAGCACGAAGCATCGGCTAATCTGAATCTCTGACTGGAGGCGGAATGAACAGAGCTGGCGAGCTATGGGCCAGATGGAAGGTTAGTCTCCTCAGCATCGCTTCCGGGCTTCTCCTCGGATGCTTCTTCAGGCTGCTTCTCGCCCATAAGATTCCAGACGTGGTTTCGACAGATCTGATTATCACCTTCAGCTTTCTGGCTGTTGTGCCGTTTGCCATGGGCTACCTCAGCGTCCATCAATACTTGCGAAACTCCGAGCCGGAAAACCATATATGGCCTTTGTGGCTCCTTCTTCCCTGGCTGTCAGTGCTGCTGATGTTAGTGGGCGCATTCGTTTTCGCGTTGGAAGGGATCATTTGCATCCTCTTCGCTTCGCCCATCATGCTGGTCTTTTCATTGCTTGGGGGCATCGCCGCAAGGTTGATTTGGGGCCGGTTCAAGCGGCGCTCGCCGGGAACCATCAGCGCCTTCGCGCTGCCATTGCTACTGCTGGCCGTCGAGGCCCACATCCCAGCGCTCTTTCAGGTTCGCACAGTCGAAACCGATATTTTGATTCATGCGCCATCTGCAGTGGTCTGGAACAACATTAAGAGCGTGCAGGCTATTCAGCCGACCGAGCTACCCGGCTCCTGGGTCAGCAGCATCGGGTTCCCCAAACCGATCGCCGCAACGCTTTCCCACGAAGGCGTTGGCGGAGTTCGCCAAGCGAGCTTCACTGGCGGCCTGGTCTTTACCGAGACGGTCAACGAATGGGTGCCGGACAGCGACCTGCTCTTCTCAATCCACGCCGACACCGAATCGATTCCGCCGTCTACTCTCGATGAGCATGTCACCATCGGCGGCGATTTTTTTGATGTCCTGGAAGGAGAATATCGGCTGGAACAACGGCCGGAGGGTGTGCTTCTGCACCTGAGCAGCCGTGAGCGGCTCTCCACACACTTCAATCCATACGCCGGCCTGTGGACCGATGCCGTGATGCGGGCAATCCAGAAGCAGATTCTGGCCGTGATCCAGAAGCGCTGCGAATCGCAGGGTGTTATGTGGTTGTCACTCGCCTGTGGTAACCGCCGTGACAAAAAAGTTACAACCCCCGCAGAGTGAAACTGATACCCTAGATGCATGAAATTCGGCGTTCTGGTCTTTCCCGGGTCCAATTGCGACCACGACACGTATAACGTGATTGCCGAAGTTGCGCACCAGCCTGTCACCTTCCTCTGGCACGATTCCGAAGACCTTGCCGGCGTTGACGCGGTGCTGGTTCCGGGCGGCTTTGCCTATGGCGATTACCTGCGCACAGGAGCCATCGCCCGCTTTTCTCCCGTGATGCAATCGGTGCAGCGGTTCGCCGCCGGCGGTGGCCTCGTTCTGGGCATCTGCAACGGCTTCCAGATCCTAACCGAGGCCGGTCTGCTGCCCGGCGCCCTGATGCGCAACGCCGGCCTCAAATACATCTGCAAGCAGGTTCATGTGCGCGTGGAAACCGCCGATAGTCCATTCACCAACCAACTTGTAAAAGGAGATGTACTGCGGATTCCGATAGGCCACATGGAGGGCAACTACTATTGCACGCCCGAGGATATGCATGAGCTTGAGGCCGAGGACCGGATCGCCTTCCGTTACGCCACACCGCATGGGGATATCGCGCCCGAAGCGAATCCCAATGGCTCATTGGGTAATATCGCGGGCATTCTGAACGCGAAGAGAAATGTGCTGGGCATGATGCCGCACCCCGACCGGTCGAGCGAACAGTTGCTTGGATCGGCGGACGGCTTGAAGATCTTTGCCTCTATGATTGAAGCTTTGGCAATCCGTTGAGGCTGGTGTTCGTGCAGGAGAACGGCAAGCATTGATCGACATTCATCATCACCTGATCTATGGAGTGGACGACGGAGCGCCGGATCTGGCCACGTCGCTGGCCATGGCGCGCGAGGCCGCCGGGGAAGGCGTAACCCGGATCGTGTGTACTCCGCACGCCTCTGACGCATACCCCTACCAGGCAGCGCTGGTCAAAGAGCGGCTGGCCGAGTTGCGCGAACTCCTCGACGGTGAAATGGAGCTGAGCCTGGCGTGCGACTTCCACCTCAACGGACAGAATGTTGAAGATGCCCTGGCCAACCCCTTGCGCTACTCCATCGACGGCAAAGGCTACCTGCTCATTGAGTTTCCCGATAGCGTGATCCCTCCGCAATTGACCCTGGCCATGCGCCGGTTGCAGTCTGCCGGCTACACGCTAATCATCACCCATCCCGAGCGCAACCGCGTAATGCAGCACGACCCCGAAATGCTGGCCGAGTGGATGCGCGAGGGATGCCTGGTGCAGGTGACTTCGAATTCGCTGTATGGCCGCTTTGGCCGCCAGGCCGAAGGCCTCGCCAACGAACTACTGGAGCGGAACTGGATACACTTCCTAGCCACCGATGCGCACCACATTGAGTGGCGGCCGCCGCATCTGAAACGCGGATACGACTACGTGAAAGATAAGGCCGGCGAGGAGACAGCCGAGCGCCTGTGTGTTACCAATCCGCAGGCAGCGGTCGAGGGTGCGAAGTTCCCGCCACAGCCAATCCCCGAGGGCCTGTGGGAGCATGTGCCGCTTAAGTTCGATCCCAGCCATTATCCAAACAAAGCCAAACCAAAAGGATCGAAACCAGACCCGGTCGAGAAGGGGAAGAGCGCTGCGGATAAGGGCGCAAATGCAGCTCAGGGTTCCGGCGCAAAAAGCTTCTGGGGCAAGCTGTTCGCGCGGTAAACTCGCCCCGATAAATCCTTGAGCCCCTCTACAGCAGTCCCAACCCGCCATCCACCGTCAAAATCTGCCCGGTAACAAACTGCGGTCCTGTAGCAAAGAACAGTACAGCCTGAGCCACATCCTCCGCCGTCCCATTGCGTTTCATCGGCGTCTTCGCAGCAAAGCGGGCAACCTCGTCCTCGCTGTGATCGTCCATCTCGATCCGCCCCGGCGCAACGCAGTTCACGCTCACCTCCGGCGCGAATGCCTTCGCCATGGCCCTGGTCAGCATGTGCAGAGCAGCTTTGGAACTGCAATAATGAGCATGATCGGCCCAGGCCTGAATCCCGCCCAGCGAGCCAATGTTCACAATCCGTCCCTCCGCGGCGCGCAGGTGCGGCAATGCCTCCCGCGCCACCAGAAATGGCCCTCGCGCATTGGTCTCGAACACCGCATCCCATTGTTCCAGGCTCATCCGGTCGAGCGGCACTGACTCAAACACAGCGGCATTGTTCACCAGCACATCCAGCCGTCCAAACTCGCTCGCAACGGCCTCAACTGCCCGTCGCACCTGGCTCTCGGAACGCACATCGCATTCCACGGCCAGCGCGCGGCAACCGAAGAACTCAATCTCGCGAGCAGTCTCCGCAGCTTCGGTTGTAGATATCCGGTAGGTAATCGCCACATCCGCGCCGGCCTCGGCCAAAGCCAGGGCAATCTCCCGGCCAATGCGCCGTGAGCCCCCGGTTACCAGTGCCGATTTGCCGCTGAGGAGTTGGTTCGCTATCACGGGAAGGCCCTCAATCGAGCTGAGGTGGCATGGCCCGCAGCCCGGAGCCTTACTTCGGCGGGGGCTGGCTCGCCGGCGCGTCGGGTGGCGTTGTGGAATCGGCCGGCTTGGCCGTCGCCGGCGCCGCATCCGCACTCTTGCCGCCAATCGACGACCCGTCGTGCTTATCGTAAATGGAGTACTGCGCCCCCGGCCGCTTCATCTTGATCTCAATCGCCATATCGGCCTTTTCGATCTTGTAGTCGTCTCCGAAGGTTTGAAACCCGTGCGCAATCACCTGCAGCCGCACCATCGAGCCAATCGGCAGCACATCGATGATGGCCTTGCCGTCCTCGTTGGTCTTCAACTCCATGTTGCCCTGGTCCTA
>Ga0302274_10000577_pt1 | contig 37299 bp, 30 predicted proteins | sample III_Bog_N2_1_FD_198755 | JGI IMG/M metagenome (GOLD analysis project Ga0302274, IMG submission 198755) | Peat permafrost microbial communities from Stordalen Mire near Abisko, Sweden - III_Bog_N2_1 | ecosystem: Environmental > Terrestrial > Soil > Wetlands > Peat | place: Sweden: Abisko...
GGCGTTGCTGACCAGGCAACTGAATTGTTTTCCCGAATCGGTCAATTGTACATTGTTGGTGGCGTAGGTGGCGTTGGTCGCGCCGGGAATGAAAGCGGTGTTGCACCGCCAGAAGTAGCTTAACGGGGTTGATCCGGCGGTGGTGATACTGAAACTAGCGGTTCCCCCGGTGGCCACGGTTTGGTTGACTGGCGGCCCAGTAACACTTGGCGGGGACAGCACGGTCAGGGTCGCCGCTTGGCTGGTGATGGTGCCCACGGCATTACTGACCAGGCAACTGAACTGGGTGCCCGAATCGGTCAACTGGACATTATTGGTGGCATAGTTGGCGTTGGTGGCACCGGGGATGAAGACGGTATTGCACATCCAGAAATAGCTCAAGGGGGCCGCTCCGGTGGCGGTCACGCTGAAGCCGGCCGTTCCCCCGGTGACGATCGTTTGATTGGTCGGCGAGGCGGTGAGGCCCGGGGGCAACAGCACCGTCAAGGTCGCCACCTGGCTGGTGACCGACCCCTCCGCATTGGTGATCAGGCAACTGAACTGTTTGCCGGAATCGGTCAATTGCGCGTTATTGGTGGTGTAGGTGGCATTGGTGGCACCGGGAATGAGGGCGGCGTTGCACCGCCAGAAGTAGCTGAGCGGGGCCGTCCCGGTGGCGGTCAGGCTGAAACTGGCGGTTCCGCCAACGGCCACCGTTTGACTGGCGGGCGGGTTGGTGATGCCCGGGGCCGTCTCGGCGGTCAGCGTGGTCATCAGGGCGTAGATCAAATTAGTCCCGTTCGGAGTGCCCAGGCCGGTGCACAGGTCATAACCTGGAACGGCATAGAAACTCGAGGGACTGGACGCCGAGGTATTGTTCCCAGTGGTGATGTCGTGAAACAGGGTGGTGTAATTCGTCTGTTGTGCGAACGCATAGATCGTCGGGTTGAGGAAGCCGATGGGGAATTTGTGACTGGCGGCGGCTTCTTGATTAATCAACGCCGTAAAACCGGCCCACAACGGGGCCGACGCACTGGTGCCGATGGACTCGCCATAACTGCCATTGTTGTATTCCACCGCAATGTTGTAGGCGACCATGGCGACATCCGGAATGTTGCGCTGGGAGGTGGAGCCGTGGTTGGTGGTCATGTTGATACCCGCCTGCCAGGAGGGGATGGAATACAAGCTGCAAATCCCGCCGCCACTGCCCCAGTAACCGTTGCCATTCGGCGACCAGCCGCCCGTGAGGCCAACCCCATTCGTCGTGTAATCCCCGAGATTCCAAACGGTTTCAGAGGTGTAGGCTTTGCCGGAACCGCTCATCGTCAGGCTGGTTCCACCCACCACCGTGACATAGGGACTGTCCCCCGGCACCCAGATCGTATTAACCCACGCATCGCCGTCGCCCGCCGCCTGAAAGAAGGACTGACCTTGCGCGGCCATCTCCATGAAAATACTGTCATATGTGGCGTTGGGATTACTTCCCCCCGTGTAGCCCCACGAGGAGCTGAATTGATTGATCTGGGTGCTGGCCGCCATGGAATCGAGGATGTCCACCCAGTCGGCAATGGTGCCCGGACTTTCGAAGACGACCACCTTGGCCAGGGCGGGCGCCATGGCGATGGCCATTTCAATATCCAGCGCCACTTCGAGTTCGTCCGAAACCGGGGTGCCGTTGAAGCCGTCAATCAGAATGTTTTGCAGGGGCACATTGGTCAGCCCGGCCTTTGATTCATACGACGTAATGTCGTTGGCGTAATAACCATCGGCCTCAAACAAGCCGACGACCTGCCCGCTGCCCGCCAGCGATGAGCCCGGCAGGTAGGCGTTGCGGAAATCCTTGCTGAGGTAAAACCCGTCCGCTCCGGAGCCGGAAGCCGTGACGCCGGTTCCGGCGGCGGCCCGCACCTGCCCTGACGAATGCAGGCGGGCGTAATCATTGAGGCCAATGACTTCCCGGACCGGCACCCCGGGATCCACCGTCGGTTCAACGTCCGGGGCGTAAAAGGTCCGGGATTCCGTCGGGTGTTGATAGGTGTGCAAGTTGACATGGAAGGCGGCTTCGATGTCCGAAGCCCGGCCCTGGATGTCCAGCAGAATCCGGTTGCCGTGCGTGGCGGAGACTTCCAGACCATGTTTTTGGGCGAAATCAATGGCCGCTTGATAAGCCTGGGCCGTGGGGCCAAACTTTTCCGTGAACTGCTCCCGGGTCAGATACCGCCGGTAATTGGGGCTGGCCGGATCATAGACTTGGGCCAGAAAATTGCTGAGGGCCGCCGGGTTGCGCAACGGCAGTCCCAGCACCAAATGCAAACGATTGGTGCCCGGCAGACGGCCGGTGGGTTGCAAATTCAAACGGGCGATGGCCTCGGGAACATGGCCGTGCAGAATCACCGGTTGTTCCTGGGCGTTGGCAATTTGCGGTGTAAACCAGATGCCGGCACCCGCCACCATCGCCGCGATTAGAAATTTAAACACCCTTCATTCATCGGACGATCCGGGAAGAAACTGAGTCCCCAATTTATGGGAGATTCGCTCGGTTAAACCCATCCGGCACCCGGTTCTCCGGGGTGGGGACGGGTCATTGCAACGTGGTGACGGCGCGGAAAAATTGCCAGGGCGAAGTGATGGGATTCGTGAAGTCAAAGGTGCCGATGGTTGACGTGGTATTCGTATAGATGGAAGTCCAAACCGTCAGGTTGGTGGACGCCTGGATGAAACACTGGCGGTTCGCCCCCGTGGACAGTTGCAGTTGAAATTGCCCGGCGGCCGGGGACGGCAACGGGGCCAGCCAGAGGGGGGGATTCAACACCTTCTCCAAGTTGAGGCGCCCCCCCGTCACGCATTTCCCGGCCAACGCTGGCAATGGGTCTGTGGCCCGCAACAATCGTTGGATGATCTGCTGATAATTCTCCGTCGGGTATTTGGCCAGCATCAACGCCAGCGCCCCGGAAACGTAAGGGGCGGAGAAAGAAGTGCCGGCGAGGTTGATGCCCAAACCGCTCGGGGGATAGTAATACGTATCGGAGGCGGCGAAGGTGGTGTAAATCTGGTCGCCGGGGGCGGCCAAAGCCACATGCGTGGCGCCATAATTGGAAAGGAAGCCCAAAGCGTCGGTGCGGGTGGTGTAGGCCACGGAGACGACGTTATCAATGCCGTAACAAGTCGGGTAACTGGGGTTGACCTCAACGTTGTAGGAGTTGTTCCCGGCGGACGCCACCCAGATGATGCCGGCGTTCCGCACGGCGACGATGGCATTGGACAGCGCGAGGGAAGGGGTCGGGGTGTCAAAGCTGGCATTGATGATCTGCGCTCCGTTGGCGAGGGCATAATCAATGCAGGCAATCACCGTCGAATCGCCACCCACGCCATTGTTCAAACATTTGCACGCCATCATCCGCACCCGCCACGCCACGCCGGTCACCCCCTTGCCATTGTTGCCCACGGCCCCCAACACCCCCGCGACCATCGTGCCGTGGCTGGTGGAGTCATCACTCGGATCGTTCGTGCCGGTGAACGCATTGAACCCGTTGCCCCCGTCGTCGGGATTCACCCACATGTTGGCCGCGAGGTCTTCGTGCGTGGCGCGAATGCCGGAATCCAACACTGCCACCACGATGTTGCTGGCCGAGGTCAACACGTCCCACCCGTCGATGGCATCAATGTCCGCATGGGCCGTCCCGCCGTTTTGGCCGTAATTGTTCAAGCCCCATAACGTCCCGTCTAGAAATTTGGGGTCGTCCGGCAGCGTCGCATCCGCGTACACCGGATAATCCGGTTCCGCGTACGCCACCAACCCGCTTTGCTGATACCGGGCGATGAGACCCGGCACCGTTGTCCCCGGCGGCACCGTGATGACCTGCAACCCGCCGACCCTGGGAAACGTCCGCATCACCCCGGCCCCGGTGGCGGCATGAAACGACGCCAGCGCCGAGAGCCCCACCCCCGCCCGGGGTTGAATGAGAATTTGATCGCTACGATATTCCAGCGTGGCCGCACCCAAAACCGCCGTCACATTCCACCACCAGACGCAAAGTAAAAACAACCCCATCCACGGGTGTATTTTTGATTTCGCCGCCGGATCAAGTTTCATAATAAAGTCTGTTTAACAGGTTGTCCGCAGCTTCGCCAGCCTATGATTTTCCGTGGCGGGGCGCAGGATTGTCGCCTCCAGTCGGTCGGCCCTCCCCAATGGATCCGCTGCATCCCGGAGCGATTGGCGCTTTTCAGGCCGAAGGCCTTTGCGGAGTGCGGTCCCGCAGTCGCGGGATCGTCAAGTTCAAAAACGTGAGCCTCTCCGGCCTCACCAACAACTTCGGGATGCATGGCCTTGTCTCCCCTATTCGCGGATAGTGTCAGCCTGCGCCCTGATCCCGGCGTTACACCACGAACCACCGGCACTCAAACCGGGCCGTAAGTCAGCGCCACATTCTCCGGCCGCGATTTGCCCACGGCCTTGTAGGCCGGGGTTCGGCCGATGAAGTATTCAAAACCGGCCAGTTCATCCGGTGAGGCACACCATTTGGAGCCGCTTTTTAACGCCTCCAGCTCCGGCGTGGGCGGAAAATAACAGGTCAGCGAGAGTTGGGTGGTGTTCTCTTCTTCATCGGCGTCATTGTCAATGAACTGCCGGGCCAGGCTGAACTCGAAAAAACGCCCCTGGTGGCCCACGTCATTGGTGCCCCATTGAAACAAGAGCATGTCCCCGTCCGCCGGCAGATCACAGCCCTCCGCGCGCTCCTGCTGGTAAAAATCCAGCATCAGGCGAATCGCATCAATCGGCTTGAATTCCGACACCGTCGCGCCCGCTTCCGCCACAAACCGTTCAAACTCCTCTTTCGCTTCCGTTGGTTTCATTTCGGCCAGATTCTCCCCCGGGACGGACCGGGATTCAAGAACGGGACGGTGACAAAATCGTGCCGGCTGGGTGACAAAACGATGGCGTGGAGGGCGTCATTCGGACAATTGGTTCAGCTTTGCCTCAATCTCGGGCTGGCTTAAACCCATCGCCGCCAACATGGCTTTGTAATTGCCAATCGCGGTTGGCCAGTTCGGGTGTTGATGGCCGGTGGCCTGCTTAAATTTTTTGCGGATGGATATACTGCGCTCCATAAGTGGTACTGCTTCGGCCAGCCGGTTGGTGGCTAGGAGCAAGTGCGCCAGATTGTTGAGGCGGATGGCTACGTTGGGGTGTTCCGGCCCAAAGCTCTGTTCGTCAATGGTCAGTGCGCGGCGCATCAAGGGTTCAGTTTTATCAAATTGACCGGTGGAACCTGTATAGCCAGATCATTCAGAGCCGCCGCGAGTTGTGGCTCATCCTTGATTTGTTCGGCCAGGATCAGACGTTCTTCCAAGCACCGCCGGGCTTTGTCATATTCGGCCAAGTCCTGATAGACGTCACCCAGTTCCCCCAGCAGATTGGCACGCTGAGTTAGGGCGCGCGGGGTGCCGGCCTGGGGACTCGTTTGCAGTTCCGCCAATTGTCTTTTCAGCAGCTCGCGGCGCCCGCGCAGCCGGTCCGGGGAAAGCGGGGCTTCAAGGGACTGGTTGCGGTCGGTAAGATTTTCAATCATCCCTTCCGGTCTGCCGGAATCGGAAGTGAAGTCGAACGTGGCCGAACGCCAGTGCCAGAGGTCGGTGGCCGATTGCGCAAACGCCATGGTGTCCGCCGGTGTCAGCCAGATGAGCATCGGCCACGGACAGGCTTTGGCAAAGGTATCGCGGTGCAGATTGGCATCTGCCAAGAATCCCACCCCTTCGGTGGGCGGACCGCCGGCCAGCCGGTCAAGCGCAATGAGATTTTCCAGCCCAATCACCGTCACCGCGGCGCTGAATAATACCGGCAACGGCGGCGCTTTCACCGAATACACCCTCACCTATCCCGCCCAGGCGGCCGATGCGGGGAACTATGTGGCCGTTTCCTTCAAGACCGCCGGGTCCGCCGGCGGTTCGTGGGCCATCTTTGCGTAGTCAATTGGTCGCCGCTACCGCGCAATCCTATGCGCTGACCGATCCGGTGCAGGCGGCTAATGGGATGGTATCGTCCATCAATTCTGGCGCGTTGATGAATGACACGGCACTCAACATCGTCAAAACCTGGGCCGCCCAAAATCCCGCCCAGGCGGCCGACTGGGTCTCGGATTTTCCCGCGGGCAGCGTCAAGGCCTCCGCCGTCCAAATCGTGGCCGGTTACTGGGTGCACACGGACCGGGACGCCGCCAATGCCTGGGTTCAAAACATCCCGCTTGAGTCGGCCAGTCCGGCCAATTGATTGCGGTGATTTATTGGGCGACGCGCAACGGCCGGCCGGCTTGATAGAATGTCATCTCATATTGAATTTGCCCCGCCAGCCTGGGATTGGCCTCGGCGCGTAGCAAAGCCCGCTGCGCGGTCGCCAGCGCCTCGGCAAACCGCCCGGTTTCGGCGAGGGCGGCGGCGAGCGTGTGGAGCACGTTCGGATTTCCCCCCCCGGTCAGGGTATTGGCCTGCCGCGCCAGTGCCACCGCCCGTGGCCCGTCGCGCAGGGAAGCCTCCGGGTTCGTGGCCAAAACCCACGCCAGATATTTTTGCGCCGTGAGATCGTTGGGCGCGCGCTCCAGCACTTTCTGAAAATGCGGAATCGCCTCGGCTGATCGACCGCTTTGCCACAGTGCGATGCCCAGGTTTACGCGCGCCAGCTCGTCGTCGGGTTTGCTGTGGAGGGCTGCCTGGTACTGGCCGATCGCCCCTTCCCAGTCGCCCGTTTGGGCCAGGGCGGTCCCGTAACTGATATGGGCATCCCATTGGTTTGGATTGATTTGGAGCGCCTGGCGGAAATGGCTGATCGCGCCATCCACTTGGCCCTCCAGGGCCAAATGGTTGCCGAGGTTGACGTGCGCCATCCAGGAATCGGGATTGCTCCGCAGAGTTTCCTGCCACAGCGTTTGATCGTTCCGGTAAATCCCACCTTGCTGCCGCGTCAAGGTTCCCAGCCCGGTCAACAACAGTGCGGCCAGTATGGGCGGAAGCCAGAGCTTTCCCGCCGCCACTCGTTCCAGTCCCAGTTTCATGCCCGCCGCCGCCAGTGCAATGGGGCCAATACAAGCCAGATACTGGTAATGGTCCGCCACGAAGGAATACAAAAATGTGTATAGCATGAGGAAACCCAGCACCGGGCTGAGGGTTGCCGCAAAAAACACCGCCGCCACCTCCACGCTGCGACCCGTCCGGCCCCGCATCCGGTAAATCACGATGCCCAGGCCTGCGGTCACCACCAGCCAGCCGTAGGCGCGCGGATCCTCGACCGAGATCGTCCAGCGCGGATAATTAAAGGTGAGTGGTGCCGGCCAGAGCAACTTGCCCGCGTAAAACCACAATCCCCGGCTTGCGATCAGGACGCGTTCCATCGGCCCAAGCGCAAACGTTTCGCCCTGGGTACCTTGATTGTGCCGTTCCCACCACACTGTCACCAACCCCATGCCCAGGCCCAGAACCACAAACGGCGCGACTTGAACCAGCCGGCGTCCGGTCACCGGCATTTTTTTCAGCCACAAAACCAGCAGCAGCGCCGCTGGCAGGGTGCAGGCCGTGGTTTTGGCGGTGAGGGCCAGCGCCTGACAAACCAGCGCCAGCCCGTAAAACCACCGTGGGTGCCGAACCTCGCCCGCCACGAACTTGATCCATGCCCACAGCGCGACTAGAAAGAAAAATCCCATCAGCACGTTTTTGCGCTCCGAAATCCACGCGACCGACTCCACCTGCACCGGATGCACCGCGAAGATCGCCGCCGCCAGCCAGGCCCCCGGCACGCCCAACCGCGCCAGCACCCGCCACACCAGCAGCGCATTGGCCGTGTGCAGCAGGAGGTTGATCACATGGTATCCCGTCGGATTTAAACCCCAGAGCGGGTGTTCCAAGTAAAATGTGGTATAGGTCAGCGGAAAATATTGCGACGGGCAATCCAGCGAAAACCAAATCCGCCATAGCCCGTCCGGCGCCGTCAGCAACGGGTTGTTGGTCACGTACGCGTCGTCGTCCCAGATGAACCCGGCCTGCCTGACCGGCAGGTAGGCGATGAGGGTGATGAAAACCAGCAACCATCCCTGCCACCAAGCCGGAACTCCCGCTGGCCCTGCGGCCACGGCGGCGGGGGTATTCTTTTGGTCTTGATTCATGGAGGCAAAGCGTTCCGGTAACCGACGCGGTGGTGGCCGGCGGCCGCTACGGTCCCATCGGCGGCGCTTTGGTGGGCTGAAAGCCGGACGGGTTTTTGGCTTCTTCCGCCGCTCTGGCTTCGGCTTCCGCAAATTCCGTTTTTAATCCGGCGTCCAGAATCTCCACCCCGGCGGCCTGGCGCAATTGGGCGATGTAAGCCGGCGCCAGATCCGCCGTTTTTCCCGCAATGATGTAATTCTTGATTTTGTTGGTGACGGCGGCAAACGCAAATTTTTTGGCCGGAATTTTCTCCAGCAATTGGAAAATGCGGTACCCCTCCTCATTCGTCAGCACGCCGCTGATTTGGTTCGTCTGCATGGACAACGCCAGGCTCCCAAATTCGGTGTTGCGCGCCCGGAAGGGCGGCATCACCCCGCCGGTGTCTTTGGAAATGGGATCTTCATTATACTTCCGGGCCAGCGCGGCAAAATCCGCGCCGGCTTCAATCTGCTGGTGCAACTCCAAGATCTGGGCGTGCTTGGCTCGAATGGCTTCGTCCGGCAACGGATTGCTGGAGGAGCCGACGGAGGTTGCGAGCAGGATTTCGCGAACACGGGCTCTTTCCGCCTGCTCGGAGGCCGCCGGGTTTTCGTCGTAATATTTTTGCAGGTCGTCCTCGGTCACCTGGATTCCCAATTGGCGCGGCAGTGACTCCTTGGCGGTCATTGTTTCCGCCAGGGAGCGGCGCAAATCGTCCTCGGTCATGTGGTTGGCTTGCAACCGGCGCGCCATCTCCGGCGCGCCCAGGGTCTTTAAAATATAGGCGAATCGCTGGTCGGCAAGCTGTGCCCCCGCGGCTTTCTCCGCCGCCGTGGCCTGTTGCCACACGAGTTGCAGTTCGATCAGCCGGCCGAGCACCTGGGCTACGGCGTTGGGCGGCAGATGGGCGGAGGCATCCCCGGCCAGCGAAGTGGCCAGCACTTGATCCACGGCGCTTCGCCGGATTACGAAATCCTTGCCCCGGGCCAGGACCGGATCATCGGCGGCCGCCGCCGGAACGGAATTCGTGGCGCTGATGGCCGGCGCCCCGGTTGCCCGGGGCGGCGACGCCAGGGCCATTGCCAGCGTCATTGCCAGTGCGGTGCCCATCAATAATTTTATCATATGCATCGTTTGTTTTACTGCCTGGGTTGTAGGATAGACGACAATTGATATTATCATAACCATTGATTTCATTGGGTTTTGTGAAAATATTTTCGTCAATCCCACAGCCCAATCAGTAAGCCTGCTCGGACCGCGTCGCGGGTCGTGGCGGTGGTTTCTTCCGGCGCCTGTCCGGTCAGGTTGATGGCGGATAGCTTATTCGCGGTTTCCCGATATGCCATCGGGAGAACTCCCGATGTTATTCGTTTGCGCCTTCGGATAAGCTTGTCACGTTTCCCTCATGCCTTCTGGTATTTTGGTGCCCCCGTTGGGCTGCGCGATTTCCTCGTGTGAAACTGCTAATACGTCCGTTAAATACAACTCAATAAAACAAATGAATAAAATGCAACCAACTACCACGGCCGCCCTTGCGGCTGCCTTGCTGTTCACCGGCGCCGCCGGTGTTCAGGCCGCCGGGCACGTTTACGACATCCCTGCCGTGACCAGCGGAACCTGGAACGACCAGGGCGTCCACCAATCCGGCACCGGGTATCAAATCGGTTATAATGCCAAGTCACCCAATGAGCAGGCCGCCTATATTGAATTCAATTTGACCCCCGCCAAGGGCAAAACCGTGACCGCCGCCGGCACTCTGGTCATCGGCAGCACCGATTATGACATCGAAGCTTACTGGCCCAACCCGGATAATAATCTGGATGGCAATACCCACACGCAATTCAAAGTGGGCACCCGTCCCCAGGGGAGTCCCACCTTGAGCGAGATCCTCACGGGCAACAACAACATCTCGGTTTATAACAATGGCCCGCAGGGTAACAGCGATCTCGGTTACGGTTGGACGCCCAATGGTCTCCATCCCGGCTATGTCTTCGATGCTTTTCATTATGAATCCACCGGCCAGGTTGGCCCTGCGCTTCAAAACGCGGTAAACGCCGGCGGCGACTACATCTTGTGGTACGTTGACCGATTCGATTTGCTTCAGGATGGCGATCGGGCCCCCGTGAATTACATTTGGGGCAGCACCTCCTACACCAGCGCCATCCTCCTGGAGATCACGACCTCAAACTAAGGCTCATTCCGGATGCGAGCTGATATGGAATTCCTCTAAATTCCCGGACGGGGAGTGGCCGACCTCTGGTTCGGCCGCTCCCTCTCTCCTGGCATGGTGAGCCATCCCGGTCCCATCGAACTTGGTGTCAATTATTATCAGCCCGTTCCATCTCCAAACGCGCCCCAAAATCCAGCCTTGCGTTCCCCACCGTTAACCGTCCTGCCATTCCACCAATCCCATGAAACTGTTCCCGAATTTTTTAAAATCTCCCCTCCTAAAACACGGTTCACTCACCGGCACGTTCGCCCTGGTCGCCGCCAGCACCAATCAAATGCTCACCGCCCCGCTGTGGGGTCTGCGTGAGAACAACCCGTACTTGCATGACGGTCGTGCCTTGACCGTGGACGCCGCCTCCGGGATCACACCGGCGATGCCGCCGCGGCCGCGACCCGTTACAGCAACCTCACCACGAACCAGCAACAACAGGTCGTGGACTTTCTCAACTCGCTTTTAACTTGGAGGTAGGGCAAGCCGGAGTGCCGGATCAAAAATCCCGCCCCCCGTGCTTTCCGGCCACTATCCAACCATGTCCATCTAACATGAAATCGACGTCAAAACTTATGCTGCTCGGGGTGCTGGCCCTGACCGTGGTTGTTTTCTGGGAACGCCATCGGCCTGCTCCCGTCCATATTCCGGTGCCGGTGGAACCGGCCCCCGCACCGCTCGCCCCCGTCGCCACGGTGGCACCCGCGCCCGTGGTGTACGCGACCTATCGGACGCCCAAGCCGGTTGACGACCCGTTCGCAGATACCATGGCTTTGGTCCATCTGAAATTGCGCCAGTGGCGGGATTCCCTGCGGCAGGATCCCGATGCTGACGAATACCGGAGCCAGTTGATGAAAGAGTTGCTGGCCTTGGTAACCAACGACAACGTGGCGCAAATCATTCATGCGCTGTCCGCCCAAGAGCTGGACACACCCTTCGGCACCGGCGCGCTTCAGCATTGGCTGCAACTGGATCCCGCCGCCGCCTCCACCTGGCTGGCCTCGCGGCCGGGTGCCACGGCCGCCCAAACCAGCGCCCTCGCGGATTATTGGAGCGGCAATCCCGCCGGCGTGCAGCAATTTGTGGATGCCATTGCCGATCCCGCCGCCAAACAAACATTTCTGCAGCAAACCAGTGAGGAGATGTCCCGCAACGACCCGGAGGATGCCCTCAAACTCGCCCAACAATTGCCCCCCGGCCCCGCCCAGACCAATGTCCTCCAAGCCGTCGCCTGCAACTGGATCGCCACCGATCCCAACGCCGCCCTGGACTACATCAACAGTGTGACCGATCCGGCCATGAAGGACCGGCTCACCGCCGCCGCCGCCCAGTCCTATGCCCTTACCGACCCGGCCCAGGCGGCCGCCTGGCTCGTTTCCTCCGTTAATTCCGACGAGGTCGTGAACGCCGCCTCCCTCAACATCCTGCAAACCTGGGTAACCAAAGACCCGGCGCAGGCGGCCAACTGGGCCATGCAATTTCCCGAGGGAAAAATGCAGGCCACCGCCATGCAAATCGTTTCCCAATACTGGCAGCAAGTCGACCCCGCCTCTGCCACCGCCTGGCTGCAAAACCTCTCCCCCCCTCCCGCCGACCCGGCCAATTAACCCGGGATTACATCTCCCCAAAGGTCAGCGCGATGTCTTCCGGGCGCAATTCGCCCACCCCTGGAAGGCGGGACTTTTGCCAGCGAAATCATTATCCGGCCGTCAGCGCCGAGCGCTCGTCATCCAGGGCGTTGGTCTTCTCCAGGAAGTAGTCGTAGTTACCGGCGTACGGAGTGATTTTGCCCGCATTAACGTGCAGCACCTTCGTGGCCAGGTGCCGGATGAAATGCACGTCATGCGAAATGAACACCAGCGTGCCTTCGTAACGTTCCAGGGCCAGCGTGAGCGATTCGACGGTGTGGATGTCCAGGTGCGTCGTCGGTTCGTCCATCAGCAGCAGGTTCGGCGGGTCCACCAGGAACTTGATGAGGTTGAGCCGGCTCTTTTCGCCGCCGCTGAGCACGGCGGTTTTCTTGTAAATCTCCTCCTTGCGGAAGAGGAAGGAGCCGAGGACGCCCCGCACGTCGTCCTCGCGCAGCGTTGGGGCGCAGGCCATGACTTCCTCCAGCACGGTTTTATCCGGGTCGAGCGTGGCGGAGCGGTGCTGGCTGAAATAACCGATTTTCGCGTTGTGGCCCTCGTTTCGGACGCCCTGTTGAAATTCCACGACCCCGGCCAGGATCTTCAGCAGGGTGGATTTCCCCGCGCCGTTCGGCCCCACCAAGACAGTGCGGTCGCCGCGTTCGATGGTCAGGTCCAGTCCGGAATAGACTTTATTCGTGCCATAGGCCATGTGGATGCCCGCCAGCGAAATGGCCCGCTGCCCGCCCCGGGGCGGCTGGGGAATCTGGAACCGGAAGGGCTTGCGCGGGGCGAGCGGCTTCTCGATCAGTTCGAGCCGTTCAATCTGCTTGAGCTTGCTCATGGCCTGCGAGGCCTTGGACGTCACCGAGCGGAAGCGGTCCACGAACTCCTGCAGGGCCGCGATTTCCTTCTGCTGATTTTTGTAGGCGGCCAGTTGCTGTTCGTAACGCTCCTCGCGCTGGCGCAAAAAGTCCGTGTAATTGCCGGTGTAGGCGATCAGCTTCCGCTCCGAGATTTCATGCACCTGGGTTACAATCTCATCCATGAACTGCCGGTCATGGGAGATCAGCAGGATGGCCCCGGGATAATTCTTCAAATACTGTTGCAGCCAGAGCAGGGAGAGCAGGTCCAGATGGTTCGTGGGTTCATCCAGCAGCAGCAAATCCGGTTCCATCACCAGCAACCGCGCCAGCCGGGCGCGCATGATCCAGCCGCCGCTCATTTCCCGGGCCGGCCGGTTGAAATCCGTTTCGCGATACCCGAGGCCGCGCAGCATCTTTTTGGCGAGGGTTTCCACCTGCGGATCGTTCAACTTCTCATGTTTGGCGTGCGCCTCCAGATACTCGGGGCCGGACACCGCGCCGGTCCGTTCCAGTTCGTGCAGCCGCTTTTCCAACTGCGGCAATTCGTCCACCCGGCCGGTGGCCACATCCAGGACGGTTTCTTCGCCGATGGTTTCGGCCTCCTGCGGCAGATAACCAACCATGGTCCATTCATCCCGCTCGACCGTGCCGGCATCCGGTTCCCGGGTTTTGAGGATGATGGAAAAGAGCGTGGATTTGCCCGCGCCATTGGGCCCCACGAGCGCCACCCGGTCGCCATAATTCACCTGGAACGAGGCGTTCTCGAAGAGCGTCCGTCCGCCAAAAGTCATCTTGAGGTCGCGTATGTTTAACATGGCTCGGTCTCCAATCGGGGTGGGGTAACGAAAAAAGGCGAGGCCGAAGCCTCGCCTGGCTTAAATTGGGGGTGGATTATTTGACGGCGGCCGGGGCGGCGGCGGCCTTGGGAGCGGCTTTTACCACGCGTTCATTCACCAGCGTCGCCCCCTTGCCGAGGCGGTGGCGCAGGTAGGTCAGCTTCGCGCGGCGAACGGCCCCGTGGCGTTCGACTTCGATTTTATCCACGCGCGGCGAATTCAGCGGGAAAATGCGTTCGACACCCTCGCCATAACTAATGCGGCGGACGGTGAAGGTCTCGTTGAGTCCGTGTCCGCGCCGGCCGATAACCACTCCCGAGAAAATCTGGATGCGTTCCTTGTCACCTTCCACGACCTTGGTGTGGACTTTAACCGAATCGCCCACCGCGAATTGCGCGGCGTCTTTGCGATACTGTTCCGATTCAATTTTATCTTGTAATGCCTGGTTCATAAATGGTTCTTTCATTGCGGCGCGCCGGGCTCAATTTCCGGCCGCCGGTTCATTCCGTCGGTTTGGGGGCCGCGCCTGGTGGCGGCTCCCGCTGCAATAAATCCGGCCGTCGGGCCAGGGTGCGCAATCGCGCCTGTTCGCGCCGCCATTTGGCGATCTCCGCATGGTTGCCGGACAGCAGCACTTCCGGCACCGGCATCCCGCGAAACTCCGCCGGGCGCGTGTATTGCGGGTATTCCAGCAGCCCGTCGCTGAAGGATTCGTCCCGCGAACTGTCGTCGTCGCCCAGCACCCCGGGCAGCAACCGCGTCACCGCATCAATCACAATCATGGCGGGCAGGGCCCCATTCGTCAGCACATAATCGCCCACCGACAACTCATCGTCCGCCAGCGCTTCCCGCACCCGTTCGTCAAAACCCTCGTAATGGCCCGTGACGAGCAGTAAATCCGTTTCCTTGGCCAGTTCGCGCGCCACGCGCTGGTCAAACGGGCGGCCGCCCGGGGACAGCAAAATCACCCGCGTGGTCTCACGCCGCAAACTTTCCACTGCCTCAAACAGCGGTCCCGGCTTGAGCAACATGCCCGGTCCGCCGCCAAAGGGCCGGTCATCCACCGTCTTGTGCCGGTCATGCGTCCAGTCCCGCAGGTTGTGGAGCTTGAATTCCAGCCGGCCCGAATCCCGCGCGCGCTTGATGATGCTTTCATCCAGCGGCCCGGCGAACATCGCCGGAAACAACGTCAGCACTTCAATCTTCATTGCCGATCTCGGTTCGGCAGTTCCCGCTCAACCCGCCCGCCGTTCTTCCACGATTTCCAGGGAACAACGCACGCCCTTTTTCGCGGCGCCGACCAACAACAGCGAGCGGATGGCGTTGATCGTCAGACCCTGGCGGCCGATGATCTTGCCGACATCCTGCGGGTCCAGGCGCAATTCATACACCGTCTGGCCCTTGCGCTCCACCGGGGTGACCGTGACCGCCCCGGGGTTCTGCACCAGGCCTTTGACGACAAATTCAAGAAACGCCTGCATCGTCCGCGGTAATCAGGCCGCCACGGGGGCCGCCTTGGTCGCCTTCTTGATGAAGCTGGCCACGGTGTCGCTGGCCTGCGCGCCCTGGCTGATCCAGTATTTGGCGCGGTCGAGCTTGAGGGTGAAATTTTCGCCCGGCTTGAGCGGTTGATAAGTGCCGATTTCCTCGATGCACTTGCCATCGCGGGGGCTCCGGCTATCGGCCACCACAATGCGATACACCGGGGTGTTTTTCGTGCCGACCCGTTTCATGCGAATTTTTACAGCCATAAATATATCAAAAGAGCAGTGAACATAACAAAGGTGCGGCCGTTGGCAAGCCTTGATTTCAGGAATTTTTGCCCCGCCCCAATCTTTGACCGCCGGGTCTGAAAATTGAAAGGGGCCGCCGGCCCAAATTTTCTCTGGCCCGGTCTCCGCTTTTTTGCTACGATTCCAACCATGCCTGACGACCGGCCAGCCACCGCCGCTCCCGGCGGGGAGTATCCACTGCGCTCACCGCGGGAGATTTTGGCGCGTCACGGCTACATCCCGTTGGCGCCCGGGGAACTCGATGCCCGGCAACTGCCCGGCCGGCTCTGGGAACTGCTCTATGCCGCCGCCGCCCAACGGTTCTTTTTTTGGGGCACCGATCACTTGGATGACCGGAGTCTGTATGCCGTGCTTTGGGAAAAATGGCTGGATCAACCCACCGCCGACTTTCCCCCGGAGGCGGAAATCAACACCCACACGATGGTGGCCGAATATGACGCCTGCGGGATGACCTCGGAAGAAATCTGGCTGCGTTACTACGCCGGCCAGTCCGACCAGGAGTTGTGGCGCTCCACCCAACCCGGCTTTGTCTTCCCCCTGCATGAAGACCCGCCGTTCAACCGCGACCGCTTTCTCCCGATGCCGCCCATCCCGCTCGACGCCCAGGCCGGCTGGCTGCCCGGGGACGACGCCCCGCCGGAAACCCCCGACCCGGATCACGACCCCCTCGGACTCAACGCCGTTGACCGCGAAATCGCCGCCGCCAAAAACGAATTCCGCCCCGAAGCCAACCCGCCCTTTGATCCGCCCAATCCCGGGATCGAGACCCGGCAACTGGCCCTGGAACCCGAAATGTGGACGCCCCCGGCGCAGCAACTCGTCGAACAAAACATCCCGTTGCTGCCGCCGCCGGAAATCACCGATGAAGCCCTCGCGCCAATCCTTTGGGAGTTGCTGCACAACCTCGCCCTGCGCGGTTTCTATGTACTGCACACCGACCACTTGGGCGACCGCGAACTTTATGCCGGCCTCTGGGAACGCGGGCTGCGTGATCCGGCGTTTTTGCCGGGACGCAATCCGCGCGCGGGCTGGTTTCACGATTTGCTCGGTTCCGGGGGCGAACCTGAAGTCCAACTCTGGCTGCGTTACTACGCCAGCGACGCCGAACGCGCCCGGCATCTGCAGGACTGGCCGCAGGATCCCCTGCCGCCCCGGGAAAAGCCGGCGGGTAATCGTGACTGGCGGGTGCCCAAGGGGCCGTTCTGAGAATCGCTAATTCCGGCTAGCGGCTGATTTACCGAAGCTTTTTTAATTTTGCGGAGCGCAGCGGGTGCCTTATGTTGCCCGTGTGAATATTGTCAAACCACCCCGGCGGCGTGCGGTGTTTCTGGATCGCGATGGCGTGATCAACCGCTCCGTATTGCACCAGGGGCTGCCCTATCCGCCGGCCACCCTGGCGGAATTTGAAATCCTGCCCGGGGTGCCCGCCGCCTGTGCCCGGCTGAAGCAGGCCGGCTTTCTACTCGTGGTGGCCACCAACCAGCCGGATGTGGGCCGCGGGACCGTGGCCCAGTCCGTGGTGGAGGCCATTCACGCCCAACTGATGGAACAACTGCCCGTGGACCGCGTCGAGGTCTGCTTTCATCCGGGCCGGGGCGAGTCGGATTGCGACTGCCGCAAACCCCGGCCGGGCATGCTGCTGCGCGCCGCCCGCGAACTGGAGATTGACCTGGCCCGGAGTTGGATGGTCGGCGACCGCTGGCGCGACATTGATTGCGGCCACGCCGCCGGATGCCGCACTGTTTTCATTGATTACGGCTATGCCGAAAGCCTGCGCCAGAAACCCGATTTTTCGGCTGGTAATCTGGCCGCCGCTGCGGACATCATTTGTGGCGAAACTAACACTCAACCTTAGACGACATGCGAACCCTTAAAGATTTAAACGTAAAAATATTTGCCGACGGCGCCGACAAGGCCGGCATGCTCCAGCTCAACGCCAATCCGCTGATACAGGGGCTGACCACCAACCCCACGCTCATGCGCAAGGCCGGGCTGACGGATTTTGAGGCCTTCGCCCGCGACGTGCTCCAGAGCATCACCGTCAAGCCCCTGTCGCTCGAGGTGTTTTCTGATGAATTTCCGGAGATGAAGCGCCAGGCGCTCAAAATCAATTCCTGGGGCGGGAATGTCTATGTCAAAATCCCCATCACCAACACCCGGGGCGAATCCGCGCTGCCCCTGGTGCGCGAACTGGCCGCCGATGGCGTGAAATTAAATGTCACCGCCCTGCTGACGCTGGCGCAGGTCGAAGGCGTGGCCGCCGCGCTCAGCCCGCGGGTTCCGGCGGTCGTCTCCGTGTTTGCCGGGCGCATTGCCGACACCGGCGTGGACCCGGTGCCGGTCATGCAACAGGGTAAAAAAATCCTCGCCGGGCTGCCGCAGGCGGAACTACTCTGGGCCAGTGTCCGGGAAATTCTGAATATTTTCCAGGCCGACGACAGCGGCTGCCACATCGTCACCGTCCAGCACGACATCCTGGCCAAGGCGCTGAAAATGGCCGGCATGGATTTGACCGAACTCTCACTGGACACCGTGAAGATGTTCGCCAACGACGCCAAGGCGGCGGGCTTTACGCTTTGACTTTGATCAGCCCGTAGGGGCTGACTGAAAATAGCGCGGTATTTCAACCCGGGTTTGGCTGGTGTATTGGCGCAGGAAATCGCGAAGAGTTCTGAGTTTTTCGGTAGTTTGCCACCGCAATACAGGACGCTGGGATTTCCATGGTCGGATTTGTCAAAATATCCATGGTGTCAACCAGTGGCGTGCGTGGTCGCGGCCCTTCAGACCGCCGGACGCGCGGGGGCCGGTCCCACCAGCCCGTTGGGCTGGGCTGAGGAATGGCAGCCCGTCGGGCCTGAGCCGGGCGGTCTGAAAAGCGGGGAAGGACATTGTCCGGGCGTTGCGCAATCAACGCCGGGACAATGAAACGGAAGGCAAATTAAGCGGTCCTCCGAAAGGCGCAAGCCTTGACATCTACACACTTTGCGTTGTATTATACGCATAATGCGTAAATCGTCCATTGCCAACGCGCTGTTTTCCCGGACTCAGCAACAGTTGCTTTCCGCGTTGCTGGTGAATTCACGCCAACCGGTGTATGCGGCGGAACTGGCCCGGCAATTCAGAGTTCGGGCGTCCACGCTGCAACGCGATTTGCGAAAATTGACGCAAGCCGGGATCCTTAAGACGTCCCGGAGCGGCAACCGCACCTATTTTCAAGCCAACGAGGTCTGCCCCGTTTTTCCAGAATTGCGTTCGCTGTTGATCAAAACCTCCGGGTTGGTTGACGTGCTGCAGGGCGAATTGGCCCCGTTGGCGGCCAAGCTCACGGTGGCGGCGGTTTACGGTTCGATGGCCAGCGGGACGGAAACGTCCGGTAGTGACATTGACCTTTTGGTGGTTGGCTCCGCAAAAATGATGGATTTGGTCCCGATGTTGGAGCGTGCCGGCGGCCAATTGGGCCGTCAAATCAACCCGACGCTCTACACCGCCCGGGAATTGTCGCAAAAGGCTCACGGCAGCCACTTTGTCCAATCGGTGCTTGGCAAGCCGCTCCTGTTCGTCTTAGGATCGGATCGTGACTTGGAAGCAATTACTGGCCGAAAACCGCATCACGGCGGAGCCAGCCAGCCGTCATGAAATCCAGGATTTGCGCGGGGTGGTGCGGCGGAATATTGCGGACGCCCAAATCAACGGATTGTCTGATGATGGACGTTTCAGTCATGCCTATGACGCCGCCCGAATACTGGCCAACATTGTCGTCCGCGCCACCGGGCACCGGGTCAAGGGCGACGGCGGTGGCCATTACAACACTTTTTTGGCCCTGAAAGCGGCGGATCCGGCCTTTGAAAAAATGGCCGTTTATCTCGATGCTTGTCGCCGAAAGCGAAACAACTTTCTTTATGAGCGGGCCAACATTGTCAGTTACACCGAAATGGAGGAACTGCTTTGGCACGTTTCCGCCTTTTCACTGGAGGTGGATGCGTGGCTAAAAAAGCGTCATCCCCATTTGATCTAATTCTGACAGGGCGGCCGCCCCTTTTCGGAATTGAGCAAACTCGACCATTCAAAATGCGCAAATGGTTTTGTAATCGTGTTGGGCCGATCAAAGGGTGACTCCGGCTTCGCTCACCTTGAAAAACTTCGCCTCGTCCGCCGCCGCCGCCAGCCAGTCCTGAATGCCCTCGCGAATGGTCGCCATGGTCTCCTCGCGGGTGCGTCCTTGCGAGTGGCAGCCTTTGAATGCGGGCAACTCACGGATATCAAAGGGGCCGACGGCAACTTTTTACCCCAGCAGGCTTTTCCCGCGTCTGGCCAAGGTTTGGGGCGGCGCGGGATGCCCCCCGCCCGTCAGGCTGCGGCGGGGTCCAACCTCCGGTCGGGCACCAGATAGTTCCGCACGTAATCGCTCACGGCGGTTTCCAGCGGCGTCACCGGGGTCGTGTAACCCGCCGCCCGCAGCCGCGCCAGATCGGCTTCGGTAAAATACTGGTATTTGTCCCGAATGACCGCCGGCATCTCGACGAATTCAATTTCCGGTTTGCGGTCCAGCGCCGCAAACACGGCGTTGGCCAGGTCAATCCAAGAGCGGGCGGCGCCGCTGCCGATGTTGAAGAGACCGCCGGCGGCGGGCGTCGCCGCCAAATGCAGGGTCATCGCCACCGCATCTTTCACATACAGAAAATCGCGCTGCTGTTCGCCATCCCGGTAATCCGGGCGGTGACTCTTGAACAGCCGGATGCGCCCCTCGGCCCGGACCTGCGCCGTGGATTTATGCACCAGCGAGCGCATGTCCGCCTTGTGATCCTCGTTCGGCCCAAACACGTTGAAATATTTAAGCCCCACCAATTGATTCAGAAACCCCGCGCGCCAGGCATGCAGATCAAAGAGATGCTTCGAGTAACCATACATGTTCAGCGGTCGCAGGTTGTCCAATTGCGTTTCGTCATCCGCCATGCCCGCCGAGCCGTCGCCATAGGTGGCGGCCGACGAGGCATAGACAAACCGGGTCCCCTGCGTCAGCGCCCAGCCGGCCAGGTCCCGGGTGAAGGCGTAGTTGTTGCGCAGGAGAAAACCGGCGTCCTGCTCCGTGGTGGCCGAGCATGCGCCCAGGTGCAGCACCAGATCAAACCGCCCGAGCGCCCCGCTCTGCAACCGGGATTGCAGCGCGTCCGCCGCCACATAATCGGCGAACCGCAGGGCCGTGAGGTTCCGCCATTTTTCGTCCGTCCCCAGGACGTCGCAAACGACGATGTTTTCGCAGCCCCGGCGGTTGAGCGCCCAGACCAGCGCGCTGCCGATGAAGCCGGCCCCGCCGGTCACCAGCACGCGCGCGTCGGAAAAGTCGTTGGGCGTCATGAGTTTACCAGCCCAAAATATGCGCGAAAATCAGCGGGGCCACGATGGTGGCGTCGGATTCGATGATGAATTTGGGCGTCTTCACCCCGAGCTTGCCCCAGGTGATTTTTTCATTCGGGACCGCGCCGGAATAACTGCCGTAGCTGGTCGTCGAATCGCTGATCTGGCAAAAATAGCCCCACAGCGGCACGCCGGTCCGTTCGAGATCCTGATGCAGCATCGGCACCACGCAAATCGGGAAGTCGCCCGAGATACCGCCACCGATCTGGAACATGCCCAGCGGATTTTTCTTGGTGGTGCGGGTGTAATGCTCCGCGAGCCACGTCATGTATTCAATGCCCGTGCGCACCGTGTGGACATTCTTGATCTCGCCCCGGATCACGGCGGCGGCATACATGTTGCCCAGCGTGGCGTCCTCCCAACCCGGCACCACGATCGGCAGATTCTTCTGCGCGGCCGCGAGCATCCAGGAATCCTTCGGGTCAATCTGGTAATGCTTTTCGTATTTGCCGCTGAGCAGCACCTGATAGAAAAATTCGTGCGGGAAATAGTGCTCGCCCTTTTTATCCGCGGCCGTCCACACCTCGAGCATGGCTTTTTCCATACGGCGCATGGCCTCGCCCTCGGGAATGCAGGTGTCGGTCACGCGGTTCATGTGGCGTTTCAGCAACGCCTGCTCGTCCTGCGGCGAAAGCATCCGGTAATGCGGCACGCGTTCATAAAAATCATGCGCCACGAGGTTGAAAACGTCCTCCTCGAGATTCGCCCCGGTGCAGGTGATCAGTTGCACCTTGTCCTGCCGGATCATTTCCGCGAGCGAGAGGCCCAGTTCGGCCGTGCTCATCGCTCCGCCCAGCGTGATCATCATGTGCCCGCCCGCGTCCAGGTGCGCAACATACCCCTTGGCGGCGTCCACCAGCGCGGCGGCGTTGAAATGCCGGTAATGATGCTGGATGAATTGAGAAACGGGTCCGCCGGTTGCCATCGTCTGTTTTTGTTTTTTAGCCATAAATCAATTTGGAATAGTATCCCCCCTACAATACGAAGCCCAGCGCCGTTGCCAACTCCGAAATGACCGGCGGTATGACCGCCCCAATCTCTGGCGAGGGGGCGGGCGGGCGAAAGTGGTGGTAACGGTGGGAGGGGCTGGGGGGCGAAAGTTCAAATTACAAAGTCCAAAATCCAAGGAAAAATCAAAAGCCAATGTTCAAGCCCGGCGAATTCCAGATCCGGTGGGAACAAATACGACCGCCCTCATCCCGGCGTTCTCCTCCGCCTTCGCTGGCGCTACGGCACGACAAGCCGGGGAGAAGGGGAACGGGGCGGCCGACTCAGGTGCCGGTGGCGGGGCGCCATTCCCATTCGTCGTAAACCCCCGGCTCGCCCACGCGGCGGAACCCGAGGCGTTCATACCAGCGCGCGGCGCGATTGGATTGCCACACGCTCAGGCGCACCGGTTGGCCCGCCGCCGCCGCCTCGGCACAGACCCGTTGCAGGAGCAGCGTGCCGATGCCCCGGTTGCGGTCCGCCGGCAACAGCGCCAGGTCCACCACGCGGATTTCTGCCGCACCCCGGTGGAGCACCATTCGGCCCACCGGCCGGTCGCCCAGACGGATGATCGAGAATTCACCCGCCGGAAACTGGCGGTGATAACCGGCGCGCATGGCTTGGAATTGCTGGGCCAAAAAGGCCTGGCGCAGGGCCGGGTCCCAGTTCGTCAAGGCCAGTTCCTCAGTGCGGGTGGCGGCGTAAACCGCGAACAGAAAACCTTCATCGTCCGGCCCCTCCGGCTCGAGGGAAACCGGCGGCAGCGGGTCATGGACGGCGGACTCGGCGGGCGGGTTCATGATCAGGTGCCGCCATTGTTGCCCTCCGGCGGCGCGGATTCAAGCCCGTTCCGCCGACGGGGTGGGAAACCTCAAGAAGAGGGCGGATAAAAGTTCAAGGTTCAAAACGGGGAATATCGTGGGCTGAAGCCACACGGCTACCATCAAGGGTTGCTCCGGGACCAAGATTCAGGTGTCGCTCGGCGACTTATGAGAGCTTGGTCAGGCGCTGCGCGAGGCAGGCGAAGGCGAGCATGCCGAGCGCGGTGGCGGTCAGCACCAGAAGGCGCAGATTCCATGACCTTGCGGGGATCGAGTTGGCCCGCAGGCCGATATTTAAATCCGCCCACGGATCCACCACCACGGAGCGTTTGAAGGTGAGCAGGCGGCCTTGTTCGGGCAGGCTGGCGTGGATCATGGCGGGACTGCTCACGGCGGCGTCCTGTTGTTGGATGAGCCGCTCGGCCAGACGCATCAGGGCGGCGTTTTCATCGGCGTTGTTGCGGTCAATGATTTCCTTCGCGTCATCCTGGGTGTAGTTCACGTCCGGGCGGTTGCGCAGGTCGCGCAGTTTGCCGCCCACGGCGTCGTTGTCGCCGGCCAGGGCGGATTGGCGGGCGTTCAAGCCGACGAGGGCCTGCTGGAGTTTGAGGTTGTTGAGTTGCACCCGGGCGTCCTCGTTGAAGGCGGAATCGTTCTGGGACAGGCCGTAGGCGGATTGAAAGGCGCGCCGGGCGGACTGCGGGTCGCCGGATTCCAGGGCGGTATTGCCCAGCGCCAGCATCTGCTCGGCGGCTTTGGTCTTTTCCCCCTGCCGGCTGGTTTCATTTTTCAGATAATCATCGAGGTCCATGGCCATGGGCGTGGGGGCGGGCGCTTCCGTCTGCAATTCCAGCGTCCCCGTCGGGGGCTGAATCCGCCAGTGGTCGTTGAGATAGACGTTCCAAGTGACGTCCTCGAGCGGGAGATCAAACTTCGGTGCGAGCAAATCCAGATCGAGGGCGCGCGCGCCGGGTCGGCCGGGCTCGCTGCTGAAAAATAATTCCACGGGAACGGTCTCGCCGCCCTGCGCGGGCGGTTCGAGGGGGATCAACAATTCGTTCTGTTGAAGCCAGGGCCAGACCCCGTTTTGATTGACGAAGGCGAACCAAAAGCGCGCCCCGGGCGGCAGGGTGAGATGGAGCAGCCGCTTGTCGCCGGGCTCCATTTCCAGGCGCACCTCGGTCAACATGACGCCGGCATCGGAAACGACGGAGGTGAGCGTGAGGTTTTTCACGCGGGCGGGCAGCAGGCGGGCGGCCTCATGGCGCTCGAATTTCAGCGGCAACCGGAAATCGGGGTCCACCAGCCGGTAGGAAAAATTGGCGGAGACGGCCAGATCCTTTTGCAGGGCGCGCGGGATGCTCTGCCATTCGGCGGGCTGGAGCGATTCCGGGGGGGCGTCCACCCGCACTTGGAGGCGGCCGGCGGATTGCACGGTCACGAAGCCGCGCTGGAGGTTCACTTCCGCCGCCCGCACCCCGCGCAGCACGGTTTCCGACGTTTGATCGGGCATGAGGGTCTGATACGACACTTGCAACAGATACGGACCGATGACGCGCCGCGACAGTTTGATCTGCCACGCCCGCAGGCCGTTGGTCACGGTTCCGGGCACGGGCAGGAAATCCGCCACCTGGTCGCCCTGGAACACCACGCCATCGGCGTTCGTCGGTAAAAAGACGGACAGGGTTTTCAAGCCCGCGTTTTCGATTTCATATTGCAAATTGGCGAGTACCTTCACCTGCGCTTCGGTGACGGTGGCTTGTTGCAAACTGGTCACTTGCACCCAGGGATCCACCTGCTCGATATCGAGCGCCAGCCGCCAGGGCGATTGCAGCACTTGGAACGCCAGCACGCCTTTTTGCCGGATGCCGGATTTTTGCGGGTCCAACTGGGTGACGCCGTCGCGGGCGGCGGCCTGCAACCGCATGCCCTGCTCGGGCACGATCAACAGGGTGCCGCGTTGTTTGCCGGCCTCGCGCAGGACCAGTTGCGGCACGGGCCACGCCGGGCCGGGTTTGACGCCCGGTCCGGACAACGAAATGTTGAAGGGTTGTTCGCCGGTGGTTTTGGCCGTGAGATTCAGTGTGATCACGCGTCCGGCGTCGGTCTTTAATTCGGTCCAATGACTCAGGGCCGCGCCGCTGATGGCTTCCACGTCAAACCCCGCCGGCAGGAGGAAACTCAGGCGGAAGATGCCCGCGCGCGTGATGGTCACGTCCGCCGTGGCGGCCAGCACGGTGCGATCCTCCCCCAGTGACAGGGTGGTCTGGGTCTCCACCCGCACGTCCGGTTCCACGGCCGAGGCCTTCAACTCCGCCACGGCCAGGAGGTCCGAATAGCGAAAAGCGCGGCGGACGGTGAGCCCGGGAAATTGTCCGGCCAGGGTTTCGGTCACGGCGGCGGGAAAATCCTCAAGGTTGATGGCGGAGAACCCTTCGCCGGCCACATGGTCCAATTGCACTTCGTCCCCCGTCCCCACGCCCAGCAGGCCGATCTCCCCCGCTGCGCCCGCCACCGAGATCAGCCCCACCGTTTGGGCGCAGGGCAGGGGGCCGGTCGCCACCTGAGAACGTATAACCAGGGTGAACGGGCGCGACTGCGGTGGATCCAGGCTCACCCGCAACTCGCGGGCGTCCGGATCAAACCGCCAGAGCGAAACGGGTGAACCTTGCTCATGATCATCGGGGGCCAGCACGTCGGTGATGGTCGCCCCGGCCGGCACGTTGAAGGTCAATTCGCCCAGTTCGCCCTGGGCCGGGCGGATGGAAACCTGGTGGACACCTTCAATCACCCCGGCGGACGGGACATAGAGCTGGGCCAGTTCCGCGTAGAAAACGGGCTTTTCGTTTTTGACGTTGCGGCTGCGTGGCGTCCAGCCGATCCACGCGCCGTTCCCCGGCGTCAGCACCAGGGTCGCCACCGTGTTGCCGCCGTCGGCGTGACGCTGGATGGACACCGCTTGCGGCGAGCGCAGGTCCACATCCAGATTGGTCAGGATCAGGGTCAGTTGATTGATCAACCCGCCGGGCACGGGCAGCGACAAGCCGCTGTCCGCGTCGCGCTTCGTCACCGGCAACTGGTATTGCACCTCGATCTCGTAATCGCCGCGCTTTTCCGCGAACAACTGCCGGGCGTGTGGTTCCGCGTCGGAAACCGGCAGCAGTGTGAGCGCTTTCTCCGGGTAGGCCAAATGCGTCAGCACGGCGGGGTCCAGCAGCACCGACAGGGTCTGGCCCCGCTCCGCCGTCCAGTGGATGCGGGCGGTGGCCAGCGCATACTGATCGTCTATGGCGATGGTCTGGGTCACCGACTCCGCCAGGGCGGGAATTGGCGGGGCCGCTTTGTCCGCTGACGCGCTCCGACCGGTCGGCACCGCGCCCAGGCTTAGCAACACCAGGAGCAGGCTGATGGCGGCGGGCGCCGTGCCGGTGGTTGGCGCGTGGGTCTCGGGTTTAGGTTTGGCGGGCAGCCGCCAGAGCGGGAGCAGGGCCGGCAGGGCCACTTTCAACAGCAGGAAAACCGCCACTGCGCCCACGAATGCCGGCGCCCCATCAGGCCAGCGCAGCGCCGTCCATGCGAGTAACAGCCAGCCGAGCAGGCCGCCGACTGATCGGGCCCAACCCGGGGCTTGTGTCCCGGCCCAGATCCACACGGCCAGCGCCGCCAAAGCCGGCCAGCCGGTGGCGATTAAATTCAGGTCGGAGGCTGTCGCGGGCAGGTTCGCCACGGTGAGTGTCAGGGCGCTGTCTGCGGGTTGCACCGGGGCGAGAAACGTCAGGTCGGCCGGCACGGTCACCGTCTGATCGGCGGCGGCATTGGCGAGTTGCACCCATTGGCTCGCAGCGATGACCAACGCCGCCAGGCCGAGGAAGCTCCCCGCCCAATGCCACGGGCTAAAACGGTGACCGGCCTTGCGCGCCGTCCAAACCCAGGCCACCAAGGCCAGTAATACGAAGCCCGGTCCCGCCAGCAGCCAGGACAGTGCCACGGTGGCCGGTTCGTCCTGAAACAGTCGGGCCAGTTCCGCAAACCCGGAGCGGTCCGGCACGTCGCCCACCGGCCGGAGCGAGCCTTGGAGGTATTGCAGCCGCCGGCCCTCGTCCGGCGTCAGCGTCCAGGCCTCGAGTAATACGGGCGCGGCCAGCACCGGCGCCGCCAGTCGGACGGTGTTCCCGGCGGCGGCATTGGTGGAAGCCACCTGCAAATCCACAGTCAGCACCGCGTCCGGCGTCAGATGCGGCGGCAGCGGAATCAGGTTGGCCGTCCCATCCATCACCGGCACCACCGCCGCGCCGTTGACGGCCACGGACCATAATTGGTCGCCCGCCGCCAGCGCGACGCGCAGGTTGGGATTCCCCCGGTTCTTCAGATAATAACGAATGTCCGTGACCACCTGCCCCGCCTTGGAAACGCGGGTGGCGAGCGAGGCGCGGTCCACCACCTGGTTGAGCGAATCGCCCTGGGCGAGCGGGCTGAGGGCCAGTTGCAAATCAAACGGGCGTGAGGAATAATGGTAGGCGGCCAGCACCGGGGCGTCGAAAAACAGCCGGTATTCGGACGGCACTTCGCCCGGTTCCAGCGGGAGCAGGCCGGGCGACACCGCCGCCGGTTTCACCTGGAACTGATAGGCGCTGATGATGATCGTATGGCCCTGCTCGGATTGCGCATCCAGCGCACGCGCGCCGGTGAAGGCCAGCGTTTCGCCCTGCGGTTTGAAGGGCCGCTCATACGTGGCCAGCAGGGTGTAGGAACCTGACACCGGCGAATGCAACTGCACCAGGTAGCCGTTCGTCGTTTTCTCCCAGCCGCGAATATCCCGGCCCGTGAATTCCACGTTGTAATACTCGTCTGACAACCCGACCCGGAACGCGGACACCGGCGCGCCGGACACCACATAATTCATCACGCTGCTGCCATAGGCGATTCCCTCGCCGATGGAGAACAGGTGAAACCCATCCGCCTGCACCGTCTGTGGCAGACGCTCCACCCGCAACGCGGCCAACCACGCCGGATCACTCAGACGAAACGCCTTTTGCAATCCGGTCACCGGTTCCGGGAAAAACGCCGTGGCGATTTCCGTGAGCGCCTGCGAGCGGTCGGTGGTCAGACGAAACCCGGCGTCCGCCGAGACGCCCACGAATCCGCGCACGGATTTCGCGCCCGCCACGGTGAGGCGCGGCAGTGTCCAGTTGGTTTCTCCGAGCGCCTGATTGCGCTCCAGCCGCAGGTTCACCAACTGCCGCCCCAGACCGGGCTGCCCATACACCAGCCGCAGTTCCGAATCGGGCGCCTCCGCCGGGTCCCGCACGAAATAATCACTCAGTCCCGGCGCCGTGAGCTTCGCAATCGCATAACCCCTGGGCACGGTCAGCAACAACTCGCGCAGCGGTGCTTCGCGGATGTCCAACTCAAATTCGGCGTCCACCGCCAGCTCGTTCTCGCCGTAATGATACGCCAGCACTTCGTTCACCGACACTTCCGGCTGGATCTGTTCCGCTTGAATCCGCAGCAAACAATCCGCGCTCGAAAACCGATAGACAAACTGCTGGCTGCCCGTCGCCCGGAAGAACGCCCGGGTGGCGTCGCTCTCGGGAAACTGCTCCGGGGAGAGTTGCGAAAAGCCGCTGGCCTGCACGACTTCCAGCCGCACCGCGCCATCGTTCACGATCCGGTTATAACCGGCGAAGCGGGTCGCCCCTTCGGGCCGCACCTGCACGGCTGTCACCGTCTGGGGAAACGCATCCAGCGGACTTTGCAACTGCAGCTGCAGGACGAACTGATCTTTTTGCGGCTGGTTGAACTGCACCACCAACCGGCGGTCCGGGGAATTGGTGACCGGTTCCACCCGCCACGCCAGCACGTCGTCGCCCTGCACCCGCGTGACTTCGCCGCCGCCGTGGAGCAAGAGCGAGAGCCGGCTCATCTCGCCCTGCATGACTTTGCCCGTCAGCAGCGAGGCCTGGCTCATCAGACCGGGACTGAGGCTGATTTGCGAGACCATTTCGGCGGCGTAAAACAATTTGCCCTCCGCCTCTGGTTGCGCTTGTTTCCAGGAAAAATTTATGGTCCCGTCCACCGGCAAATAGGTTGAAAAATTGGTCCCCGAGCGCTCGGGCCGGGCGGCGTCTGGAAAGAGAAACTGGGTGTCCGCCGCCAAACCTTCGAGCACGAAGGGTTGCAGTGTGCCGGGAGCGATGTGGAATACAACGGAGTACCAATCTTCATGCTGATGCACGGCGGCGTTGAATCGGAGGTTGACGGGATAGACCCCCGGGCGGTCAAACGTGAGGATATAACGGTCATCCCTGGTGGTGAGGTGGTAGGGGGCCGGGCCGGGGCGGGCCGTGAGCGCGACCGGCCCGGACAACAATTCCAGCGAGACACCTTCCCGGGTGTCCACCCGGGCCCGGGCGGTGAGGGTGAAGGCCGCCGCGTCCGGATCGGCCAGGTCGGCCGTCAGTTTGAAATCCTCGAGGGTGACGCTGTCGGCGAGCGCGGCGCGGACGGCCAGCAGGGCGCAAAGGAGGGCTAGAAAGGTTTTGGTTTTCATAAGATATACAATAGTAAAAATGGGGGCATCAGGATGGCGGCCGGGGTAGTGGGCGACTCATGGAACGCCCTCAGCCGCCCTGGCGGCAAGCTGTGTTTATGGAGGAAACCATTATGGGATGGGGCTCGCCAGGGTGGGGAGTTCTGGCACCCCTGCCGGGGTGCAATCTGTTTCCGGACGAGATCCGGGGGTGTCGCTGTCGCTCGACCCCCGGCTACTGTCTGGCAACCCTCCGGGTTGGCGGGATTGCCCGGCTGCCGCTGGGATTCAAGTATCTGAAATACAACCGCTTTCATCAGATGTTTCTTAAGAGCGTCCCCGTTTGGGAGGGACGCGGGGTGGCAGGGCCAAGAATGGGTGCGGCGAAAGCGCCGTCGCCGCTCGCGTTCTGCCGGCGCACTCCAAAGGCGGTGGGACAGGCTGGAAGCCTGTCCCACCTTGAGGAGGCTTCCGGGCTGGAATGGAGGGTTCGGTTCATCGCAGTCCTTTTAAAATGAACCGCGTCCTGACCCGCCCGTCGGCGTTTTCACCGGGGCGGCGAACGCCTCGCGCAGCATTGCCTCCAGTTGCCCGGGGCGCGGGTCCGTGGCATACACCTGTGGCACGCCCTGCAACAAGGGGGCCAACTGGTTGGGGGTCACATCGGCGGCATAGGGGCTGCCGGACAGCCACTCGGCGAACAGTCCGGCCACGGTGGCCAGACGCATGGCGGGGCTGGCGCGGTCCAGCGCCACGGCAGAGCCGGTGTAGGGTACCATCCACGAATGTTCTTGCACGTCCGCCGTGCCCGGCGTCCGGAATCGCACCCGCACCGTGGCCACGGGGCCTTCGCCCTGCGGGTTGATCTGGATCGTATAAAGGGCATTGCCGGATTCCGCCGCGCCGATGACGGCGGCGTCCACGGTGTTGTCGCGGAACTGTTCCTTGGTGAGTTGATGCTGGGCGTAGCCGATCTGGCGCCAGGCGGTCACGCGCTGCGGGTTGAATTCCACCTGCACCTTCACGTCCGCCGCCGCCACTTTGAGCGCCCCGGCCAGTTGGGTGGCAAACCCGGTGGCCGCCGCTTCGGGCGTGTTCAGGAAACCGTAGCGTCCGTCGCCGTGGCTGGACAGGACCTCGAGGAGATTATCGTTGTAATCCTCCCAGCCGATGCCGAAACAATCCAGCGCGATGCCTTGTTGGCGTTCGGTTTCCACCTGCTTTTTGAGTTGCTGCGGATTCACCTCGCCGAGGTTCGCCGCGCCATCGGTCATCAACACCACCCGGTTCAGGCCGTGGCTTTGGAAATGGCGCCGCGCGGTCGCGTAGGCGAGTTTCATGGCCTCCTCCAGATTCGTGCCGCCCTCGGGCGTGATCCGGCCCACGCGGTCGAAGACCCCGCCGGCTTGGTTGCCGGGCACGCCATCCACCCACAACCGCGCCGTGCGCGTAAAGGTGACCACGCTCAGGGTGTCGTGCGGTTGAAGCTGGGCCCCCAGCACGCGGAGCGCGGCCTGAATGATCGCCACCCGGTCGGCCCGTTCCATGGAACCGGACGTGTCCAAGAGCAGCACCAGATTCAGCGGTCGGTCGGGCGACCGGCCTTCGGCGGCGGTCTTGATGGCGAAGCGCAGGAGATCGCGGTTGTGCGCAAAGGGATCGCCGGCCCGCTCCCAGGCAAACCCGACGGGCGAGCCGGCGGGTGGCTCGGGATCGCGGTAATCAAAGGCGTTGATGAATTCCTCGCTGCGGATGCCCGCCGGCGGCGGCAACTGCCCGTGTTCGAGGCTGGCGGCGGCGAGCTTGAAGGAGACGTCGCTGACGTTCAGGGAGAAGGTGGAGAAGACGTTGTCCTTGGTGAACACTTCTGGTTGCGGTGCGGGGGTATCCGGGGTGGGGGTGACGCGCGTCCGGTCGGCTTTGGCGGCCGAGGAGGTTGCGTTTATGGTCGCTCGAGTCCCAAGGGCGTTGGTGGCCCAGGCATTCTCCTCGCGCATCAGTCGTACTTGAGTATCTGCCACATGATTGTAGGCCAACCGCTCTTGCTCGGCCTGCTGGGGCAAGCCCAGATTGTAATTGGCGGTGGCATCGTTGGGATTCTGTTTAAGCGCCGCCTGCAACTGCTCTTTGGCCTGATCCAGTCGGCCCACTCCATTGAGGCGTAGGCTACTCTGAGCCGAAGGGTTTATGGAACGGTAAGCGAGGCGGGCTGGTGAGTTGGGGGCCACGGGGGCATTGACCGCAAACTGGCCTATCGGGTTGGGTGCCTCCGGGAATGAATTTGGCGGCGGCTCAGCGACCACGGGCGCAACCTCTGGCAACCCGGCGCTGGGCGGGGCGGCGATGGGCGTGACGGAGGTGCCGGCACCACCGTCTGTAACGCCCGAATCCTTGATTATGCCGTCATTCAGAGCGAAGGTGCCTTCCCCCGCCAACTTTCCCGCCGCTCTTGGAACTCGAGCCTCTGAATTTGATGGCAACACGATGCCTCCGGCGGAAACCACCGTGCCATTATTATTTATGGCTATGTCGGGTGACGCCGCACTTGGAACGCTAGAATTGGGTGCATCAATGGCGGTCGAGCTTTGGCCCGCCGCCAAGAGTGCCGGGCCTCGGGCTAGTTCACTTGCGGGTGGGGCTGCGTTAGCTTGGGGCAAACGTCCGCCAAAAGCACCCCCACCAAAGCCACCGCCCCCACCGCCGCCCCCAACGTTGTAATTATCGAACCGTTCTTGGAAAGTGGAGCCGACGGCGTTTGCCGATCCTGATACGGTGTCCTCCGGTCCGCCGGCTGGAAGGGGACCGTTGTAGCCCAAGTAAATGGAGGCGGACGCTGGAGCGGGTGGCGGAACTGCCGGAGTGGCAGGCGGGATTGACGGCGCGGCCATCGGTGCCTTGGCCACTGTATTGTAATTCACCGAAGCAACCGGACTATTTCTATTATCCTGCGCACCACGATTCTGATCCAGGGATGCGGTCACAACCGATGATGCTGGCTCGGAGCCATAGGTTTCTCTTGGAGCTAGACTTCTTATGCTATCAATTGCTTGTGCCGCGCGTTTGGACCTGCTTACCGCCGGCAACAGCATCGCCGCCAGCACCGCGCTCACCATCAACACCGCTGCCAGCGGCAGCAGCCATGAGGTTTTCCGGCCCGGCTTGTCCTGACCTTGCGTAAATTCGCTCGGGGTCACAGTTTTAAAATGGGCCAGCAGCTTTTGGCGGCGTTCGTCGGAGAGCCGGAGCGGTGCGCCCGGTTTGGCGGCGGGTTCCTCTGGGTGAGACGCCACTTCGCGCACCAGATTCATCGCGTTTTTCAGCCGGTCATGCAACTGGGCCAGTTGGGTATCCTGGGCGATGTTCCAGCGCAGCAGTTCGGCTTCGGACGGCGGCAGTTCCCCCAGCAGCAGGGCGGTCAGCCGCACCTCGATCTCCTCGCGATTGGGTTTGGGCGTTTCCGGGTTCATGGCGCACCCCCGGTTTTGGCCAGTTCCAGGGCGATGTCTTTCAGGGCGTGATGCAGGAGATACCCCACGTTGCCGACGGTCAATCCCGTGCGGGCGCTGATTTCCTGATAGGACAACTCTTCGTTAAACTTGAGCCGAATCAATTCCCGGCTGCGCGCATCGAGCGTTTCCAGGCATATCCGCACCAGCCCAATGCCTTCCAGCCGGATGATTTGCTCATCCGGCAGTGGCGTGGGATCGGGGGTTTGATCGGAGGCGGAACCCTCGTGGTCGTCGGCGGGATGGAGCGGGACGAGTTTGGCGGAGTGCCGCCGTTGGTTGAGCGCCAGGTTGTGCACCGTGCGGTAGAGCCAACGGCGGGGGGTTTGCACCGATTGAAATTGGGCATGCAGTTTCATGAACGCTTCCTGAACCGCGTCTTCCGCCACCTCACGGTCGCCGGTCAGCCGCAGGGCATAACCCAATAGGGGCGCTTCCAGAGCGGTAAACAACCCCTCCAGTGATTCCGACCCGGGCGACTCCGCCGTGGCCTCATCTGGTCGCATGACAGCCATCGCGTCGAGTCTTCCTGATTCCGTCCGGCGGATCGTCCCGCCCGGTCGTTTGGTGGTGAAAAGACATCGTGTTCACTGGTATAGACACGCCGGCGACCGGTTTCTTAGAAAAATCTTCAATTTAAAATCAGCGCGGTTGCGACCCCGATGCTTTGGTGGTCCTACGTTCGAGCCGTCCGGCGGCATGGCCTTTTTCGCTGTTCAACGATTCAACGGTTTTAACGGTTCACTGTGCATGTGGGCACGAATTACCAGTTTCCAACGGCGGTGGTACTGATATGATTCGCTTGGGCGGGGTTGAGGGATGCCGTTAAACTTATTTTGGCTCATTAATTATGAAGCGCAGGACCGCTAAAATCAAAGGAACCGGACCGGGGGTGGTTTTTGGAACGGCCACCAGTTTGGTCGCGCTGGCGGCGTTGGCCGGTCCGGCGCGGGGCTTGGATTATCCGCCCACGCCCCGGGAACCGGTCGCGATCACTTACCATGGGGTGACGGTGGTGGATGATTATCTCTGGCTGGAAAATTTCGATGATCCCGCCGTCAAGGCTTGGAATGCGGCGGAGAACCAAATCAGCCGGGCGTGGCTGGACAAATTACCCGCGCGGGCCGGGATTGCGCGGCGGTTGACCCAACTTTATTCCGCCACGTCGGCGAATTATTACGGTTTGGACGTGCGGCCGGGCTTGATTTTCGCCATGAAATTCAAGCCGCCGGCGCAGCAGCCGGTGTTGGTGACCCTGCGGTCGGCCGGGGATTTGGCTTCGGAACACGTGGTGCTGGATCTCAATCGATTGGATGCGACGGGGGCGACGACGATTGATTTTAGCGTGGCCTCGCATGACGGGAGGCGGGTGGCGGTGTCGTTGTCGAAGAATGGCAGCGAGGATGGCACGGTGTTTGTTTATGACGTCGCGACGGGCCGGCGGTTGCCGGACGAGATTCCGCGCGTCCAGTTTCCCACGGGCGGCGGGAGCGTGGCTTGGAACGGGGATGATTCGGGCTTGTATTACACGCGGTATCCGCATCCCGGGGAACGTCCGCCGGTGGACGCGAATTTTTACCAGCAGGTCTGGTTTCACCGGTTGGGAACGCCGTTGGCGCAGGATCGCTATGAGTTGGGCAAGGATCTGCCGCGTATTGCGGAGATCGCGTTGGAATCCAGCAAGGACGGGCATTATGTGTTGGCCACGGTGGCGAATGGAGACGGGGGCGATTTCGCCCATTTCCTGCTGGGGGCGGACGGTGCCTGGAAGCAGTTAACGCAGTTCAGCGACCAAATCAAGCAGGCGGAGTTTGGCCGGGATGGCGGGCTTTATCTGCTTTCGACGGAACACGCTCCGCACGGCAAGATCCTCCGGGTGCCGCTGGCGACGCCGGAATTGGCGGCGGCGCGGGTGGTGGTGCCGGAGAGTGCGGCGGTGGTCGAGGGTTTTTGCCCGACGGCGGGCGGGCTTTACGTGGCGGATTTGGTGGGCGGACCGTCGCAAATCCGGTTCTTTGACGGTCAGGGCGGGCCGGCCAAAATCGTGCCGCTCAAACCGGTTTCATCGGTGCAACAAATGGTGTGTCCGGAGGGGGACCGGCTTTTATTCTGCAATCTGTCCTACATTGATCCGTTTGCGTGGATGACGTATGGCCCGGCCAGCGGGGTCGCGCGCCCGACGGCCCTGGCGGGGACATCGCCGGCTGATTTCAGCGGCGTGGAGGTGGTGCGGGAGTTTGCGACCTCGAAGGACGGTACGCTCGTGCCGCTGAACATTCTGCGGCGGAAGGGGACGAAGCTGGACGGCAATAATCCCACGCTGTTGTATGGTTACGGCGGTTACGGCATCAGTCTGACGCCGAGTTTCAAGGTGGCACGGAGTTTGTGGCTGGATCAGGGCGGGGTATATGTGGTGGCCAACCTGCGGGGGGGCGGAGAGTTCGGGGAGGAGTGGCACAAAGCTGGCAATCTCACGCGAAAACAGAATGTTTTTGATGATTTCGCCGCCGCCGCGCAATACCTCATCCAGACGGGCTATACCCGTCGTGACCGGCTGGCCGTGGAGGGTGCGAGCAATGGCGGCCTGCTCATGGGGGCTTTTTTGACGCAGCACCCGGAGGCGGTACGGGCAATGGTCTCGCATGTCGGCATTTATGATTCCCTGCGGAGCGAGTTGGAGCCGAACGGGGCGTTTAACGTGACGGAGTTCGGCACGGTCAAGGACCCGGCGCAGTTTGCGTCGCTGTACGCCTATTCGCCGTATCATCATGTGGTGGACGGGACGCAATATCCGGCGGTGTTGATGTTGACGGGCGACCACGACGGCCGGGTCAACCCGTTTCATTCGCGGAAAATGATGGCGCGGTTGCAGGCGGCGAACCGCTCCAATCAGCCATTGCTGTTGCGGACGACGTCCGCCGCAGGGCACGGCATGGGGACGGCGCTGGACGAGCGGATCGCGGAGGAGGCGGATGTTTATGCGTTCCTATTTGATGAACTGGGGATGACTTATCGGGATGCCGCCCGGTGATGGGAAAGGCGGACGAATTCGCAGTTGGCAATTTGGTTAAACCGTTAAAACGTTAAATGCGTTGAGGGCTTAAGTGTGTCAGGAGGTAAACGGTAAATGGTTGAAGCGCAGTAATTTACAATATTTTCTCGTTTCAGGCAACCAGTTCGGAAGGGCGTTAAAACAGCGTTGAATTATCCCATGGCCGGCGGAAAGGCGGGTTTAAGGGGGAGCCCCTGATCCGAAAAGCCCGCACCCGGGCGGTCGCCGCCGGGCAAAATTCTTTTGGAAAGGGTCGAAAATGACAGAAGACCTTGGTATCATTGATTGAAACAGCATTTAAAAATGAAGAAAAAGACGCCCAAAAACGCGGTCGAGTTAAGTTGGGAGGAGATGTGCGAGGTGGCGGAGCGGGAGATCAAGAGATTGTGTGCGGGGCTGCCGCCAGCACTGCGGGCCCGGGCGGAAAGCGTGCCGGTGCTGTTCGAGCCGCGGCCGAGCGCAGCCATGCAAGTGGATGGTATTGAGTAGGATACGCTGGGTTTGTTTATCGGACCGGAATGGGCGGAGGAGGGGGAGGTGCCGATGCCGCCGCAGATCATTTTGTATTTGGAAAACCTACGGGAGTTCTCGGAAACGGAGGGGCAACGGTTGGGTGACGAAATTAAGACGACATTTTTGCATGAGTTGGGACATTATTTTGGCTTGGACGAGGGGGAATTGGGCGAGCGGGGGCTGGAATAGCCTGTAAACAAAGGGTTTTATGAGGTTTTGGAACACTCCAAAAAAAATTAAAAAAACTCTTGTGGTGAACCGGAAGTATGATAATCTTTCTCTCCCGTCGGCGCTGTATGCGCTGCGGGGCGGTAAAATAAATAAAAAAACCGTTGACGGTCGGTGCTGAAAAAGGTAAGGTGATCAGCCCGAAACTCGATCTGACGTGCCGAGTGAAATTAGAAAAAATCGGCAGTCGGAGTTTTTGTCCCCGAGTGGGGCGTTGGGATGGATTTTTAAGGTGTTTAGACACCTGTTGTTCTTTGAAAATTGATTTGTGCGATTAGTGAGAGAGCCCCTTCAAGGCTGACTCGTTAGTGGGTTAGTCTGAAGGTTTTAACCAAAGTAATTAAGTTGTCTGATTCAACGATCAGGCAGGAGTTAAACTAACGTTTTATACGGAGAGTTTGATTCTGGCTCAGAACGAACGCTGGCGGCGTGGATAAGACATGCAAGTCGAACGCTGAGTACGGGGTAGCAATATCACGTATTCGGAGTGGCGCAAGGGTGCGTAACACGTGGGCAATTTGCCGTAATGCCTGGAATAACTCGCTGAAAGGCGAGCTAATACCGGATGTGAATAATGGGTGGCATCACCTGAGATTCAAAGTTGGGGACCGCAAGGCCTGACACTTTACGATAAGCCCGCGGCCTATCAGCTAGTTGGTGAGGTAACGGCTCACCAAGGCTAAGACGGGTAGCTGGTCTGAGAGGACGACCAGTCACACTGGAACTGAGACACGGTCCAGACACCTACGGGTGGCA